>Ga0209350_1000856_pt1 | contig 14842 bp, 15 predicted proteins | sample GraSoi013_2_20cm_2_FD_185822 | JGI IMG/M metagenome (GOLD analysis project Ga0209350, IMG submission 185822) | Grasslands soil microbial communities from the Angelo Coastal Reserve, California, USA - Sample 09_27_2013_2_20cm (SPAdes) (version 2) | ecosystem: Environmental > Terrestrial > Soil >...
TTCGTAAACACCAGAGTTGACTTGTGAGATTCAATCAGTCCCAGTATCTTCCGAGCACGGGCGACAGTGGAGATAGGAAGACCTAGCCTCGCGGCTTCCTCATGATCCTTTCCCGTTGGTGAGACGGACCCGATGCTGATCTGGAGACCCCTCTCTTCGTCAGATCGTAGAATACTCACCTGCCGGCCAGTCCCGACTAAGAATTGTCCAATCCTCTCCGGCTCTCCAATAGTCGCTGAAAGCCCAATTCTCTGAAACTCTCGTCCTGTAAGTTCGACCAGTCGTTCCAAGGCAATGGACAGCTGGACCCCACGCTCATCCGTGGCCAGCTCGTGGACCTCGTCAACGACCACCCAACGTACGGCTCGAAGATGTTCTTTCATCCTCTTTCCAACCAGTATCGACTGAAGAGTCTCCGGCGTTGTGATCAGCATGTCGGGAGGACTCTTGGCTTGCTGAGACCTAGCTAGTCGGCGTGTCCCCGTGACGCACCTGAATCTTCACATCAAGGTCACGCCCCATCTCCTCCAGTCTTCGCAGCAAGTCACGGTTCAACGCGCGGAGTGGCGTTACGTAGAGGATCGAGATGCCATGTGTCTTCTCCGAAGATCGAGCCTCGAGGAACTTGTCTAATACGGGCAGTATGGCTGCCAACGTCTTCCCGGTCCCTGTCGGCGCGATGAGTAGAACGTTCTCGCCTTTGAGAATCGCAGGAATGGAGAGTTCCTGAATCGGACTGGCTTCTAGGAAGCCTTCTTTCTCGAGTCTCTTTAAGACTGGAGGTTTCAGGACTGAAAAGGCCGAACTAGGCATCTATCGCTCTAGAACGCGCTCGCCGGTTCATAAACCCTAGATGGCCGAGTGTCTCAGAATAACCCCGTGTGAAATATGATCGACTAAGGCAAAGGCTTCGAGGATTTTCGATTCGCCACATAGACTAGAGGAGCCAATAGAAGGGCTACGATTGAAGCGATCAGCACGACTGTTTCGTTTACCGTTATTCCAACTGGGACGGGTACTCCGACGAAGAAGATCTGAGCCTGGTCACCTGGAGCTAGGAAAATGTACTGGATGGCGGCGATGATTCCGGTCATTGCCGCGATTCGTGGTTTCTTGAAGATCAGAATTAGCGAGGCAAAGTCCAAGATGGTTCCGGCGAGGAAGAGCGGAATCAGAGCGTAGGATCTGAGGGCGGAGAGGGGGCGAGTTTCAAGCCCTATGGGCGTGAAGAGGATCCCACATGCCGACATTACTGCGAACGTTATTGCAAGAATCTTCTCGTTTCGAGACAGCTGCACTCTCTAGTCTTCTTCCTCTTCCTTCTTCCTCTTCTCGCCAGGTCTCTCGCTGGCGATGTAGAGGAAGATGAGTATGACGGTGACGAAGCTCAGAACGTAGAGTATGAGCTGTAGAAGCGAATACTCTGAGTCAGGTGAGAGGTAAGACACGCCCACTCTACCATTTCGAAACGACTCGCCGAGCGGCGGCTACTAAAACTTTCAGCTACGCAAAGAAGAGGCCTGCTTTCCCAAGCAGATGCAATCACTGAACTCGTACAGGACGTCGCAGAACGATGACCCACCGAGAGAATCAAGCGCGATTCCCGGAGCGAGAGATTCTGTTTCACTTCTTGCGGCTGAGGATTCCAGAAACGTAGTCTTGGAATGGCTTGTCGAACATTTCTCGAGAGGACTGATGAACGTCCCTGAAAACGGGGTGTGCGGCAACAACTTCAAGAAACGCTGCCCACTGCCTCCACGTGTCCTCGTCAATCCATTTCCGTCTGTAGAGGAAGTGGATTCTTTCGAAGAATCCGTAAAGCATGATGACGTAGTTGCGGATGACCATTTCTTCGCGAGAGTATGACCTTTGTTCTCGGCCGAATGGTCGCCCACTTATGTTGAATAGTTCGAGTTGGAATGCGTAGAGCTCAGGCCTCTCTGAGAGCATCCTCATAGCGTCACCATAATCGTCCATTACCTTCTGGTAGGCCTGTTCTTGGATTGCCTTGTTCTGGCTACGGAAGGAGAGCGTGAAGATGACAAGCGTCAGTGATAGAACAATCGTCTGGACAATGGTACTCCAGACCATAGGATCCGAAATATCGACCAAAGTGTGCCGTCTCTTTCCAGAGTTCTAAATAACTCTGACCGCCACCAATGTTCCATTCCTCTCGGAGAGATACTGATCTCAGAGCGCCTAACCAGATAGGCCTGTTTCCCCCATTTGATAACTAGGCTCACTCCACTTCGAGGTAACCTCGGCGTACTGCGAATCGGCAAAGTCTAACACGCCATATTGGCCGAGTGCCTCGGCAATCTGCTGAGCTACCAAGTGATAGCATAACTGTTTCTTGTTGTCCATCACTCTGAAGTAGTAGTCGTCGCAGGTGCAGAACATACTATCAGGCATAACTTGGTACTCTCCCTTCCGACCTTTGATGACCCAGAAGGTTCGGCCGCTGGGCTTGAAACGATAATTGATGACATTTTTGGTGTCAACTAGTGCTAGGGCTTGTGGGAGTCGTTTCTCGAAAACCTTGGACAATGCTTGTTTTTGAGCTTCCGTCAGAAGGTGGGTCCGGCGGATCTCCTGAGAGACCTGTCTCAGAACACTGTCTTCCGTTACCTTGCTAGACGTCGCTCGTCGCTAGAACACCAGCACTTTGGTATATGATAGGGTTTCGAAGTGAGGCTGGCGAGTCGAAATGGATGGGGTTGGATTTCAGAAAATTCTGATCGGGACGTATCGCGTTACATTGACGATTCTCTGTCCGTGACCGCTACTGGTGCCCCTGGTCGGATCTTCGAGGTAGTGCCAAAAGCTTTCGCCCTTCGGTGGTGTTGCTGCAACCGATGGTCCAATCTCGAGGTCTGAGAAGAACCGGTCGTAGATGGTAGTTCTTTCGTGGCGTAGGGGTGGGCTGCAGAAGCATGTCTCTTGCCATTCGACCTTGCCTTCGTTCATTACAGCTCTTTTCATTGACGCGACAATCTCGCTACCGTCGGGTTTCTGGGTCCCAATGGTTCCGTCGTTGAGGAGTACCCAGAACTTTGCCATTTCGGCGACTATCGGTCGAGCTCTAACCATATACAGCATGATGTGTCACTTCCTGTTTTGTACTATTGTTTCCGACGTGGCCAGGTTTACCTGACCTGTGAGTAACCGCTCCGGGTTTGGACTTGGCCCTTTGTTGCCTCGATTGAGAGCGAGGCGCGTTTGACCGCTCTCCGACGCGTTTCGAACGCGGGGGCAGTTAGGCATTGGACGCAGATTTGACCTTGCCTGGTCTTGTGGATCGTTTGGACTAGTGAGGACAGTGGATGTGGGGTAGTCTGGGAGCTTGCGGTTCCCAAATCTAGGCTTCCTTTATTCAAACTCATGTTTCATTCACACAACTGAGCCTTTGGCATAGGCTATTAAACTCTTGGTTTGACTGACTAAAACAGTAGTATGTCTCATTCAGAAAGCGCTAATAGTAAGTAAACTCCTTACTTGGTAAGTAGAATATGAGAGCTTGAAGACATTCAAGTTCGTCCGTGACCCCAATGCTTTCGAACTAATGGCAGACGAGACCCGCAGACGCATAGTCTACCTCCTCCGAGCAAAGGAGATGACTGTAGGCCAGATACACCACGAACTACAACTAACACCCCAAGCAATCTATCATCATATCCGGAAACTCCTAGACGCGGGCCTGGTAGAGGTGGCGAAAGAAGATCGAGTCGGCCACTTCATCGAAACATATTATCGGGCAACTGCAGAAATCTTCGAATTCACTCATGGGGAAGGGGGCAGCGAAAAGTACAGTGAAGGGCGAACCCGTGACGCGCTGCAGGCAATGAACCAGCTAGGCATCAACGCCCACGTCGATGACGACCTAGTTGCCAAGATGATGAAGATTGCGAACCAGAAAGACAAACTCGCGTTGACTCCTGAAATGGAAGAGAAGATACAAGCGCTCGAAGGATCCGACTTCATAGGAAAACAACTGATCGCAGACTACCTCAACCTGCTTGCAATGAGCGACAGACAATTCGAAGAATGGCTAAACTTCGAAAGAAGCCGACGGAACCTGCTAAAGTCGGCAGTAACCCAGCCCATTCAAGTCACTGTGAAACAGTCAAGGAAGTAGGTCCGGGGAGATCAGTAGGAAAGTCTCCAGTCCTCTGTGAACCCTTATCAACTCAAGGTCTCTCCACCGCGCTGTTCCTTCGATTGCAAGTATTCGTCAAGGTCGAGTTCGAGGAAGACTTCTCCAATGTCTCCTAGTGTCTGCTTGAAGTGATGCTTTTCGTACAATTTCTTCGCTAAGGCGTGAATTGTTGAGGTCTCTACGCCAACAGCGCCTCTAGCAAGCGAATCCCTGATAGCTTCTTCCAGTAGGAGTGTTCCCACCCCATTTCTCCTGGATGTTTGGGTGACGAAGAATGCGGATATGAACGAGTTCAGACCGCCGTCGATGATATCCTCATGCATGACATAGTGAATGAAACCTATGATTCTAGAGTCGGCTTCTGCAACAAGCAGTTCTCTATTCTTGACTGCTCTTCGTACCGACTTCGATCGTCCAGAGCTTGGTTTCCAATCAAACCATTCGGAGAGAAGATCGTCTACACCGAGGGCATCTGTAATCAACGCTCCTCTCACTACAAGTCCCTTCAACATGCCTCATCGGGGCCCCTCCCGCAGAGAGGATGAGTTCTGAGAGAGGATAAAGCCTCCGGCACAGTCGATATGCAAGTCTGAACTTAAACACAAGATCCCCTCTCTTACTCCAAGGGATGCGGCGCCTTGCCTGAAGCGGCGGTGGTGGTTAAGCCTGTAGCGGACCAGCCCGCTCTTCTAATGGAGAAGGACGGTGAAAGGGTCCTAGTTGTTGCAGACCTACATCTCGGCTGGGAAGTATCCCTCTCGCATCAAGGAATACACGTGCCCTCACAGGTCCCCCGGCTGCTTGAGAAGCTACGCAAGATCATCAACGACACCCATCCTCGACAACTAATCCTACTCGGCGACGTGAAACATGCAGTTGCGAAGGTCGAACTGGAAGAATGGAAGTACGTCCCGGAATTCTTTGAAGGTCTCGTCGAAATAATCCCAGATGTACAAGTTGTCCCTGGGAACCACGATGGAAACCTGGAACCTCTCACACCTCCAAACGTCAAGATCAGCACTTCGGAAGGAATATCGATCTGGAACAAGGTTGGCCTATTTCACGGCCACGCATGGCCCTCGCCACCACTGCTAGGGTGTGACTTCCTGGTCATGGGGCATCTACATCCAGTCGTGGTTTTCAAAGACCCCCTTGGATTCAGAATCACCCGACAAGCATGGGTCCGCGCTAACAGCAATGGTCAGAAGCTGGCAGAGGGAGTGTTGAAGCATGAGTCTGTTAAATGGGAAGGCGATTCGGTCGAAGAGTACCGGAAGAAATTCGGCGTTTCGGTTGTTGATGCGGACTGCATCATAATGCCTAGCTTCAACGATTACCTCGGAGGACAGCCGATCAATCGAAGCTTCAAGGAAGGCTGGACAGATCTCTACCGGGAATACATGGGTCCAGTATTGAGATCGGGCGCGGTAGATTTTGAGAATGGTGAAGCATACTTGTTCGATGGAACATACCTAGGAAGAATTCAGGACTTGAGAAAGCTTGACCAGGAGACTGGCTAGTTCTGCTCGTCTCGAGGCGCCATATTCGCGAGCATAGTTCTGAGATTCGTCCCATTCAACTTCGCAATGTCCCGGAGTAGATCATAGTAGGATCGGACGTGACGCTTGCCATCTCGCGCGTGGTAAAGAGCAAAGTTCGCATACATCGTTGGGACAATTTCGTGATTGTACATTGGATACTGGGTTTCAGCTAGTCCAAGCTCTCCGAGCTGTTGGGAGATGACTCCTTCCTTGAGGTCTCCGACCTTTCTGCTCTTACGCTTCCGCAGTCGCGCTTTGAGCCGGTTGCCTTCCATCCGGCAGTCTGCGCTGCAGTATTTTTCGCTGAACCAGCCTAGGAAGGTGCGCTTGCAGACCAGGCATGTCTTGAGAATTTTCTTGTCGGTTGTTTCCAACACTTCTTCCTTACCGGTTGTGGTCTTGTCGCTCCCATGTCTACGTCGTTCTGGTATAAAATCTGGTCGCATCTACACCGCAAGAACCAATGACCACGCGGATTATCCTTGCCTTGTTCTTTCACGGACTCAACCATAGGGGTCTGTTAACTCTTCGTCGGATGAGTTAGCTTCGGAGCATCGACTCCAGGGATTACCGTCGTCGTCGGGTTCCCCTTCACAGCTTCAACTGCTCCGCCTTGCGCCTCTATAAGGATGGGAGGCCGGGAACGTGCGAACCTCACCCGTCCCCGCCGAGCCAGGATAACAGCTGCTACCCTGTCCCGGTCCATTACTATTCTACATTTTCCGCACCAGAGCTTACGTGCCAGTCGTTTGTCCGATTGGAGTCTCTCCCCGCATCTCGGACACGTAAGACTGGAACCTCTGGTCTCGCGCCTGGATAGTCGAATAATTGGAAGGCCATTCCATCTAGCCTTGTATTCTAATTGTCGCTGGGCTTCACTGAAGCTCCACCCGTTCATCCGACCTCGATACTTTCTGTTCTGACCGTTACCCTTACGGTAGAGACAGCGTATGCCCCTGATATCTTCCAGAACGATTGCCTGTCTCTGTTGGACCGCTGCTTCTACAACTGTCTTCGTGGTGGTATGGAGGAGATGACCAGTCCTAGCGGTTCTACGCTCGCCATACTTCGAGGCTACGACGCTTCTAATCCTGTCATCGTCTCGTTTGAAAGATGCGACTATGCGCATCGTAGTGCTGGCTATACGCTCGGTCTTCGAGAGGTCGTAGTGACGTATCTCCTGGTCGTTTCCAACCGTCAAGTTGCGAAGATTACGGTCCACACCCACCGTGGAGGTGCATTCTACTGTGGTAACGTCGCGGGCGATGGAGAGGCAGAGCCTGTTCAGGGTGAGGGTGAAGGAGCGTACCTCGACTCCCGGTTGGGAGATGACGTTTATCGTGTGGTCGGTCAGAGGTACGCTGAGACGCTTCCCTCTTGATACGGGAATCTCTAGTCCTCTATTCTTCGTCTTGAAGCCGTAGCATGATACGAGCTGCTGTCTAACAGCATACGGGGTCCTAGTAGCAAAGCCTCTCCTGAGAGACTTCCTCCTAGAGGCTAGTATTCCTGCTGCTCTGGATATGGCGCAGAGCATGTAACAGCTAGGTGAATCGTACTGGGCGAGCTGGTTGTAGGAGAGTAGTGAGAGCCTTCTCAGCGAGGACGCATCGTTGGCTATGCCTATTCGTATGGACTCGTTGACCATCCTCCTGAACACTTCCAGTAGTCCCAACACGTCCCGTGTTGGAGCATAGTGCTGCCAGACAGACTTGACAGCCAACAACGAACGACAAGAGCTAGAACCCGCCATATACGTCAGAGAGGCATCCGACGATAAGTTAACAGAACCCAACCATAGTAAGAGCTAAAGCGACACCGGCTGAACTCGGGTTTCGAGGGGCTGTCGGCTAGCCAGGTCTAGAAGGCTTGTCACGAAAAGCCCGGACTCGCCGCGTGGCTTGGGAGCCTTTACCCTTGGCCATGAACCCACGAAATCGCCGGTTCAAATCCGGCCAGCCCCACCACAACCACGGTTGACTGCTTCGACTTCGCGGTACGTCCTTATACCTAGCTGAGAATCAAGATCAAAGATTGGCTTGCTGGAGCAGACTGCCCACGAGCGTATCACGACAGGCACAGACGATTCAGCCGTCGGATGGCTCCTGCAATCCGAAGATCCGTCAATACGCTATTTCACACTAACCGACATTCTCGAGAAACCGAAGGACTCTCCGGAAGTCGAGAAGACCTGGAGACTCATTCCTAGCGGACCAAGGGTCCTCATCTTGCTCGATGGGCAACAGTCTGACGGTGGTTTCGGTGTGCATCCGTATCAGAAATGGACCGGAGCACACTGGCGTCTCGTCTCTCTCGTAGAGCTCGGTATCACTTCAGGATCCGGACCTACTGTCAGAGCAACGAATCTTGTTCTGGAATGGTTGCTGGGTGAGGCTCATCTCCGTAATATCCCCAAAATCAACGGCAGATATCGAAGGTGTGCGTCCCAAGAGGGAAACGCGCTGGCGGTCTGCAGCCGGTTGGGTCTCGCAGAGGATCCGCGGGTCGTTAAGCTTGCCGAGTCCTTGGTGGGCTGGCAGTGGGCCGATGGAGGTTGGAACTGTGACCGTAACCCGGAGGCTGACCATTCATCCGTCAACGAATCACTCTCCACCCTCTGGGGTCTAGTCGAATACCAGCAAGCAACGGGAGATCGAGATTTCTTGAAGCCCATAGAGAGAGCGTCGGAATTCTTTCTGCGACATCGTCTCTTCCGATCAGACCATACTGGAGAAATAATTCATCCAGATATGATCAAGCTGCATTTTCCGCTGTACTGGCATTGTGATATTCTCCAAGAGCTGACGATCCTATCGCGAACGGGAAGGCTGGGCGACCCGCGGACGAAGGAGGCCCTAGATATTGTTCAGAAGAAGAGGGGTCCAGATGGGCTGTGGCACGCCGAGGACTATTATTGGAATATGAAACGAAAGGTTTCGACGAAAGTGAAGGTGTCGAATGTCGAGGTCGTGGACTGGGGACGAAAAGGTCCCAACGAATTCATCACTCTAAACGCGCTGCGGGTCTTGAAAGCTTCAGGAAGAAAATGTCTCTAAAGCCGTTTTCCTCGTTGGTGGACGAGAAGAATTAGAGCATTCGGGCGACGCTCTGGAAATATTTCACACCTTTCTTCCCGTTCGTCGCATGATCCAGCGCTTGCTCCACAGCGTCTTTCGGATTTGAGGCTGAAATGACCTTCACCGTTTTTCTATCATCGAGGAAAGTGTCCGCGATCTTGTCCGCGGTCCCGCCGCTCCCTACCAACGCCACGATAGGCTTCCCTTTCTGATATGCCACACACGCCTCGATGAAAGTTCCAGCCCCACCGCCCACGACTATGGCCGCGTCGGCTGCGTACGCGGTGATGAAGTTCCGGGCGAACCCGATGCCTGTAGGAATGATAATGTCACAATACGGATTCGCATAACTCATGTCCTCGTTAGGAATTATCCCGACGACCATCCCACCCTTCTCCTTCGCGCCCCTTCCTGCTGCCTCCATCACTCCACCCAGCCCACCTGTCACAGTTATCGCGCTCCTGGCAGCTATCTGCGCCCCCACCTCTTTTGCCGAATCATAGGTGGCTTGTGGACAGTGATCCCCGTCTGAACCGATAACCAGGACCTGGATGAGCCGCTTGTAGTTAGACTGCGCAGTTCTCGACGCGACTCCCCTAAACAAGGCCAAACATCACGACTGAAACGAGTGAAGGACCCTCTCAAGCATCGGGGCCATAATGAGGCTAATGTAACCGCTCATCAAGTGGACAAGGTTTTAATCGCAACCCGGCCCGCCGACTCCCAAATTCGCGTTTACATGATGCTTCATGTCAAGCTTCAAACCTGGAAAGATTGAGCGCGTCGCAGGCCCCGTAATCGTCGCCGGAGACATGCTCGGCGCCCAGATGTACGAAGTCGTCCGAGTCGGCGACCAGGGACTAATCGGAGAGATCATCAAGATCGAGGCAGACCGGGCCACGGTACAGGTTTACGAGGAGACCGCAGGCATAAGACCCGGGGAGAAGGTGGAGCGCTCAGGCAAACCACTGTCGGTAGAGCTTGGCCCTGGAATCACTGGCCAGATCTACGACGGAATCCAGCGACCCCTAACGATCCTATTTGAGAAAACCGGACCGTTCGTACGGCGAGGACTCACCCTCCCCCCCATAGACAAGGGAAAGAAATGGCACTTCGTCCCGACAATCAAATCGCAAGCGACTGTCACTGCAGGCGACATTATCGGTCACGTAAAGGAAACCAGCCTCATCACTCAGCAGATAATGATTCCACAGAATCTCTCCGGCAAAATAACCTCAACCGTCAATGAAGGCGATTACACAGTCGGCGAACCGGTCGCCGAACTCGACTCGCCCGGCGGCCCCCTTCCCCTGTTCATGTTGAACACATGGCCCGTGCGAACGGCCAGAGGCTTCAAGCGAAAACTTCCGAGCAACACTCCCTTGCTAACTGGCCAGCGTATTATCGACTTCTTCTTCCCAATCGCAAAAGGCGGCACAGCAACCATCCCAGGCGCATTTGGCACTGGCAAATGCGTCGACCCGGACACACCAGTTCTGCTCGCCGATGGCCGACTCAGAAGAATCCGCGAACTTGTAGGAAACGACAATTCTCGAGTCGTCGAAGAGAACGCCAACGAGACTATCTATCAATACAAGGACCCGCTTAGACTCGTTTCTCTCTCGAATCCCGAATTCAACGAGGCAGAAGCTCCAGTCGGCTTCAAAGGACATTCCGCAGAACTAGTCCATATCTCAACCCGTAGTGGCAGAATGCTAAAGGTCACACCAGTCCACCAGCTCCACCAACTCCGCCCGGACGGTGCGGTCGTCGAAACCCCCGCGGGGAACCTCAAGCCCGGCGACTTCCTAGTAGCACCCCGAAAGATCCCATTAGGATTGAAAGTTCAGACCATCGACCCGTACAAGTACGTCCCCGAATGGTTGAGGATCAGAGATGCTAAGACCATTGAATTAATGGTCAAGACTATCGATAGACTCAAGCGGACAACGACTCTGAAAAGCCTGGCTAGCCAACTCAAGACGAGCTATCCGGCATTCCTTAACTATTACCTCAAGAGAGCGCGCCCGACAGTTGGGTTCCTCGCTCAGCTATCCCGCTTGTCTAACCAAGAGATCCGGATCAGTAGGGCGGAGGCCGAGAGACATGGAAAGACTATTAGGATTCCGACAGAAATGAGCGCCGAGCTAGCGGAGTTTCTCGGTCTCATCCTCTCCGATGGAACCATCCGCGCCATGGGCAGCGTTGTCCTCTTCAACAATGATCCAAGGATTCTAGAGCGTTTCAGCAAACTCTCCCACAAGCTCTTCGAGACAGAAGCAAAGCCTGGAACTCACCGTGGCGGACGACTCGTGATCATAGACAGCACTGCACTCGCCAACTTCCTAGTGAGGCTCGGGGTGCCTCCGGGCAAGAAGTCTAGAACCGTCAGAATCCCTGACATAGTTTGCATGTCCCCAGATAACGTGATAGCGAGCTTCCTAACCGGATACATCGCTGGAGACGGATCCTTCCGAAGGTTCTGGCTCGAAATTGCGACAGCAAGTCAAGAAATGGCACTTGGACTGTCATATCTTCTAACCCGGCTGGGCATCCTGCACCGGTCACGTCAGAGAAGAATCGGCGAACACACCTACCACCGGATCAACATCGAAGGAAAACGGGCAATCACCTCGCTGAGAAGCCAACTCCCAAGGAACCTACCCTACACATTCCTAAAGAGAATTGAGACTTATCTCAACGACAAGAAGCGGGGCTACAACTCAATCGACACCGTGCCTCTCGACCCATCGGTCTACACGAAGACGATCGAGCTCTCCAGACTGTCAATGAAGAAACTCGAAGAGAATCGAATCTGGATACGGAACTATACTGATCTAAACCAGAAGCCAGGGATTGACGTGCTGAAGCGCCTGGTCTCGCTCGCAAAGGAGGAATTGAACGATCATGAGAATACGCCCGGGCTCATTCTAGACTTGGAGCGTGTAGTGCAACTCTCCGAGCATACCTTCTTCGACGAGGTGGTCGACACCAAACGCGTCCAGTACTCCGGAGAAGTCCTCGACGTTGCTGTCCCGGGTTACGAGAATTTTGTTGGAGGTTGGGGCCCTATGATATGCCACAACACGATGGCGCAGCAGCAGCTCGCAAAATGGGCCGACGCCTCAGTCATAGTCTACGTAGGCTGTGGCGAGAGAGGAAACGAGATGGCAGAGGTCTTGGAGACATTTCCGAAACTCGTGGACCCTCGAAGCGGCGAGCCAATCATGAACCGGACAGTTTTGATCGCGAACACCTCCAACATGCCTATCGCCGCGCGAGAGGCCAGTGTCTACACTGGAATTACGATAGCGGAATACTACCGAGACATGGGCTACGATGTGGCATTGATGGCGGACTCGACCAGCAGATGGGCCGAAGCAATGCGAGAAATATCCGGACGACTAGAAGAGATGCCCGGCGAAGAGGGCTACCCTGCATACCTCGCCTCTAAACTAGCAGAATTCTACGAACGTTCGGGAAGAGTCGAAGTCCTGGGATCCGACACTCGCGTCGGGTCCATCTCGATTGTGGGAGCCGTCTCACCACCCGGCGGAGATTTCTCGGAGCCTGTCACTCAGAACACGCTTAGAATTGCAAAGGTCTTCTGGTCTCTAGATACAGACTTGGCGTCTAGACGCCACTTTCCAGCTATCAACTGGCTGACCAGCTATTCCCTGTACACGGATATCCTGGACGACTGGTATCGGAAAGAGATAGGTCCCGAGTGGACAATGATGAGAAAGGAAGCCATGAACCTTCTACAGAGGGATGACGAGCTTCGTGAGATTGTGATGCTTGTCGGACCCGATGCTCTCTCAGAGAGCCAGCGAGTAATTCTAGAGACTGCAAGGATGATCAAAGAGGACTTTCTCATGCAGGCTGCATACAATCCAGCCGACACCTACTGCGACAAGATCAAGATTGACCTAATGATCAAACTGATTCTCGACTATTACAAGATCATGCAGAAAGCGGTCGACGAGAACATTCCACTCCAGAAAGTTCTGGACCTTCCAGTAAAGATTGAGATTGACAGAATGAGACTTACAGCCGCCGATAATTTCCCAAGCTTCGCAGAACACATCGAAGAAGAACTAAACAAAGAATTCAAGTCGATCGGAGGAAAGTAATCGATGGCACTCGCAGGTTTAGAATACACAACTATCAAAGAGATCTCTGGACCACTACTCTTCGTCGAATCCGTCAGAGGAGTAGGATACGGAGAACTCGCCCGAATCAAAACTCCTAGCGGCGAAGAGAGAAGGGGTCAGGTCTTAGAGATAGGCGGAGGAATCGCAGTTGTCCAGGTATTCGAAGGAACAACGGGCCTCGATGTCGGAAGGACCCGGATCAGGTTCACGGGTGAAACCGTCAAACTACCAGTATCCAACGATATGCTGGGAAGAATCTTCGACGGCAGCGGCCGACCTATCGACGGCGGACCCCGCATAATACCCGACGATTATCTCGACGTCAACGGGAATCCCATCAACCCGTTCGCCAGAGAATATCCACGGGAATTCATCCAGACCGGCATCTCAACCATCGACGGCATGAACACTCTCGTCCGAGGCCAGAAGCTACCACTATTCTCCGCATCAGGTTTACCCCACAACAGCATCGCAGCCCAGATCACCCGACAAGCAAAGGTCGTTGGCTCGGATGAGCCGTTCACTACGATATTTGCCGCGATGGGCATAACAGCAGACGAGCTTCGCTTCTTCAGAGACGATTTTGAGAAACAGGGCGCCTTTGACCACGTGACGATGTTCGTCAACCTTGCAGACGACCCTGCAATCGAGCGAATACTGACACCGAGACTGGCTCTCACAGCCGCAGAATACTTTGCGATCAAGCAAGGAAACCATGTGCTGGTCATTCTTACAGACATGACGAACTATGCAGAGTCGTTGCGGGAGATATCTGCGGCTCGAGAAGAGGTCCCGGGACGACGTGGCTACCCTGGCTACATGTACACGGACCTTGCAACGATCTACGAGCGGGCGGGAAGGTTGCATGGGACGAAGGGCTCGATTACTCAGATGCCTATCTTGACGATGCCTGGAGACGACAAGACGCATCCTGTGCCAGACTTAACAGGCTACATTACGGAGGGCCAGCTCATGGTGGACCGGTCACTCCACCGGAAGGGCATCTATCCACCCATAGACCCTGCACCCTCGCTCTCGCGGCTGATGAAGGAGGGAATTGGAAAGGGCAAGACCCGAGAGGATCACAGGGAAGTCTCTGACCAGCTCTACTATGCTTTCGCTGAAGGACGAAGCTTCCGTGACCTAGTCGCGGTCGTCGGTGAGGAGGCGCTATCGGCGCGTGACAAGCTCTACTTGCAGTTCGCTGATGAATTCGAACGGAAGTTCATCAACCAAGGCCTCTACGAGAACAGAGACATCGACACGACCCTCGACCTTGGCTGGAACCTCCTCAGCGTTCTACCAGAGACCGAGTTGAAGAGGATAGACCCGGCTACAATCAAGAAGTGGCTTCCGAAGAATCGTGGGAAGAACAACTAGACAATGCCTGATATTCTGCCAGGTGCCCGTCCGACTCGGATGGAGCTTATCGCTCTTCGGAAGAGACGGAACATCGCGCAGAGAGGCCAGGACCTTCTCCGGGAAAAGCTGGATGCGTTGATGATCGAGTTCTTCCAGTTCGCCCGGGAGATAACAGCATTGAGGGCCAAGACCCAGGATATTCTGAACAGAACGTATCTCCGGTTTGCTGAGGCTCAGATGTTGATGGGCTCGACGATGCTCGAGGAGACTTCGCTGACCGCACAGGACAGGTTTGATGTGGACGCGTCGACGAGGAATGTTATCGGGGTCTCCATTCCGGATGTGGAGGTTCGGCTGAGGCCATTGGAGGGCTATCCTTACTCGATGATTGGGACATCGGCAAAGCTGGACGAGGCGGTGGCGTTGATGACTGAGGCGGTGAAGAATGTTGTGGAATTGTCCGCGGCAGAAGAGGCGATTCGCAGGCTAGCTGAGGCGATAGCGGCCACGAAGAGACGCGTCAACAGCCTGGAGTACATTGTCATTCCGAGG
>Ga0209350_1000860_pt1 | contig 14750 bp, 9 predicted proteins | sample GraSoi013_2_20cm_2_FD_185822 | JGI IMG/M metagenome (GOLD analysis project Ga0209350, IMG submission 185822) | Grasslands soil microbial communities from the Angelo Coastal Reserve, California, USA - Sample 09_27_2013_2_20cm (SPAdes) (version 2) | ecosystem: Environmental > Terrestrial > Soil >...
GGGAGCATCAGCACATAGAGCAGGGTTGATCTAGTCCGTGCCTGCGAAAGCTCCATGTTGTGCAGATAGGCGTCGTCGGGCGATGCAGCGCCGATCCAATCCGACGATGTATGTCCCTCAATACGGATCTCGCTGATCGCATGCAGATACTTCGGCGACCTCAGAATTCTCACGTAGCGGGGAAAGAAGTCGTCCAAAATGTCCTTGAAAGCCGGCTTCAACTCACTGCTGCCCTGGGCAAACAGAATGTCCGGCTCCGAGATCCGGAGTGTCAGATCCGCCTTGATGAGCTGGGCGTGCCATCTGGGCAGATCTGGGGAGAACTCCTTGCGAAGGTCCTCATAGAGGGCGTCACGGGTCTCACTGTACGCAACGGCCACCGTTTTTATCCTGCCGGCGTCCGCCTCGACCCGTATCATGTAGCACACTGCGATCAGTAGAAACATGACCATGAGCCCGGTCATCAAATCGCTCAAGGGAATCCAATGAGCTTCCGATGCGGCGGTCCGATCCGCGGACAAAACGTCGTTCACCGCTGCGCCCTCGTGGCCTGGACGGATTCAGCTGGATGTCGCGACACTGCGCCGAGCGTCTCCTGATTCGGCCGAACGCCCTGCCCGCTCCGACCAATCATCTGAGCGATTCTCTGCTCTATGATCGGCAACCCCTCTTTCACCTCGCCTATCAGCCCGGAAAGAAGCAGGAGTGCCCGGGCGAGCTGCTCACTCTGATTGTTCAGCGCTCCCATAATGTTCTGCAGCGATCGGGCCACTGCAGCAAATTCCGACGCCATGTTCACGATATCAGTGAAGCGTGAAGCCGCTTCCGTCATGCTCTCCCGGGTCGCGGTCTCCTGCTCTATCAAGGCCTGCAGTTGCTTCTCGTATTGAACCAGCCAGGAAACCAGCCTCGCGACGGCGGAGTTCAACTGCCTGAAGTTGTCGCCGAATTGCTCGTTGAGCTTCACGTTGAAGTCCCGGACCACTTCCGATAGGGCCTTTACAAGCGCCTTCGAGTTCGTCTCTGCAATATTCTCCGCGTATCTGTCGAATGCTTCGATCAGACTGTCGGCGCGAGCGTTGCTGTCCGCACGCAAGAGCTTGACCTGGCTCAACAGAGCGGAATCATCGCCGCCCGCAATCGAGCGGTTGAGCTGCACCAGCAGACGGGCCAGGTCGTCCACCGTGGAGCCTTCCTGCGCACCGGACGCCGGTATGCTCGCGTCGCCAAACAGCGCGACCCGGATCTTGAGCGTGAGTGCCCAGAATATCCCAACAACGGATGCCCAGAACGCCGTGCGGATTCCCCCGAGCAGGTGCGGGACACTGTTTCGAACGTCGTTCGGGTCGAAATCCAGCAGCCCCCAGGCAATGCCCGCGAAGCAGAAGAATATGCCGAGGGTCGTCAGGATCGTGGGGCCGAGTGCCGTGGCGCGGCGTGACCACCTCAGGTGGAACAGCAGGGCAATTGACGATATCAGTACGGTGGCGAATTGCGTAAAGCCGTTGAGATATTCCCAGATGCGTACCATCGCCTTCTCCTCGACACGCGACCCACGCGGCCAGGACCAGCCGCTCGCGAACGTCCGCATGGGCCGCCAAGGAATCTACAAGCCTTCTTTAGAAGCCTGGTGGTGGTGGCGCGGGCAGGACGGCCGGCATTCTTCGGGCAGTAGCGTGTGCAACGTCCATGTAACCTTCGAACCACGACTGTACGCCGTTCGGACCACCGTTTCGACGTGCTCCGGTAACGATCCGACTCGGCGGCAGTTCAGATCTCGTAGATGCTATGGCTCGGGCCTAACCGGAGCCGTGTCGGGGCGATGACCTGCCTCGAAACAGCTCTGCGCATCCTGCCCCGATGGCGGCCTACCCGATCATGATCGGCAGCGACGGCGTCCTCATCCCGGTGGCGAGCTTGGGGTTCCTCAAGTCGGGCCGCTTCGCGCCGGGGGCGACTCTCGGCCTCGCGATCGGCGGTGTCGTGGGGACGAGGGCGCTGTGCGGCTTGCGAAGGCAGGCTCCGGCCACTATCGGGCTACCACAGAAGGATGGCCGCCCCGTGAGCTCGTGCTTCCCATTCCTCATCAGGTTTGACTTCAGAGACCAGGCGTGCGCCTATATGGCGGCCTTGGCGCCTGTCGGTTGCCACAACGGCTTGCTCAGATTCTCCGTGAACGACGAGAACATGATGTTGAAGCTGATGCTGATCCGCTCGTCCTCGCTCGCGCTCGCGTCGACGGAATGCTGCAGGTAAGCCGGAAATACCAGCATCGTTCCGTCCTTCACTCTCACGACGACCTGGTCGGTATTCTCGGCCGTGAGCTCGACGACCGGGGGGCGGATGATCCCGGTCTGATTGCGCGGGTCATGAAAGTTGATGGTGTCCGCGCCTGGATGGGTCCGGACATAGTACACGCCGCTCAGGAAGTTGTTCGGGTGCTGGTGCATCTTGTGCGCGGCGCCTCTCGCGAGGACTGTCGCCCAGCAGGCGGTGACTTGGTACGCGTCGTAGCCGATCCTGAGGAACCGCAGGATTCCCGGCACGACGCGGTGCACGCAAGAAACGAGATCCCGGAAGTCATCGAGCTCGTGGAGTGACTGGACCGACTGCCACCCCTGGCCGCGCGCGAGCGGGGGCAGGTCCCGCCTCAGGCGCGCGATCGCTGCGAGCGCCTGGGCGCCGATGGCCTCGCGCAACCGTGCCTCGAGCTCGATCTTCCACACCAGCGTGGCAAACATCGGAATCACATCCGATGTCTCGCTCCGCCAGGGGCTCTGAGGGTCTGATGGCGGCTCGCGCTGCATGGTCGAACTGCACGCCACATGATGCGCCGCGATCGAAAGCCCGGGAGCATCGGCTGTCCCGGGCTTTCGGCCTTCAACCGCTCAGACGATTTCCACCTCGGGCTCGACTTCCTTCGGCTTGTCCGTCTCGGGCTTCGGGCGATCGGCTGGCGCTTTATTGTGGCTCCCTGGGGCAAAGGATAGCATCGGGGCGGCCACTCCGCGCCTCGCGTGGTTGCCAGAGGATGAGCGGGCCTGACGTCGGGCACTGCGCACGCCGGGGCAGCGATGAACGGCACGCTTTCACTTATCGAACTGGCAGGCCATGTGGGCCTTCTCCTCTGGGGCACGCACATGGTCGGCACCGGGGTGCAGCGCGGCTTCGGCACGGTGCTCCGGCGCTGGCTCGGCCGCAACCTCGGTCGCCGCTTCCGCGCGTTCCTGACCGGGCTTGCCGTGACCGCGCTCCTCCAGAGCAGCACCGCAACGGGTCTGCTCGCGACCTCGTTCACGGCCACCGGGGTGATCGCGCTCGCCCCCGCGCTCGCGGTCATGCTCGGCGCCAACGTCGGCACAGCACTCCTGACACAGGTGCTCTTCTTCAACCTGGCCCTGGTGGGGCCACCGCTGGTGCTCGTCGGCGTGCTCGTTTTCCGTTGGGCCGGCGGCGGCCGGGCGAAGAATATCGGCCGCATCGGCATCGGCCTCGGGCTCATGCTCATGGCGCTCGCGGGCCTGGTGCGCACGCTGGGACCCCTCGAGGGCATTCCGTTACTGCGCTCGGTCATGGGCGCGCTGGCCGGTGACCCCATCCTCGGGGCACTGGTCGCAGCGGCACTCACCTGGGCATGCCACTCGAGCATCGCCATCGTGCTGCTCGTGGCGACGTTCGCCGCCACACACGTCGTCGATCCAACCGCCGCTCTCGCCCTGGTGCTCGGCGCAAACCTGGGCGGGGCACTCCCCGCGCTGGTCGACGCCTCGACCCCCGCCGCCCGGCGCCTGCCCCTCGGAAACCTGCTGGTGCGCACCGTGGGCGTGGTGCTCGCGCTGCCGTTCCTGCCCGCGATCACTCGTGCACTCGAGCTCGCCGCGCCGGCTCCCGGGCGTCTCGTCGTCAACTTTCACCTGGCGTTCAATCTGGCACTCGCAGCGGTGTTCCTGGGGTCTGTCAGGGGCCTCGCGGCCCTCCTCACGCGGTGGCTGCCGGACCCGCCGGCGCCGGCCGATCCGGGCAGGCCCGTTTATCTCGACGTCGCGGCCCTTGATTCCGCCACGGTGGCCCTTGCGAACGCTGCCCGCGAAACTCTGCGCATGGCCGACATGGTCGAGACCATGCTCCGCGATGCGCTCGAGGTGCTCCAGCATAATGATCGCACACGCGCCGAGGCGGTCGCCGCACAGAATCGTTGTGTCGATCAGCTGGGTAGCGCGATTCGCCGCTATCTCGCCGACGTCGGCGGCGAGCAGACCCTCGACCACCAGCGGGAGGGTGCACGGGGACAGGACATCCTGTCGGCCGTGATCAACCTCGAGCATGTCGCCGACATCGTCGCCAACAGTCTGGTCGAGTTTGCAGTGCGGAGTGTCAAGCGCGGCAGGGCGCTCACGGTCGAGGAAATCGAGACAGTCGCCGCCATGCACGCCGAGCTCCTCGAGAGCCTGCGGCTCGCACTGGCCGTCTTCCTGCAGGCCGAGCCCCGGGACGCCAAGCGCCTGGCCGCGCGCAAGGGACAGTTCCGTGAGTTCGAAGCGACCGCCACGGCATTGAGCGTGCGCCTCCTGCGCAATGCCGCCGCAGCCAGCCGGGACACCGACACCGACGCGGTCGAACCCATGGTTGAGGAGAGCGGCCTCTTCCTGCGCACGGTGCGCGACCTCAGGCGCATTCACTCGCACCTCGCGAGCTTCGCCTACCCGATCCTGCATCGACCCCGCATCCGAGGCCGGCGCGCCACCGCGCGCGGCGTTGCCGAGGCTGGTGCCGTCAATCCGCCTGCCGCGCCGCAGCCAATTGGGCCGCCAAAGTCCACTAGCCGGACGGCTAGTCTCGAGGAGGACGACTTGGGATGACTCCTGGCAGATCAGGGCGATTACGCGTTGGACCCAACGCTCACCTCTCGCATAGCGACGCCATTGCGTCCGGCCCGCTTGGAGCTGATCAACGCCTGGTCGGCGGCCTCCAGAACCGCCTGGGTGCTGGCGCCGTCCTCAGGAAAAATTGCAATTCCCACCGACACGGTGATCGGTCCGAGTTGAGGATCGTTGTGCCCGATCTGCAGGTTGCGCGTTCGCTGGCAAATCAGATCCGCGCGCTGCCACACGATCTGCCGCGACACGTTCGCCATCACCAGGGCGAATTCGTCGCCGTCGTAGCGGGCGACGAGGTCCTCGGCGCGCGACAGCGACACCACGCACTGACCGATGGACCGCAGGATCGCATCACCCGCAGTGCGCCCAAGCGTGTCGTTGAATTCCCTGAAATGATCGACGTTGATCATCATCACGGCCAATGTATGGCCGTGGCGCTGGGCGCGCACTTTCTCGCGGGCCAGCGATTCCTCCAGGAAGCGACGGTTATACACGCCGGTCACTGAGTCCCGCATGGCCTGATCGTGCAGCCGTCGGTTGGCGTGCACCAGATCGTGCTCCGCCCAGATTCGCTTCTTGATCTCGAGATCGAGCGCCGTGCGCGCCACCTCGAGTTGCGCGCTGCGCTCCGCCACGCGTCGCAGGAGCCTGACGATTGGCTGCACCAGCAACTCGACCGATTGCTGGTCCGCCACCCGAGCCGCCTCCTGCGGCGCCGGTTCGCCCAGAGTGGCACTGACGGTCGCGAGCAGTAGCTCGGGATTCGTCGGCTTGATCACGAATGCGGCGCCAAAGACGTGTGCCAGCGAGCGCGCTTCGACTTCAACGCTTGCGACCGCGCGCACCAATATGCGCGGCTGCGGCAGGCTCGGGTCGCAGCGCATCCGCACCGCGAGTTTGCATCCGTCGATGTCGGGCGCAGCGACGTCCATGATCATGAGGTCGGGGCGCTCCAGCCGCACGAGCCTCAGGGCTTCATCGGCGTCGCCGACGTCCCGCACGCAGTTGCCGTGGTTGCGCAGCAGCGCGGCGATCAAGCGGCGACTGGCCGAGTTGACGTCAAAGACCAGGATGTTGGCCATGCGCTTGAGGAGTTGCGCGTCTCAGTGCGCGCCCCTGAACCATTCCAGTGCCGACTGATCGTCGCGAAAGTGCCGCACGTTGATTCCGTGCAGTCGGCCCATCAGCACGAAATACTCATGCGAGTGATCCAGCTCCTGGTCGTCCGCGATCAGGGCGATCTTGTGTGAAGGATCGACGCCGACGTTGGTGAATCGCGCGAGAAATCCCGACCGCTCCACGGTGAACATTGGACTGGAGGAATGCACCGAGATGAGGATGCGGGAGCGGTGATGCCGCATGGCAGAGTCGGCGACCGCGTCAAAAAACTCCCTGGCTTCCTCGGCGGTTTCCCGGTTGAAAACGTCCGCCCTCAGGTAGTCGTGTTCGGTTGCAATCCGATACACCATGGCCCCACGAACACATGAATACCAGACGCGATGAATACCAGAGTCGATGCGACAGAAACGACATTCGTGGATGGTTCTTATGACCCATCGGGTCAGCGGGCGGTCCGTGGGCAGGCCGGCGGTCCCTCAGGCGGCCGCGGTTCAGGATAGACCGCTCGCGCTGCGTTCGCGGGCCGCCAGCGGGTCCGCGTCGGATCGCGGGGATTGCGCTGCCGCGACCAGGCTGACGAGCCGCTCGCTGAACGAGCTCACCGCCTGTTCCAGGAGCTCGCAGGTCGCACGTGCCTGCTCCTTCTGCTGCTGTGGATCGAGTGATTGCAGACTCGCCGCCAACTGCTCGGCTGCCGTCGCGCGAACCCCGCGCAGCATCCCGCGCAGCGTGTGCACCGCGCTGCCGAACGTTTCGGGATCACCGCTCTGAATCGCTTCGCGCAGGCCGCTCATGTGCCGGGCAGACTCGCGCGCGAACAATTCCGCTATCTCAGCCAGCAGCCGCGGGTCGCCGCCGACCTGCTCGAGCAGGGTCGCCGCATGAGCCCCGGCCGACTCCGCATCGGCATCTGCGCCCGCTTGCTCAGGCTTGAGGCCGAGTCGCTCGACCGCATCGAGCAGCGCCGTCGGGTGAATCGGCTTGACCAGATAGCCGTCCATTCCCGCGTCCAGGCAGCGCTCGCGGTCCCCGGCCATGGCATGCGCGGTCAGCGCGATGATTGGCAGGCGTCGCCCGCAGCGCCGTTCGGACTGGCGAATCGCGCGGGTGGTGTCGATCCCGTCCATGCCGGGCATCTGCACATCCATCAAGATCAGATCGAAGCGACCGTGATTCAACGCTTCCAGAGCAGCCGCCCCGCTGTCGACCGCCGTGATCGCGTGCCCGTGTCGCGCCAGCACGATCTGTGCAAGTCTGCGATTCGCGGAATTGTCTTCCACCAGCAGTACGGCCAGCTTTGGCGCGCCAGGGCGTGGCCGGGCGCGGCGCGCCTGGGGTGGCGCGCCACGACGCACGGGCGCCTCAGCCACGCGATCCGCGAGCCCGAAGCGCACCGTGAAATGAAAGGTACTTCCCTTTCCCGGCGTGCTCTCGAGCCAGATGCGGCCCCCCATCATCTCCACCAGACGGGCCGAGATGGTGAGTCCCAGCCCCGTGCCGCCATAGTGCCGCGTTGTGGAGGCGTCGACCTGCCGGAAAGGCGAGAAGACGGCCGCCTGCTTCTCCACCGCAATCCCGACTCCGGTGTCACGCACCGAGAAATAGCAACATAGATCTCCGTTGGCGGAGGATTCCGGCCGCACGCGCACGATGACACCGCCATGTTGCGTGAACTTGATGGCGTTGCCTACCAGATTCAGCACGATCTGCCGCAGTCTCAGGGGATCGCCGAGCAGCGCGTCCGGTGTCTGCGGCGCGACCTCCCATGAGAGATCGAGCCCCTTGGCGCTGGCCTCGATGACCAGCGTCTTCATGGCACCGTCAATGCATTCCCTGAGCGAAAACGGAATCGTCTCCACCGTCAGGTGCCCGGCTTCGATCTTGGAGATGTCGAGAACGTCATTGACGATGGCGAGCAAGGACTCGCCCGAGGCTCGAACCAGTTCCAGACATTCGCGCTGCTCCGCGGTGAGCTCCGTCTGCAGCGCAACCTGCGTCAGGCCGATGATCGCGTTCATCGGCGTGCGAATCTCGTGGCTCATGTTGGCCAGGAACTCGGACTTTGCCCGATTGGCCTGCTCGGCTGCTTGCTTGGCCACGAGCAACTCCGCGTCGGCGCGCTCACGCATCTGCATTTCCCTGCGCAGCTGGTCGTGGGCCGAGATCAGGTTCGCGGTGCGCTCCCGGATCTTGACCTCGAGATCGTCTTTCGCCCTGAGTAAGTCGCGTTGCGCACTCCGATGCACGAGCAGCTGCGTTGCGAGGTCGGCGCTCCTCTTGTTGAGGTCAACGAAAACCGCCACCTTGGACTTCAACGCTTCGGGGTCCACGGGCTTGAAGATGTAGTCGACCGCACCGACCTCATAGCCCCGCTGCACCCATTCCGTGTGCTCATCCGCCGCGGTCAGGAACACGATGGGAGTGTACCGGGAGCGCTTGAGCTTGCGGATCAGGGCGGCGGTTTCGAACCCGTCCATCTGCGGCATGCGCACGTCCAGCAGGATGAGCGCGAAGGCGGCTCGCAGGATCCAGCGCAGGGCCTCCTTGCCCGAGGCCGCGGTCACCACGTTGCGGTCCGGGCCGCGCAGCAGAGCCTGCAGCGCCTTGAGGCTGTGCGGCTCGTCATCGACGACGAGAATATTTACGCCAGCCGAGTCGGTCAGGCTGCTCATCGACTACCTGTTCAGCCACACGCTCAACAATGAGGTCAGCTGTTCGACGTTCACCGGTTTCGCGATGTAGTCCGACGCGCCCGCGTCGAGGCATTTCTTGCGATCCCCTTTCATCGCTTTCGCGGTCACCGCGATGATGGGCAAGTTCTTGAACTGCTCGTACCCCCGGATCATGCGGATCGTGTCGTAGCCGTCGAGCTCGGGCATCATGATGTCCATCAGCACCATATCAATGTCCGCGACGCTCTTCAGGATCTCGAGACCTTCCTTCCCACCCTCCGCGTTGAGGACTGTCATCCCGCATTCCTCCAGAGCGCAGGTTAACGCGAACACGTTGCGCACGTCGTCGTCGACCATCAGGATCTTCCTGTTCGCCAGCCCCCGAGTCACCTCGCGCGCCCCCGTCAGCGTGCGGCTGGTGGGTTGCAGGCTGCCCAGGGCATGGTGCAGGAACAGCGTGATCTGCTGCAGCATGGCCTTGCGCGTCAGCCCTTTCTTCATGACCAGCACTTCCGCCAGTTTGCGCGAGTCCTGCTGCTCTGGGCCGCCGAGGCTTTCAGTCCCGTAGAGCACTAACTGCAACTCGGTAGTTGCTTCGGAGTCGGCGATCCTCCTGAGCAGCTCGATCGAGCTCATGTCGCTCAGGGAGGGGCCCAGGAGCACGCAGTCGAAGGGCGCGGCGCGCAGCGCCTCGAGCACCCGTGTTCCCAGGCTGGCCGAAGTAATCTGTACCCCCGCGCAGCGCAAGCATTGCTCGACGTCCGCGCGGCGCGCCTCATCGCCGTCGGCCACCAGCAGCGCCTTGGCGTCGCGCTCGATGAGATCGCGTATCTTCAGCAGAGCCTCCCGCAACGCTTCCGAAGTCGACTCCTTGCGCACTACCGCCACGGCGCCCAAGTGCAGGCTCTCGCGTGTCTGATCCACCAGCGACACCACGCTCACGGGAATGTGCCTGGTTTGCACGCTGTGCTTCAGCCGCTCGAGGGCCACCCAGCCATCCACGTCCGGGAGTCTCAGGGCCAGCGTGATCGCATCCGGTCTGAGCGCCTGAGCCAGTGTCAAAGCGGCGCCGCCATTGGAAGCAATGACTCCCTTGAATCCGTGCTCCTTTGCGATGTCGAGCAGTGCGGCTGCGAACCGGGCGTCGTTCTCCACGATCAGCGCGACGCGGTCGCCGGGATCGATATTGTCGTGGTCGTCGTCGGTCTGAGGCACGCGGGTAAGCGCCGGGCCGGCGCGCGGCGGCTGCGCGCGCTGCTGCGCGGCCAGCGCGCCGGGCGCCGTCGTTTCCGCGCCCCTGGCCGCGGGCGGTGCCCTGCCCACGGCCGGTTCCTTGGGCAGGGGGAGATAGAGCACGAAAGTGCTGCCCGTGCCCGGAGCACTCTCGACCGTGATCTCGCCCCCGAGCAGCCCCGTCAGCTCCCGGCTGATCGACAGTCCGAGACCGGTGCCACCGTAACGGCGGCTGGTGGTACCGTCCGCCTGCTGGAAAGCCTCGAAGATGACCTTCTGCTTGTCCGCCGGGATACCGACGCCGCTGTCCGCGACCACGAAGGCAATCACCTGTGCGGCCGCGTCCAGCTGCGCGCGCCCCGGCGACCAGCCGCTCTCGGCGGGCATCATTCGCAGCTCCACGGTGCCCTCGGCGGTGAACTTGAAAGCGTTCGACAGCAGGTTCTTCAAAATCCGCTGCAGGCGCTTCTCGTCGGTCTCGATCACTGTGGGCAGGCGCGGATCGATGCTGATTGTGAAGTCGAGGTTCTGCTCCAGCGCGGTCGGCCGGAAGGTCCGATCGACGTAATCCCGCAGGTCCGTCAGGCGCAGCGGCCCGAAGTCCAGCGTGATAGTCCCCGACTCGATCTTCGCCAGATCGAGGATGTCGCTGATCAACGCAAGCAGGTCCGCTCCCGCGGCGTAGATGGTTTGCGCATAGTCGATCTGCTTCGGCGTCAGGTTGTCGCCGCCGTTGTCCGCGAGCAGCTTGGCCAGGATCATCAGGCTGTTCAGCGGCGTTCGCAGCTCGTGCGACATGTTCGCGAGAAACTCCGACTTGTAGCGCGAGCTCAGCGCGAGCTGCTCGGCCTTTTCCTCCAGCGCCGCCTTCGCCAGCTCGATCTCCTGGTTCTTGTACTCGACCTGCCCCATCTGCTCGGAGAGCAGCTGCGCCTTGTGCTGCAGCTCGTCGTTTGCCCGACGCAACTCCTCCTGCTGCGTCTTCAGCAGGCTCTCGGACTTCTGCAGACTGTCCGCCTGCTGGCCGAGCCGGTCGTTGGTCTGCTTGAGCTCGGCCTGCTGCTTCTGCAGCTCCCTGGTCAGCAATTGCGATTGCGCCAACAGATCCCGGGTGCGGGTGTTCGCCTCGATCGTATTGAACACCACGCCGAGGCCGTCAGCGAGTTGATCGAGGAAGGAAAGGCGCGTCGCGTTGAACGTCTTGATCGAGGCGAGCTCGAGCACGGCCTTCACGTCGCCTTCGAACAGCACCGGCAGGATGACGATGTTCACAGGCACGGCCGAGCCCAGCGATGAGCTGATGCGGATGTAGTCCTGCGGCACCTCCTCGAGCAGAATGCGTTTCTTCTCGACGGCGCACTGCCCGACCAGCCCTTCCCCCATCCGCACGACCTTCGCGAGATGTCTGTCGGGGCCGGAGGCGTAGCTGGCCACCATCTCCAGACACCGGTCGCCGCTGTGCGTCGACTGCGCGTACAGCACGCCTTGTAGCGCGTGGACGAGCGGGGCGAGCTCTGAGAGCACCAGCTGCGAGGCGACGACCAGGTCGCTCTGCCCCTGCAACATGCGGGAAAACTTCGCCAGATTGGTCTTGAGCCAGGCCTGCTGGTCGTTCTTGCGGGTGGTCTCCTTCAGGTTGCGGATCATCTCGTTGATGTTGTCCTTCAGCGCCGCGACCTCGCCCATCGCCTCGACCATGATCGAGCGCGTGAGATCACCCTGGGTTACGGCGGTGGCGACCTCCGCGATCGCGCGCACCTGACCGGTGAGATTGGCCGCCATCGCGTTCACGTTGTCCGTGAGGTCCTTCCAGGTCCCGGCTACCCCCGGCACCCGCGCCTGGCCTCCGAGCTTGCCCTCGGTGCCCACCTCGCGCGCCACCCGTGACACCTCCGCGGCGAAGCCGCTCAACTGATCCACCATGATGTTGATCGTGCTCTTGAGCTCCAGGAGCTCGCCGTGCACGCCCACCGTGATCTTCTTCGACAGATCGCCCCTGGCCACCGCCGTGGTCACCGCGGCGATGTTGCGCACCTGACCGGTGAGATTGGCCGCCATCGCGTTCACGTTGTCCGTGAGGTCCTTCCAGATCCCGGCTACCCCCGGCACCCGCGCCTGGCCTCCGAGCTTGCCCTCGGTGCCCACCTCGCGCACCACCCGCGACACCTCCGAGGCGAAGCCGTTCAACTGGATGACCATCGTGTTCACGACCTTGCCGATCCGCTGAAACTCGCCGCGCAATGGCAAGCCGTCGATCTCGAGCAGCATGCGCTGCGACAGATCGCCGTTGGCCACCGATTTGATGACGTGCGCAACGGCCGCGGTGGGACGCACCAGGTCGCCGATGAGCTCGTTCACCGAATCCACCTGGCTCGCCCAGGAACCGACCGCCGCCGCAATCCGCATCCGCTGATTGATCTGACCCGCCCTGCCGACGTCCCTGCAGATGCGCGCCAGCTCATCGGCGATCGACTGGTTCATCTCCACCACGTCGTTGAAAGCCTGCGCGACCTCCCTGTCGCTGCCGCTCATGTCCAGCGGCATACGCACGGTGAAGTCGCCCTTCTGCAGCGCGCGCAACGCGCGCAGCAACGCCCGGCGCTCGGATGTCTGCGGGGCAAGTGTCTGCGAAGCAACATGCAGATCGTTCATCGAGCCTCTCCCTTGCGGAACGCCGCCTTAGCCGGCGACGCACCCTTGGGGGTGCGAGAAGATTTCTGCCATCGTAGTGCTTGCCGCCGCGGCTCACTATCGCGCGCACGCTCGATCCGCGTGTAGCGATCCGGTGTCATGGGGTAGTCCTTCCACTACAGTCCGGCCTGAGCAGCGCCTGGGCGGCAGCTTCCGATATCGGCCGAGCGCGCCCGCCATGGACCAAATGGACCAGGTTCCCGGCGCTGCGGCGCCTCACCCAAAACGCATGAGCGCGGCAGGCTCGCCCGAGAATGAAGATCTGTCTGCTGGGTCTCGACAATCTCGCGGTTCTCGCGCCGGAGCACCGCGAGCACTACGTCGGCGGCGAGTCGGTGCAGCAGACGCTGCTCGCGCGCGCCCTCACCGCGCGCGGCCACGAAATCAGCATGGTCACGGCGGACTACGGCCAGGCGGATGGCGCAGTCTGGGAAGGCATCCGCGTTCACAAGGCGTATCGCCCCGAAGCGGGACTTCCGGTACTGCGCTTCGTGCACCCGCGGTGGAGCGGCCTGTGGTCGGCGCTCGCGCGCGCCGACGCGCAGCTCTACTACACGAGCTGCGCCGGCATGCAGGTGGCGCTGCTCGCTCTGTTCTGCGCGCGTCGCGGCAGGCGCTTTGTCTTCCGGAGCGCGAGCGACTCGGACTGCGACCCCTCGAAACTCCTCATCCGCTACGCGCGCGACCGCTGGCTGTACGCCTACGGGCTGCGTCGCGCCGACGCGATTCTCGTGCAGAGCGCCGCGCAGGCCGCTTCTCTGGCACGTCACTTCGGCCTCCCCGGCCGTCTGGCCGGAATGCTGGTCGAGCCGGCGTCCGCGGAGCAGGAGCGCGACATCGACGTGCTGTGGGTCGCAAACATCCGCCGCCTGAAGCGACCGGACCGCATGCTGGCACTCGCCGCCCGGCTGCCCGAGGCCACCATTCACATGGTGGGCGGTCCGCTCCCCGGCGAGGAGGCGCTCTATGCGGAAGTCCGGCGCGAAGCCTCGCGCAGGCCGAATCTCGTCTTCCACGGCCGCCTGTCCTATCACGACACGAACGCGCTGTACGCGCGTGCCCGGCTGCTGGTCAACACCTCGGAGGTCGAGGGGTTCCCGAACACCTATCTGCAGGCCTGGATCAACGGCGTTCCGGTCATCAGTTACCTCGACCCCGACGGTGTCATCGGCCGCAATGGGCTGGGCGCGAAAGTCGAGTCGCCCCTGCGGATGCGCGCAGAGGTGCTGCGACTGCTCGGCGACCGGAGCGCGCTCGCGGCGGCGGGCGCGCGATGCCGCGCCTTCATGGAGCGCGAGTTCGCCGAGGACCGGATCCTCGCGCCCTATCTCGCCGCCTTCGAGGAGGTGATCCGCAATCGCATCCGCACGGCGGGAATTGCGGCCACGAGCGCGAGGCGCCATGTCTGAGACCGCCTTCATCATCACGATCGACACCGAGGGCGACAACCTGTGGTCGCAGCCGCGCGTCATCACCACGCACAACGCCCGCTTCCTGCCGCGCTTCCAGTCGCTGTGCGAGCGCTTCGGCTTCCGCCCCGTGTATCTGACCAACTACGAGATGGCGATCTGCGACGTCTTCGTCGAATTCGGGCGCGACGTCATCGCGCGCCGCGCGGGCGAGATCGGCATGCACCTGCACGCGTGGAACTCGCCGCCCCTGCTGCCTCTCACCGACGACGACTTGCGCCACCAGCCGTACCTGATCGAATACCCGGATGCGGTGATGAAGGCAAAGATCAAGCTCATGACGCAGCTGCTGCAGGAGCGCTTCGGGCAGCCGATCGCGAGCCATCGCGCCGGGCGGTTCGCCTTCGACGGCCGCTACGCCGCGATGCTCCTGGAACAGGGTTATCGGGTGGATTGCTCGGTCACGCCCGGGATCGACTGGAGCGCCACACCGGGGGCCCCGGGCGGGGCCGGCGGCACCAACTACAGCCGTTTTCCGGACCAGCCCTACTTTCTCGCGCCACGCGATATCCGCGCTCCGGCGCAAAGTGGACTGCTCGAGGTACCCGTGACCATCGAGACCAGCCGCCTGTTCCGGCATGCGCCTTGGGCGTATCGACCGCCGGTCATTCGTGGCCTCGCCCGGCGAATCTCCCCCGGGCACAGTTGGCTGTGCCCGGGGGAGAACGGCCTGCGTGGCATGCTGCGCG
>Ga0209350_1000861_pt1 | contig 14743 bp, 13 predicted proteins | sample GraSoi013_2_20cm_2_FD_185822 | JGI IMG/M metagenome (GOLD analysis project Ga0209350, IMG submission 185822) | Grasslands soil microbial communities from the Angelo Coastal Reserve, California, USA - Sample 09_27_2013_2_20cm (SPAdes) (version 2) | ecosystem: Environmental > Terrestrial > Soil >...
TGGATCACGATTCCTGGATAGCTTGATCGCGTGACCCTCCAGTCGGTCAACCCCGCCACGGGCACGCTGCTCGAAACCTTCGAGGAAACGCCGGCCGCCGAGCTGGACCGGATCCTCGCTCGCGCCGACGCGGCGTCGCGTGAGTGGCGCGAACTCCCCGTCGCGTCACGTGCCGAGCGGCTGCGCGCGGCGGGCCGCATCCTGCGCGAGCGGAAGGATGCCTACGCCCGCACCATGGCGCTCGAGATGGGGAAGCCGCTCGCTCAAGGCGTGGCGGAGGCGGAGAAGTGCGCCTGGGTGTGCGACTATTACGCGGACGAGGCCGCCGCCATGCTGGCGGACGAGCCGCGCCGCACGGACGCTGCGCGCAGCTACGTTCGCTTCGAGGCGCTCGGGCCCGTGCTCGCGATCATGCCGTGGAATTTCCCCTTCTGGCAGGTGTTCCGGTTCGCGGCCCCGGCACTCGCCGCGGGGAACGCCGGCATCCTGAAGCACGCCCCCAACGTCTCGCGCTGTGCCCTCGAGATCGAGCAGGTGTTCCGCGACGCGGGGCTCCCGGATGGCCTGTTCCGCTCGGTGTTCGTCTCAAACGAGGCGACGGCGGGCGTCATCGCCGATTCCCGCGTGCGCGCGGTGACCCTGACCGGCTCGGACCGCGCCGGGAGCCAGGTGGCGGAGCGCGCCGGGCGACACCTCAAGAAGACAGTGCTCGAGCTCGGCGGCAGCGACCCATTTATCGTGCTCGAGGACGCCGATCTGGTCCGGGCGGCGACCATCGCGGCCGATGCCCGCCTCCAGAACAGCGGCCAGAGCTGCATCGCGGCGAAGCGGTTCATCGTGGCGGATCGGGTGGCGGGCGAGTTCACCGAGCGGCTCGAGGCCGAGATGGCGTCGCGTCGGGTGGGCGATCCGCTCGACCCCGCGACCGCGGTCGGGCCGCAGGCCCGACTCGACCTGCGGGCCAACCTGCACCGCCAGGTCGAGGAGTCGGTGCGCCGGGGCGCGCAGCTGGTGCTCGGCGGGCGGTTGCCGGACGAGCCGGGCGCGTTTTATCCGCCCACCATCCTCACGGCGGTGCAGCCGGGCACTCCCGCATTCGACGAGGAGACCTTCGGGCCGGTGGCCGCCGTGGTGGTCGCCCGGGACGACGCCGACGCCGTGCGGATTGCGAACGCCTCGGTCTACGGGCTCGGCGCGTCGGTCTGGACGGCCGACGCGGCGCGCGGCGAGCGCATCGCACGCGAGCTCGAGACGGGAAGCGTGTTCGTCAACGGGATGGTCAAGTCCGATCCGCGACTGCCGTTCGGCGGGGTGAAGCGTTCGGGCTACGGCCGCGAGCTGTCGGAGTACGGGCTGCGGGAGTTCGTGAACATCAAGACGGTGTGGGTCGCTTGATGGCGGCTTCGCCAAAACTAAAGAGCCGGGGGTCTCGCGAACCCCGGCTCTCGGTGCGGCGAATGACCCGCCGCAGTGATCTCACACGTGTTCATTATATCATGTGCCGGGCAAGACACGCAAGCTCGAGCGGCGGTGCTGGTGGTGGGATTCGAACCCACAAGGGCTTGCGCCCAGTGATGTGTGAGATCACTGCGTTTACCACTTTCGCCACACCAGCACCTCACCGGTTGCGAGCCATGGTAAGCCCGAAGGCCGAGACGCAGCTCATCGCACGTGCCACCGTGCCGCGCGCCGATTCTAGCGCATGACGGCGCGACACCGTCATCCAACACCTGCGAGTCGGACCGAATTCGCGCGGAGCGAATCGAACCGATGACCATCCACGTCGGCACGTCCGGCTACAATTTCCCCGAGTGGAAAGGCACGTTCTACCCCGCCAAGCTGCCGGCGGCGCAGATGCTCGAGTACTACGCCCAGCGCCTGTCCACCGTGGAGGTGAACTACACCTTCTATCGGATGCCGAACGCGAAGACCGTGGTGGGTTGGGATCAGGCGACGCCGGCCGGATTCACGTTCGTGCTCAAGGCGCCGCAGCGCATCACGCACATGGCCCGCCTCAAGGACGTGGACGATCCGCTGCGCTATTTCATCGAAACGGCGCGCAAGCTCGGGCCCAAGCTGGGGCCGATGCTGTTTCAGCTTCCGCCCAACTTCAAAAAGGATCTGGACCGGCTGAACGATCTGCTCACCCAGTTCCCCGCCGACCTGCGCTGCGCGTGGGAGTTCCGCCACGAATCGTGGTTCAGCGACGATGTCTATGCCGCGCTGCGCACCGCCAATGCGGCGTTGTGCGTGGCGGACACGGAAGAGAAGCACACCCCGCTCGTCGCCACGGCGGATTTCGGCTACATGCGCCTACGCGACGAGGGCTATGAGAAGAAGGATCTCGAGCAGTGGGTCCGGACGGTGAAACAGCTGGGGACGGGATGGCAGGACGCTTTCATCTTCTTCAAGCACGAGGAGTCGGGGATCGGGCCCAAGCTGGCGCAGCAGTTCGTCACGATGCTCGCTGCGCCACCAGCAGACCGTCCCGCACCGGGATGACCGACGCAATCCAACGCGGGTCCGTCTGAATGCGCCGGGTCAACTCTCGCACACCACGAGTCGCGGGACTGGTGTCGCGGCGCTCGAAGATGCGCCCGCTCCACAGCATGTTGTCGACCAGGAGCAGCCCACCCGACCGGAGCTTGGTCACGATGACATCGAGCGCCTTCGGGTAATCCTGTTTGTCGATGTCGTTGAAAATGACGTCGAACGGCCCCTCGGCGCGGCGCAGCGTCGCCACCGCCTCCCCGACGTGAAATCGCACCACATCGGCCAGGCCGAGGGCGGCGAGGTTGTCGCGCGCCTGGTGGGACAGCTCGTCGTCCCACACGACATGGTGCACGGTGCCACCGCCGTTTTCCTTCACGGCACGCGCGAACCACGCAGTCGAGTAGCCGAACCCCGAGCCGAGCTCGAAGATCTGTCGAGCGTTGCTGAGTCGAGCCAGCAGGTAGCACAGGTGTCCCGTCGCCGGACCGATGATGGGGAAGCCGGTGCGCCGCGCCTCCGTTTCCAGCTCGGCGAGCCGCGCCGGGCGTGGCGGCACGAGGTCGTCGAGGTACTCGGCTACGCGTCGCGCCACGAGGTTCATCGCTACACCTCCCCCGTCAGTCTGCGATAGATGGACAGGTGCCGCAGGGCCGCCGCCTTCTTCCCCGCCTGCTCGTACAGCCGCGCCAGGTTGAAGTACGCGTCCGCCAGCCGCCGGTCGGCCGCGATCGCCTGCTCGTAGGCCTTCAGCGCGTCGTTGGGACGCCGCCGGTCCTCGAGCGCAATGCCGAGGTTGTACCAGGCGGTCGCGTGGTCGGGACAGTCGACCAGCACCGCCCGGAAGTGCGTCTCCGCCTCCTCCGCGCGACCCGATTCGACCAGCAGCCGTCCCAGGTTCACCCGCGCCTCGGCATGATGGGGATCGAGCTCGAGCGCCCGCCGGTAGGCATCACGCGCGTCCTCCGGGGCGCTCACTTCCAGCTCGAGCCCGAGGTCGAACCACTGCTCGGTGTCGAGATCGTCCTCCACGCGCCGGGCGGCGGCCGCCTGGCGGCGCGCCAGCGGGGCCGCGCGCTCGGCGAGAGTCGCCACGTCGAAGTCGAGCACCAGCTGCCCCGAATCCGGATTCCAGGCGAGGGCACCGTCCCGCGCCACCACCCGATGTCCCTCGGCGGTGATGCGCAGCTCCGAGAGCGCGCGTCCCCGCGGCAGCTGCTGCTTCAGCCGGCGGAGCGAGCCGCGGATCTTCGCGGCCGGGATCCGGGCCGCCATCAGCCCCTTCGCGGCGCGCAGCAGCACCAGGTCCTGAAACGCGAAGCGCAGCTCTCCCCGCGCGGCCCGCGCGGGGGAGAGAAAGCCGGCTCGAGTGTAGGATCGGATCTGCGCGGGAGAGAGACCGAGGAGCCGCGCGACTTCCTCGGTGGTATAGCCGGTCATCGCCTAGGCGCTGGCGGCCTTTCGTCTCTTGGCTGGCTTGGCTTCGGCGGCGCGCTCGGCGCGCTTCGCGGGTTTGCGCTCGCCGCCCGTCGAGCCCTTGCCCTTGGCGAGACTCGCCTTCAGTGCCTCCATGAGGTCGATGATCTGCGTCTTGGGGGCTTCCGTCGGCTCTTCGGTGATCTCCTCGCCTTCCACCTTCCGCTGAATCTGATCCTGGATACGAGCCTTGACCGTGTCATCGTACTTCTGGGGCTCGAACTTCTCCGACGCCGCCTGCTCGACGAGCTGCACCGCCATGTCGAGCTCCGCCTTTTTCACGTCGACCTTCGGGATCGGCACCTCGTCGATCGAGCGCACTTCGTTGGCGTAGCGCAGCTGCTCCATCGCGAGGCCCCGCGAGAGCGGCCGGATCATCACGAGGTACTGTTTGCCGCGCGCCGCCCACTGCCCGATGGCCACCTTGCGCGTCTTCTTCAGGGCTTCGCCCAGCAGCGTGAACGCCCGGTCGCCGCCCTTGTCGGGTCCCATGAAGTAGACCTTGTCCATGTACATCCGGTCCACCGTGTCGGCATCCACGAATTCCGTGATGTTGATCGACCCTGTCCCCTTCTCCTCGAGCGCCTTCAGCTCGTCGGGAGTGAACTGAACGTAGCGGCCCTTCGCGAACTCGTAGCCCTTGATCATGTCCTCTTTCTCCACCTTCTCCCCGTCCTTCGAGCAGACGTATTGCTGCTTCAGACGGGCCCCGTCTTTCTTGTGCAGCCAGTTGAACGAGATCGCGGCCGACGACTCGCCGGCCGAAAACATTTTGATCGGGACCGAGACGAGCCCGAAGGAAATCGTGGCGGAACCAATGGAATGCGCGGGCATAGGGCCTGCTGGTGATAGGGTGAGCGTCCGACCGACCGCAACAGGAAATTACCACTGGCGCGAGGGAGGGTCCATCCTGCGTCGGCCGCGCGGATTGCGACCGGGCGCGCTTTCGGTCTACAATGGACCACGACCGTGACCCCAAAGCCCCCGCCTCCGCCGGACGACGCGCTCAAGACCTACCGCGCCAAGCGCTCCGCCGACCGCACGCCGGAGCCATCTGGCGCGGTCGCTGCCGGACCCGGGCGGCGCTTCATCGTCCACCAGCATGCCGCCACCCGCCTCCATTTCGACCTGCGGCTCGAGATGGACGGAGTATTGAAGTCGTGGGCCGTGCCCAAGGGGCCGTCGCGCGACCCCGCCGACAAACGGCTCGCCGTCCACGTCGAGGATCACCCCATCGAGTACGGCGACTTCGAGGGGATCATCCCGGAAGGCAACTACGGCGCGGGGGCGGTGATCGTGTGGGACCGCGGCGTGTGGGTGCCCCTCGAAGATCCGGTAGCGGGGCTCGCCAAGGGCAAGCTGCTCTTCGAGCTGCGCGGCTACAAGCTGCGCGGCGTGTGGACGCTCGTGAAGATCAAGAAGTCGGTGAAGGACTGGCTCCTGATCAAGGAGCGGGACGCCTATACCTCGGCCAACGGGGCCGCGTTTCCGCCAGGATCGGTGCTCTCGGGGTTGACGGTCGAGGAGCTGCGCGACGGCAACAAGAAAGCGGCCAAGCTCGTGGCCGAGCTGAAGAAGCTCAAGGCGCCGATGCGCGCCGTCCGTGCCGAGGATGTCGCTCCAATGCTCGCGGAAACGCGCGAGGAACCGTTCTCGCGCGCCGGGTGGGTCTTCGAGGTGAAGCTCGATGGCTATCGCATGCGGGCGGTCAAGGAAGGGGGAACGGCGCGCCTGATCACGCGCAACGACAACGACTACTCCACGGCCTTTCCCGAGCTGATCCGCCCGATTGCCGCCCTACCGTACTCCAGCCTCATTATGGATGGGGAGCTGGTGATCCTGGACGAGCAGGGGCGGCCGAGCTTTCAACGTCTCCAGAACCGGGCGCGCATCAGCCGTGCTCCCGACATCCGGCATGCGTCCGTCGAGACGCCCGGCACCCTCTATCTCTTCGACCTGATGGCGGTCGAGGGGTTCGACCTGCGGTCGCTGCCGCTCGTGAAGCGCAAGGCCCTGCTGCGAAAAGTGCTCCCGGAAGCGGGACCGCTGCGCTACTCGGAGCATTTCGAGAAGGACGGCGAGGCCTTGTACGACCGGGCGGTAGGGATGGGACTCGAGGGCATCGTGGCCAAGAAAGCCGACGCCCCGTACAAGAGCGGCCGCTCGGACCTGTGGCAGAAGATCCGCGCCGACAAGACCGGGGATTTCGTCGTCGTGGGGTACACCGCCCCCAAGGGCAGCCGGGGCGGGTTCGGGGCGCTTCACCTGGGGGGTTACGCCGACGGGACGCTCGTCTATGCCGGTCGCGCGGGCAGTGGATTCACCGGCCAGATGCTGAAAGACGTTGGGGACCAGCTATTGCGGCTCGAGATCCCCCGGCCGGCGTTCGATGGTCCGGTCCCGGCCGAGAAGGAGAGCCACTGGGTGAAGCCGGAGCTCGTGGCCGAGGTTCGCTACAAGGAGGTCACGGGCGACGGCCTGCTGCGGCAACCCGTCTTTCTCCGGTTCCGGGACGACAAGAAACCGGAAGAATGCGTGATACCGGGAGGGGGGACGGGGGACGAGAGAGGGGTCGCTCCTGCTCCCTTGCCCACCCGTCCCCCGTCCCTCGTCCCTCCTCCCGCCGTGCAGTTCTCGAATCTCAACAAGGTCTTCTGGCCCGACGAGCGGTATACCAAGGGCGACTTGATCGAGTACTACCGCGCCGTCTCGCCCTGGATGCTGCGCTACCTCGCGGAGCGGCCGCTCGTGCTCACCCGCTACCCCGACGGCATCAACGGAAAGTCGTTCTTTCAGAAGGACGCGCCGGCGTACGCCCAGGCGTTCGTGCGCACCGTCACCATCTGGAGCGAAGACTCGCAGCGCGAGCTGGACTACTTCGTGTGCGACAACGAGGCTTCGCTGCTGTACATCGCCAACATGGCGGCGATCCTCTTGCACGTCTGGTCGTCCCGCGTCGACACGCTCGAGACCCCGGATTGGTGCATCCTCGATCTCGACCCGAAGGAAGCGCCGTTCACCGACGTCGTCACCGTCGCGCAGGCGGTGAAGGCGTTGTGCGACGACATCGGCCTGCCGGCGGGCATCAAGACGAGCGGCTCGACCGGGCTCCACGTGCTGATCCCGTTGGGCCGGCAGGTGACCTACGCGCAGTCCCGCACTCTCGGCGGGCTGCTCGCGCGCGTCATCGCCGCCCAACTCCCCGACATCGCCACCGTCACGCGCCAGGTACAAAAGCGGGGCGGCAAGGTCTATCTCGACTACGTACAGAACGGGCATGGACGCCTGCTCGTCGCGCCGTTCAGTGCACGCCCGCTCGCCGGCGCTCCGGTATCGACACCGCTCGAGTGGCTGAAAAGCGACCCGCTCTGGCCAGTGCTCGACCTCGAGCCCGACCTGATGGCGGCGCTGGCCCGGCTGCAGAGCCGTCTCGACGAATAGCGATGGCGGCCGCCACGGAGCTTCGCTTCAGCGTCACGGAGACGAGCGGCGAGGTTTCCGCGCTCCTGGTGCGGCCACCCGACGCCCGCCTGCTCTATGTGCTCGCGCACGGCGCCGGGGCCGGGATGCGGCACACGTTTCTGGAGTCGATCGCACAACGGCTCGCGGAATGCGGCATCGCCACGCTGCGATATCAGTTCCCGTACATGGAGCGCCGGGCGGGCCGACCCGATCCGCCCGCGGTCGCGGCGGCGACGGTGCGCGCGGCGGTAACGGAGGCCGCACGCGTCGCGCCGGGGCTGCCGCTCGTCGCCGGCGGCAAATCGTTCGGCGGGCGCATGACCTCGACCGCGCAAGCGGAAGCGCCGCTTCCGGGCGTGCGAGGACTGCTGTTTCTCGGGTTCCCGCTGCACCCGCCGGGACGGCCCGACGACAAGCGGGCGGAGCATCTGGCGCAGGTGCGGGTCCCTATGCTGTTTCTCCAGGGAGACCGAGACGAGTTCGCCGACCTGACGCTGTTGCGCCCGGTGGTGAAACGGCTGGGCGAGCGGGCCACGCTGCACCTTGTGGAGGGCGGCGATCACTCATTTCACGTGCTGAAGCGGTCCGGCAGGACGGACGCGGACGTGATGGGCGAGCTCGTAGGAGCGATCGCAGATTGGACGGGGAGGCTGCAAACCTCCCCTAACCTCCACCAACCTCCACAACCTGCCTTATGGCCAGCTATTGGATCGTGAAAACCGAGCCATCCACATACAGCTATGACGACCTCGCCGGGCAGAAGACCGCCGTCTGGGACGGGGTCAAGAACAACCTCGCCCTGAAGCACCTGCGTCAGATCAAGCCGGGTGACCGCGTGCTGGTGTATCACACCGGTGACGAGAAGGCGGTGGTCGGCGTAGCCGAGGCGGTCTCGGAAGCGTACCCAGACCCGAAGCAGAAGGACCCCAAGCTCGCCGTCGTGGATCTCCGGGCGGTCGGGAGACTGCCGCGGCCGGTGCCGCTCGCCGAGATTAAGCAGGACCGCGCGTTCGCCGACCTGGGGCTCGTGCGCATGGGGCGCCTCTCGGTGATGCCCGCCTCGGCGGACCAGTTCAAACGTATTCTGAAGCTCGGCGGCTCGAAGTAACAGACACTGGAGAACGGAGGACGTCATGGGTAAAGGAGACCGTCGCACCAGGCGAGGGAAGATCCGCCGCGGCAGCTACGGCAACCGGCGCCTCAGGAAGCGGCGCAAGAAGGCGGCCGAGGCGACCAAGACCGGAAAGGGCGAGCAGACATGAGAGCGCTGCTCCTCGCGGCGCTCGCGCTGGTCGGAGCGGGGCAGGCGACCGATGACGTGTGGCAGATCACGCTCAAAGACGGGACCATCGTGTGGAACCTGCGGCTCGACACGCTGCGGCGCGACACGATCGTGTTCCACCAGGACAAGAAGACGCTGCGCTACCCGTTGCTGCGGGTGGATGAGATGCGGCTCGTCCGGGCGGGGAGGCGCGAGGTCGGCGCGGTGGTCGACGGCGCGCGCTACGACGGCGCCGCCAACGGGACGAGCGACGTGGTGTATCAGCTGACTCTGCTCGACCTGTCGGAGCGCCGCCGGGTGATGGAGGAGATCCTGCGCACGCGGACCGCCCCTCCGCATCGATGACCGGCCGGCGGATCCTGCTGGCCGATGCGGACGCATTCTACGTGGCGGTGGCCCGTCTCGTCGACCCGGAGGGCGCGGGCAAGGCGCACCTGCTGATCGTCGGCGGCGCGCCCGAGCGCCGCGGCGTCGTCACCTCCGCGTCGTACGAAGCGCGGGCCTACGGCGTGCATTCCGCGATGCCGATGGCGCGCGCCGTGCGGCTCTGTCCCGGCGCCACCGTCGTCCCGGTGCCCTGGGAGGCCTGCGCCGACAAGGGCCGCGAGATCGGGGCCGTGCTGCGCCGCTTCACTCCGGCCGTGGAGCAGGCCTCGAGCGACGAGTTCTACCTCGATCTCTCCGGCACGGAGCGGCTGTATCACGACGAGCCGCTCGCCACCACGGCCGGCCGCATTCGCGACGCGGTGCTGGCAGAGACCACGCTATCTCTCTCCATCGGGGGCGCGACCTCGAAGCTCGTGGCCAAGCTGGCCGCCGGCGTCGCGAAGCCGCGACCCGGTTCGCGGTCCGCTGGCGTGCACGTGGTCCCACCCGGGGCGGAGGGGGAGTTCATGCTGCGGTTCGCGCTGGGCGACCTTCCCTCCATCGGGCCCAAGTTCCAGGAGCGTCTCGCGCGACTCGGTCTGCGCACGGTGCGCGACGTCGTGGGGCACGAGCGGGAGACGCTGGTGCGCTGGCTGGGCGAGCGCGAGGGCGAGTGGCTGTACGAGCGGGTCCGCGGCCAAGACGCCGCTCCGGTCGAGCCGGACCGGGAGGCCAAGTCGGTGAGCCGGGACGAGACGTTCCCCGCCGACGTGGACGATGACGCCGCGCTGGGCGGGAAACTGCTCGCCCTCGTCGATCGGGCGAGCGCCGATCTCCGAGACGGCGGTCTCGCGGCGCGCACGGTGACCGTGAAGCTGCGCGATGCCGACTTCACCACGCGGCAGGCGAGCCGCACGCTGTCCGACCCGGTGCGGTCGGATCGGGCGGTGTACGCCGTCGCGCGTCAGCTCCTCGCCCGGCTGCGGGCGGCCCGGCGCGTGCCCGCCCGGCTGCTGGGCGTGGCCCTGTCGCAGCTCGGGCCGGCGGATGCCGAAGGACAGTTCTCCCTGCTCGAGCGCGAGGCCGGAGGGATCGAAACCGAGCGCGACCGCACGATCTCCCGCGTGATCGACGAAGTGCGCGGGAAATTCGGCCCCGACGCTCTCGGCCGCGGAGCTGCGCGCTGACGTATTCGCGCGACGTTCTCGCGCGACGTTCCTGCTCGACGTCTCTTGTCTTTCACATCGCGCCGAGTGCTGACGCGGCCTTCGTCACGTCCCGTTGCTTCACCCACAGGATCGCGCCGTAGCGCCCCATCCCGGCGCACAAGCCCGTCACCGCGGTGACGTTGACCTTCGCCGCCGCGAGCCGGCCGAGCACGCCGGCCAGCGCGCCCACGCGGTCGTCGCCGTCCACCAGGAACGCCGTCTTCGGTTTCGACAGCTTGATCTTCGCTCCCTTGGCCGCCGCCGCGAAGACGCTTGCGTCCGACGGCACGAAGTCCACCTGCGCCTTACGGGCGCTGGGAAACGCGTGCAGCGCGAGCAGATTGACGCCCGCGCTCCGCAGCGCGTCGAGCAGGCGCCTGCCTTCGCCGGGCTTGTCGGGGATGGTGGTGTAGTAGTAGCTGACTCTGCGGATCGTGTCGGCCATGGTGGTCTCCGGGTGTGAGCACTCGCATGACTATGGCCCGGCGTTCGCGCGCCCGCCAGGCCGCGTCACCTCACATAGAACGCCGTGCGGTTGAGTCGCCCGCCGCGCTCGAACCATACCGTGGCGGCACCCGCGCCGGCTGCGGCCGTGAACGCCCGGCGCAGATCTTCGGCGCTCGACACGCGCGCCCGGTTGATCTGCAGGATCACGTCCCCGGACGCGAGCCCGGTGGCCTGCTGCATCTCGTCCGGGATGTCGTAGATCAGCGCGCCGTGGTCGCTCTGAATGCCCCGCTCGGCCCGCACGGCGGCCGTCACCGTCACGACCTTCATGCCGCCGAGCACGGACACCTTCTCGGCGAGCATGGTGGGGAGGTCCGTGACCGCGAGCCGGGCGGTGCGGCTCTCGCCTCCGTGGCGGTAGCTCACGGTGAGGGTGTCTCCCGGCCCGATGTCGAGCAGCACCGCCTCCCAGTCTAGGAACGTCCGCAGGCGCCGCCCGTGGGCGCTCACCAGCACGTCGGCCGCCGCGACGCCGGCCCGGGCGGCCGGGCCACCCGGCGCCACCTGGCTCACGCGCAGGCCGCCCGCCCGCTTCCAGCCCCGCAGGTCCTCCGCGCCCGCCACGTCGAGTCCCACCCAGGCGCGTCGTACCTTGCCGAAGCGTCGCAGCTCGTCCGCCACACGCAGAGCGCGCTCGATCGGAATCGCGAACCCGATCCCTACCGAGCCGCCCGAGCTCGTGAAGATCGAGCTGTTGACTCCGACGACCTCGCCCAGCGCATTGGCGAGCGGGCCGCCCGAGTTCCCGGGGTTGATCGCCGCGTCGGTCTGGATCATGCCGACGTAGATCCCCGACTGTCCCTCGGAAGGGAGCAGGTTCCGGCCCACGGCACTCACCACACCGGCGGTGACCGTCGGCTCGGCGTTGCCCAGGAGGTAGGCGAACGGGTTGCCGACCGCGACCACCCATTCGCCGATCAGCAGGTCGGTGCTCTTGCCGAGCGGCGCCGTCGGCAGGCCCGCGGCGTCGAGCTTGAGCACGGCAATGTCGGTGAGGGGGTCCTCGCCCAGGATCTTCGCGGCAAAGTCGCGCCCGTCACGCATCGTGACGACGATCTGCTCGGCACCCTGCGTGACGTGCTGGTTGGTGATCACCACGCCGTCGGGCGAGATGATGAATCCCGACCCGTATCCTTCCACCACTTGCTCCGCGCCGCGCGGTAGGAAGAACAGGTCGAACGGATCCTGCGCCACGCGCCGCTCGCGCCGCAGCACGTTCACACTCACCACGGCGGGCGCGAGCCGGGCGGCCGCGGTGACGATGGCGGTCTGGCGCGAGCGGCCGAGATCCTTAAGATCTTTTGGATTTTGGGCACGAAGCTGTGGCGTCGACGCCACATTACCGGTCGCCATCCCGGCGAGCAGGATAAGAGTTCTCATATGCAGAAATCATAACCCACCGAAGGAGTTTGTCCGATTGCATCGCCCGGCTCTCCGTCAAGCCAGTCTCTGCAGCATGCTCGTATCGGTGACGCTCGCTCTGTCCGCGACCGCGCAGGGTCGTGGCCGGGCGAAACAGCGACCCGTCGCCCCGCCCGCGTCCGCGCCCGTGACCGTGGGACCCGACTCGCTCAACAACGTGAAGTTCCGCAATCTGGGACCGTCGGTGGGCGGTGGTCGCGTCGCGGCGGTGGTCGGAGTGCCCGGTGACCGGAACACGTATTACGTCGGGGCCGCCGCCGGCGGCGTGTGGAAGACGACGGACGGCGGCGACTCGTGGGAGGCGGTGTTCAAAGACCAGCCGACGGCGTCGATCGGTGCGCTCGCCCTGGCTCCTTCGAACCCGAACGTCGTGTGGGTGGGGACGGGCGAAGGCAATCCGCGCAACGATGTGGTGGATGGCCGCGGCGTCTTCATGTCGCCCGACGCGGGCAAGAGCTGGCAGTTCATGGGTCTCGGCGACGTCGGGCAGATCAGCCGCATCGTGATCGATCCGGCCGATCCCGACGTGGTGTTCGTGGCGGCGCTGGGCCACGTGTGGGCGCCCAATGCGGAGCGCGGCGTGTTTCGCACGGCGGACGGTGGCAAGACGTGGCACAAGGTGCTGTTCGTCAACGACACGACCGGCGTCTCCGATCTCGTCATGGTGCCGGGTAATCCGCGCCTGCTGTTCGCCGCCATGTGGCAATTCGTGCGCCATCCGTGGGAGCTGGTGTCGGGCGGAGCGGCGAGCGGCATCTATCGCTCCAAGGACGGTGGCCTGACGTGGGAGCGGCTCAAGGACGGCCTGCCCACCGGGCTGCTCGGTCGCATCGCGGTTGCCGTCGGACCCACGAACCCGAGCCATGTGTACGCGTTGATCGAGACGACGCAGGGCATGTTGTGGGACTCGAAGGATCAGGGGGACCATTGGAGCAAGGTCTCCGACTTCCACGGCCTTTCCGCCCGGCCGTTCTACTTTTCGTTGCTGCACGTGTCGCCCGTGGACGACCGCAAGCTGTTCTTCTCGTCCTATCTGCTGCTCCGCTCGGACGACGGCGGCAAGACGACCACGCCGATCGACCGGGGCGTGCACGTGGATCACCACGCGTTGTGGATCGACCCCCAGAACCCGGACCGCATGATCCAGGGGAACGACGGCGGCGCCTACGTGACGGAGAGCGGCGCCAAGAACTGGCGGTACCTCAACAATCTGCCGATCGAGCAGTTCTACATGGTGGCGGCCGACAACAACACGCCCTACATGCTGTGCGGCGGGCTGCAGGACAACAATGCGTGGTGCGGGCCGTCGAGCGGAACGGCAGGTGGGGGAGGTTCGGGAGGTTCGGGAGGTTTGAACGGCTCAGAATGGTTCACCGTGACCGGCGGCGACGGCGAGTACGCCGTGCCCGCGCCGAGCGACTCGTCGATTCTCTACGTGGATTCACAGAACGGCAACATCACGCGCGTCGATCTCAAGACGGGGCTGACCCGCTCCATTCGGCCCTATCTGTCGACCGTGAACGAGATGAAGCCCGCCAACTTGAAGTACCGCTTCAACTGGACCTCACCCATCACCGTGTCACCGCGCGACGCGAATACGGCGTACATCGGCGCCAACGTCGTGTTCAAGACCACGGACGGGGGCGAGCGCTGGACGGTCCTCAGTCCCGACCTCACGCGTAACGACAAGGCGAAGCAGGTGACGAGCGGCGGCCCCATCGAGTACGACATCTCGGGCGCCGAGACGTACAACACCATCATCACGGTGAACCTCGCCCCCACCGATTCGAGCGTGATCTGGGTCGGCACCGACGACGGCCTGGTGCAGGTCACGCGCGACGGCGGCAAGACGTGGAGCGACGTGTCGGGCCGCTTCCCAGGGCTCGGCAAAGATGCGGAAGGGCGAGTGTACCAGATCGGCATCTCGCCGTTCGACGCGGGCACCGCGTACCTCTCCGTGGATCGCCACCAGCTCGACGACCGGCGTGCCTACGTGTACAAGACCGCCGACTACGGCAAGACCTGGACCGACATCGGCAAGGGTCTGCCGCAGGACGAGCCCGTGCACGTGGTGCGCGAGAATCCCAACCTGCGCGGCTTCCTCGTGCTGGGCAGCGACGCCGCCTTGTGGTATTCGCGCGACGGTGGCGGGAGCTGGAAGTCCCTCAAGGCCGACTTCCCCACCGTGCCAGTGTACGACGTGCAGTTCGTCAAGCGCTCGCACGACCTGGTCGTGGCTACGCACGGTCGCGGGCTCTTCGTGCTCGACAATATCACGGCGTTGGAGGAGTTGACGCCCGAGGTTGCCGCCGCCGACCTGCACGTCTTTTCGACGCTGCCGGCGCAGATCCGGGTGCGGCCGCGCCGGGGGGGTTCTGCGCCAACGCGTTTCACCACGCCGAACGCCCCAACCGGCGCCGCGATCGACTACTACCTCAAGACGGCGCTCGACACGGGCACGTCTGGGCCGGGCGAGCAGCGTCGCGGAGAGCGCTCCCGTCGCGGCCGCGTGATCGTGACGGTCACCGAC
>Ga0209350_1000867_pt1 | contig 14594 bp, 16 predicted proteins | sample GraSoi013_2_20cm_2_FD_185822 | JGI IMG/M metagenome (GOLD analysis project Ga0209350, IMG submission 185822) | Grasslands soil microbial communities from the Angelo Coastal Reserve, California, USA - Sample 09_27_2013_2_20cm (SPAdes) (version 2) | ecosystem: Environmental > Terrestrial > Soil >...
GGAGATGCGGGCGGCGCGCTCCTGCGCGCGCGCGTGGTGCAGCAGGTCCGCCGCAAGACGCCCCGCCGTGCGCGAACCCATCAGCAAAGGACTGATCTTCAGCGGCGCGAGCATGGCGACCTCACCAAGCGACGGCGTAGTTGGAGAAGTGGTTCAGTCGCCCGGTCACGTAATTCGCGAAGAGGTTATCCAGCGACACCACGTAGCTGAGGATGGTCAACGCATCGTTCGTGTACGCGATCCGTTTCGGCAGGATCTTCCCGAGCAGGTTGCAATTCGCGTAGCTCATCGTGAGCGTGGCAGCCCGCTGGAACACGAGGCCCTCGGGCTGGAAGCGAACCCGGTTCACGTTGTCCGACGGAGCCGTCGCCGTGATACTGACCGGCGCGTTCAGCGCGCCCGCCGGGATCGACAGCTTGTGCGGGCCGATCCTGATCACTCCCCCCGCCGCGCCGACCGTTTGCGTGGCCGTCGCCGTGGGCAGCGGAGTGCAGCCCAGCAGCCCAGTGGCCTGGAGGATCGAGCCGATGAGACTGGCTTGCGGCGGCGGCGGGACGGGGCCGAGCGGGGGCTCACCGCAGCCCAGCAGCGCGGCAGCAGTGATGACCAGCGCTGCCCGTCTCAGATGTGTGACTTTCATGGCTGTGCGCTCCGGGATGAAGAAACCATCGTAGCCTCCAAGGCATCCAACTTTGCGATCTCTGCGCTCGCGCCCAGCCTGTCGAACGTCGCCCGCGCCGCCCGTGCCATCGCCGTTGCCGCGGCGCCATCGCCTGCGCGCTGCAGCAGGCCCGCGAGATCACGCTGGGCGGTCGCCACGAGCAGTGGCCGGTCGTGCCCCGTCGCACGTGCGATGACGGCACGCAGCATGTCTTCGGCGTCGCGCACCTTCCCCGCGAGACCCAGCGCCACGGCGACGATTCGCAAGTCCTCCGTCTCGAGGACACCGTCGTTCCGCTCGCGGTGGATCGCCAGCGCTTCCTGGGCTTCCCGGATGGCGAGCTCGGGCTCCCCCTGGGCCAGGCGGATCTCGGCCCGTCCCGCCAGCGCCTGGGCCTTGAACCCCCGGTCGTTCAGCCACTCGGCGTCGCGTACCGCCGCGTCGGCGGCCTCGAGCGCGTGGTCCAGGCGCCCCTGTTCCCGGTAGGTGATCCCGAGATTGTGCCGCGACTCAGCGATCCCCCGGTGAAAGCGGGCCTGCTCATACGCCGCGATTGCGCGGGTGTAGGCGCCGACCGCCCGGGCGTAGTCCCCCTGCATGTTGGCGATGATGCCGAGGTTGTTGGCGCACCGGCCCACGGTGGCCATGTCGTTGTCCTCTGTCGCCTGCTCTTGCGCCCGCGTGAAGAAATACGAGGCCTCGTCGATGCCGCCGCGCTCCAGGGCGACCGCGCCGGAGACGTTGAGCGCCCGCACTTCCAGCGTGCGATCTCCCAGCATGCGCGCCCGCAGCTGCGCGACCATCGCCCACTGCTGGCCCAGGTCCAGCCGGCCCAGCCGGCTGTGCGCGATGCCGCACAGCAGCGTCAGCATCGGCGACTGCTCGAGCTCCTCCTGCGAGCGGGTGCTCAGGTAGGTGAGCAGCTCGACGTAGCGCCCGGCATCGGCCAGCTCCTGCGCCACATGGAGCGGCGCGAGCGAGCCGCGCAGCTCGGCCGCGAAGCCTTCGTCCCAGATTTGGCGCGCCAGATTGCGGAGCTCGCCTTCCGCGCCGAGCCGGGTGAAGATGGCCTTCGCCGTCCGTGCGGCCGTGTGCGCTTCGGCGTGGCGGCCCGACCCGCGGAGCACCATGCTCAGGTCGCGCGTCGCCTCGGCCCGAAGCAGCGGCCGCTCGTGCGCCTCCGCCCGCTCGATCACCTCGCGCAGCACGACCTCAGCCGCGGCCCACTGACCTTCGGCCACCAGCAGCGACGCGACGACGCGCGCATCCTCGCCCTCATCGGCAGGATCGGGCACGCGGGTACGGAGGTCTCGAACCTGGTCCAACTCGCGTCGCGCCAGCTGCACCTCCCCGCGGGACACGCGGATCTCCGCCCGCCCCCGGAGCGTGAGGGCCCACAGCGTGTGATCCCCGGACGCCTCGGCTGCGGCGACAGCCCGGTTGGCCTCCGCGAGGGCGCGGTCGAGCTCGCCCTGCTCCCGGTACGTGATCCCCAGATTGTGGTGGCACTCGCCGACACCCTGCCGCCAGCCGGCCCGCTCGAAGGCGGCGCGGGCGATTTCCCAGGATCCGATCGCCTCGGCGTGTCGTCCCCGCAGGTTACTGACGATGCCCAGGTTGTTGGAGCAGCGGCCGACGGTCGCCGAGTCGCCGTCCAGACTGGCGAGCATGAGGGCTCGCGTGCAGTAGTCCGCGGCCTCGTCGAGGCGCCCGCTGACCAGCGCCATGGCCCCGCGGGCGTTCAGCGCGCGACTCTCGACGCCGCGTTCGCCGCCGCTGCGCGCCCGCTCCAACGCCGCGTCCAGCCACCGGAGCCCTTCATCGTGGCGCCCGAGCCGCGCCTGCGCAGTCCCGTACAGCAGCGCGAGGTCCGGCGAAGCGTCGAGATCGCTCGCATCTCGCGCGCCGAGGTACGCGATGACCTCGGTGTGGCGGCCAGCCGCGGCAAGCTGCTGAGCCTTATCGACTAGGATTGACGACGTCTGCATGGTCCGTATCTCCCGCGTACCTACCAGGCCACGGCGTAGTTCGAGAAGTGGTGCAACAGCCCGCCGACCCATAACGACCCCAAATACGTCTTGTACTTCACGACAACTGCCGAGTCGGCCGTCGTCGGCGCCTGCAGATATGTGAGGATGCTCAACGAGTCGGTGACGTTGACGACCTGGAGAACCTGATTGGGGTGCACGTTGCAGTTGTCCAGGTTCGTCGCGACCAGTGCGCCGATGCCGTGCACACCGGGCTTGAATTTCAGGCCTTCGGGGCGGAAGCGAACCAGGTTCACGGACTGCGACGGCGCGACGGCGGTGATGCTGACCGGGCTGCTGAGCGCCAGCGAATCGACCACCAGGACGTGGCCGCCCGCCACCAGGAACCCTCCGGCGGGCCCGATCACCTGGGTGACGGAGTCGTACGCGAGCGGTGTGCACGCGATCAGACGGCCGCCGCCGACCCTTTGCGCGGCGAGCATCGGGGGCTCGATCCCAACCGGCGATGGGTCGCTGCAGCTCGACGCTGCTGCGCTTGCGCCGGCGAGCAGCGCGAGCGGGATCAACCACCGCCGGGCGTTAGGCCTATGGATGGAGTTCATGGCCGGCCTACCAGGACACGGCGTATTGTGAGAAATGATGCAGCACTCCGGCGACGTACTGGTTCCCCTTACTCCAGCCCTTCTTTCTGACTCGGATCCAGGTCGAGTCGGCCGGCGCGAGGTAGCGAATGATGTTCAGCGAGTCGGTGACCTGCGCGATCTGGAGCGTATCGACCGTCGGCACGCCGCAATCCTTGAAGCTCGTATACAGCAGCGCCGACCACCCGGCGCCGTTGGTCCGGAACTGGAGGCCGTCTGGGTGAAAGCGGACCCAGCGCACGGTGTCCGCCGGCGCCACGGCGGTGATGCGTACCGTGTCACTGAGCGCCATCGAGTCGACCCACAGAAAATGGTGGCCGACCACGATGAGCCCCCCCGCGGGTCCGATCACCTGCGTGACGGAATCGTAGGTCTGCGAACACGCGACCAGACCGGACCCCTTCGTCGCAGGTAGCGTCTGTCTGGCGGCTTCCGGGAGGGCAGGCGCCTGGAGGTCGACGCCGACCGGCGAAGGGCCTCCGCAGCTCACGGCTGCCGCGGTGGCGCAGGCGGCCAGCGCGAGCGGGATCAGGGAACGGCGAACGGACACGCGAGTCTCCGAGTCCATGGTGAGTCCTACCAGGCGACGGCGTAGTTGGAGAAGTGCTGGAGCTGGCCCGTGACGGTGTGGGCGTCCACGTCGTTCGTGGACGGCACGTACTGGAGGATCTGCAGCTGATCCGAAACCTGGGCGACCTTGAGCTGCGTCGCGTTGGCCAGGCTGCAGTTCGAGTAGCTGATCCGAAGCGATGCCGGTTGCTGAAAGACGAGGTTATCGGGTTTGAACTGGACGTAGTTCCCCGAATACGCGGCCGGAATCTTCGCCTGGATCGTTACCATCGCGCTGAGAGCGCCCGGCGGGATCGTCAGCGTCGCCGGGCCGAGCGCAACGACACCGCCCGCCGGCCCCACCGTCTGTTTGATCATTCCAACGATGACTGTCGAGCACGAGTCGATGCCGCCGCTGCCCCCGCCCCCTCCCCCACCGCCCTTCTTCGACGTGGTCGACGCCTGGAAGACCGGCACGCCGATCGAACGCGCCGCCGGCCCGGTGATGCCGCGATCCGCGCAGCTCAGCGCCGCGGCAGTCGCGGCGACCAGCAGCACGGCGAATTGGAGACGGTCGGGCTTCATGGGTCGGACGCTTTCAGTTGGTGACGGGGACGCGCCCAGCCACGAAGCAGGAAGCGTTCCGCGTGCCTGCGCTCGACCATCCGTTGATCTGTCAGTACTTGCGAGCCGGCGCGGCCGGCGGCGAGCCGACGGGGAGGGTCGTTTTGTCCCTATGAGTGGGTCGATACGGCCCAGCGACCGGCGCTGCTTACTCCGGTCGCACGAGGCCGTGCGTCGCCGGCCGGGCGAACCGCCCGCGCCATCTGACGTTGGCCCGTGCCGCGTGGAGCAGCGGCTCGTCTAGATCGCCCGCGTCGAGATCGAGGCCCAGGTCCTCGCCGCCGTGCAGCAGGCGCCGCAGGCGCCGGGGAGAAATGCCGAGCCGGCGAGCCGACTCGCTGCGATTGCCGCCGCACAGCTGCACCGTCGCCTGCACGGCCGCGGTCGTGATCGCATGCAGGCGCGCGGGGAAGGGTATTGGTCCGTCGTGTTGTGCATGTGTCTCCTCGGGCGGCAGCAGCTCGTCGGCCGAGAGCTCACCCGCGGGCGAGAGCAGGAGCGCCCGCTCGAGCGCGTTCTTGAGCTCGCGGACGTTGCCGGGCCAGGGGTGGGCGCGGAGGCGGGCGTGCAGCTCGGCCGTGAGCGCCGGCGCCGCGAGATCGTGCTCTCGCGCGAGCCGGGTGAGCAGGGCCTGCGCGATCAGCCGCACGTCGTCCCCCCGCTCCCGCATGGGCGGCAGGGTGAGCATGACGGTGCTCAGCCGGAAGAAGAGGTCCTCCCGGAACGTGCCCTCCCGCACGCGGGCGGGCAGCGAGGCGTTGGTCGCCGCCACAATGCGGATGTCCACGGTGCGCGATTTGGTGCCCCCGAGGCGCCGGATCTCTTTGTCCTCCAGCGCGCGGAGCAGCTTGGCTTGCACGCCCAGAGGCAGGTCGCCGATCTCGTCGAGGAACAGCGTGCCGCTGTTCGCCACTTCGAACAGGCCCGGCTTCGCCGCATGCGCGTCCGTGAATGAGCCGCGCTCGTGACCGAACAACTCCGACTCGATGAGGTGCTCCGGGAGCGCCGAGCAGTTGATGGCGACGAACGGGGCGTCGCGGCGCGGTCCGCCGGCGTGCAGCGCTCGTGCGAGTAGCTCCTTGCCGGTGCCTGTCTCGCCGACAATCAGGACGGTCGCGTTACGGTGCGGCAACAGGCGGGCGGCTCGAGCCAGCACTGTCTTGATGGTGTCGCTTTCGCCCACGATCGCCACGAACGCGTCCTCGCGCCCGTCCGCCGCCGCCCCGCCCCGCGCCCCTCCCCGGCTCACCGCGGCGGCGACGGCGGTGCGGAAGATCTCGAGATCGTCCGGCAGCGCGAAGTAGTCGCTCGCTCCCCGGGCCACGAGCTGCATCGCCATGCGTCGCCCGGGATCCGTACCGACAACCAAGGCAGGCAGGCCCGGGCGGACTGTGTGGGTCTCGAGCCATTGGGTGGCGTCCCGCTCGGCGCCCCCCGCCGCGACGATGACGGCCGCCGTCTCGGGCCAGGACGTGACGGCGTCGGCAGGGCCGACGACGTCGATCGCGGCACCCACGTCCCCGGCGAGGTCGTCCCAGAATGCCTGGAACGCCTGTGACAGGGCGATCACGCTCAGTCGCGGCACGGCAATACCTCCTCGATCACACAATTGCCCCCGCGGCCCTTCGCCAGGTACAACGCCCGGTCGGCCGCCGCAATCAGCCGCGCTTCGGAAGCGCCCGTCGCGGCGGGAGAGAGCTCCGTCAGGCCGCCACTCACCGTGACGTTGATCGAGGCGTCCGACGCCCCCGCCTTGGCGCAAATCCGCTCCGCCACGAGTCGCGCGGCCCTCGCGTCCGTATCCGGGAGAATCACGGCGAATTCGTCGCCGCCGTAGCGGGATCCGATGTCGCAACCGCGCAGGCTGTCTCTGATCGCCCCTGCCACGCGCGCGAGCATCTGGTCCCCCGTCTGGTGCCCCCACCGGTCGTTCACCGCTTTGAGCCCGTCGACGTCGAGCAGCAACAGCGAGAGCGGCGACCTGTGGCGCAGACACCGAGCGGCTTCCCGTTTGAGCGTCGCTTCGAAGTGATACCGGTTGAATAGCCCGGTCAGCGGATCGGTCACCGAGCGGTGCTCCAGCACCTCGAGGATCTCATGTTCGACGATGGTGGGAGCGATCAGGTCGCCGCTGATATTGAGCAGGTAATCGAGCGCCGCGACCGACAGGCCGACGTTCCGTCCCAGCCGGGCGCTGAGCTCACGCTGATGCGCGGCGATCGCCGTGGTACGCTGTGCCGCTTCGGTCTCATTGAACCGGGCATGTGGCAACAAGCGCCCGAGCGGAACCGGCTCCCGGTCGCGCGCCGCTCGCTCGGTCGCCGTCCCGAGCGAGAAGCCCTGGCTCCGGAGGCGACGGTCTCCGCCGCTGCGTCGCTCGCTACCGCCGCGGCGTTCCGCGGCCGGGCTCAGGGACATCCCGTTTTTTCTGGCTTGACACAGGCCGGCATGCGCGACACCTTAGGGTCATTGAAGCAGTTTTTCGGACCATCACTGGGCCCGTAACGTCGCTAATCTGGGGTCGAATTGGCTTCTGTCAAGACCGCAAATAGATCTGAATTAGGCCCGATAGGGGAGCGGCTCGCCACCCTGCTGGCTGTTTTCAGCCCTTGGGAAGGTATCTCGTTGACCTACCGGCAGTTCGCCGCTGAGCTCGGGAAACCGGTCACCGCAGCCGCAGTAAAGAAGTGGCCCCAGCGCAAGCACGTCCCGGCGGATGCCGCGCGTCTCATCGTGACAAGGGCGCGGGATCGCGGGATTGGAGGCGTCACGCTGGAGTGGGTGCTGTTTGGAGAGGGGTCTGGCCCTGAACGGGAGCGGCTCCCGGGCCTCGAGGCAGCTCACTTGGCACCCCCGTCAGCCGGGCAGGAACCGCATGGGCGCGTCCCGGCGGCGATCGCCACGGCCCTGCAAGCCGACCTGAATCACAACGAGTTCGGCCAGTGGTCCTCGATCGAGGTACAGCGGACGGTGCTGTGGGCGCTGAAGGACCTGGCCCGCCGCCTGCGCACGTTACGTTTTGATATGGGGAAGACCTTCGAGCTCACGGACGAGTGGGCCGGGAACATCGGCCTGCCCGTCCGGCCGCAGGAGCGGTCATCGGACGCGCCAGGCGAGGGTCCTGCGAGGCGCGTCGGTCGCCACACAGCAGACGAATAGAGGCCCCTAGACGAATAGAGGCCCCTCTCCTGTCGATTTCGCACCACCTCGTTCGACTACTAAATGAAGTAGAGACAGGCAAACCGACCAGAGCCAGTGTGCCCGGGAGCCTGTAGATTTGTCTGCCGTCAATCACCGGGCACGTCATGAAAAGGAGTGACACATGAGCGGCGTACGAGTGCTGGTGGGTACGCGCAAGGGTGCGTTCGTCCTGACCGGGGACGGCAAGCGCAAGCAGTGGAACGTGAGCGGCCCGCACTTCGCGGGGTGGGAGATCTATCACATGAAGGGATCGCCCGCGGATCCGAACCGGTTGTACGCGTCGCAGACGAGCGGGTGGTTCGGACAGATCATTCAACGCTCCTGCGACGCGGGCAAGACGTGGGAGACACCGGGCGGCGGCATGACGAAGGGACCGGACGGCATGCCGGCCGGTGAGAGCAACAAGTTCGTGTACGACGCCTCGCCCCAGACCGGCAAGCCGCTCACCACGCACCAGTGGTACGACGGCACCCAGCACCCCTGGGAGTTCAAGCGGGTGTGGCACCTCGAGCCGTCACTCACCGATCCGGACACGGTGTACGCTGGCGTGGAAGACGCGGCCCTGTTCCGCACGAGCGACGGCGGCAAGACGTGGCAGGAGCTGGCCGGGCTGCGCGGCCACGGCACCGGACCCAAGTGGCAGCCGGGCGCCGGTGGGATGTGCCTCCACACGGTGCTGCTCGACCCGAAGAACGCGAAGCGGATGTACGTCGCCATCTCGGCGGCGGGCGCGTTCCGCTCGGACGACGGCGGCGCCAGCTGGAAGCCGATCAACCAGGGCTTGCACTCGCAGTACATCCCCGACCCGAAGGCCGAAGTCGGCCATTGCGTGCACCGCATCGCGCTGCACCGCTCGCGCCCCAACGTGCTGTTCATGCAGAAGCATTGGGACGTGATGCGGTCGGACGACGCCGGCGACTCGTGGCGGGAGGTGAGCGGCAACCTGCCCACCGACTTCGGGTTCGTGATCGACGTGCACGCCCACGAGCCGGAGACGATTTACGTCGTGCCGATCAAGAGCGATTCCGAGCATTACCCGCCCGACGGCAAGCTGCGCGTGTACCGCAGCCGCAAGGGCGGTAACGAGTGGGAGCCGCTGACCAAGGGCCTGCCGCAACAGGACTGCTACGTGAACGTGCTGCGCGACGCGATGGCCGTGGATTCGCTCGACCCGTGCGGGGTGTATTTCGGCACGAGCGGCGGGCAAGTGTACGCGTCGGCCGATGCCGGCGACAGCTGGGCGCCCATCGTGCGCGATCTCCCGGCCGTGCTCTCGGTCGAGGTCCAGACGCTCGCATGATCCGCGTCGTGCTCCCGCCGCACCTGCGCACCCTGGCGCAGGTGAAAGGCGAGGTGACGCTCGACGTGCCCGGCCGGGTCACCCGGGACGCGGTGCTGGACGCGCTCGAGGCGCGTTATCCCATGCTGCGCGGCACGATCCGCGACCACGTCACCGAGCGGCGCCGGCCGTTCCTGCGGTTCTTTGCGTGCGAGCGGGACCTAACTCATGACCCGCCGGACGCCCCGCTCCCGGAGGCGGTCGTATCGGGGGCGGAGCCGTTCCTCGTGATCGGTGCGATTGCTGGTGGGTAGATGCGGAGAGGGGGACAGGGGGTGAGGACTTGAGATACATGCTTTTGATCTATCTAGACGAGCAGGCTCTGAGTCAGAGCGAGCGGGAGTCGTGTTACCGCGAATCCACGCAGCTGGCCCACGACCTCGCCGTCGCGGGACAGTATGTGGCCGCCTCCCCGCTCGAGCCCACCGCGCGAGCGACCAGCGTGCGCGTGCGCCAGGGCAAACGCGTCGTGACCGACGGTCCGTTCGCGGAGACCAAGGAGCAGCTGGGTGGCTACTTCCTGATCGACGCGAGCGATCTGGACGAAGCGATCGCCGTCGCCGAGCGCATTCCCATGGCGCGGCGTGGCACGATCGAGGTGCGGCCGGTCGTGCAGCTGGCCGACCTGCCGCCGGACTGAGGCCGGGACACGCTCATGCCGGCGACGACACCCGATACGCACGATGCGATCGACGCCGTGTGGCGGATCGAGTCCGCGCGGCTGATCGCGGGGCTGACGCGGATCACGGGCGACGTGGGCCTGGCGGAGGATCTGGCGCAGGACGCGCTCGTCGCCGCGCTCGAGCGTTGGCCCGAGTCGGGCATCCCGGACAACCCGGGGGCCTGGCTCATGGCCACGGCGAAGCATCGCGCCATCGACCAGCTGCGGCGGGGCAAAATGCTCGACCGTAAGCACGAACAGCTCGGTCACGAGCTCGAAGACGGTCGGGAATCGAGCGTACCGGATCTCGACGCCGCCATCGACGATCACATTGGCGACGACCTGCTGCGCCTCATGTTCATCGCGTGCCACCCGGTGCTCTCGACCGAGGCGCGCGTGGCGCTCACGCTACGCCTCTTGGGCGGGCTTACCACCGACGAGATCGCCCGGGCGTTTCTCGTGCCCGAGTCGACTGTCGCCCAGCGCATTGTCCGCGCCAAGCGGACCCTGCGCGAGGCGCGCGTCCCGTTCGACGTCCCCCGCGGGACCGAGCTCACGGCGCGCCTCGCGTCGGTGCTCGAAGTCATCTATCTCGTGTTCAACGAAGGCTACTCGGCGACCGCCGGCGACGAGTGGGTGCGGCCCGCGCTGTGCGACGACGCCCTCCGGCTGGCCCGGATCCTGGCTGAGCTGGTGCCGGACGAGCCCGAGGTTCACGGCCTCGTGGCGCTGCTCGAGATCCAGGCGTCGCGCCTGCGCGCGCGCGTCGGGCCCGGCGGTGAGCCCATCCTGCTGGCGGATCAGGACCGCTCGCGCTGGGATCAGCTGCTCGTGCGCCGCGGACTGGCGGCGCTCGAGCGCGCCGAGCAGCTCGCCGGCGCGCTCGGCCCTTACGCGCTCCAGGCCGCCATCGCCGCCTGTCACGCGCGCGCCCGCACCGCGGACGACACGGACTGGACCCGCATCACCGCCCTGTACGATGCGCTGGCGCAGCTCACGCAGTCCCCCGTCGTGAACGTGAATCGCGCGGTGGCGTACACGATGGCGTTCGGTCCGGCGGCGGGCCTCGAGATCGCCGACGCGCTCCAGTCCGAGCCCACGCTCGCCAACTATCATCTGCTGCCGACCGTGCGCGGCGATTTTCTCTTCAAGCTCGGTCGGTTCGAGGAGGCGCGAGCCGAGTTCGAGCGCGCGCTAGGGCTTACCCGCAACGCGCGCGAGCGCGACCTACTGCGCACCCGGGCCGCCGCGTGTGCCCGCGGACCGACGCCTTGATCGTTCATCTCATCGACGGCACGTACGAGCTGTTCCGCCAGTTCTACGGCCGCCGCCGCGCCACACAGGGCGAGGACGCGCCCTTCGGCGCCGTGGTCGGAGTGCTCCACTCGGTACTGGAGATGATCGAGCAGGGGGCCACGCACGTCGGCGTGGCGACCGACCACGTCATCGAGTCGTTTCGCAACGCGCTGTGGCCCGAGTACAAGACGGGTGAGGGCATCGACCCCGCCCTGCGCGCGCAGTTTCACCCGCTCGAAGAGGCGCTGGTCGCCATGGGCGTAGCGGTATGGCCCATGACCGAGCTCGAGGCCGACGACGCGCTCGCCTCCGCGGCGGAGATAGCGTCACGAGACGACCGCGTGCAGCAGGTCTGCATCTGGACCCCCGACAAGGACCTGGCGCAGTCCGTGCGCGGCGATCGGGTGGTGCAGGTAGACCGCAAGAGCCGCAAGATCCGCAACGCGGCAGGGGTGCGGGAGAAGTTCGGCGTCGAGCCCGCTTTGATTCCCGACTTCCTGGCTCTCGTGGGCGACTCGGCCGACGGGTATCCGGGGATCGCCGGCATCGGAGCCGTCACCGCCGCCCGGCTCCTGAATCAGTACGGCCCCATCGAAGATTTTCCCGCGACCGTGCTGGGGGACGGGCGCGACCGGGCGTTGCTGTTCAAACAGCTGGCGACGCTCCGCACCGACGCGCCGCTGTTCCGGGATGTGGACGAGCTCGAGTGGCGGGGGCCCACCGACGCGTTCGCGGCCTGGGCACAGCGGCTCGGAGACACGCGGCTGCTCGACCGCGTCACCACCCACCGGAGGGAGCGCCATGACCGCATCGAATCTCGTCCGTAACTGGCCGACCCGGGCCCCGCAGCTCTTGAGCGTGCTCCGGATCGTCGCCGCCTTTCTCTTCATGCAGTTCGGGACGGCCAAGATCTTCGCGTTTCCGGCGGCCATCATGCCGGGCGGGGTCACCGCACCGATCATGTCGCTGCCCGGGATCGCCGGAACCCTCGAGACGTTCGGCGGCCTGTTGCTCCTCGTCGGACTGTTCACCCGGCCGGTGGCCTTCATTCTGGCGGGCGAGATGGCCGTCGCGTATTTCCTGGGCCACGCGCCACACGGTTTCTGGCCGGTGCTCAATCAGGGACACCCGGCCATCCTGTTCTGCTTCACCTGGCTCTACCTCTCCGCCGCGGGGCCCGGGCCCTGGAGCCTCGATGCCAAGCGCGGCAGCTAAGCCGCTCGACCGCTCCATCGTCGAGGGCCCGCTCGCCCACGCCGTATGGATGCTCGCGTGGCCCACCATGCTGCAGAACCTGATCGGCGGGCTGCAGGGCGTGGTCGATCACGCCCTGGTGGGCCACTTCGTGGGCTACGCCGGCAACGCCGCGATCGGTGTCGCGAGCCAGATCTTTATCGTGGTGATCGCGTTCGTGATGTCGGTGTTCAGCGGCATGGCGGTGCTGGTGGCGCGCTTTGCCGGAGCCAACGAGCCCGAGAAGGTCAATCGCACCGCGTACCAGGCGTTCCTGGCCGCGCTGGCGCTGTGGGGCCTGGTGCTCGCGCCCTTGGGGTGGATCCTCGCGCCGTCGCTGCTCGGCGTGGTGAACGCGGCGCCCGCCGTACAGATCGAAGCGCTGCCGTTCCTGCGCATCATGTTCCTGGGCTGCATCGGGCTGCTGCTGTTTTTCATGGTGGGCGGAGCGCTGCGAGCCGCGGGCGACGCGCGTACGCCGTTGCACCTCGGGATACTCCTCACCGTGCTCAACATCGCGTGCAACGTGGCGTTCATTACCGGCCTGGGACCCCTGCCCCGGCTCGGCACCGCGGGCGCCGCCGTCGGCACGACGGTGGCGGGCCTCACCATGAGCGGCGTGGCCGTCTACCTGCTGTTTTCGGGTCGGCTGCCGGTGGTGTGGCATCGCGGCATGGATTGGCGACCCGACTGGAGCGTGATCCGGGCGCTGTTCCGCTTCGGCCTCCCCACCGGCGTCCAGGGGATCGCCATGAACGTCGCCGGCGTGCTGCTGCTGCGCTTCATCGGGTCGTTAGCGCAGAGCGCGCAGGCCCAGGCCGCCTACGCGGTGAGCTACAGCGAGCTGTTCTCGTTCATCACCTGGACATCGGTGGGACTGATGGGCGCGGCGGCCACCGTCGCGGGCCAGAACCTCGGGGCGCACCGTCCCGAGCGCGCCTTGCAGGGCGTGCGCGTGTCCGCGAGCCTCGGCCTCGGCCTCGCCGCGGCCATCGGGGTGCTGTTCCTCACCATCCCGCGGTCGCTGCTGGGGCTATTCGGCATGACCGACCCCGTCGTAGTGGGGCTCGGCGTGCAGCTGCTGCGGTTTCTCAGTCTGTCGGGCTTGTTCGTCACCGTCGCCCTGGCCTACACCGGGGGGCTCCAGGGCACGGGCGATACCCGCTCGCCGCTCTACATCTCGATCGTCTCGCAGATAGTGGTCCCGCTTGGGCTCTGCAGCGTGCTCCAGGCGACGCGGGGACTGCACGCCGCGGACATCTGGACGGCGATCTTGCTTGGCCACATCACCCGCAGTGCATTGAGCGTGGCGCGGTTCCGTCAGGGAAAATGGCGCGGTATCCGGGTGGAACTGGAGCCGGCGCGCCCCTAGCGCGGAGCGAACTGCAGTAAGACGGGCTCGCCCACCGAGAACCGCACTCCCTGACGCTTTAGCTGGGCCTCGAGCGCCCGGTTGACAGCGCGCCGGCGGCTGGGGCTGTCGCTGACGATCATGATGTGGGTGACGCGCGTCTGCAACACTACCCGGCCCGCCCACATCCGGGCCGCGCGCCGCGCCGTGAGGTGCGCCCGGCGCAGCAGCGTCTTCACCTTGGCGAACCGCCCGTCGGACTGGGGCGGCTCAATCTGATACGCGTACACCCAGTGTCGCTGGGGCGTCGGTTCTCGCTGTGGCTTCGCCAGGCTCGTCTCATCGCCTCCGACAAAAAAACGCGAGACACGCCGATCGGTCGGCGGATCCCGCGTGGCCTACGTCTTGTCGCTCAACCCAGGCATTGGCTGGGTGGCCGCTGTCATCTTAGTGCATGCGCGGTCGTAGCCCTGCCCTTCCGCGCATGACCCAACCTAGCTCCCCGTACGGCCAATAGCTAGTTGCAAATCGCAACCCATATGGCCCGGCACAGTTGACTTCTTAGATTGGGGTAACCTCGCGAAGGAGTGCCCGATCACCCGTCGTGCGGTGGCAAGTGCGTAAGCTTCGCGTCGGCATCGTCGACCTCGTCACGCGCGGCCCCACGCGCGCCCTGTACGCGCGCATCATGCACGCCAACCTCGCGAGCATCATGCCGCAAGTCGTCGGCGTGTGGTGCGAGGCCGAGGGACACGACGTCACCTTCGTGTGCTACACGGGCTTCGAGGACCTCGTCCGCGAGCTGCCGGCCGACGTCGACCTGGTGTTCATCGGGGCCTTCACCGAAGCCGCCCTGCTGGCCTACTCGCTCAGCAACCTGTTCCGCTCGCGCGGCGCGGTCACCGTGCTCGGAGGCCCGCACGCGCGCTGTTATCCGGAAGACGCCCGCCGCTACTTCGACTACGTCCTGGGCTTCACCGATCGGACCGTGGTGCGTGAGGTCCTGGAGGATTGCGCCCCTCACCGCCCCGAGGGCCGGCAGCTCGCCGC
>Ga0209350_1000868_pt1 | contig 14590 bp, 20 predicted proteins | sample GraSoi013_2_20cm_2_FD_185822 | JGI IMG/M metagenome (GOLD analysis project Ga0209350, IMG submission 185822) | Grasslands soil microbial communities from the Angelo Coastal Reserve, California, USA - Sample 09_27_2013_2_20cm (SPAdes) (version 2) | ecosystem: Environmental > Terrestrial > Soil >...
TAACCCCCTGATCGAACGCCGCTGCCAGGGTGATGAGCTTAAAAGTCGAGCCGGGCTCGTACAGTGCCGCGACCGCACGGTTCATCCGCGCTTCTGCTGGTGAATCGTTCGCCGCGTTGGGATTGAACTTTGGCCAGTTCGCCAGCGCAAGGATTTCACCGCTATTCGGATTCATTACCAGCACCGTGCCGGCCATGGCATGCGTCTTGGCAATCGCTGCCGCCAGCTCGCGCTCGGCGATATACTGGATTTTTTCGTCGAGCGTGAGAACCACGTTCACGCCGCGTTCGCGTTGCGCCTCTCCACCGTCGAACCAGCGCTGGCGTGCGTCGGCCATCACGATGATCTTTTCGCTCTTGCCACGGATCTTGCCATCCAATTCGTATTCGATCCCGCCCAATCCCTTTTCATCGAGATCGACGAAGCCCAGCACATGCGATGCGAGGTCGCGCTTCGGATAGATGCGTTGATTTTCTTTTTGGAAGTAGACGCCTCTCAGATTCAGCGCCTCCACCGCTTCCTTTTTGTCCGGCGGCAGCTTGCGTGCAATCCACACAAACGAGTGCGAGGATGCCAGTCGCGCTTCAAGCACTTCACGCGGAGTTCCCAGAACACCGGAGAGCAGCTGGGCCGCCAGTTGTTGGTCGCCAAGCTCGGAAGGCACCGCGAATGCCGAATCCACCGGGATGCTCATTGCCAGCGGGTGCATGTTGCGATCGTAGATCGCTCCGCGCTTGGGCGTGATTTCGATCACGCGCTGCTGCTGCCTTTGCGCCCGGACCAGGTATTCGCGGTGAAGAAAAAGCTGCAGGTATCCGAGCCGACCGAAAACGGCGGTCATCCACAAGAGTGCCAGGCAGGCAACGATCAGCATTCGGCCGACCGCTTTGCGGCCGCTATTTGAATCGACCGTCTTGCGTTTACGCCCGGAATTTACCGCTATGCGGCCACCGGTGGCAGCGTGAACACGGTTTTCTGGCATGGCGAGATCACATCGATCAGGGCTCCGCCTGGAAGTTCATTTGCTTGACGGCAAACTTGTCCTGCGCATCTAGAAACTACGGCGCACGATTCGGCCGAACGGACCGCACCGCGGCCAGTTCTCGGCCGTCTGGAGCTTCGTATTCCTGCACTTGCGTCGGCAGTGGCTCAGTCAAACCCAGTTGGCGGCGCGCAATTATGTCAATGCGCATCGGATTGCGCAGCCCGGCAATTTCCAATTTTAAGGACGAGTTCAGCGAAGCCGCCTCGGCTTGCCTACCCTTCACGTCCTCGAGCTGAAAACTCAAGTCGATGCAGCGGAAATGTTGGTAGATGTACAGCATGAAAAAAGCCGCGATTACCCCGCCCAGCGCGACCATGCGGTACAGTTTGCGCATCTTCACCGGCTCGACGTGACGCACGATACGCGAATTGTCGATCCGCTTGACGGTATGAAACTCAGTCATTGCCGGTAGTTTTTTCTTGCGCGCCATACCTATACTCTTTCCGCACACCGTAGTTTCGCACTTCGCGAACGCGGGTTGACGGTCATCTCCTGCTCCCGGGGCCGGATCACGTGTTTGGTCAGCACGCGGAACGCTCCTGCTCGCTCGCCCTCTTGAAACGCGCGCTTTACCAGGCGGTCCTCCCGCGAGTGGTAACTCAACACCACCCAGCGACTTCCTGAATTCATTGTGGCGGGGGTCCGAGAAAGAAACTGCCCGAGTTCCTCCATCTCTCGATTCACCGCTATCCGCAGCGCCAGAAACGTTTTTGTTGCGGGATGCAGTCTCTGCCTTCCCCATTGCTTTCGGGCCCCTGCCACAGTCGTTGCCAAGTGCGCGGTGTCCCTAAGGGGTCGCGCTCGTACAATCGCCTTGGCGATTCTTCTGGAATCGTGCTCATCGGCTTCGCGGTAGAGCAGGTCGGCAATTTCCTTCTCCGGCCATCGATTCACAATCTCGTCTGCCGTCAGTTCGTCGTTGTCAGTGTCCATCCGCATATCCAGCGGAGCAGCCTCGCGAAACGAAAATCCGCGCGCGGCTTGATCAAGCTGCATGCTCGAAACCCCCAAGTCGGCCAAGACCCCGTCCACCACGGGAGTCTCCAACTCTTGCGCGACCTCCGCAATCCTCGAGAACGGGGCGTGTATCAGCGTCACTTTCGCCCCAAAGATCTTGAGCCGCTCCCGCGCCAAGTCCAGCGCCTGTGCGTCCCGGTCCAGACTGATCAACCGCCCAGAGGTCAATCTCTGCGCGATTGCTTCCGAGTGTCCGCCCGCTCCCAGCGTGGCGTCGATGTACGTTCCGTCCGGCTTTATTCGCAGCCATTCGAGCACCTCTTCCAACAGCACCGGCGTGTGCGGCGCAGCCAATCTTGCAAAACCCTAAATTCCCAAGTCTTCGAGCGCCTTGTCGTCTTCGTCCGTGTACGGCTCGCTCTTCAATTGATCCAAAACTCTTGTATGGTTCATGACTTCCAAGTAGTCCAGGTTCCCCAGGACGTCCACGTCTCCCTTGGTTTGCGCTGCTTCACGCAACACCGTCGGCAGCAAGAGTCTTCCCTGCCCATCCAGTTCAACCGTCTGCCCGTAATAGCTCGTCCGCATCAGAAACTTCCTCTTTGCCCGGTTCGTGCTTGGCATCTGAGCCAGCTTGTCTTCGATCTCCGACCAAACTTTCATCGGGTAAATCCTGGCCGTCTCACCGGTGGTGCTGGTGATGTAAAACTGATTCCCGTACTCCTTCAATTCGTCGAGATACACGGCGGGTATCTTCAACCGACCCTTCTCGTCCACCTTCGCCGGACAGTTGCCCCGCAGCTTCATGCGCCCCGCTGTCAGCCGTCCTACGGCTGCCGAAAATGATCCTGACGCCGTTTTTCCCGGTGTCAGACACCAAAATCTGGTCTAGAATGGCCAAAAATGCCCACTTTCGCCACAGATCTGGGAACCTGTCTTTTTTTGTTCTTAAAGTACCCTGCTGCCGACTACCTTGCCCTACTTCTGCCCACATCTAACCACTTTTGCCCACATCCTACGCCGCTTTTCCCGCTTGTCAAGAGGAAAAATTCGTTTTCTGGAAGTTTTTTTGAGACGAGTTGTGCAAATTATCTCTCTCAGACGGCCCCCGATTTTGACGCCACAGGCTGTGGTCTTGCGAAAGCTTGCTCGCTACATTTAGCGGTTGATATCTTTCCCTCTTCGCGCCAGGGCTTCGACCCTGATCCTGCTGTGTCGAAATCCCTATTTGAATTGAAACTGACTCATGCTAATCTATGGGGCGTCATGGAGTTTCAGAACCGCCTAGGAGCCTCGACCATGGAATGGGTAGCCCCTCAGCACGAAGAGATCAACCTCAACTGTGAAGTCAGTTCGTACGCCAACGCTGAGCTCTAATCCTTCTGGCCGCAGGAAGCGGTCAGTGGCAAACGAGCAAGAATGCGCGTAAGAGTCCTCGGCTCCGCAGCCGGGGGCGGTTTTCCCCAGTGGAATTGCGGCTGTCCAAACTGTAGCGGCCTTCGCAACGGTAGCATAAAGGCTCGTCCGCGCACCCAGGCTCAGGTCGCTGTCTCTCCCGACCCGTCACGCTGGTTTCTCCTCAACGCTTCTCCCGACCTACGCCAGCAAATCTTGGCGACCCCCGAGTTGTCGGTCATATCCTCATCCCTCGGCCCACCCATTTCCACTATTCTGCTCACCAGCGCCGACGTGGACTCGGTGTTGGGCTTGCTCCATCTTCGCGAGTTTCAGCCACTGCGCATTTATTCGACATTGTCCGTGCGTCGTGCGCTCACGGAAGAAAATAGCCTCTTCCGAATCCTAAGCCGCTCGAATCCGCCCGTCCAATGGGAGACTCTGTCACTGGATCGCATCATTCCCCTTGCCCCGCCCTCTTCACCTGGAGCAAAAGACGGCCTCTTTTGCAAAGCGGTGCCTCTTCTCGGTAGCTTTCCGGACTACGTGAGTGATTCGCTAAAACGGAATTTTCCTCCGGAAGAAGCGGTCATTGGCCTGCAACTCGTCCAGAAAGACAAGAGATTCTTCTACGCGCCGAGCGTCCCCGGCCTGGGAGAAAGCTCCCAGCACTCCGTGGATGAGAGTGATCTGGCTCTCCTCGACGGCACATTCTGGAAAGACGACGAGCTGATTCAAGCCAAGCGTAGCCGCAAAACTGCGCGCGATATGGGGCATCTTCCGCTCTGGGGCGAGCGCAGCATGCTCAGGCTGCCTTTCCGCCTCGGGAAGACCAAGCGTGTCCTCATTCACATCAACAATACGAATCCGATATTGAACGAAGAGAGCGCAGAACACCGCGCGGTGCGTGAAGCCGGATGGGAAATCGCCTATGATGGGATGGAGTTCAACCTGTGACTTCATCCATCCAAACATCGCCCGAAAACCCATTGCTCTCCGAATCCGAGTTCATCGCCGGCTTTCACGCCATTGGCGAAGAGCGCTATCACCATAAACATCCGTTTCACTTGCTCATGCACGAAGGCAAGCTCACGCGCGGCCAACTCCAGGCGTGGGCGCTGAACCGCTACTATTATCAAAGCCGAATACCCATCAAAGACGCGGCCATTCTGGCCCGCAGCGAAGATTCTGACTTTCGCCTCGCCTGGCGCAAACGCATCCTCGATCATGATGGCGACGGTACCGAGCCGGGCGGCATTGAAAAGTGGCTGCGGCTTGTCGAAGCCACCGGCCTGTCCCGTGAACACGCGCTCCGCGGCGACGGCATTCTTCCCGCGACTCGTTTCGCCGTCCAAGCCTACGTTGATTTCGTATCCACCCATTCTCATCTCGAAGCGGTCGCTTCTTCCCTCACCGAATTATTCTCAAAGAAATTGATCGTCCTGCGCATGGACCGGCTTCGCGAACATTATCACTGGCTTTCCGGCGGCTTGGACTATTTCACCGGCCGCCTCACGCAAGCTCCCGAAGATGCCGATTTCGCGCTCGCCTGGGTCGTCAAACACGCGCGGACCCGCGAACAGCAGGACCTAGCTCACGCCGCCCTCCGCGCCAAGTGCGACATTCTATGGGCTCAACTCGACGCTCTCTACTTTGCGTACGTGAATCCCGGCTGGCCGCCCCCGGGCGCTTTCCAGCCAGCGAAAGAATCGTGAAGAGTCTAGGATGACCATCGAATTGACCAGCCGTCCGCGCCTCGCAGCCGGTTGCCGTCTGGGCGAGAACAATCAACAACGCATTCTGCAAATGCCCGAACGCGCTCTGCGCCTCAACGGCCCCAGCCTCGAAATCGTCACGCGTTGCGACGGCAAGCACACCGTCCAGCAAATCGTTTCCGAGCTGCAGCAGATTTATTCCAAGGCGCAACCAAGAAAAGTGGAAGAGGACATCCTCGGCTATCTCGCTCTCTTGCAAAAGGAACGCGCGCTCGATTTCGAGGAGTAATTTTCGAGTGCGGGAGCGCAGCTCCCGCTTTTCGGTCAAGCTAGAAACCTGACCTTCATGCCACACGAACTTTCCAACCCGCTAGCCCTAATCGCCGAACTCACCCACCGCTGCCCGCTCCATTGCGTCTACTGCTCGAATCCGCTGGAGATGCAATCCCGCTCCAACGAACTCCCCACCGAGACCTGGTCTCGCGTCTTTCAGGAAGCCGCCCAATTCGGCGTTCTCCAAGCCGATTTCACCGGCGGCGAACCTCTCGCCCGTACCGACATTATCGATCTTGTTCGCGCAGCTCGCGCCGCCGGCCTGTACATCAATCTGATCACTTCCGGCTTGCCCCTCGATGAAACGAAACTCTCGGCCCTCATCGCTGCCGGACTTGACCACATCCAACTCAGCTTCCAGGGCGCGCGGGAAGAAATCTCCAATGAAATCTCCGGCACGAAGTCCCATGGGCAAAAACTCCGCGTCCTCGAATGGATCAAGCAGCATCGCGTCGCGCTGACGCTTAATTTTGTCATTCATCGCCGCAACGTCGATCAACTTGAAGAAATGGTGGCTCTCGCGGAAACTTCCAGCGCCACGCGCATCGAATTTGCCAACGTCCAGTATTACGGCTGGGCCTTTGCGAACCGGGAAAACCTTCTTCCCACGCGCGCGCAGTTGGATCGCTCCATGGCGATCATTAAACGCGAACAGGAGCGGTTGGAAGGCAGGATTCGTGTCGAATACGTCGTCCCCGATTACTACGCAAAATATCCCAAGCCCTGCATGGGCGGCTGGGGCCGCAAGCTGATGCTCATCACTCCGAGCGGCGGCGCGCTTCCCTGCCACGCTGCGCAAGTAATCCCCGGCCTATCGTTTGAGAACGTGAAAGAGCGCAGTCTGCGTGATATTTGGGAACGCTCCGCCGCATTCCAGAAATTCCGCGGGGAAGATTGGATGCAGGAGCCTTGCAAGAACTGTGACCGCCGGGATCAGGATTTCGGCGGCTGCCGCTGCCAGGCCTTGCTCCTCGCGGGCGATGCTGCTGCCACCGATCCAGTCTGCTCGCTCGCGCCGCTGCGTCCCAAAGTCGACGCCATCCTCGCGGCTGTGAACCTTGCCCCCGTTTCCGTAGGAGCAGGTGCGGGCCCGTCCCCCAACGAGTCGCTCACTCGGCCTTCCTGGCTCTACCGGCCGAATCCAGCCTAGTCCGCTGGCACGGTCTGCGTTTCTCCGAGCCGCATCACCACGCGAACGATGAAAATCAAGCTGCCCAGCAACACCAGTGATCCGCACACCGTCAGCGCGAACGGCGCCCCGATGCGCTTCGCCACGCCGCCCGCAAGCAACGCCCCGATCGGCTGCACACCCATGAACATCGTCGCGTACACCGCCATCACGCGGCTGCGCAGCTCATCCGGAACGCGGTTTTGAATCAAGGTATTCGTCGCCGCCATCTGCGACGTTGCCGCAAAACCCACCACGAACAAGACAACCGCGCATAACCAAAAGGTTTTCGCCTGGGAGAAAATAATCAGCCCGGCAGCGCAGGTCATCGACGTTGCCGCTATCCACCGGGCCAGCCCCTTGTAGTGTGCGCGCGCCGCGAATTGCAGCGCACCTAAAAATGCACCCACACCCGCAAAACTCAAAAGCAGGCCGAGCATGCGCCGGCCCCCCTTCAGGATTTCATTAGCGTAGATCGGCATGAAAACCGAGTATTGCAATCCAAACAGGCTCAGGGTGCTGAGCAGCAGCAACGCAGATCGCATTGGTAGATCGCCCATCGCAAACTGGAAGCCCTGAATAACGCTTCTCAGTGGTGATTCGTCGCTCGGCTTCCCTTCTGTCTTTGCGATTCTCATCATAAGCAGGGCAACGATGACGGCCAAGAAGCTGATCCCATTCACAAAGAAACACCAGCCTTCTCCAATCCACGCCATCGCAAACCCCGCAATCGCAGGCCCTACCACTCTCGCTCCATTGAAAATGGAGGAATTCAAGGCAATCGCGTTTGGCAGATCTTCCTTTCCAACCATCTGCACGAGAAACGCCTGCCGGATGGGCACATCGAAGGCATTCACAATGCCTACCAGAAACGCGATGCCAATCACTTCCCACTCGCGAATCAGGTTCGTCAGCGTCAGTGCCGCCAGAACGAATGCTAGAACCATGGAAACGGACTGAGTGACAATCACCCCACGGTGCCGGTTGTACCGGTCGCCTACATAGCCGCCGATCGAGGAAAGGAAGAGCATCGGCACTTGGCTTGCGAAACCGAACACACCTAGCAGCGCAGGGGAGTGCGTCAGTTCGTAGACTAGTTGGAGTTGCGCGGTCGTCTGCATCCACGTGCCGATCAGCGAAATGAGTTGTCCTGCGATGAATAGCTGGAAATTGCGGTGCTGCATCGCGCGGAAGCGCGTAGAACCGGGCCGAAAGCGCGCAGGCACAGTCGCGTTGACCGCTGTGCGGTCACTCTTCAAGTGAATTCCCCTCCATTCGTTGGATGCCAACCCTGCAAACTAGTCACGATGCCGCGAGACGCGAGGCGTTGTCAATGCAATCGAAAGGAGGAAACGATCCAGATTGTCTCTTGGAAAAGAGGCGGCGCTATTCGTTCGGCGGATCCGGCGCGCCCACGTGCAGGTGGCTCAAGTCGCGCAGCATGGCCTTATCTTCTTCGCTCATGCCCCGCGTGAAATTCGGGTCATTCAAGTGCTGGTTCCGCGCCGATTCCGGCATGTTCTGCAACACACCTAGCCGTTGCTGAATCGCCCGCTGCCGGTTCGGAGGAAGCTCCTTCCATTTCGGCGCCAGATCATTCCGAACATGATCTTTCTGTTCCGGCGTCAACCTGCCAAATATTTCCTCGCGCTTTTTGATTTCTTGTCTGTCCGCCGGAGAAAGATTTCTTTGCTTGTTATAGTTCTCGACGACCTTTCTCTGTTCCTGCGGACTCAGTTGGTTAAATTTCTTCTGTGGCGGCGGAGTGTACGCCGATGGCGGCCGGTTCGGATTGATATTTGGCGTCCCCATCAAGTCCGCCCGATTAGGATTCGAGCTCGGAGAACGATTCGCGCCGGAGTTCTGCCGCTCGTTTTGTGCTCTTCGTATTTCTTGCCGCTGTTGCCGGTTGTCTCGCTTTTGTTCTTGTCTCTGCTGTTGCCGCGGAGGCTGCTGACGTTGCGGCTGGCTCTGCTGTTTAGGCGGCTTATTGTCCTGCCGATTCTGCGCCCAGTTCGCGCGCGGTCCCTGCGCAAAAGTCGGCACAGCCAGCGCCGCACCCAGTCCCAGCGCGATCAGCCATCCCGCGAATTGGAGTTTCCGTCTCATCTCTCTTTACATCTGTTGATTCTGATTGTCGCTCGCGTCGTCGTTCTGCACCGGCTGCGGCAACTCGCTCAACGGCGCAAAATCCGAAATCACATCATAATTTTCCAGCACTTGCATGTTCTGATTGATCTTGTCGATATCCACCGCGCTCAACGAGCTATCCGCGGGACGCGAACTCAGCCACACCGTCGCCAGCAACAGCATCGACGCCGCCAGCGCCGCCCGCGGCGACGGCGCGAACCATGCCCACCAGCTTTGCCTCACAGGTTCTGCCGCCACGCGCGCCTGCAAGCGAATATCAAACGCCGCCGACGGCTCGATCACCGGCAGTTCATCCAGCAAACCGCTCACCGCGCGAAATTCGTTTACGCGCAACCGGCACGCCGCGCACGTCGCGAGATGCTTCTCCACATCCCGCCGTTCGCCTTCCTTCAGGCGCCCGTCCACGTACGGCAGAATTCGGTTTTCCATCCGCCCACAACTCATGATGTCCTTCCCTTCCTGGCACACCCTCTATTGCCTTGCTTGCTGCGCCACGAGGGGGGCTAGTTCCACTCGCAGCGCTTCGTACGCCCGAAAGAGGAGCGATTTCAGCGCGCTCTCCGAGCACTGCAAAATCTTCGAAATCTCTCCGTAATCCAGCTCCTGATACTTGTGCAGCAGCACCGCCGCTCGCTGTTTCTCCGGCAATTTGTCGATCGCGTGGCGGATCATTTTGTTCCGCGTTTGCTCGACCAAGTGCTGCTCGATGTTTGGATGCTTCTCAGCGACATCAATCGTTTTCTCTTCCCCGTCCTCGGCATCCACCGTCACCGGCGCATCCAGTGAAATCTCCATGCGCTGGTAACGATTGTCCCGCAGCGAATTCAGCGCCAAGTTTGTCGCGATCCGGAAGAGCCAGGTGGTGAACTTCGCGCTCGGCACATACTCTTCCCGCGCTCGGTACACTCTTATGAAAACTTCCTGCGCCAGGTCTTCCGCCTGTTCCCGGTTCCGAACCATCCGGTACAGAAAATTGATCAGTGGACTCCTGTAGCGATGGAGTAGAAGCGCGAACGACTGTTCATCGCCCGCCTTCACGTCCAGCATCAGTTGGACGTCCGACCTGGCCATAGCCGCCACACTGTATCAAACCCTAGTTGTCTCAGAAAGTTGCAAATGGCCGGGGCAATCGTAAGCGAAGGTAAGACGAAACTAGACGTGGAATAAGTGCTGCATTATCAACAAACTGACAACTCCCACAAACACCAGCAGCGCCATTCGCCAGTTCGGCTCTCGGTTCACTTCTGGCAGCAAATCCGTCGCCGCCACGTACAACGTTACCCCGCCCGAAAGCGGCAGCGCGTACCTCAATTGGCCCTGCAGCGAAGTCGCGAGAGCCACGCCCGCCACCGTCGCCACTCCTAATAACCCTGCCGCCAGAATTGCGTTGCGCTTCCCTTGCCCGCTCGCCAGCACCACCGAAGCCACGGTAAACCCTTCAGGCAGTTTGTGCAGAAACACCGCGAAGAACATCACCGCTCCCAGCCAAGTCGAAACCAGGAATCCAGCTGCGATTGCCACCCCGTCAAAAAACGTATGGATCGTCAGCCCCACCAGCACGCTCGTCCGCGCATGCTGATGGCTCATCTCTTCAAGGTGCGTCTCTTCGCCAAAGTGAAAATGCGGCGCGAGCGTGTGTTCAAACAAGTGCACAATAAAGTATCCGATCAACACAAACAGCAGGGCGCTTTCGCCCGACAGCCGCACTGATTCTGGAATCACCTCGACAAACGCCACTGCCAGCATGTACCCGGCGCCCAGCGCCAGAAAATATTGCAGATATTTCCGCGGCCAGTCCCTTCGAACAACGAAATACCCGCCAACCAAATTCCCCGCCGCGGCCACCAGCCCCAGCCCAGCCGCGAGTGCCGTCCGAAATGTCAGATCATGTCCCATCGCCAGTGGCACAGGCTTCAGCCTGTGCAAACCCTCAATCCAACTCGGTGTAGCCCGCAATCACAAATTGCTCCTTGTCTCTTCTTCTCTACGAAACCTCTACGTTCTCTGCGTCTCTGCGTTATCTTTTCTTCTTTCCTTCTCTTTCTTCATCCGCTGTGCCGAAACAGAATCACATCCCCTTCCTGCACTACGTACTCTTTCCCCTCCAGCCGCACCTGCGCTTTCTCTCGCGCCGCCCCCAAACTGCCCGCTGCCAGCAAATCATTCCATCGCACCACTTCCGCGCGTATGAATCCCTTCTCGATGTCGCTGTGGATCGCTCCCGCCGCCTTCACTGCCGTCGCACCTTTTCGAATTGTCCACGCCCGCACTTCCGGCTCTCCCGCCGTGAAAAACTGAATCAGCCCCATCAAGTCATACGTCGCGCGAATCAAGCGGTTCAGCCCCGGCTCCTTCAATCCGTACGACGCCAGAAGCTCCACCGCCTCTTTCTCCTCCATCTCCGAAAGTTCCGCCTCCAGACGCCCGCAAATCGCTACGACTGCCGCATTCGGCCGTTCCTGCAATGCGGTCAGCTTGTGCCGCTCCACTGCCGTGTCCAGCTTGTCCGCTTCCTCGTCTCCCAGATTCAGCACGTACAGCACCGGCCGCGCTGATAAAAACAAAAATCCCCCGATCGACTTTCTCTCCTCCGTCGTCAACTCCAATTCCCGCAACGCTTTCTCCGCCTCTAGGTGCGTCTTGCATTTCTCCAGCGCCGTTTTTTCAATTTCCAGCGCCGGATCGCGTTTCTTCTTCAAATCCTTATCCAAGCGCTCCAGCCGCCGCGCAATCTGGTCGTGGTCGGAAAGCATCAGCTCCAAATCCAGATTCGTCGCATCCCGCAGCGGATCGATGCTTCCCTCCGAATGCGGCACGGACGGATCCTCAAACACGCGAATCACGTGTGCAATCACATCCACTTCGCGCAGTTGCGCCAGCGCATCGCGCATGCGTTCCTTTTGCATCCCGCCCAAATCGACGTAGTTCACCGTGGCGTATGTGATTTTCTTCGGGTTGTACAGCTTCGCCAGCTCGACCAGTCGCGGTTCCGGCACCTTTGCCACCCCCACGTGCGTCGCCGACGCCCCGCTCTTGCCCTCGACGTGCGCCTTCGTCAATATCCGAAACAGCGTCGTCTTCCCTACCTGTGGTAGTCCAATGATTCCCGTCTGCACTCCAACCTCTTCAATACGCTAATTGTTCGCCTGCACAAACGCATCATCCTAGCACACCCGGTCTTGTGAACCGGTCGTTGTGCCGTCATGGGGCTTGTCTCGTATCCCCATTTTTTCCTCAGGGCCCGTTATAACTACGTCCCATTTTGGGAATTTGTTGTTGACAAACGCTTTTCTGCGCGTTACGGTCTGTTTCAGATATTTTCCTTAGGGTATTTACCTGTGCAATCTCTGTGGTTATTGTGACACGGTCTTTGTTTTTCAGGCGTTGAGAGGAGGTAATTCTCATGCCTGCTATAGCCCCTGCAAACAGAATTCACCCGCTCTGCTACGAACACCATTCGGAAATGACGGTTCGAGAGTTATCTTCAAGCGAAAACGGAGTGGCCTACGATTGTAAAGAACCTCACTGTTTCGTGAGCTACAGCAGGTCGGATGGTTATTTCCTAAATACGCAAAATCAATTCATTATCAAGCGATGCCCGATTCCTCCCCACCAGTACTGTGCGCATGACCGCTATCCGATGTACTTGCTGGAAGTGCAGCCGGAGCATCCCAACTTCCGTCTCTGGCGATGTCCCCACTGCAGCATGAGCCGTTTGGGTGGCCAGCTTACCTGACCTCTCTGCGCTTTCCCTGTGTGCGGCGCCTGCCCTGGCCCAGTCGGGGCGTCTCTACTTTAGACCCTCCCTGTTTTCGTTTCTGCTTCTTGTAAACACAATCGCACGTCCTTGCCTCAAACTGGAGGATTGCACAAGGGCCGAGGTTTCTAGCACATGCCGCCAACGCGTATCACCATCTTGGAGCTCTCGGCCTACGTCGGACTACTCGCCGTCGGCGCGGTAACCCTCAATGTCCTCCTGGGTCTGCTCATGGCCCTCCGCTACAGTCCTCACCGCTCCTGGCCGCATCATCGATTCAATTATTTCCGTTTCACAACTGGACCGGTTACTTCGTTCTCGCTCTATCGATCCTTCACCCGGCAATTCTGCTCCTAAACAAAAATCCGCGCTTCCTCATCTTCGACCTCGTCTATCCCGTACATTCGCCGGCCCAGCCCCTCGACAACACCATCGGCGCAATCGCTCTCTACCTGCTTGCATTTGTCGTCGCCACTTCCTACTTGCGCATCCGTCTCGGCCGCCATCTTTGGAAGTCTTTCCATTTCTCCATTTACTTTGTTGCTGCGGCGCTCTTCTGGCACAGCCTGTTCACTGATCCCGGCTTGAAAAATGCCTCTGTGGATTGGTTCGATGGCGGCAAACTCTTCGTCGAATCTTGCTTGCTCCTCATCGCCGCCATTAGCCTGCTGCGCCTGCGTCATGCCCGCAAGAAGGCCAGCCGCCTCCGCCAAGTCTCCCACCAAACCATTGCCTCAACGGAGCCATTGTAGCGGCGCGTCTTCAGACCCGCGTTTTTCGTATTTCGATTTTCGAATTTCGCATTTCCTTCTTCGACTTGCTACTCTATTCCCCCGTTTCCGGAATGGAGCCATCGTGACAGAGACACCCGCCGTCCCGGCATTTGATCTTGACAAAGCCACCAAGCACCTCGCTGAACGCGACGAGCACCTGAAGCGCCTGATCGAAGAAACCGTCCCGTTCCAACTCAAGATCGAAGCCGCACAATCTCCCTACGAAACTCTTCTCGAAGCCGTCACCCACCAATCCATTTCCGGCAAAGCCGCCGCCACCATCTTCGCCCGCGTCAAAGCTCTCAGCTCCAACGGCGGCATCCCCACTCCCCGGGAAATGCTAAAGCTCCGCAAGCCCGCGCTTCGCAAAGCGGGCCTCTCCGGCGCAAAAATCCTCGCCATGAAGGACCTCGCGCAAAAAACCATCAACGGCGTCGTTCCCACGCTCGAACAAGCCCAAAGGCTTTCCGACGAAGAACTCGTCAAGCGTCTCGTTTCCGTCCGCGGAATCGGCGCCTGGACCGTCGAAATGTTTTTGATCTTCCGCCTTGGCCGCCCTGACGTTCTCCCCATCCATGATCTCGGCGTCAAAAAAGGCTGGTCCATCACCTACGGCAAGAAGCACATGCCCAAGCCCAAGGAACTCCTCGCCTTCGGCGAACGCTGGCGCCCCTACCGCACCGTCGCCAGTTGGTACATGTGGCGCGCCTGCCAGCGCGCCGGCAACGCAGCCATGCGCAAAATCCGCCCCGCCCGTGTCCGCAAACCTCGCCAGCACGCGGAGCGTGGTCGAGCCGCGTCCAAGCGTCCTCGCCGCAAACACCTGTAGCACGAACGCCATGCGGACCCACAGCCTTCTTTTTCGTTACCATATTTTTACAAATTTCTATTGACAACAGGGTCACTACTAAGGTACATTACTCACGTGAAGTAGTTCGCCTCGCCTTCCTCCCAACCTTCTCACAGTTTGAATGCTCTCCTATAGGGCATTTATGTGTCTGCCAATCGGTTCGTGGACCGCTCGTTGTGGTGCATCTTAACGCTGGGGCAGGGTTGCACCAAATACAGTGCTAACCGTCTTTAGAATCAACACTTCTGCATATGCGTCAAAAACACAGCTCTAACTCTCTTTAGAATCAACACTTACAAAAGTGTATCAAAACAAAGGACTTTAACCACGTTTAGAATGAACACTTATGAAAAACAGGGGGAGGGGGGCCAGTTATGGTTAACTAGGGCTTGAGGTCGCGGCATTCAGTGCCCTGCGACTGTTAATTCTTTCACCATCAAATACAT
>Ga0209350_1000871_pt1 | contig 14584 bp, 14 predicted proteins | sample GraSoi013_2_20cm_2_FD_185822 | JGI IMG/M metagenome (GOLD analysis project Ga0209350, IMG submission 185822) | Grasslands soil microbial communities from the Angelo Coastal Reserve, California, USA - Sample 09_27_2013_2_20cm (SPAdes) (version 2) | ecosystem: Environmental > Terrestrial > Soil >...
CGCTAATAGTAAGTAAACTCCTTACTTGGTAAGTAGAATATGAGAGCTTGAGGACATTCAAGTTCGTCCGCGACCCCAACGCGTTCGAACTAATGGCCGACGACACCCGCAGACGCGTAGTCTACCTCCTAAGAGCAAAAGAAATGACCGTTGGTCAGATCCATCACGAACTCCAACTAACACCCCAAGCAATCTATCATCACATACGCAAACTCCTAGACGCGGGACTAGTCGAAGTAGCAAAGGAGGAGAGAGTCGGACATTTCATCGAAACATATTATCGGGCAACCGCAGAAGTCTTTGAATTCATCCACGGCGAAGGAGGAGGCGAGAAGTATGCTGAACAACGTACCCGGGACGCTCTTCAGGCCATGAACCAGCTCGGCATCAACGCCAACGTTAACGATGAGATCATCGCGAAGATGATGAAGATTGCAAAACAGAAAGACAAACTAGCACTGACACCCGAAATGGAAGAAAGAATACAGGCACTTGAAGGAGTTGACTTTATCGGAAAGCAACAGATCGCAGACTACGTCAACCTGCTCGTTATGAGCGACAAGCAATTCGAGGAATGGCTAAACTTCGAGAGAAGCCGACGCAACCTGCTGAAGTCCGCAGTAACCCAGCCAATCCAAGTCACAGTCAAACAGTCAAGAGCAAAGTAGGTCTTCGGAGAAATAATCAAACCGGCTCTTTGTCTCAGTGCTCTAGCGCTCTCACTTGAGGCTGTCTCGCCGCGAACTCGATCACAATATCTCTCAGAATCTGAACCTGTTTAATTACGTGAATCTTGATTTCAATCTGCTTCTCGAGATCACTCTTCGGCGTAATTCTCAGGTAACCTGGCTGAGAGGATAGCCTTCCCCGGATAACATGCTTCATCAAGAGCTCAGAAAATCTCCTCTCTTCTAAGCTCGAAGTGAGTCTTTGAGCTAAGTTCACTCGTGGTGGCGGGATTGTTCGTTCGCATAATCCTCTCAGGGACGACACGACTCAGTCGACGTATCGCCTGATCGAGGATTAACGGCAGGAAGAGAAGCGGGAAAGTGGCGTAAGGAGGTCCGGAAAATCCAAGCGCGCGAAGTTCAGGTACAAGGGCCCCGCGAATAGGGGACCGTCAACGCGAGAACGAAGACAAGAGAGGTTCTCCGTTTTGTCACTCCGATGATTCTGGTGTTGCTGAAGTAGAGACCGTACCCAGGATAACGCCCTCGCGACAGGGAGGCGCTTGTGAAGCCGGCTATCGTCTCTTCAGGCCGGTAAGTCTCAGCTCTGTCGAAAAGGGAAATCGCTGAGGAAGAATCGAACGAGTCCAAGGGATCACTCGCTTCTTCACCGACTTTGGGGGCGTCTGTTTCTAAAGAGTCTTTTTGATCGGCCTCTGAGGACCCATCTCAACCAGTTGAGAAGTCGGAACTTAAACACAAGATCCTACTCCGTACAGCCGGGGATGATGCGCCGTGCCTGAGACGGTACTAGTGAAGCCGGTAGCGGACCAGCCTGCTCTGCTGATGGAGAAAGAGGGTGAAAGGGTCCTAGTTGTAGCAGACCTGCATCTCGGCTGGGAAGTATCACTGTCCCATCAAGGAATACACGTCCCTTCACAGGTCCCGCGCCTGCTTGAGAAGCTTCGAAAGATCATCAACGACACCCATCCCCAACAACTCATCCTGCTCGGCGACGTGAAACACGCCGTCGCGAAAGTTGAGCTGGAAGAATGGAAGTACGTCCCGGAATTCTTTGAGGGTCTCGTCGAGATTATTCCTGACGTACAGGTTGTCCCTGGAAACCACGATGGAAACCTGGAACCGCTCACTCCTCCAAGTGTTAAGATCAGCACATCTGAAGGAATATCCGTCTGGAACAAGGTAGGTCTCTTTCACGGCCACGCCTGGCCCTCACCACCACTGCTCGGATGCGAGTACTTGGTTATGGGACACTTACATCCAGTCGTCGTCTTCAAAGATCCGCTAGGCTTCCGCATCACTCGCCAGTCATGGGTCCGTGCCAGAAGCAATGGGCAGAAGCTTGCGGAAGGGGTCTTGAAGCATGAATCGGTCAAGTGGGAAGGCGACTCAGTGGAAGAGTACAAGAAAAAATTCGGGATATCGGTTGTTGATGCTGAGTGCATCATAATGCCTAGCTTCAACGATTACCTTGGAGGACAGCCGATCAATCGAAGCTTCAGAGAAGGCTGGACGGATCTTTACCGAGAATACATGGGACCCGTGCTCAGATCTGGCGCGGTTGATTTCGAGAATGGCGAGGCCTACTTGTTCGACGGAACATATCTGGGAAAAATTCAGGACCTGAGGAAGCTGGACCAAGAGACTGGCTAGTTCTGCTCGTCTTGAGGTGCCATGTTCGCGAGCATTGTTCTGAGGTTCGTCCCGTTCAACTTTGCAATGTCTCGCAGTAGATCGTAGTAAGACCTGACGTGGCGCTTGCCATCTCTGGCGTGGTAGAGGGCGAAGTTCGCATACATTGTGGGAACAATCTCGTGATTGTACATCGGATACTGAGTTTCAGCTAGGCCCAATTCTCCTAGCTGTTGGGAGATGATTCCTTCCTTGAGCTCTCCAACCTTTCTGCTCTTACGTTTACGTTGGCGGGCCTTGAGCCGGTTGCCTTCCATTCGGCAGTCGGCACTGCAGTATTTTTCGCTGAACCAGCCGAGGAACGTCCGCTTGCAGACGAGGCATGTCTTGAGAACTTTCTTGTCGGTTGTTTCCAACGCTTCTTCCTTGCCGGTTGGGGTTTGTAGCTCCCATGTCTACGTTGCACTGGTATAAAATCTGGTCGCATCTACACCGCAAGATGTAACGGCCCGGAGGATTGTCCTTGCCATGTTTTTTCCCTGATCTGGTAATAGTAAGAGCTAAAGCGATACTGGTTGAACTCGGCCTTCGAGGGGCTGTCGGCTAGCCAGGTCTAGAAGGCTTAAGATGAAAAAAGCCCGGACTCGCCGCGTGGCTTGGGAGCCATCAACCTCGGCCGCGAACCCACGAAATCGCCGGTTCAAATCCGGCCAGCCCCACCATACCAGAGATGAACGTTCGATTTTGCCGCTATGTCCATATATCTAGCTAGAGAATCAATTCCAAGATCGGCTTGTTGGAGTCCGCTGCCCACGAGCGTATCACGAAAGACACGGACAATTCAGCTGTCGAATGGCTTCTCAAATCGGGGGATCCGTCAATACGCTATTTCACACTAATCGACGTTCTGGACAAGCCTGAGGACTCACCAGAAGTTGAGAAAGCTCGGAGACTCATACCTCGGGGACCAAGGGTCCGCATATTGCTTGACGGTCAGAAGCCTGACGGTGGCTTCAAAGTCCATCCGTATCAGAAATGGACTGGTGCTCACTGGCGGCTCGTGTCTCTTGTTGAGATGGGGATACCTCAAGGGCATCGCTCGGCCGTTAAGGCGACCGACCTTGTACTCAAGTGGTTGCTTGGCGAAGCTCATGTCCGCAATGTTCCACAAATCAGCGGGCGTTATCGAAGATGCGCGTCTCAAGAAGGAAACGCGCTCGCTGTCTGCAGCCGTCTGGGAATCGCCCAGGACACTCGCGTGCAACGGCTGGCTGAGTCATTGGTGAAATGGCAGTGGCCTGATGGAGGATGGAATTGCGACCGAAGAGCTGACGCGACCCATTCCTCATTCAATGAGAGCCTATCGACGCTCTGGGGACTAGTCGAATACTATCACGCCTCGGGGGACAAACGCGTCGCAGAGTCGTTGGAGAAGGCTGCTGAATTCTTTCTAAGACATCGCCTCTTTCGTTCTTGTCGAACGGACGAGGTACGTCAACCCGAGACTTTTCATTCGAAAGTTTACAGGTCGATTCACTCGTTCACGGAGCTCCACTATCCATTGTACTGGCATTACGATATTCTTCAAGCTCTCACGATTCTGCATCGAGCAGGTAAGTTAGGAGATCCTCGTACGCAGGAAGCCATTGATCTTGTGGAGTCGAAACGTGGGGATGACGGGCAGTGGAGGCCTGAAGGCTACTACTGGAGCCTGAAACGGAAGACACGAGCAAAACTTGCAGTTTCAAACGTTGAAATCGTAAACTGGGGGCGCGGCGGACCCAACGAGTTCATAACCCTTAACGCCCTTCGCGTCCTGAAGGCCGCAGGGCGCTTTAATGCTGGCTAGAGCATTCGAGCGACGCTCTGGAAGTATTTCACACCCTTCTTACCATTCGTCGCATGGTCCAGCGCCTGTTCAACAGCATCCTTTGGACTCGATGCTGAAATGACCTTCACAGTCTTCCTGTCATCAAGGAAAGTGTCCGCGATCTTGTCCGCAGTCCCACCCGACCCTGTCAACGCCACAATAGGCTTCCCCTTCTGATACGCCACACACGCCTCAATAAAAGTTCCAGCACCACCACCCACTACTATCGCCGCGTCTGCTGAGTATGCTGTGATGAAATTTCGGGCAAACCCGATCCCCGTAGGAATGATAATGTCACAATACGGATTCGCGTAACTCATATCCTCGTTAGGAATTATCCCGACAACCATCCCACCTTTCTCCTTCGCCCCCCTTCCGGCTGCCTCCATCACTCCACCCAGTCCACCTGTCACAGTTATCGCGCTCCTAGCGGCTATCTGCGCACCTACCTCCTTCGCAGCATCGTAGGTGGCCTGCGGACAGTGATCCCCGTCTGAACCGATGACTAGGACTTGGATTAGTCGCTTGTAATTAGACTGCGCAGTTCTCGACGCAACTCCCCTAAACAAGCCCAAACATCACGACTGAAACGAGTGAAGGGCCCTCCCATGCGTCGGGGCCATAATGAGGCTGATGTAACCGCTCATCAAGTGGACAAGGTTTTAATCACGACTCGGCCCGCCGACTCCCAAATTCGCGTTTACGTGATGCTCCCATGTCAACCTTCAAGCCTGGAAAGATTGAGCGCGTCGCAGGCCCCGTGATCGTTGCGGGTGACATGCTCGGGGCCCAGATGTATGAGGTAGTCCGGGTCGGGGATCAAGGCCTAATCGGAGAAATCATAAAGATCGAACAAGACCGCGCGACCGTCCAGGTCTACGAGGAGACCGCCGGCATACGACCGGGCGAGAAAGTAGAGCGATCTGGTAAGCCTCTATCGGTCGAGTTCGGACCTGGAATTACTGGCCAGATCTACGACGGAATCCAGCGGCCCCTCACGATCCTTTTCGAAAAAACAGGACCTTTCATCCGGCGAGGACTGACCCTCCCACCCATCGACAAGGGCAAGAAATGGCACTTCGTCCCGACCCTCAAAGCGCAGGCGACCGTCACTGCAGGCGACATTATCGGTCAAGTCAAGGAGACTAGCCTCATCACTCAGCAGATAATGATACCACCCAACCTCTCCGGCAGAATAACCTCCATCGTCAAGGAAAGCGACTACACCGTCGGCGAACCGGTTGGTGAGCTAGACTCGCCCGGTGGCTCCGTCCCCCTGTTCATGCTGAACACTTGGCCAGTGCGAACAGCCAGAGGCTTCAAGCGAAAACTCCCCAGCAACACACCCCTGTTAACAGGCCAACGTATAATCGACTTCTTCTTCCCAATCGCAAAGGGCGGCACCGCGACCATCCCCGGCGCCTTCGGGACCGGAAAAACCATGGCGCAACAGCAGCTCGCAAAATGGGCAGACGCATCCGTCATCGTCTACGTGGGATGCGGTGAGAGAGGGAACGAGATGGCAGAAGTGCTGGAGACGTTTCCGAAACTTGTGGACCCTCGAAGCGGTGAGCCGATCATGAACCGGACGGTACTAATCGCGAACACCTCCAACATGCCTATCGCAGCGCGAGAGGCAAGCGTCTACACTGGAATCACGATAGCCGAATATTATCGGGACATGGGCTATGATGTGGCTTTGATGGCGGACTCGACCAGTAGATGGGCTGAGGCCATGCGAGAAATATCCGGTCGATTAGAGGAGATGCCTGGCGAAGAGGGCTACCCTGCCTACCTCGCCTCTAAACTAGCAGAATTCTATGAGCGTTCGGGAAGAGTCGAGGTTCTAGGATCTGAGACCCGCGTCGGATCCATCTCTATCGTCGGCGCAGTCTCTCCACCCGGCGGGGATTTCTCGGAGCCTGTCACTCAGAATACGTTGAGAATTGCAAAGGTCTTCTGGTCTCTCGACACCGACCTAGCGTCGCGACGCCACTTCCCTGCTATCAACTGGCTGACCAGCTACTCCTTGTACACGGATATTCTGGACGATTGGTATCGGAAAGAAATCGGTCCCGAGTGGACTATGATGAGGAAGGAGGCCATGAACCTGTTGCAGAGGGATGACGAGCTTCGAGAGATCGTAATGCTTGTCGGACCCGATGCGCTCTCAGAGAGCCAGCGAGTAATTCTAGAGACAGCTAGGATGATCAAGGAGGACTTTCTCATGCAAGCCGCATACAATCCAGCCGACACATATTGTGACAAGATCAAGATTGACCTGATGATCAAGCTGATTCTCGACTATCACAAGATCATGCAGAAAGCTGTTGACGGGAACATTCCACTACAGAAGATTCTAGATCTTCCGGTAAAGATAGAGATCGACAGGATGCGACTGACGGCCGCCGACAATTTCCCAAGCTTCGCCGAACACATCGAGGAAGAAATGAATAAGGAATTCAAATCGGTCGGAGGAAAGTAGTCGATGTCGCTTGCAGGTCTAGAATACACGACGATCAAAGAGATCTCTGGACCACTACTGTTCGTCGAATCCGTCCGAGGAGTAGGATACGGCGAACTCGCACGAATCAGAACCCCTAGCGGCGAAGAGAGAAGGGGCCAGGTCCTCGAAATAGGCGGAGGAGTCGCAGTTGTACAAGTCTTCGAAGGAACAACGGGCCTCGATGTGGGGAAGACCCGGGTTAGGTTCACCGGTGAAACTGTTAAGCTACCGGTATCCAACGATATGCTTGGAAGAATCTTCGATGGCAGCGGGCGTCCCATCGACGGCGGACCGAGAATAATACCTGATGATTATCTTGACGTCAACGGCAACCCGATTAATCCATTTGCCAGAGAGTATCCGCGGGAGTTCATCCAGACCGGCATCTCAACCATCGACGGCATGAATACTCTCGTCCGAGGCCAGAAGCTCCCCCTATTCTCGGCGTCCGGTTTACCTCACAATGCGGTCGCGGCCCAGATAGCTCGACAAGCAAAGGTTGTAGGCTCAGATGAACCATTCACGACGATATTTGCCGCGATGGGCATTACAGCGGACGAGCTTCGCTTCTTCCGGGACGATTTCGAGAAGCAAGGCGCGTTCGACCACGTCACGATGTTCGTCAATCTTGCTGACGACCCGGCTATCGAACGAATACTAACACCAAGACTAGCTCTTACGGCCGCCGAGTACTTCGCGATTAAGCAAGGGAATCACGTGTTGGTCATTCTTACAGACATGACCAACTACGCTGAATCGTTGAGAGAGATATCTGCGGCGCGAGAAGAGGTCCCAGGACGAAGAGGCTACCCCGGCTATATGTACACCGACCTTGCAACCATCTACGAGCGGGCCGGCAGATTGCATGGGACGAAGGGCTCGATTACTCAGATGCCTATCTTGACGATGCCTGGAGATGACAAGACGCATCCTGTTCCTGATCTGACGGGTTACATTACGGAGGGCCAGCTTATGGTCGACCGATCTCTCCACCGGAAGGGCATCTATCCACCAATAGACCCCGCGCCCTCGCTCTCGCGACTAATGAAAGAAGGAATTGGTAAGGGCAAGACACGAGAGGATCATAGGGAAGTCTCTGACCAGCTCTACTATGCATTCGCCGAAGGACGATCCTTCCGTGACCTAGTAGCAGTCGTCGGTGAAGAGGCGCTGTCGGCGCGTGACAAGCTCTACCTGCAGTTCGCTGATGAATTCGAACGGAAGTTCATCAACCAAGGCCTCTACGAGAACCGAGACATCGACACGACTCTCGACCTTGGCTGGAACCTCCTCAGTGTTCTACCAGAAACCGAATTGAAGAGAATAGACCCCGCAACAATCAAGAAGTGGCTTCCGAAGAATCGCGGGAAGAACAACTAGAAAATGCCCGACATCCTGCCTGGCGCTCGTCCTACCCGGATGGAGCTGATCGCTCTCCGGAAGAGACGAAACATCGCTCAGAGAGGCCAGGATCTTCTCCGAGAGAAACTAGACGCGTTGATGATCGAGTTCTTCCAGTTCGCTCGGGAGATTACTGCGTTGAGGGCTAAGACTCAGGATATTCTGAACAGGACGTATCTCCGGTTCGCTGAGGCTCAGATGTTGATGGGCTCGACGAGGCTAGAGGAGACATCTCTAACAGCTCAGGACAGGTTTGACGTGGACGCGTCCACGAGGAACGTTATCGGGGTCTCCATCCCCGACGTCGAGGTTCAGCTGAGACCATTGGAGGGCTACCCCTACTCTATGATTGGGACATCAGCGAAGCTGGACGAGGCCGTGGCGTTGATGACTGAGGCGGTGAAGAATGTTGTGGAGTTGTCTGCGGCAGAAGAGGCGATTCGAAGATTAGCCGAGGCGATAGCGTCGACGAAGAGACGGGTCAACAGCTTGGAGTACATCGTCATCCCGAGGATTCTGAATACGATACGGTATATCGAGATGAGTCTACAGGAGAGGGCGAGGGAGGACTTTTTCCGACTGAAACGAATCAAGACGCGGCTGGAAGAGGAGAAGGAAGAGGAATTGATGACTCCACCAGTTATGGGCTAAAAGCTCAGTTTAGTGTACAGAGCTCCATTCGTTGTTACAAGTATCGCATCTGAAACTCTTGGTCTTGCCCGTCCGTCCCTCACGCGTCGAGAGTTGGATGTTCGTAGACCCGCACTTTGGACAGATCGTATGATAGAGATTCGTTTTCAAAGTATCAACGATGTAGCAGGATTTTGAGTGGTCGTTCCAGAACATGCAGAGATCACGAACGCAGACGGAAGCCATGAGGGGGCAGATCATCTGGTTGAACTTGCTCGTCGCGGCGCGCAGAATACGCCTGAACGTAGGGTCCCGCATATCTAGGAAAGGTTCTATCGTGGCTTCGACTGAAGCATCGAGCTTAGCTTCGTCTTGAGCCTCGTCTGCTGCCATCGTTTAGAGCCTCCTCTAACCAGCATTCTCGTACTAAGCTAGACGAATAGCTAAGCGTGGTGTCTCCGGAAGCAACAGCTAGAAGGCACAGACCCCTGCTTTGCACCTTTAGACTAGGACAGGGTCTTGCAAGGACCGTGACAAGAGTTCTTTTTAGTAGCCGTCTGCAACTGCTAGTGTAGGGCGCTTTTCGGAAGTGCGAGTTCAACTCGTGGGTTTCGAACCTGACCTGGAAAGGGTCTGCGCAGCCGCAATGCGGTCATGCTACTCGCCCCACCCGGGCTACCAGTTGTTCGCTCATACCTCACCCGACAAGGCACTGGAGGGAGAGAAGGTCTTCGACGAGGAACGAATAACAGGGCTACTGAGACGATCTCTAGAACTGGGACACTATGACATTCTGGAACACAACAGCATCACGTGGCTTGTAGATGCTAGCGAGAAAGACATTCTCTCCCTCCTAGACTCGTCAAAGTTCTTCGAGACAAGCCAAGTCGACGAGGAGAAATGGATCGTCACAACCAACCTCAGGGTCCTCGTGGAGCTCGCCCGAGCCAAGAACCCGCCACCCCTTAGCAGGGAACTCGTAGCCACGCTAATCACAGCAGCACCCAACCTAGCCTCCAACCTAGCCGCGACTGTCAAGAGTTGAACGATATGGCAGCGAAAGTCATCTTGTTCAGCTACACCAACTACCCCAGCCTCATCTCCAACCTTGAGAAGGAGGGTGTCAAGATGGGGCAGAACGATCTGCTACGACATGGAAGCTTCACGTTCGACCTTCAAGGGGTCAGCCGGGCCGCCAGCCACCAGATCGTACGGCATAGAATTGCCAGTTTCTCTCAACAATCACAACGTTACGTGAAGATCACTCGGAGCTACGGATACCTGAGACCGTCAGGAATCCCGGACGACCTTGAGGTCCCTGTCGAAATAAGGGGACAGAAACTAAACCTGACCTTTTCCGATGTGATGGACCTGACTCGTCAGGCCGAAGAGGGACTCATCGTCAAAGGAATCAAGGCCGAAGACAGTAGATACCTTCGTCCCAACGCGGCCACTACTAACATTGTGATGAGCATGAGTCCGCGACAATTGACCCATTTCTTCAATCTGCGGTGCGCCCCCGACGCTCAGTGGGAGATTCGAGACCTTGCATGGTCCATGTACGCCACTGTCAGCCTCGTCTCCCCCCAAGTGTTTGGTCCCCTCCCGGCTGCTGATGAGAGCGACTACATCAAGAAACGCGTATTACTGGTAGGTGATCTCGTCCAGAAGCAAACTGAAATGTTCGAGAAGACCCCTGCGGGGGAATTGTTCCACTTGGAGCTTCAGCCATACCTCGACTTTGCGCATCCAGTTGACGGTTTCGTCAGAAAATACTGAAACTAGCCGAACTTCTTGACGACGGAAATCCGTTTGATGGTTCTAGCCGACTACGCCTTGTCGCTGTAGCTCGTCCTGAATGCCCGCGCGTATCTGTTTCAACCGGACGCGATGCTCTGCATATTCATCTCCATTGATTCGTCCAGCCTTGAAATCCTCGTCGAGCTGCTTCATCTGAGCCTCAAGCTCCACGACCCGCTTCCTCAACTGGTCGAGGTAAGACGTAGACATTTCTGGACCAGCTATCTGACTGGGCGTCAGAGAGGCCTTGATGGTTCCATCCTCTATTCGCATTATGTGGTCTGCCACGCGAGCAACGTTCTGATCGTGCGTAACCATGATGACTGTCTTCCCCAGTCCCCGGTTTACTTTGACAAGGAAGTCAGTAACCATTCTTGCGTTGACGCTGTCCAACTCGCCTGTGGGTTCATCGGCGAGGAGCAAGGGCGGGTCGTTTGCCAGGGCTGCAGCTATCGCTACTCTCTGCTGCTCTCCACCGCTAAGCTCATCCGGTTTGTGATCCTGTCGGTCCGAGAGTCCAACTATGCTCAGAAGCTCCTTTGTCCTTGACAAACGTGTTGATCGAGGGACGCCAGCAGCCATCATTGGCAGTTCGACATTCTCCTCGGTTGTTAGTGTTGGGATGAGGTTGAGAGCCTGGAAGATGTGGCCAACGACATCTCTACGATAACCTACTAGCTCCGTTGGTGCAAGTTCCGTGAGCGTCGTATCGCCCACAGTCACGGTGCCCGCCGTTGCCCGGTCGAGTCCGCCGAGTATGTTGAGGAGCGTGGTTTTTCCGCTGCCGCTGGGTCCTATGAGTGAGACCATTCTTCCGGCTTCGACTTTGAGGCTCAGACCTCGGAGCGCTTGGACTTCTATTCTGCCTAGCTTGTATGCTTTGACTAGCGAGTTGATTGTTACTGCAACGGATGTCAAGCGAATCTCACTGTTCTGCTCATTTTTGAAAGGTCTTTCCTCGCGGCCGTAAGGGCCGGTATGAAGACTCCCGCAAGTACGAGCGCTACGATGACGAGAATATTTGCGGACGCCCAGAGCGGGAAGACCAATCGTCGGGCGGCGAGGATTCCGAGGTAGCTCTGGTTTAGCGAGTTCTGTCCGAGGGCATCTCCCCAGACAACGATGAGCCCGACAATTGTCGCCAAGATTAGGGCAAAGATTACTAGTGGTAGGAATTCGGTGATGAGAAGTCCTGCGAGCTGTCGATAGGAGAGCCCCCGGACTGCTATCATAGTGATCTCCTTCTCCCGTTCACGATATCCGGTATAGGCAATTGTGCCGACGCCGATGCTTGCCGCGAGAGCTGCGAAAGCGGTGCCGAGCCGGAGCACATTCTGCGTGCCGGCGTTGATGACTCCGGGTACTCCTTGGGTTGTAACTTGGGCAGTTGTTATTGTGAGATTGGGATAGGCAGTTTGTAGGGAGAGAGCTAGTTGTGTGAGGGAGACGTTTGGCGACGCTTTGACTAGTACAATGTTGGTTGGATTGAATAGAGTGGCGTTTGGTCTTATGAGCCCGATCGGTACGAATGACCAGCCCTCAGGTGAGAATGAACGACCAAAGGGTCCTCCCGATGATTGGGAGTAGTCTGGGCCGAAATAGCTGATCACTGACGCGTTTATTGATCCATAGTAGAGGATGATCGTGGTCCCGATGGGGAAGGAATAGTATGAGGCGACTCCATGATCCAAGACCATTGTGTGATTGTTCGCTGTCATGGCGTTGAATACTGCGTTTATGTCTCCTGTGAACCAGTTACGTTCGTAGTACGCGCCATGTCTCCATGTCACGGGGTCTATGGCTTTGATCTGGATCCCGCCCGCGGTAGCTGTCCCAGAGAAGTCGGACTCGGCCGTCGCTCCTGTAATGTTACCCCAAGTTTGAAGCTTGTTTGCAATCATTGTCGCGTTTGCTATCGAGCTTATTCCTGAGAGGCGGATGTCTGAGCCTACTGCGACTTCTGCCTGTCGATAGTTGTAGTCTTGCTGGCTGGCAAGGTCGCCTATGACCCAGATCGAGTATCCGACAATCAGGGCGACAATGAATACGAGGGCCGCGACCCTTCGAGGGTTTCTGAAGACACTCTTTGATGCGAGGGTTGCAACGTCCCCGATAATCCATCTAGAGATGCGGGAGAATTTTTTGTGAAATCGTTCTGCCAGACCTGTGGATAGTTGTGCTGCTCCGTAGAGGAAGAGGAACGGCCCGATGAAGGATAGTGCGAAGCTGAGGACGGCGGCGATTATTAGGAATAGGACTAGGAGAAAGTTTGCATTGTAGACGTACCTACCAATATTCATGTAGTTTATTCCGATTGCAAGCGTGATTAGCTGGTAAGCGCCTAGGGTCAGAGCTAGGATTGCGCCGCGTTTTCTAATGGGCCGTGTCTCTTCAAGGTAGACATATCCCTTCAATGCCTGAGCCGGATCCATCGCCGCGGCCTGGCGGGCAGGGGTGAGAATTGCGAAGAGTGTGAGAACCAGGGTGAAAATTATCGTGATCATGGCTGTATCGCTGGTTAGGATTGCGGTCGCTCCTGAGTTACTGCCGAGGACTTGAAGAAAGAGAGGATTCAAAACGTACGCGAGGGCTATTCCTGCTAGTCCTGCGAGTAGGCCGACTATGAGCCCCTCAGTAATGAAGTGGCGAACCAGTTGGCCTCTCGTGAATCCTCTCGTCAATAGCAGCCCGATCTCTTTGCGTCGCAAGTTGAAGGATGACTGGGAGACAGTGCGTCCGACGTACCAGGCCATAAAGAATACGGGGATAGAGACCGCGGTGAAAGTTAGCCTAAGTGAGAAGATGGTAGAGGAGAACGCTTGCAGTTGGCCGAGAAGATTATCGTTTGGTGAGAATCCATACTGCAATGCGAGGTTCGAGATTCGAGCATCTATCTGCTGGATCGTCGAAATGCTACTCTCTATCGCGAAGGGGCTTATCAGCCGGTTCCGGTCTAGGTACACGTTCACCTGTGCCGAGATGCTGTAGAATCTTGAAAAATTACCAGTCGAAAAAGAGTTGTAATTCTTGGCCAGAACCGGAAGAAATGTCTGTTCCCAACTGACGATGAGAATATTTGCTTGCTTGATGCCTGTTACTGGACCCCGATAACTTGGAAAAGGTTGGTAGTAGTAGCCGATGCCGAGAGTATTCACTGCTACTGGGTCAAGACTGACCGACCCAACCACCGTTAGGGTTACGTTGTATTTCCGCGAAGAGTTGGTGTAAAGCGTGTATGTGATCCTGCGGTTGACCGGGAAGTTCTGCGCCTGCTGCGAGTCCGAATTTATCAACGTCTCATTTGCGTGAAGCGTCTTTCTTCCAGAGACCAGCACCATATGCTGATACAATGCGGAGGCATCTTGGATTCCAGTAACGGTAATGGAAGAAGAAGCATTGTAAGGATTGAACAAGTTGGACGTTCCGACGGGTTCAGCGGCCATTACCCCATCTATCTTCTGAAGATTCGAGACGAGGCCCTGGACAGAGGAGTTTAGACTCTTCCCTCCATCGATTGAGAAGGCGCGTAGCTGCATGTCGACTGGGGTGTTGGCGAGCTGAGCGTCTAGGGCTTGTTTTCCGACCGTATCTGCCGCGACGTTGATGCCTCCGAAGAAGGTAGCTGCTAGTGTCATGCCGAGTGCTAGTGCCGCGAAAAGCTTCCAGGACCGGGTGATTCTCTTGAGAGCGTAAGACAGCAACGACGAAGAATGATTGAAGTCCTATACGTATCAGTTTTGCTAATTATCTACGAGTGGGCAGTGGACGGTTTCTCTAATCTGGAGATTCAGTCAATTGCGTGAAGCGTCTTGAGGCGGAGAAGGATAGCCGCAGGGGGCGTTGCGTTAGCTGTGTTGTTTCGGCCAAATCTTCTTCGTGCTGATCAGGAACCTCCCCGCAAATGTTACTAGGATACTGTCAAAATTCGATAGCAGTGGTGTGATAGAGAGAAACGTCGTAAATCCCCATAATATGGGCAGTCGTAGGAGAAGGTCTGCAGAGGCGATAGAGTTGAAGAAAGTGAATCTTCGGATAAGTCCAGTCGCCCTCACTCTT
>Ga0209350_1000878_pt1 | contig 14472 bp, 10 predicted proteins | sample GraSoi013_2_20cm_2_FD_185822 | JGI IMG/M metagenome (GOLD analysis project Ga0209350, IMG submission 185822) | Grasslands soil microbial communities from the Angelo Coastal Reserve, California, USA - Sample 09_27_2013_2_20cm (SPAdes) (version 2) | ecosystem: Environmental > Terrestrial > Soil >...
CCCCTGCTCCATCACACCGATCGCCCAGGCGATCAGCTCCTCGAGCGGCCGCGGGCGAGCGAAATCGAACGGCTCGAGCTCGCGGCGCAGCCTCTCCCGCTCGAGCGTCGGCATGACCGGCCCGGCGACGACGCGCGCGGTCGCTTCGGCGAGCTCGCGGCCGAGGAGCTCATCGATCCGCTCGCGCTCGTCCCGCGGCGGAAAGAGCGCCGCGACGGGCGGCGGCAGAGGGGCTCGGCTCGTCATGGGCCGCTCACTCACGCGCGGGTCGCCGCGGCGAGCGCCTGGTCGAGGTCGGCGAGAATGTCGTCGATGTGCTCGATGCCGACACTCAGGCGCATCGTGGCAGGCCCGAGGCCGGCTTGCCGCTGCTCCTCGGCGGACATCTGCCGGTGGGTGGTCGAGGCGGGGTGGCAGGCGAGCGACTTGGCATCGCCGAGGTTCACGAGGCGCTTGAAGAGCTCGAGCGCGTCGTAGAAGCGTGTGCCGGCGTCGTATCCGCCGCGGATCTCGAACGTCATGAGCGAACAGGCGCGCCCCCCGAGGTACTTCTGGCAGAGTGCATGGTGGGGATTGTCGGGGAAGCCGGCGTAGCTCACCGAGCTGATCCGGCGGTCGGCGCGGAGGAATTCCGCGACGCGACGCGCGTTCGCGACGTGCCGCTCGACCCGCAGCGCCACCGTCTCGATCCCCTGCAGCAGCAGGAAGGCGTTGAAAGGCGAGAGCACCGCGCCCATGGTCCGCTGGAAGACGCTGCGGCCGCGGCCGAGAAACGCCTTCGCCCCGTAGTGCTCGGTGTAGACGAGCCCGTGGTAGGACTCGTCCGGCTGCGTGAGCCTCGGGTAGCGCGCCGCGTGCTTCGCCCAGGGGAAGCGGCCGCTGTCGACGATCGCCCCGCCGAGGCTCGTGCCGTGTCCGCCGAGGAATTTGGTGAGCGAGTGCACCACGATGTCGGCGCCGTAGTCGATCGGCCGGCAGAGGATCGGGGTCGCGACGGTGTTGTCGACCACGAGCGGGATGTGCGCGCGGCGCGCGACCGCCGCGAGCGCCTCGAGATCGCAGATGTTGCCCGCGGGGTTCCCGACCGTCTCGCAGAAGAGCGCGCGCGTGTCCGCGTCGATCAGCGACTCGAGCTCGGCGGGACTGTCCGACCTGGCGAGGCGCACCCTCACTCCGAGCTGCGGCAGGATGTGCGCGAAGAGCGTATGAGTCGTGCCGTAGAGCTGCGGGACCGAGACGATGTTCTGGCCGGCCTGGGCGAGGTTCAGCATGGTGTAGTACACCGCCGTCTGGCCGGAGGCGACGGCGAGCGCATCGATTCCGCCCTCGAGCTCGGCGATACGGCGCTCGAGCACATCAACGGTCGGATTGCCAATGCGGGTGTAGCGATAGCCCTCGACCTCGAGGTCGAAGAGCGCCGCGCCGTGCGCCGCGCTGTCGAAGGAGTAGGCGACGGTCTGGTAGATGGGGACTGCGACCGCCTTGGTGGTGGGGTCGCCGCCGTAGCCGCCGTGCAGAGCAATGGTTTCGGGCTTCATCCTGGCGCCTCACTTCATCCTTGCGCCTCACGCAATGAGATGCCTCACGCTATAGAATCGCGTGACGTGCGACCGGCATCGAAAGGGGCCGCTCGGCGACTTCGCGCCGCGCGGTGCGCCCGCGCCGGTCACGCGGGCGTTAATGATAGCTACACCTGATGAAAGCGTCCGATCGCCTCTCAAGGCGTGGATCCGCGCGCTCGAGCGCACCGCCGCCGTCGGTCGCGATCCCTCCGTCACCCTCCCCGTCCTGATCGAGCGGCTTGCGGGGCGCTTCGCGGATGCCCCGGCTCTCATCGGCTCGGAGGGCACGCTCGGCTATCGCGAGCTCGCCGCGGCCGCGAACCGCTACGCCCGCTGGGGCCTTGCACGGGGCCTCGCCCCGGGCGATGTCGTGTGCCTTCTCATGAAGAACTGCCCGCAGTACCTGGCGATCTGGCTCGGCCTTAGCCGCATCGGTGCCACGGTCGCGCTCATCAACACCAATCTGACGGGCGAGCCGCTCGCGCACGCGCTCGGCATCGTCGCGCCGCGCCACGTGATCGCGGGCGCCGAACTCTCTCGCGCGCTCGCGGCGGTGCGCAGTCGGCTCGCCGCCGGGGTCGGCTGCTCGGCGCACGGGCCCGGCGCGCACGATCTGCCGCGCCTCGACCTCGAGGTGGCGGGTCTGCCGGGCGAGCCGCTGCGTCCCGCGGAGCGCGCGCCGCCCGCGCTCGCCGACCGCGCGCTCTACATCTACACCTCCGGCACCACGGGCCTGCCGAAGGCCGCCATCGTGAGTCACCTGCGCCTCATGCAATGGAGCGAGTGGTTCGCGGGCCTGATCGACGTGCAGCCGCACGACAGGCTCTACAACTGCCTGCCGATGTATCACAGCGTGGGCGGGGTCGTCGCGTGCGGCGCGGCCCTGGTCGGCGGCGCCGCGGTCGTGGTGCGCGAGCGCTTCTCGGTGAGCCGCTTCTGGCAGGACGTCGCCGCCGAGCGCTGCACGCTCTTCCAGTACATCGGCGAGCTGTGCCGCTATCTGGTCAACGCGCCGCATCAGGCCGCGGAGAGCCAGCACGTGCTGCGCCTCGCCTGCGGCAACGGTCTGCGCGGGGAAGTCTGGCGGGAATTCCAGCAGCGCTTTCGCATCCCGCAGATCCTCGAGTATTACGCCGCGACCGAAGGCAACTTCTCGCTCTACAACTGCGAGGGTCGCCCGGGGTCGATCGGGCGGATCCCGCCCTTTCTCGCGCACCGCATGCCGGTCGAGATCGTGCGCTTCGACGTCGAGGCGGGCGCCCCGCTTCGCGACGCGCGCGGCCACTGCGTGCGCTGCGCCGCGGACGAGGTGGGCGAGGCGATCGGTCAGATTCTGGACGATCACGGCACCACTCGCTTCGAGGGCTACGCCGATCCCGCCGCCTCGCGCAGCAAGGTGCTGCGCGAGGCGTTCTCCCCGGGCGACGCCTGGTATCGCAGCGGCGATCTGATGCGCCGCGACGCGCAGGGATTCTTCTATTTCGTCGACCGGGTCGGCGATACCTTCCGCTGGAAGGGAGAGAACGTGTCGACCACGGAGGTCGCGGACGTGATCGGCCGTTGCCGCGGCGTGACCGAGGTGGCGGTCTACGGCGTCCCGGTGCCAGACGCGGACGGCCGCGCCGGGATGGCGGCGATCGTGACGGGCGCCGGCTTCGAGCTCGGGGAGCTGCACCGCAAGGTCACGGCGGAGCTGCCCCCTTACGCGCGGCCGCTCTTCTTGCGGATCGTGGCCGCACTCGAGCTCACCGGCACCTTCAAGCAGCGAACGCGCGAGCTCGCGCGCGAGGGCTACGATCCACGCACGGTGAGCGACGAGCTCTACCTCGGCGATGCCGCACGGCAGGAGTACCAGCGCCTCGACGTACCGCTCTACCAGCGCCTGCTCGCCGGGCAGGTGCGCCCCTAGGACACCGCCGGGCCCGGCCTTCAAGCGGTGTTGCCCGCGTCCACGGTCAGCGTCGTGCCGGTGATGTTCTTCGCGGCGTCGCTCAGGAGGAACTCGACCGCGGCTGCGACATCCTCGACCCCGATCAGGCGCCGCAGCGCGCTTCGCCGCACTATCTTTTCGCGCTGATCCGCAACGAGCGCGCGCGTCATCTGCGTGTCGGCGAATCCCGGCGCCACCGCGTTCACCGTGATGCCGAGCGGCCCCACCTCGCGAGCGAGCGAGCGGGTGAACCCGCCGAGCGCCGCCTTGGTCGCGGAGTAGACCGACAGTCCGTGGTAACCGGTCGCAGCCACGATCGAGGAGATGTTGACGATGCGCCCTGCCCGCTCGCTCATCATGCGCCGCACGACGTACTTCGTGAGCACGACCGGCGACTCGACGTTGAGGCGCAGCAGCTCCGCGATCGCGGCGTCCGGCATGAGGCCGAGTACGCCCGTCGTGCCGATTCCGGCGTTGTTGACGAGCCCGTAGAGCGGGCCGTACTCCTCGTGGAGGCTGGCGGCGAGCTTAGCGATAGCCCCGATCTGCGCGAGGTCGAAGGCCCGGAACTCGAGCGCGCCGCGCTGCGCCTCGCTCGCCGCGGCGGCGGCGCGCAGCTCCGCGGTCTCATGCCGCGCGATCGCGATCACCCGGTAGCCGGCCGCTGCGAGCGCCGTACTGATCACGAAGCCGAGGCCACGGCTCGCGCCGGTGACGATGACATTACGCATCAGGTCGCGCCAGCTTGCCGGCGGCCGACACCTCGAGCCCCGGCACGATGCGGATGGCGGCCGGCACCTTGTAGGGCGCGAGCGATCGCCGGCAGCTGTGAAGGAGCTCGCGCTCGAGCGCCTCGGACGGCGGACGCCCGCCGGTGCCGTCCGCCTCGGCGAGCACTACGTCGGCGACGACCACGGCACCCGTGATCGGGTTGCGCCGCGCGCTGACCCGCGACATGCGCACCCAGGGATGAGAGTTGATGACCGCCTCGATCTCTTCCGGGTACACCTTGAGTCCCCCGACGTTGATCACTCCGCCCTGACGGCCGAGAAAGTAACAGCGATCCGCGCGCTGCTCGATGCGGTCCCCGGTATCGACTGCGTCATCGGATGCTCGCGGGAATGACCCGGTGTCCACGCCCAGGTAGCCGTGCGCGTTGCCGGCCGAGCGGATGCGCAGCGTCCCCTCCGCCACGCGCAGGTGCACCGGGGATCCCGGTGCATCGAGCAGCGTCGCAGGAAAGCCGGCGCGGCCGTCGCGGACCTCGAAAGCGACTCCCGCCTCGGTCGAGGCGAAGGCATGCGCGACGGTTGCTTCGGGATACGCGGCCTTGAGCCCGTCGAGGATTGCCTGGTCGGCGATCTCGCCCGAGAGGCGCACGTAGCGCGGCGCGATGGTCGCGGCGGCACCGCTCATCAGCACCCGCCGCCAGTGCGAGGGGGTCCCCGAGATGTGGGTGACTCCGGCCGCGGCGGCCCGGGCGAGGAAGCCGATCAGAGGCTCTGCGGGATCCGACAGCACCAGCGAGCCCGCGTGCAGCGCGCGGAGGTAGATCTGCAGCCCGCCGTAGCGCCGGATGTCGTAGAAGGTGGCCCAGACGACCTCGGGCGCCGGCGGGCGATCGGCGAGCGCGGCGGTGAGGCTCGCCAGATCGTGTTGCACGAGCTTCGGTGCACCGGTGGTACCGGAAGTGAGGAGAATCCACTCGGTCTCACACGTGCTCGCCCGCCTCACCGGGTGGGGCTCGAGCCGCGCCCGGGCATCGACCGAGATCCCGATGCCGATCTCGCGGCCCGGCGAACAGCGGTCGGTATCCTGCACGCGGGCATCGGCTGCGGCGCCCGCGATGACGGCCGGCAGGTGTTCGGCGGCGAGCCCGGGCGTCAGGAGCACCATCCGCCTCGCCACCCCGTCGAGCTCAGCGATCGCGAGAGCCGCGGTGAGCTGATCTGTAATGGCGAGCAGCACCGAACGGCCGCGCAGCTCCTCGAGCCGCCCGCCGAGGATCGAGGCGTGCGCAAGCCCGGCGAGCGCGACCCCGCCGCCACAGCCGTAGAGCGAGCCGGCGGGCGGTCCGGCGGCCGTGATCGAGTCCCACAGCGAGCGCGGCTTACTTGGCAAGGCCTTCGTACAGGGTGACGAAATCGCCGAAGGTCACCGGAAAGTCCACGGCGCGCTCGGCGCTGAAGGGATCGACACCGAGGGAATCCTCGAGGCGCGCGACGATGATCGCAAAGCTCAGCGAGTCGAGGCCGCACTCGATGAGCTTGGTGTCGTCGCTGAGTCGCGCGAGTTTGCGCTCCTGCTCGGTGGCGACCTGCTCGAACTGGGACACGATCGTGGACTTCACTGACATGACTCTCACTTTCCTCCGCGCTACGCGCCAACCCCGGCGACACGTGGCGCGGACTTTACAGTCTCCGCGTGAGCGGGAGTGTATTAAGTCACAAGCGCGTCGCAAGTCATTGGCGAGCCAGGGCGGGAGCGGCGCAGGCACGATGTTTGCTACTCACCTAAGGTAGTAAACCCGGATGCAGATGGCGGGCGTACTACAGGGGAATGAGCCGGAAGAACCTCAGCTTGATCGTCGGTGCGGCCAGCCTCGCGATGGCTGCCGCCCTATGGAGCTCAGCGGCTATTGCCCAGTCCGCGCTCTCGACCGGCGCTTGGGCGGGCGGCGCGCGGCCCGCGTGGTCCAACGCGGGGCGAGCCAGCCTTGCAGACCCCAAGCCCGTCAGGGACGACGACGACTCCGAAGACACCGGCAGCGGCGATGACGCGCCTGTGCCCGAGCCCCAGCCAGCGACGCTTACGCTTCCGACGCCGGCACTTCCCCGCTAAGCGACCGCAACCGCCGCCTGCTCCGCCGATCGTGGTTGGCTCGTCGCCGACAGTGTGATCGACACCGCGAGGCCCCCGCCTTCGGCATTCCGCGCCACGATGTGCCCCCCGTGCAGGGCGACCGCGCGTGAGGCGATCGCGAGTCCCAGGCCCTCGCCGCCGGTGCCGTCGTGTCCACGCGCCGCATCGACCCGGTAGAAAGGCTCGAAGATGAGCCCGAGGTCCTTCTCCGGCACGCCGGGGCCGTGATCGCGGACGATGACGTCGATGAGTGCCCCCTGCGGCCGATCGTCCGCCGGCCGCCGGCGCGCGGAAATGACGAGCGCGCCACGGGTCGGGCTGAAACGCACACCGTTGCGGATCACGTTCTCGAAGGCGCTGCGCAGGAGCTCCGGATCGCCCGACACGGCGAGCTCGCCGTCCGCCGCCAGCTCAACCTGACAGCCGCGCGCAGCCGCCTCGATCGCGACGTCGGCGGCAATCGTCTGCAGCAGCTCGCCGACATCGACGCGCGTCTGCTCGAGCGTGTGCCCGGGACGCTCGAGGCTCGCGAGCTTCAGCGTGCGCGCAATGAGCTGCTCGAGCCGCTCGGCCTCGCGGGCGATGCGCGCGAGGTGGCGCTCCACTCCGCTTGGCTCGCGGCTCGCGAGCGAGAGCGCGAGCTGCAGCCGAGCGAGCGGCGAGCGAAGCTCGTGGGACACATCCCGCAGCAGCTGCTGCTTCGCCTCGAGGAGTAGCCGTAGCCGCTCCGCCATGCTGTCGAGGTCGGCGGCGAGGAGCCCGAGATCATCCTGGCGCCCCTTGAGCGCCGGCAGCACGCGCACGTTGAGATCGCCCGCCGCGAGCTGGCGCGTCGCGAGCCGCAGCCGGTCGACGGGCGCCGCCAGATAGCGGGCGAGGAAGTAACACACCGCCCCGCTGACGCCGAGCGCGATCGCGAGCAACGCCAGCGGCACACCCGGCAGCTCCAGCTCCCCGAACAGGCGCGGTCTGTGCGGCGCGACGACCACGCGATAGGTGCTGCCGCCCGGGGCCACCAGCTCCAACGCACCCCCGAGCGGCGCGATCGCCCCCGCCGCGGTGCCGGGCGCGGGCGCAGCTCCGGGAGACTTCCCCGCCGCTCGCTCGGCATCGTTCGCGCCGCTCGAGGAAGGCGGCAGGGGGCGGCGGAGCATCTCGCGCCCGCCCGGCTCGATGATGAACGTGCGGCCGAAGGGCTCCGCGGGGAGCGACCGGAGCCAGTCCTCGAGCGCCGCGGGCCCGCCCGTCTCGAAGGCGCGTGCGGCCTGTCCGTAGAGCTGCCCGCGCTGCAACCCTGGGCGATCTGCGCGGTGCGCGGTCGCGTTGACCGCGACGGTGACCGTGCCCACGAGTATCAGGGCGAGTGCCACCCAGAACGCGAGAAAGATCCGCCAGTAGAGCGAGTGCATGCGGCTGACCTGAGCGGCGCCAACCTAAGCGGCGCTAACTCTGCGGCGCCGGCGCACGCGCCGGCACGAGGGTGAGCGCGTAGCCCGAGCCGCGCACGCTCTGCAGCGTCACCCGGTCGGTGTGCTTCTGGAGCTTTCTGCGCAGGTTGCTCACGTGGGTGTCGAGGCTGCGATCGGTCGGCAGCAGGCGCCGGCCGAGCGCCTGGGTCATGAGCTCGTCGCGACTCACGGTCCGCGCGTCGGCGCGCACCAGGAGCTCCAGAATCCGCAGCTCCGCCGATGTCAGCTCGAGATCGGACTCGCCGATCTCGGCGCGGCGCGCGCGCAGGTCGAGGCGCAGCGGGCCCCACAGGATCGGTCCGTGCACGCCCTGGCCCTCGCCCGGCATGCGCCGCAGCACCGCGCGGATCCGCGCCACCAGCTCGCGCGGGCTGAAGGGTTTGGCGAGGTAGTCGTCGGCGCCCATCTCGAGGCCCACCACGCGGTCGACCTCCTCACCCCGGGCCGTCAGCATGATGACCGGCACGCGACTTCCCGCGCGGATGCGGCGCAGCACCTCGAAGCCCGAAAGCTCGGGCAGCATCACATCGAGCACCACCAGGTCGACGGCTGCACGGGCGAGCTGCTCGAGCCCCTCCTTCCCCGTGCCGGCGGTGAGCGCCGTGAACCCCTCGGGGGCGAGATACTCCGCGAGCATGGCGCAGAGCTCCCGATCGTCGTCGATGACGAGCAGCGTGGGCCTGGCCTCGCTCGCACCCTCCGGCTGATCCATGTGGCGACGATACACGCTCTGACCGGTTTCAGACCCGCTCGGGGCCGAAACTCAGAATTCTTTGCATTTCTTTGCCAGCTGGCCAGAGCGCGCGCGTCGGGTACATGGCACCGGTCGGTGCGCCGTGCCGCGCCGCAACGCCCGCGTCCGCCGGGCAATCAGCGCCGGGGAAAATACGCGGTGTAGACGCCGTCCGGGATCAGCCGGTGCTCGCGCTGAAAGAGGGCATTCCTGGCCTGATAGTCCGCGAATTCGGCACGCAGCCTCTCGAGAGCCGCATCGTCCCGGACCGGCTCGAGGTCCAGGTCTCTCTCGATGGCGAAGAGCGCATCCCCATCGAGAAAGAACATCCCGGAGACGTATTGGTCGAGGCTCGTGATCGCGCGCTTGAGGGGGTAGCGATGGACATTGCGGAGCGACGGCTCCATGTCGAGCCCGGAGCCGACCCAGGTCACCTGATCCGGCGCGTTGAGCCCGTAACGATGCCGCAGGAACGCCAGCAGCGTCGGCGCGATATCGAGGTGGGAGGAGATCGATTGGATCCGCGCGGGGCGGCTGAGGCGCGGCGAGAAGATGATGAGCGGCACATGGTAGCGGTCGATCCGGGTGGACGGTGGGATCTCCGCCAGCCGGTGATCCCCGGTGATGATGAAGATCGTGTTGCGGTAGCCGGGGAGCTTCGCCGCCTCCTCGAAGTAGGTCCTGAGCGCCGCGTCCGAGTAGAGGATGGTCGAGTAGATCTCCCGGTACTGGCGGTGATTCGCCTTCTCGGCCTCGGAGAATTGCAGCTCCCGCATGCGATCCTCGAAGAGTCGCAGGTACTTCTCCTGGCCGGGCACGGCGTACCGGGGATGCGTGCTGATCGTCTGCACGTAGTCCACGTACGGTCTCCCTGAATCGTCCCGTTCCGTGAGGAGTGCCTTGCGCAGGATCTCCTGGTCGGCGTATCCCCAGTCCGAGCCCGGGAGACGATAGTAGCTGGCGTCGTAATCCCCGATCCCAACCATGAGATCGATGTCCTGCTGTGCGAGAAAGTCGCCCTGGTGGTCGAAATCCAGGCGGGTACCGCAGAAGAAGCGGGTGCGGTAGCCGCTGCGCTTGAGAATGCTGAGCAGCGTCAGAGACTTCGGCATGCGGCTGCCGAAGCTGTTGAAGCCCTGCTCTGCGAAGGGCAGCGATCCCAAGATCGAGGGAAGCGATGCGAACGTGCGGCCCTGCGACGCAAGGAAGTTTTCGAAGTACAGACTCTGGCCAGCCAGCTCATCCAGAAAGGGTGTGAAGCTGCCGAGGTAGGCGTTGGGGCCGCTGAAGGCCCGCCCCAGTCCCTCGACGCCCAGGAAGACTATGTTGGGCGGCGGCGCACCCGGCTCGAGGTTGAAGTACTCGCCCAGGACGTCGTGGGTGTCCTCGCCTCGCAGGAACGGGTATTGCGGATCGAGATAACGGAACTGCTGAGCGGTGTCGGGAACGCGGCGCGTCACCGGGAGCGAGCGTCCGAGGTGGGCGAAAGCATCGGCGATGAAGAGAGCCGCCTTGTTCGCTGCGACGTTGTAGGCGAACTCGCTCCGCAGCGCGCCGCGGGCCGGCAGCGGTCTCACGCCCGAGACGGTGAGCGTGACGGCGATGCCGAGCAACAGCAGCGCCGCGCGCGCCTCGAGGACCGGGTGCCGGTTGAAGATGCGCAGCGCCACCCAGAACACCGCGAGCGGGAGCAGCAGCGTTGCGACAGACAGCTCGGTGAAGTGATAACCCCCGCGAGCCGTCGTCAGAATGTCGCTGAGCGAATAGCCGAACAGGTCGCTCCCGAGCGGTACCCGGGAGAAAAGGAAATAGCTCGAGAGCGCAACGGCACCGATCAGCACGAGCGAGCCCAAGCCGCCGTAGACGCGGACATCCGCGTTCTTTCCGCGGAGGATCATCCGGCACGCCAGGAAGAGCGGCAGCAGGAAGACCAGCAGCTCGAGGCACAGCACCAGGTCCGACCGGAGCGCCGCAAGGATCACCATGCCGACATCGCGCGGAACCTCGGTCGTCACAAGGACGCCCGACAGCTCCATCAGCCGCCCCGTCAGCAGGGCGAGCAGCAGTGCCAGGGACAGATTGCCGAAAGCGGTCAGGCGCTCGCCGAGCCGGATGGGCCACGGCGTGCCTGCGGCCTGGGCGGTCAGCTTGACCATCGGGGCGCGGTCAGCAACTCACCACCGGAATAGCAGTGTCACGGAGGCGTCCCGCTCGACGAAGGGGTTGGACGTATGCTCGTCGCTGACGCTGCCGGTGAGCCAGATGCCCCATCGGGGGGTGAAGAATTTCTGAATCTGCGCGCCGCCGGTCCAGGAGCTCGTGACGTTGAGGAGTACGCTGTGCGGCGCAAGCTCGCTGCCGCGGCTGAAGCCACCGTTCAGCTCGACGTAGTCGTCCGCGTTTCCCGAGAAGTAGTAGCGCGCGACGGCGCGGTGGGAGACTCCGAGTGTCGTGGACGGGACGAAGAGGGTGCGCCAGCGCAGATACCAGTTGCCGACGTACTTGCCGAGCCCCACGCCGTACATGTCGACGTTGGTGCTGGTGAAGCTCAGGTGGTCGTAGCTGAGCGACGGCTCCCACCCTCGCCCGATACCCTGAAAGAGCTCGGCACGAACGGCCCGCTGCGGATAGAGAGTCGCATTCGGCGAGTACTGGTAGCGCAGGTTGAGATACGCCCTGGACCAGGCGTCCGTATAGCCATCCAGCGCGAAGGCGTGGTCGGTCAGCGAGAAGCGCCGCGCCGCGAGACTCTCCACGGCGAGCGAGCCGCGGGGGAAATACCCGCGAACGCTGGCGTCGTATTCGCTCCAGGCAGACCTGCCCGCGGAGAAATTGCTGTAGGTGTCGCCGACATGTGCCAGCCAGCGAAGATTTCCGGGCTGCGCGGCCTGCGGCTGCGAGCGCTGTTCGAGCGAGGCGATGAGCCGGTCCACCTCCGCGTCGGTCGCGCCGCTCGCGCGCGCCTTTTCCAGATCGGCACGCGCCGCCGTTCGGTCTGCCGATGACCGGTAAGCCTTGGATCGGGCGAGATACGCGGCGGGCTCGTTCGGCTGGACAGACACCCAGCGGGTGTAGGCCTGGATGGCATCCGCGGGGCGGCCGCTCCACAGATAGAGATCGCCGAGCGCCGCCCACGCGTCACCGTACTCCGGCAAGAGTGTGGTCACTGCCCTCAGATCGGCCTCGGACTCCGACCGGCGTCCTTCCCAGGCAAGGGTGCGTCCGCGCGCCAGCAACACATCCGAGTTGGTAGGTCTCGTCGACAGGAGCTCGGTGTAGAGCCGTATGGCCTCCACGCGCTGCCGCGTGTAGGACAGGTGCCGCGCCAGCTGGAACTTCGCCTCGTAGGATTGCGGGTCGGAGGCCAGCGCGAGGCGATAGTGGCCGATGGCCGCCGCGTAATCGCCGCGATCCCGCGCCTCTTTGGCGGCGGTCAGCTCGGCGTCGGCAGCCTCGGCCCATGCCGCGGTGACACCCGTGAGGCCGGCGAGGGCCAGCCATGCAGCCAGCGCTGGGGCGAGTGCGCGGTTCATCAGGCGGGACACTCCCGCTTGCGCCTGGCGAGCCGTGCGCGCGCGCGCCGGTGCAGATGCTGGAACACCGCCGCCATCCTCCAGAGAGTATTGAGCTGCCGGTATCCGAAGTTCTCCAGCACCGCGATCGCGAACAGCACGAGGATGTGGCGCGGCCTCTTGTAAAGACGAAACGAGATCTCCTCGAGCAACAGCGCGCAGGTCGAGAGCAATATGCCGAAGCCCGCGGCCAGCAGCATGAAGGTGATGAAGACCGAGAGCGAAACGATGCCGAGAGCGAAGCCTATGATGACGAAGAGATAACCGCAGGTCTCGACCACCGGCCCGAGCCATTCGAAGAACACCGTGAAGGGATAAGCGAACCACCCCGCGAAGGAACCTTGCCGGTGGAACATCAGGCCGCGATTCATCGCCAGTGATTCCGCCAGGCCGACCTGCCAGCGGATGCGCTGCCTGCGGAGCGTGCCGATGTCGTCCGGTACCGTCGACCAGCAGATCGGCTCGGGCACGAAGGTGATGCGGTAGCTCTTGCGCTGCGCCGATAGCGTCCGGTGGAGTCTGACGATCAGCTCCATATCCTCGCCGACGGTGTCTGAGCGGTAGCCGCCCGCCGCAACGAACGTCTCCTTGTGATAGATGCCGAAAGCGCCCGAAATGATGAGATGGGCGTTCATCGGCGACCAGCCCATCCTTCCGTACAGGAAAGCGCGCAGGTATTCGATGACCTGAAAAAGGACCAGCGGCCCCTTGGGCAGATCGGCTTCGACGAAAAGACCGTCCTGCGATTTGCAGCCGTTGGCGACGCGAATCGTGCCGCCGCAGGCGACCACCGTCGGGTCCTCGAGGAGCGGCGCGACGATCAGCATCAGACTGTCCCGCTGCAGGACCGAATCGGCATCCACCCGGCAGACCCAGGGGTAATGCGCGATGTTGACCCCGGCGTTGACGGCATCGCCCCGCCCGCCCTGTTCCTTGTCGATGACCCGCAGGCATGGATCGACGGTGGACTGATAGACAGCGCGCACCGGCCGGGTCTTGAGGCGCGCGCGGTAGGCCTCGGGAAAGGGCTTGAGGGAGTAGGCGGCGGTGAGCACTTCCAGAGTGCGGTCGGTCGAGCCGTCGTTGACCACGACGATCTCGTACTCCGGGTAATGTTGCTGCAGCGAGTGCAGCGTTCGCAGGATGTTGGCCTCCTCGTTGCGCGCGGGAACCACGATGGTGACGGGCGGTGCGAAGCCGCCGAGCAAGTGCGGGAGCCCGGCCACGTCGCGGCTCTGCATGTAGCGTGCGACGCCGCCGAGCGCGCGGAAGATCAACATCGCGTACACGGCATTCAGCGCCAGGAAGTACAGCAGAAAGAACCACTGGGCAGCGAGAAAGAACGACATCATCGGCCGGCTCCGATCCGCATCGGGCCCGTCGGCGACAAGTCCGTGCCGGACTGCCCGGGACGCGCCCCTTCGGCGATGGCCTGGGTCAGGATGTCTCTGGCGTAGCGATCGCCGAGGGTGCTCTGGATGTCGCGCAGGCGCTGATCGTCCCGCGGCGAGAGGCCGACGATGGCCTGCGCCGCGCGGTAGCGCACCCACCACTCTCGGTCGGCGAGCAACGGCGCCAGTTTCTCCTGGTCCGCCCGTCGGCCCATCTTCCCCACACAACCGGCAGCGACCGCGCGCACGTGCCAGCGCGGATGGGTCAGGTAGCGGTACAGCAGCGGCAGATCCTGACGGTCGCCGAACTTGCCGATCACGTGCAGGCAGGAGGCGATGACTTCATCGGCGTGAGGCTCGTGCAGGATCTGCCGCACGGTCGGCAGCGCGGTGGAGTAGTTACATACCGCAAGGAAAGGAATGAGCCCGGGCCGGTGCGACTCGGGTGCCTGCAGCAGGGCGCGCGCGAAGGGCTCGGACACGCGCTCCGGACCGATGTCCTCGAGGATGCCCGCGACCTTGGCCGCCGGCCAGTTGAGGTGTCTGACGACGAGTGACACGACCGTCTCGGTGGCTGCCGCCGGATCGATGCGCGCGATCGCCTGCGTCGCGGCCAGCGACAGCAACGGGTGCCCGGATTGGGCGAGCTGGCACAAGCGGGGCCACTCGAGCCTGTCGCGCAGCTGGCCGAGCGTCACCAGACCCAAGAGGTTCTTGCGCACGCTGCGGCGGCGCAGGAGCCGGCGGGCCAGGCGGTCGATTTTCGTGACGGCGGCGACGCGGCTCATCCAGTGGCAGATTCCCGCATCTGGCTCGTTCCGCTCGCGCAGCGTGTTCCACAGTATCAGCAGCAGCAACCGTTCGCCGGGCGCAACGGCCGGCAGGGGCTTGGGATTCCTCGCACCGCCCTCGAGCAGTATCGGAGTCCACCGCGCGGACAGCTTGGCGTAGCG
>Ga0209350_1000882_pt1 | contig 14410 bp, 12 predicted proteins | sample GraSoi013_2_20cm_2_FD_185822 | JGI IMG/M metagenome (GOLD analysis project Ga0209350, IMG submission 185822) | Grasslands soil microbial communities from the Angelo Coastal Reserve, California, USA - Sample 09_27_2013_2_20cm (SPAdes) (version 2) | ecosystem: Environmental > Terrestrial > Soil >...
CGGTGGTGCGCGAATCGCAGGTGCGCGAGCGCGACCTGCGCCAGCAGATCGCGGCCGACGTGGACGGCGCGCTGCTCGACCTCCACTCGGCGGAAGCCCAGCAGGCGGTCGCGGCCGAGCGGCTGCGTCTCGCGGCACAGGAGCTGTCGCAGTCGCGCGAGCGCTTCAAGGCGGGGGTGGCGGGCAATATCGAGGTGATCGACGCGCAGTCGAACCTGATTCGAGCGCGCGACACGGACATCGACGCGCGCTTCGCGGCTGCGACCGCGCGCGTCTCCCTGGCACGGGCGGCCGGCGTCGCCCGGACCCTTCACTAACTCATCACGATCAACCGACGGATCAAAGAGCGACTCTATGGCGACGACGATCGAACCAGACGTCAGGCGTGAATCCGCCGCGAAGGCGACTCCCCCGGGTCCATCGGCCTCGTCTCCGGCCGAGCCGACGCCCGGCGGCCGGCGGGGCACCGTGTTCATGATCATGGGCGTGGTGCTGCTGGCCCTCGTGGGGCTGGGTGCCCGGCGCTGGATCTACGGGCTGAGCCACGTCTCCACCGACGATGCGCAGGTGGATGGGCACATCGTCCCCATCCTGCCCAAGGTCGGCGGCTTCGTGACCGAAGTGCGGATCGATGAGAACCAGAACGTGAAGGCCGGCGATACCCTCGTGGTGCTGGACGACCGCGATTACAAGGTGCGGCTGGCCCAGGCCGACGCGGATCTGGCGGTGGCGCTCGCGGGCGTGAGCAACCGCGCGCGTGTCGGTCAGGCCGAGGCGCAGGTGGAGCAGGCGCAGGCCAACGCGGCGAAGGCGCACGCCGACCTGGACCGCGTGCGGCCGCTGGCGTTGGAGGAGATCGTCTCCAAGCAGCAGTTGGACGCGGTGGAGGCGGGCGCCCGCGCGGCCGACGCGGCGCTGGCGGCGGCTCAGGCGTCGCTCCTGGCGGCCGACGCCCGGGTCGGCGCGGCGCGCGCCGCCCGCGACCAGGCGGCGCTCAATCTGTCTTACACCCGTGTCATCGCCCCCTCCTCCGGGGTCGTCAGCAAGAAGACCGTGGAGCTGGGCCAGCTGGTCCAGGCGGGTCAGCCCCTGATGAGCGTGGTGCCGCTCGAGGATGTGTGGCTCACGGCCAATCTCAAGGAGACGCAGATCGAGGACGTGAAGTCGGGCGAGCCGGTGGAGTTTACCGTCGACGCCTATCCCGGGGTGCATTTCCGCGGGCACGTGGAGAGCCTGGCGCCGGCGACGGGAGCGCGGTTCTCGCTGCTGCCGCCCGACAACGCGACCGGGAATTTCACCAAGGTGGTGCAGCGCGTGCCGGTCCGCATCCGGCCCGACAAGGCCGACCCGACCCATCCGCTGCGGCCTGGGATGAGCGTGGTCGTGACCATTCAGACGAAGTAGCGAACCGTGGCGACGGCTGTCCTGCAGGATCCCGACCGCTACAAGTACCGCTACATCATCGCGGTCACGGTGTCGCTCGCGTCGGTGCTGGAGCTGCTCGACACCAGCATCGTGAACGTCGCCATTCCCCACATGATGGGGAACCTGGGCGCGACGCTCGACGAGATCGCCTGGGTGTCGACCGGGTACATCGTTGCCAACGTGATCATCCTGCCGATCACCGGCTGGCTGTCGGCGTACTTCGGACGGCGCCGCTACTTCGCGGGCTCGATCATGATCTTCGTCGCCGCGTCGTTCTTCTGCGGCAACGCGCATTCCCTCAATGCCCTCGTGTTCTGGCGGATCATCCAGGGCCTGGGGGGCGGAGCGCTGCTGTCCACCTCGCAGGCGATCCTGTACGAGGAGTTCCCGCGCGAGGAGTTCGGCACGGCGATGGCCATCTTCGGCGTGGGCGTGATGGTCGGTCCGACCCTCGGACCCACGCTCGGCGGCTACATCACGGATGCGTTCGGCTGGCCGTGGATTTTCTACATCAACATCCCCATCGGCATGCTGGCGCTCGCGCTGTCGCTCAGCTTCGTCAACGACTCGCGCTATCAACAGAAAGCCGAGCGGGTCGACTACGTGGGGCTGCTGCTGCTCGCCGCCGGCATCGGCACGCTCCAGACGATGCTGGAGCGCGGCGAGCGCCTCGACTGGTTCGACTCGCGTGAGGTGATCGCGTACGGGCTGGTCAGTGCGGTGTCGCTGATCGCGTTCGTGTGGCACGAGCTCACCACCGAGCATCCGGTGGTCGATCTGCGGATCCTCAAGAGCCGGCAGCTCGCCGTCGGCGTGGTGTTCGGCGGCGTCCTGGGGATCTGCCTGTACGCCACCGTGTTCGTGCTGCCGGTATACCTCCAGACTCTCCAGAATTTCACGGCGGAGCAAACCGGGTTCGTCATTCTGCCTGGCGCCCTCGCCAGCGCGTTCACCATGGCGACGATGGGCCGCACGGCGGGGAAGTTCGATGCCCGGCTCTCGATCCTGGCGGGGGTGGCGATCTTTGCCCTGTCGATGTGGAAGCACGCCCATTTCACCACCGACAGCGGTATGAGCGACTTCTTCTGGCCGCTGATTTTCCGGGGCGTGGGGCTGGGACTGATCTTCGTGCCGCTCACCAACCTCGCGCTCGCCGACCTGCCGATGAGCAAGATCCCGAACGGGACCGGCCTGTTCAACCTGATGCGGCAGCTCGGCGGCAGCGTGGGCATCGCGATCTCGGCGACGCTGGTGCAGCGGTTCACGGCGATTCATCGGGCGGACCTGATCGCCAACGTGACGCAGTACAGTCAAGCGACGCGCGAGCGGCTGGGCGGCATCATGGCGCGGCTCGTCGCGACCGGTACGCCCGCCCCGCTGGCCCAGTCGAAGGCCCTGATGATCGTGAACGGCCAGGTGACTCGCCAGGCGATGATGCTGTCGTTCGAGCAGCTGTTCCTGCTGTTCGGGGCCTGCTTCGTGTTGTCGCTGCCGCTGCTCCTGCTGATGCACAAGAGCAAGGGGATGCCGGGCGGGGCGGCGGCGGCGCATTGAGGCTCCGGTCTCCCCCGGCCTGACGGCCGGGGCCATGGACTTCAGATTCACGAGGAGAGGGGACGGGGATGACGAAACCAACGAAAGTGAGCGTCGGAGACGTGGCGCCGGACTTCACACTTCCCGATCAGACCGGCACGCCGGTACGGCTGGGTGATCTGGTGGGCCGGAAGAGCGTGGTGCTGTACTTCTACCCGAAGGATCAGACGCCGGGATGCACGGTCGAGGCGCGCGCGTTCCGCGACAGCTACGACGCGTTCACGGCGGCGGGGGCGGAGGTGATCGGCGTGAGCGCCGATTCCGTGGCATCGCATCGCCGCTTCGCGGCCAAACAGGGGTTGCCGTTCCTGCTGCTCTCCGACCGGGACGGGACGGTGCGCGATCTGTACGGCGTCGAAAAGACGCTGGGTCTGTTACCCGGCCGGGTGACGTATGTGATCGATCGGGACGGTGTGGTGCGCCACGTGTACTCGTCGCAGCTGCGCGTCATGCGCCACAGCCGCGAGTCGCTCGCGGTGGCGCGGGCCCTGCGGGCGGCGCCGGCCCGGGCCTAGCCGACCTCCGCCATCGCGGCGGTGACGAGGAGCGCTCGGACGATGCCGAGCGCTCCTTCGACGTTCTCGTACCACTCGGTCGTGAGGTGAGCATCGCCGGCCTTGCCCCCGGCTCCCAGGGCGATCGCCGGGATGCCGAGGGCGATCGGCGCGTTGGCATCGGTGGACGCGCTGGCGAGCTCGGCGTCGCGGCCGAGCGCGCGATTGGCGGCGATCGCCGCCTGCACCAGAGGATGGGCGCGGGGCGTGATGCCGCAGGGGCGGTCGCCCACGAGCTGCACCTCCACGCGTAGCGGCGGCGTGCCCGCGGAGCGGCTGCGGTTCTCGTCGTCCGCGGCGCGCTCGAGCGCCGCCCGGACGGTGACGTCGAGCTGCGCCAGGGCGCGCGGATCCTCGCTCCGCAAGTCCAGGTCGAGCCAGGCCTCCTGCGGGATCGAGTTGAGGCCGGTGCCCCCCCCGAGGCCCACCACGGCGCACGTGGTCCGGGGGGCAGTCGCGATGGGGAGATCGGCGAGCAGGGCAGTGGCGCGTCCGACGGCGTTAGCGGGGTTGGCGACGCCGAAAGCGGCCCAAGAGTGGCCGCCCGGTCCCCGGAACGTGACGTGATAGCGCTTGGAGCCGAGCGCGCGGTGGATCACGCGCTCGAGCCCGGCCCCGTCCAGGGCGATGAAGGCGACGGGTAGGGGCGCAGCATGCGGTAGGGGCGCAGCATGCTGCGCCCCTACATCGTGCCTCCCGTTCAACAGGTATTTCACCCCGCGTAGATCCCCCGAGCCTTCCTCGCCGACTGTGGCGGCGAACAGGATGGGCCGAGCCGTCGTGACGCCGGTCGCGACCAGGGCCTCCGCCACCGCCACCAGCGCGGCGAGTCCGCGGGCGTTGTCCGAGATGCCGGGACCTTCCAGCCGCTGGCCGTGGCGGGTCACGCGCACGTCCACCGCGGGACCGAACACGGTATCGAGATGCGCGGCTAGCACGACCGGCGTCGAGCCGTTGCCGTTCCCGAACCAGCCGCGCACGTTGCCCGCCTGATCGATCCCCACCTCGGAAAGTCCGATCTCGCGGAACAATTCCGCGACCCGCGCGCCACGCGCTGCTTCGGCGCCGGTCGGCGCCGGTGTGGCGGAGAGCGCGGCCTGCCGCGCCAGGGTCAGCTCGTCGGCGCGCTCGACGTGACGTCGGGCGGCGCGGATGCGCTCGTGCGCGAGCAGGCGCGAGAGGGTGTGCTCCACGGCCTTCACACTAACCCGCTTGACGGTGGGGGGCGAGAGGGTGACACTAGTTCATGGATGAGCGCGAGCTGATCTACGACTGGAATCGGGCGGGCGGCGCGACGTCGTTCGACTGGACGCGCGCCCGCGTCGACCTGAACGACGAGACGCTGCGCGACGGCCTGCAATCCCCCTCCGTCCGCGATCCCCCGCTCGACGTCAAGAAGCGCCTGCTGCACCTCATGGCCGACCTGGGTATCGTGGCCGCCGACATCGGGTTGCCCGGGGCCGGCCCGCGGGTGGTGGAGCAAGTCCGGACGCTCGCCATGGAGATCCGCGACGCCAAGCTGCCCATCGCCCCGAACTGCGCGGCGCGCACCGTGATCGCGGACGTCGAACCGATCGTGCGGGTGGCGGACGAGGTCGGGATCACGATCGAGGCCGCGACGTTCATCGGATCGTCCCCCATCCGGCAGTACGCCGAAGACTGGACCCTGGACCGGATCCTCCAGTCCACCGAGGAAGCCGTCACGTACGCCGTGAAACACGGCCTGCCGGTGATGTACGTGACCGAAGACACCACCCGGGCCAAGCCCGACGCGCTCAAGGCGCTGTACGGCGCGGCTATTGCGTGCGGGGCGACGCGGATCTGCTTGGCGGACACGGTCGGACACGCAACACCCGACGGCGTGAAGGCGTTGGTGAAGTTCGTCAAGGAAGACATCGTCAAGGAGCACCGTGTGGCGATCGACTGGCACGGGCACCGCGACCGCGGGATGGGCCTGACCAATTGCCTCGCCGCGATCGAGGCCGGTGTGGACCGCGTGCACGGCACGGCGCTCGGCGTGGGGGAGCGCGTCGGCAACGCCGAGATGGATCTACTGATCGTGAATCTCAGGCTGCTGGGCGCCCACCGGCACGACATCACCAAGTTGCCCGAGTACTGCCGGCTCGTCGCCGACGCGGTGGGCGTGCCGATCCCCGTGAATTACCCGGTGATGGGCGGAGACGCGTTCCGCACCGGGACCGGTGTGCACGCGGCGGCGATCATCAAGGCCAAGAAAAAGGGCCACGCCTGGCTCGCCGATCGCGTCTACAGCTCCGTCCCGGCACAGGAGTTCGGCCTCGAGCAGAAGATCGAGATCTCCCCCGTCTCGGGACTCTCCAACGTCAAGTACTGGCTCGAGACGCACGGCTACGACCCCGAGGACGAGGCCCGGTGCCGGGTGCTGTTCGAGGCCGCGAAGCGCACCGACCGCGTGCTGTCGGACGACGAGTGTCACCGGCTCCTGAAGCAGGCGGTATGGCGGTAGGGCCGTTCCGCGAAATCGAGCGGGCCTACTTCGATTTGCGCTGGCACCTGGACCCCGTCGCGGCGACCCAGGCGGGGGTGAGGACCCACGACGATCGCTACGGGCGGTTCAGCCCGGTCGCGCTGGCGCCGCACCTCGCCGCGCTCAAGTCCATCGGTGCCGCCCTCGAAGAGACCACGACGCCCGAGCTCGAGGACGAGATCGACCGCACCGCGCTGTTGAACGACGTGCGGGTGCTGCTGCGGCGGTTCGAGGGCGAGCGGCCCCAGACAAAGAACCCTGCGTTCTGGCTGTCGCACCTGCTCGGCGGGCTGCATTTCCTGCTGGGCCGGCGGGACCGTCCGCCCGTCGAGCGGGCGCGGGCGTTGGCCGGCCGGCTGGAAGACGTGCCGGCGCTGCTCGACGACGCGCGCGGCACGCTGGTCGCGCCAGCGCGCGTGTTCGTGGAGACGGCGCTACGCGTCAACGCGGGCGGGTTGGTGCTGGTGCGCGAAGTGACAACCGCGCTCTCGGAGGTGCCGCCCCCCGATGCGCAGCGCCTGGCGGCCGCGGCGGAGGGTGCGGCGGCGGCACTGGCGAGCTTCGCGCACGACCTCGAGCGCTGGCTGGAATCGGCGTCGGACCGGTTCGCTCTGGGCGAGGACGATTTCAACTTCCATCTGCACTACGAGCACGCGCTGCGCGACACGGCTCCCGAGCTGTGGCGCTACGGCATGCGCCTGAAGGAAGAGCTCGAGGCCGACCTGGCGCGTCGGGCCGCGCGCCTGAACGGAGGCCGCGGCAAGGCCTGGCAGGACGTCGCCGACAGGCTGCGCACCGACCACCCGCCCGCGGCGGCGCTGGTGGCATCGTACGCCGAGGAGATGCGACGCGCGCGCGACTTCGTTGCGACGCGCGGCCTGGCGGCCATTCCCGAAGCGCCGCTCGACGTCGTGCCGACGCCGGCCTTCATGCGCCCCATCATCCCGTTCGCCGCCTACGACAGTCCGGGTCCCTATTCGAGCGACCGCACGGGTTGGTTCTACGTGACGATCCCCGATCCCCGGCTGCCGGCCGCGGCGCAGGAGCGCATCCTGCGCGACCACTGCCGCCACGAGCTGGCGGCCACGGCGCTGCACGAGGGTTATCCCGGCCATCACCTGCAGCTGGTACACGCGCAGGCGCAAGGCTCCGATACGCGCAAGAACGTGTGGACCCCGCTCACCGTCGAGGGGTGGGCGCTGTACTGCGAGGACATGATGGGCGAGGAGGGGTTCTACCGGTCAGAGGAGGAAGCGTTCTTCCAGCGCGTCCATCTGCTGTGGCGGGCGACGCGCGTGCTGCTCGACGTCGGCCTGCACACCCGGGGCATGACGTTCGAGCAGGCGGTGGATCAGTTCGTCATTGAGCTGCACGTCGATCGCGCCAACGCGGAAGCGGAGGTGCGCCGCTATTGCGCCGAGCCCGCTCAGCCGCTGTGCTACGCCGTGGGGCGTCGTGAGATCCTCGAGCTGCGCAAGGACTTCCAGGCGGCGCGCGGGACGAAGTTCACGCTGCGTGCCTTCCACGACGCGCTGCTCCGCTACGGCGGCCTGCCGGTCGCGTTGATCCGCTGGGGCCTCGGCCTCAATGAACACTAGGGAGTCGGGGCTCGGGGCTGGGGACTCGACGGAGCGAACGAAGCGAGCCCCGAGCCCCGAACCCCGAGCTCCTGGTCGGCTCCCGCGCCAGGTCAAGCTGTTCGGTTGGGTCTCGCTGCTGAACGATTTCGCGAGCGAAATGATCTACCCGCTGCTCCCGGCGTTCGTCACCGGGGTGCTGGGTGGGGGCCCGCAGGCCCTGGGGGCGCTCGACGGGGCCGCGGAGTTCGCGGCGGCGGTCGTGAAGCTCGGGGCCGGCCGGTTGGCCGATCGGCCGAGCCGGCGTGGGCCCCTCATCGTGCTCGGCTACTTGATCGCCGTCGTGGTGCGTCCCGTCATCGCGGTCACCGGGGCGGCGTGGCAGGTGATCGGGCTGCGCGTGGTGGACCGGCTGGGTAAGGGACTGCGCACGCCGCCGCGCGACGCATTGATCGCGGACGCGACTCCGGCGGAGCTCGTGGGCCGGGCCTTCGGGCTGCAGCGCGGTATGGACCACGCGGGCGCGGTGTTGGGGCCGATTCTCGCCTGGTGGCTGCTGGCGTCGGGGAGCGCGGGGCTGCGGACGGTGATGGGGGCGAGCATTGTGCCGGGGGTGGTGGTGCTGGTGCTCGCGATATGGGCGGTGAAGGGCGGTGAAGGGCGGTGGAGGGCGGGCGAGGCAAGACCTCTCGCTGAACAACCTTCACCGCCTTCCACCGGCTTCCACCGCCCTCCACCGCCGGCTCTCCTCGCGATCTCGGGCTTCTATCTCCTCCGCATGCCCGACACGTTGATCATCCTGCGCTCGCAGCAGCTCGGCGTGCCGGTGGCGGTGGTACCGCTGTTGTGGGCCGCGGTGCACGTCGTGCGGTCGACGTCGAGTTTTGCGGGTGGGGCGGCGAGCGACCGGCTTGGGCCTGGGCAGACGATGTGGCTGGGGTGGCTCGCCTACGCGATCCTCGCGGTGGGGATGGCGCGCGCCGGCACGGCAGCGGCGGCGTGGGGATGGTTCCTCGGCTTGGGCCTGGTGGCGGGGCTGACCGAGAGCCCGGAGCGATCGCTGGTGGCGCGACTGGCGGGGGCTCACCAGGGGAGCGGGTTCGGGCTCTATCACGGCGTCACGGGATTCGCGGCGCTGGTGGGAGGCGTGGCGCTGGGTGCGGTGTTTCAGCGGTTTGGGGCGGGGGCCGCGTTTCTGGGGAGCGCGGCGGGAGGGCTGGGGCTTGTGCTTGGGTGGCCCGTTCTGGCGCGGGCGGGTGTCTGGCGGTGGCGGGGAGTTAGGTGAGCCGGAGAACCCCGAGCAATGTCGCGACCAGCGTTACCCACAACAACACCGTGAGGCGCGTCAGGCGGCCCTCGACCGTGCCGATCCGTCCGATCAGCCCGCCTTCGAGCACACCCATGCGCGCCAGGAGCCGGCCCTCGAGGGCCGCCAGCTCGGCAGCGTCAACTGGTTGATGGCGGTGGCGGGGCGTCCTGCCGCGGGCGGGACGCTCCGGTTCCGCGCGATGGTGAGCGCCGAACCGTGGACGGTCACCGCGCGCGGATATCCGCAGCTGCTCCAGGTCGCCGAGCCCTACGGGGGTGGCATCGTCACGGACCGGCAGCATCCCCACGACGTCGTGTCGGAGGCCGCCGCCACGTACGAGCACACGGTGGGCACCAGGGTCGCCGGGTCGCTCTACGCCGCTGCGGTCGGGGAACCCGCGCTCGGCCCTGTGACCTATCTGCATCGTCCCTCGTCCGCGTACGATCCCGTCACGCCGCTCGGGCATCATTCCCAGGACGTCACGCATACCAGCTTTGAGGTCGTGACGGTGGGTGTCTTCACACGCAGCCTGCGGGTCGAGGCGTCGTCCTTCAACGGTGCGCACCCGGACGAGGACCGCACCAACTTCGACCCCGTGCGGCTCGACTCGTATGCGACCCGCGTAAGCTGGAATCCAGGTCCCGAGTGGAGCGCGGCGGTCTGGTTCGGACATCTCGCGGCATCGGGCGGTGCGCACGTGCACGATGCGCTCGATCGGTTCGGCGCCTCCGTGGTGCGCACGCGTGGGTCGTGGTCGACGGCGCTGGTGTACGGCGCCGATCGAGCGGCCGGCGCAGGACATCCCTTGAACACGCTCTTGCTCGAGACCACACTCGAGCTGAACGAGGTCAACGCGGTGTACGGCCGGGCGGAGTACGTGCGGCGCACGGCCGCCGACCTGGCGCTGATCGGATCGGTGAGCCGAGAGCTCGACATCGGGGCCGTGTCGGTCGGGTACGAGCGCCGGGTCTGGCGCCGGGCTCCCGTCGCCGCCGGCCTGGGCGCGCGGGGCACACTGAACTTGGTCCCCGAAGAGCTGCGCCTCTTCTATGGGAGCCGCACTCCGGCCGGCCAGGTGGCGTACCTGCAGCTGCGGCCCAACGCGCGCATGTAGTTCTCCCGATCCAGGGGGGGCTGAGCGGCGACAGTCGCTGCTACTCGAGCTCGTCAGCCTCGCGGTCCACGTCGCCCAGTGGCGTGCGGGTCGCCATCCAGATGTCGAACCCACCGAGATTGGGCTTACGATTCATACCCGAAATGAACAGCAGCGTGCGACCGTCGAACGACAGGTTTGGGTGAAACTCGTTGAACTGAGAGTTCACCGGCGCTCCCAGGTTCACGGGTGTGGACCAGGCGTCGTGGACGCTCGGGCGCGTGGACGTCCAAATGTCGAAGCCGGTGCTACCGGGGCGCCGCGAGTCGAAGAAGATCTCCCGTCCATCGGCGCGCACCGAGACATGGTTGTCCTCGACACTCGAGTTGAGCTCCGCAACCGGCATCGCCGGCCCACGCGGCGTGCCACGCCGGTCGACCGTCACCGAATAGATGTCACTTTCGAGCGGGGTCGCTCCCCGATCGAAGAACAGGACGGCCGTTCCATCTGCTCCGCGCCGTAGGTAGCTCGGTCCTTCTTCTGAGGCCGTCGTGTTCACGTTCGGGCCGAGATTGACCGGAGCATCCCAGACCACGGCGTGCTTCCGGTGGGCGCGCCGCGCAACGTAGATGTCGCGCTGTCCGCCGGCACCCTCGAACCTGTAGAAGAAGAGCAGGCGCCCGTCGGGAGATAACGCAGGTCCTGCCTCATTGGCCGGTGTATTGACCGGTGATCCCAGATTCACGGGATGGTCCCAAGGGCTGTCGCGGGAGGCGCGCCGGGCGACCCAGAGGTCGAAGGTATCCTGGCAACCGTCCGGCGTGTCGTTGCCGAGCCCACCTTGTCTGTTCGACATGAAGTACAGTGCGAGCTGGTCCCGTGAGAGAGTTGGTGTCTGGTCTTGGCACGGAGAATTGATGGGCGCGTCGAGATGCACCGCCGTGGTCCAGTCGGAGAACTGCGGTGCATCGAGGGCGCTGCGCTGTGACGCCAGCAGCCCGGGCCGGGGCTCCGACGGAAGCGCGCCGCTCGAGTCGCCGCGGCAGCCCGCGAGGGCAAGGGCGAGGACGAGCAACGCATGCTGGTGGTGTTGAGGGCGCATGGGACCTCCTTCCTAATGCCCGCTCGGCGTGCGAGTGGACATCCAGATATCCAGGCCACCGATGCTGCCCGGTCGATCGGAGGCCCACACGAGCGTCCGGCCGTCATGCGAGAGACTCGGTTGCAGGTCGAACGCCGTCGTGTTCAACGGCGCCCCAAGATTCACCGGGGTGGACCAAGGCTCGTGGACGCTTTGGCGAGTGGATACCCAGAGATCGGCGAATCCGAGCGTGCCGGAGCGGGGTGAATGGAACAACAGCTCCCTGCCGTCGGCGCGCACCGTCGGCGCCGCGTCGTTCGCGATCGAGTTGAGCTCTACAGCGAGAACGGCGGGGCCGCGGGTTTCACCGTCCCGCGTTATCGCCGCTACATAGAGCTCCTGTGCCTGCGTCGTCGCATCTCCTCTGGTGAAATAGAGGTTAGCGGACCCGTCCTCCGCGCTCTGTAAGTAGGTGGGCGCGTTCTCGTCCGCGGTCGTGTTCACGTCGGGTCCGAGCGCCTCCGGCGGTCCCCAGCCGAAGTCGTCATTCGGGTCCGCTCGCCGCGACACGTAGATGTCGTTGCCTCCCAGGCTGCCGGGCCGGTTGCTGTGGAAGAACAACAGGTGCCCGTCCGCCGACAGGTCCGATCCCGCTTCCACACCGGAGGTGTTGATGACGGCCCCGAGGTTGACGGGCGCTTCCCAGGGACAATCCTCGCAGCCACGCCGGGCGACCCAGAGATCGTTGCCGCCTTGCCCGCCGACGGGTCGGGTGGACGTGAAGTACAGACTGAGTCCGTCTTTCGACAGGTTCGGTTGAGCATCGAGAAACGTGGAGTTGATCATCGCCCCGAGATTCACCGGCGCGGACCAGTCGGAGTTGGCGAAGGACATCGCTTGGAGCCGGGGCGCGGCGGGATGCGACTGTGAGTCGCACGCCAAGAGCAGCCCCAGGGAGGCAAGCGACACCGTTGTGGCGATGGGGAGGGTTCTCATAGTGTTTCCTCGCTGTTTGGCGGTCAGGGAGACGGTGGTCGCAGCGAAAGCGGTCGCCGCGCGCTCCGCGCCAGGCGACGCGCGCCGGTCGACGCGCGGAGCGGGGCTGGCCCCGGCGCCGCCGCTTGCCCAAGGACCAGCACGGGCACACTGGCGTCGAACATCCCGCCATTGCCCAGCTGCCCCCAGACGCCGTACCCCCAGCAGTACGCGACGCCCGTCGTGGTCAGCCCGCAGCTGTGCCATCTGCCGAAGGCGGTCAGGGCACTGAAACTGAGCCCGCCCGCCATGGCCGTCGGAGTCGGGCGGTAGAGGGTGGTGCCGTTCCCCAGCTGACCGTTGCTGTTTAAGCCCCAGCAATAGCCGTCGCCTGCAGAGGTAAAACCGCAACTGTGGAACGAGCCGGCACTCGCCTGCGCCAAGGTCACGCCTCCTTCGAGGGGAAGCGGCAGCCTGCTGCAGTCGATCACGGTGCCCAGACCGGCGCACGTTTCCGTGGTCGTGGCGCCGAGCTGGGCGTTATCGTTGTCGCCCCAGCAATACGCCGCACCGCTCGACGTCAGCCCGCACGCGTGCCAGTAGCCGACGCTGAGTGCAGTGAATGTGAGTCCGCCCGACACCGCTACCGGCGCCGCCCTACACGGTTCCGCGCTGCACACATTCGGGCTGACAGGACCGATCAGAGCGAGCGCCGCGCACCATCCGGCGGCGGGCCGGTACCAGGTGATGTGAATCGCGTTCACGATGCCCTCCAGTCCAAGAGCTCCCGCCTTGGGCACCGGTGGACACAAGAAAAACCGACCAAGCGGGTCCTTCCGCCCAGTCGGTTTCGCGATTCGCTCCCCTCGAGGCATTGGCGAGCCGCACGACATCGCGCCCCGGGGTTCACAGCATCTGAGTGGGTTTCAATCTGCACCAGGGGCGGAGTCTGTCAAGCACTCCCCCGTGGCGGGCTGGCAGTGGCCAGTGTGCCTACCGCACCGCCGCCAGCAGATAGATCGCTGCCGCCAAGAGCAGCGGCGCCGAGTACACCCCCGGCATCGCTTTCCTCAGGTAAACTGACCCGCCCAGGTGCAGCAGGCCGTTGCCCGCCATCACGATCCCGAACGCGTATGCGATCGGTCGCATCCATCCCCCATCCCGATACGCGAACGGCGTGAGGCTCGCCAGCACGCCCACGGCCAGGACGAGTCCCGTGAGCCAGCCGCGGAATGTGAAGGTGGGAAGGGGCAGGAAGGGAAACCGCGCGCGAATCGAACGGACGGCCGGGTTGTAGACCGAAAGGAAGTCCGTGAACGCTTCATCCGCCACGTGAATCGCGAACGCGACGCACAGCGCGAGCCACGCAAGGCCGAAGTGAACCACTCCGCTTATTGCGGACGCGGCGCGACGTTCTTCACCACCGTGCCCCCCTTCATCACGAACACCACGCGCCGCAGCGCCGTGATGTCCTCCGCCGGATTGCCGTCCACCCCGATCAAATCCGCCAGGAGCCCCGGTGCGATCGCGCCGATCGAATCCACCAACCCCAGCGATTGGGCAGAGACCGACGTAGCGGAGACGATCGCCGCCATGGGGGCCTGGCCCCCGACCTGCACCCGGTAGATCAGCTCCTCCCAGTTCTTGCCGAACGCACCCGCCACGGCATCAGTACCGAACACGATCTGGAGCTTGGGGCGCCGCAGCGCCTGCTTGAAGACCTCCAGCACCAGGGGCACGGCGCGATGCATCTGGGCGAATCCCTCCTCGGTGTAGTTCTCGATGCCGAGGAAGCGCGCCTTGTTGTCGAAGTAGTTCTGGAACACGAGGTACAGGTTGGGATCGAAGAACACCCCGTGGTCGCTGATCAGATCGAGCGTCGCCGAGTCGAGCAGCACGCCGTGCTCGATCGAGGTGGCGCCGCCGAGCACGGCGCGGCGCGCCGCCTCCGCCGCGTGCGCGTGCACGACGCAGCGCCGCCCCAGCGCCTTGGCCTCGCCGCACGCGGCCGCGAGCTGCTCCTGCGTGAGGTTCGGCCCGCCGCCCTCGCGGATGCTCTTCGATCCGAGAATCTTGATCACGTTTGCGCCGGCGGCGACCCGCTGGCGAACGGCCAGCCGCAGGGCGTCCGGGCCTCCGTCCGCAGGGGTGATCCAATCGAGCGATGTGAGCACGCGCGGCCCCGGGATGGTGCCCCGGGCGATGGCGTCGCGCAGCTCGCGATCGAGGTTGGAGCCGATGCTCTGCACGGCCGTGATCCCCGCCATGAGGGCGCGGTACGCGTTCTCCTCGGCGTA
>Ga0209350_1000889_pt1 | contig 14346 bp, 15 predicted proteins | sample GraSoi013_2_20cm_2_FD_185822 | JGI IMG/M metagenome (GOLD analysis project Ga0209350, IMG submission 185822) | Grasslands soil microbial communities from the Angelo Coastal Reserve, California, USA - Sample 09_27_2013_2_20cm (SPAdes) (version 2) | ecosystem: Environmental > Terrestrial > Soil >...
AGTCGATCGCCGGTGGACATGTTCAAGTAGTGCGTCGTTGATCAGGGTCTGGTAATTACCGCCCCCGGCCTTGTCTACCAGGTTTCGAAAGTACTCCAGCACAGTGTTGTCTAACCGAATCGAGATCTTCGTTTTGCCCGGCTCCGGCTTGACGACCGGGCCACGCTTCGCGCGCGAGAAATCTATGTTGCGATACCTCTCAGCTACGACCTTCTTCATAAGGCTCCCCTTGACGCTCGTTCGCCTTCCACGCGGAGATCACGCGGATGATGTCCGGCTCCACGTATGCGTATACGACAACCAGCAGCTGCGCCAGATCGCTCAGGCGCAGCGTCACAAACCGCTGCTCCTCGACAGCATCGGGATCCTCTTGAGTAAGGGCGAAGGCGTCTTCCAGGACTGTGACCGCCTCCGCCTTCCGCGGATCCCACTCGAACCGCACCACGGCATTGTATAGACGTTTGTCCTCCTGGGCAAGCGAACCCGGCTTGTGGGTCTAACGAGCCGGTTGAGCGGCGCGTGAGCCCTTCCGAGGGAGGTTCACGGTTCCTCTCGAGCGTGAAGTTAGGCCGCACCGAACCTCTACAATTCTTCGTATGCCGTGAACCTGAGATCGTCGGGCCGGTGCTCCAGAAATGGAGCAAGAAGTTCTTCTTCCCAGATCTTCCAGGTGTCCGGATACTCCTGTGGGGGCCGCGGATCCTCGGCGGTGCCCCAGAGGCGCTCCCAGGCCGCACGACTCTCGTAGATCCATAGTGCGGCATAGGCGCCACGGCGAACGCCCTTGGCCCCTTTGACAAAGTAATGTGCCACGAGTCCAGGGAGCTGCAGCAGGCCGCGTGCTTCTGCGTCACGGAGAATGCGCTCAAACTCCCCGATGTTGATGCCTGGCTTGAGGTCATATTCGTGAATGCTGATGATGTGACCCATGCGCGAGTCTCTCCTATCACACTTACGGTAGGGTTGCGACAACTGCTCCGCCCTTCAGCCTAACGTTCGATGGAAGGGTGAGGCGTCATTTTGGCGAATGGCCACACCAGCCGCTACGGCTCCAGCACACGTTCACGCCCGTCTTCGTTCCTCAATTTCAACGAACTGGCGGTCCCTTTGGCCTGAAGCACTAGGTAGGTGTCCTTCGTGCCGGTTGGACCAGCAATGCTCAGACCCGACGCGGGCTCTGAAGAGCCGATCTTCACAGATGGACGCCCACGCTCAGTGCTGAGTCGCAGCAATACGGTTTCAGCGTGCTCCTCACCATTCGCTGATCTACCCGCCGGGAGCACCTCGATGCTTGCTCGAACGCGACCCTGCCCGTCGACGATCTGGAGTGCGCGACCTCGCAGAACAGGGGGACCACCGTCCGCGAACGCTGGACGCAAATGCTGCGCAACCGTAAAGAGAAGGAGCGCGAGATTGACTGCTGTGAGGGCAACAAGGATTCGCGGAGTCTTCATGCGCTGACCTCCGATAGAACCATGCGATTGTGTGTCTGCGAAGACTCGTATGACGCCTACGCCCTGCTTGAGCGGCGCGCTCCCGAGGTATCTGGAATGGCACTTTATTCATCCCGCGTCCGCTCCAAGCGGTTGTTCGGCGGCACCGCGCGAAAACTTTGCATGACGAAGTGCTTGCCACCCTCCGCTTGCACCGCCCGCACGTCGATTTGTCGGAATCCATGCTCCTCCGCCAGCGCCCCCAGTCGATCAGGCGGGACCAAGCGCATGATCGAGGAAAGCGCGCTCAAGCTTTTGAACGGAGAAGGCGTAATCTCCGGCGTAACGGCGCTCGCCGATTGCAGTACCGTGATAAGCGTCCCACCAAGGCGCACCATCGAACGCATTCGCGGTAAGGCAGCGACCGTATCCAAGTATTCGAGCACTAGGCTGTCCAGACGCGGGTTGGTGTTGACACGTTCGCCGTCCCAGAGTTGCGCATGGGATGACCGCGCGGCCGCCACGGCACCGTGAAAGACGGTCGCCGGGGTGCGGCCACGGAGTCGATAGCCTTGATGCGGTCGATCGAAGTTGTAGAACTGCAGGAAGCCGTGGAGACTGCGATCCAGCGCCGTCCGACTCGTGAAGTAGTGCCGCCGAAAGACCACCCGCCAGTGTTCGGTGAGGATGGTCTGCTGCAGCCGCTCGACGAAGCCGTTGGTCCAGGCATGGCGCGGCTTGATCCGGGTGTGGCGAATGCCGAGCGCGGTACAGGCCTCATCGAAGCTGGCCTTGAACTCGCCGCCGCCGTCGGTCAACACGCGCTGGAGCGACCAGCCAGCCCGGCGGACGGCCGGCAGCAGGACCTGCCGCAAGAAGTGGGTGACTGCGGTGTGCGCGAGCGCGGGCAAGATGCGGGCGACACCATACGAGCTCGCCGCATCGCAGGCCGTGATCTGCCAGACCTTGCCGACGCCCTTGAGCTTGCCGATGTAAAAGGTGTCCAGGCAGACCAGCTCGCCCGGGCGCTCGGCGACGACGTGCCGCGTCTGGCCGTGGCGCAGGCGCCAGAGGGCCTGCCGCGTGCGCTCGGTGAGCAGGCCGGCCCGCGCGGCACTGTGATGCTCGAGCACCAGCAAGCGCTGACGCCGCGTCGCCAAGCCATGCCGCCGCAGCAGGCGCTGCACAGTGCTCGGCGCCACGCGCAGTCGCCAGAGGCGCTGCGCATAGGCGGCCAAGCGGGCACAGCCCCACGTGGCTTCCGCGATCGCGACGGCCAGCAGGCGTCGCTCGACGTGCGGGGGCAGCTGGGGCACCGGTCCCGGTCGGGCCTGCAGCCGGCGCGGATGCACGCCATCGACCCCGTAGCGTTCCAGCCGGCGCCGCCAGCGGTAAAACACGGTGCGCGAGATCCCTACCTCGCGGCACGCCGCACTGACGCCGACCACCTGCGCCCGTTGAATGACGTGCAGCCGCATTCCTTGTATGCTCTCGTCCAGGGTCATCGGTCGATCCTCCCAAAGTGGTCCCTTGCAGGGGGTTGTCACTCTGGGAACGATAGGCCAGATGGCCCTCTTCTTTTCGGCTTAGAAGTGTCAACACTAACGCGACCCAGGACAGCCTAGACGCCGCTGAGGGCGAGGGTCCGGACCTCGCCCGTCGCCAGGCTCGCCGCCCGGAGCGCGTGGTTGTTCGTGTCGGCGATGAAGAGGCGGCCGGCGGCGACGCTGAGCCCGCTCGGCTCGCTGAAGCGCGCGACCCCCGCGGCGCCGTCGGCGTGGCCGGGCTCGCCCGAGCCGAGGTACGCGCGGCACTCGCCGACGCGCGGGTCGAGCCGCTTGATCTTGTGGTTGTAGGTGTCGGCGACGAAGAGGACACCCGCGTGCCAGACGACGCCGAGCGGGTGCTGGAGGCGCACGTTCGCCGGCCCGGTGCCGTCGCGGTCGCCGAACTCGAAGAGCCCCTCGCCGACGATCGTTCGGATCGTCCCGCCCGGCCCGGGCTCGATCACGCGGATCGCGCTCGCCTCGCTGTCGGCGACGTAGAGGAGCCGGCCGTCGGTCGTGAGGCCGCTCGGCTGGTTCATCGCCGCCGCCTCGCGCGGCCCGTCCTCCAGGGCCTCGCGGCCGGTGCCGGTGTGGGGCGCGATCACGCCGCTCTCGGGTGAGAACGCCCAGAGCTGGTGCGTGCCGGCCATGGCGACGTAGAGGACGCCGCCCAGGAGCGTCAGGTCCCAGGGTGAGGAGAGCGGCGTCGCGCGGGCGGGGCCGCCGACGCGCGGACCCATGAGCTGCGATCCCGTGCCGGCGAGCGTCGCGACGCGGCTCCGGGCCAGGTCCACGGCGCGGAGCGCGTGGTTCTCGGTGTCGGCGACGTAGAGCGTGTCGCCGTCGAGCGCGAGCCCCTGCGGCGCGTGGAACGCGGCGTCGGCGAAGCTCCCGTCGCCGAGGCCCGCGTCGCCGCGGCCGATCACCGCCTCGACCTTGCCGTCGAGATCGGCGCGGAGGATGCGGTGGTGTCCCGTGTCGCTGATGAAGAGCCGGCCGCCCGCCTCGTCGGCCAGGACCTTGCCGGGGAACCTGAGCGGCGTCGGCGCCGCGAGCCGTTCCGGCTCGAGCGCGAGCGGCCGCCGGTCGAGCACCCCGGCCGCGTCGAACTCCTCGACCATCTGGCTGATGAGGCCGTCGAACGGCTCGAGGGCGAACTCGCCCTCGTGCCGGCCGATGACCTTGCCTTCGGGGTCGATGAACATGAGCGTCGGCCAGGCGCGCACCGCATACGACTGCCAGACGCGGAAGTCGCGGTCGTTCACCACCGGATGGCTGAGGTCGAGGCGGAGGACGGCGGCGCGGAGCGCCTCGGTCTCCCGCTCGCTCGAGAACTTCGGTGAATGCACGCCCACGACGACCAGCTCCCGGCTCCACTTGCGCTCGAGCTTCCGCAACTGCGGAAGGACGTGCAGGCAGTTGATTCAGCAGAAGGTCCAGAAGTCGAGCAGGACGAGCTTGCCCCGCAGGTCGCGGAGCGCGAGGGGGCGCCGTGTGTTGAGCCACTCGGCGTCGAGCGGGAAGTCGGGCGCGTTGACCTTGCCGGCGAACCGCTGCGCCATCGGGCCCCGCTTCGGCTGGCTACGCCGGCGTGTGGGTGAGCGGCAGGACAGCGTAGCGCGCCCGCTCGACCCCGATCACGAGGACGACGCGCTCGGCGGGGTTCTGGCGGAACGGAAAGGGCCGGCGCGTGTACTTGTGCGCGACGCGGTCCGTTATCTTGAAGTCGGCGTCCGGCCTCCGCTCGACGACGCGGCCGCGGAGCTGCGCTTCCGTGTAGGGGTTGTCCATCGCGATGATGGACAGCCCGACGCGCGGGTCGCGCTTCGTGTTCTTGGCCTTCCGCGAGCCCTCGCCCGTGCAGACGAGGATCCGGTCGCCCTCGAGATCCACCCACACCGGCGCGACCTGCGGCGCGCCGTCGTCCATCAGCGTGGCGAGGTGGGCGAAGTTCGCGCCGCGCACGAGCGCCTTGATCTCGTCGGAGAGCTTCGTGGCCATGGGGACCTCCCGTCGTGGATTGCTAGAACGTGACCGGCAGGGCGGTGAGCCCGCGCAGCGTCGACGAGGCCCGCCATGCCGGCGTCCCGGTGACCGCCATGCCGGGCATCCGACGGAGGAGCGTGCCCAGCGCGATCTGTCCCTCGACCCGCGCCAGTGGCGCGCCGAGACAGAAGTGGATGCCGAAGCCAAACGCGACGTGGCGATTGTCGCGCCGGGCAATGTCGAGGCGATCGGGCTCCGGGAAGTGCGCCGGATCCCGATTGGCCGCGCCGATCGCGGCGACGACCATCGACCCTTTGGCGATCGCGCGGCCGTCGACCTCGACGTCCGTGTTGGTGATGCGCGCCGTCCGCTGCACCGGACTGTCGTACCGCAGCAACTCCTCCACCGCGCTGTGAATCAGCGCCGGATCCTCTCGCAGCCGGCCGAGCTGGTCCGGATGGCGCAGGAGGGCGAGCGTCCCATTGCCGATGAGGTTGACGGTCGTCTCATGCCCCGCGATGAAGAGCAGGATGCAGGTGGCGAGCAGCTCCCCTTCGCTCAGCTTGTCGCCCGCTTCTTCGGCGGCGATCAGCAAGCTCAACAGATCGTCCTGTGGATGGCGGCGGCGCTCGGGGAGAAGACGGCGGAAGTAGTCGGCCAGTTCGCGGCGTGCGGCCCTCCCACGCGTCACGATCTCGGCGTCCGATGGCATCCCGATCGCGTCCAGACTCCGGGCCACGTCGGACGACCACTGGCGAATGGCGCCCTGATCCCCCGCCGGCACACCCAGCATCTCGCAGATCACCGTGACCGGGAGCGGGTACGCGAGATCGGCAATGACGTCCATCCCGTGCGAGTCCTGGACCCGATCCAGGAGCCGGTCGACGATCTCCCGGATATGCGCCCGCATGGACTCGATCACGCGGGGCGTGAAGGCCTTGCTCACGAGCGCCCGCAAGCGGGTGTGATCGGGTGGGTCGCGGAAGAGCATCGAGCGGGAAAGACGGCCCGATTCCCGGTCGTCACCGTAGACGGCGGCGAGCAAGTGCTCGAACCCATCGCGCCCGAAGCGCGGATCGCGAAGGACCATGACGACGTCGTCGTACCGCGTGAGCACCCAGAAGCCCATGGATGTCTGGTGGACCGGCTCGACGGAACGCAGCCGGTGATAGAACGGATACGGGTCCGCGTGGAACTCGGGCCGGAACGGGTTGAACAGTTCTTCGCTAGCCGCCATGCGACGTCATCCCCGCTCGTTCCCCCGCGTCAACAGTTTGTGTACTTCGGGCTGATCAGCGGCTTCTCGGTCCCGTCCGCGTCCCACATCTTGCGCCGGAGGCCGGCGAGGTCGCGCCCGTAGACGTGGATCTCGACGGTGTCGCGGTCGGTCGGGTTGTGCATCGCGTGCACCTCGTCGCCCGGGACGAGGCACGAGACGGCCCCCGGCGTGTGGCGCACGACCGTCTTCACCGCGAGCCTCGCCTTGCCGCCGGGGAGGCCTTCCGCGACGTGGTAGCGCGTTTCGTCGATCTCGTTGTCGACGACGCCGATCACGCCCCACGTCTCGTGGTTGTGCGCGCCCGCGGTCTCGCCCGGTCCCCAGATGACCGACGTCACGTTGAAGCGGGGTGCGCGGTGGAGCATGTAGCGGCCCCGCCGCTGGCCCGGCGGGCGCCGGCGGAACTCGGCGGGCACGGCGACGGGGTTCTTCACGAGCCGCGCCAGGAGCGGCGCGACGCGCTCGGTGATGACGTGCGGCGAGGGCTCGTCGCGCGTGAGGCGGTCGAGGTCGGCGATGAAGCCCTCGAGCGTGTAGGTCGCCATCGTCATGAGTCCTCCTATCGCTCGACCGGGGTGTCGGGCCGCCCGCCCCATTCGCTCCACGAGCCGTCGTAGACCGCCACCTGCTTCCGCCCGAGCAGATGAAGGCCGAGCGCCAGCACCGAGGCGGTGACGCCCGAGCCGCAGGTCGTGACCACGGGCCGGTCCAGATCGACGCCCGCCGCCTCGAACGCGCGGCGCAACGCGTCGAGCCCGAGGAGCGTCCCGTCCTTCGCGTAGAGCCGGTCGTACGGCAGGTTGAGGCTGCCCGGAATGTGGCCGGCGCGGAGGCCCGGGCGTGGCTCGGGCTCGGTGCCGACGAAGCGGCCGTGCGAGCGCGCGTCGACCACCTGCTCGCGGCCGTGCCTGAGGTTGGCGCGCATCTGGGCGAGGTCGCGCACGCGGCTCGGGTGGAGGCGAGCCGTGTAGCGGCGGAACCGGGGGGCGGGCAGGCCCGACTCGACGGGCCGTCGCTCGGCGCGCCACCTCGGGAGGCCCCCGTCGAGGACGGCGACCTGCGCGTGGCCGAAGGCGCGGAACGTCCACCAGACGCGCGCGGCGCTGACGACCCCGCGCGTGTCGTAGACGACGACACGGTCGGCGTTCCCGCATCCGAGCGCGCCGACGCCCTCCGCGAACGCCCGCGCGCTCGGCAGCATGTGTGGCAGGAGCGTGCTCGTGTCGGCGATCGCGTCGATGTCGAAGAACACGGCGCCGGGGATATGCGCCTCGACAAACTCCTCGAAGGCGTCGCGCTTGAGCTCCGGCAAGTGCCACGAGCCGTCCACCACGCGCAGGTCGCGGCGGCCGAGGTTCGCGGCGAGCCAGTCGGTCGTGACGCGCGCCCCCATCGTCACAGGAGCCGGCTCCGGCTGCGTCCCTCCGCGTCGAGGTCGGCTTCCCACCGCAAGTAGCGCTCCATCGCGTCGCGTCCCCGCTCGTAGGGCTTCCGCACGACGTCGTCGGGCTCGTCGGCGAGGCGCGTCCCCCCGTCTTCGACGGCGAGCCCCGCCTGGGTCCACGCCCGCGTGCCCCCGTCGAGGACGCGTGCGGCGGCGTACCCCAGGCCCGTGAGAGTGGCCGCGGCGAGGGTCGAGGCGAAGCCGTCGGCGCACGTGACGACGACCGGGGCTCGCCGGTCCGGCGCGACCGTCCCGACCGTCCACTCGAGCCGGCTGCGACAGAGCCAGTAGGCACCCGGCACGTGGCCGCGGGCGTACGCGTCGCTCGCGTCGACGCTGAGGATCGGTCCCGTGCCGAGGTCGCCCGGCTCGACGCGCGCGACGCGCTCGCGGGCGGCTTCCCAGCCGAACGGGACCCCAGCCGGGTGACCCGTCTCGACCGCGCCGCCGGCGTCGATCCATGCGGGCAGACCCCCGTCGAGCACGGCGACGTCGGGGAATCCCATGCGGGAGAGCCACGAGGCCGTCATCACGGAGCGCGCGACGCCGTCGCAGACGAGGACGATCGACGCGGCGCGGACCGCGACGTACTCGTCGGTCGCCTGCACCACCTGGCCCCCGGGCGCCCAGACCGCGCCGGCGACGTGACCCGCGGCGTACTCGTCGGCCGTCCGCACGTCGAGGACGTGGAGGTTATCGCGTCGGCGCCTCGCCTGCAGGGCCGTGAGCTCGCCGGGGGACACGAAGCGGATCCCGTCCTCGCGCGCGACGCGCGTCGCCGTGCGCGTGGCGGCGGCGCGGCTCCGCGCCGTCGGCGCGGGCGCCCAGCGCGCCGCGCCGCGCTCGAGCGTGAGCCCGGCGAGCTCCCAGCCCATCGTCCCGTTCTCGAGGGCCAGCACGGGATTGGGGAGCTCCATGCGCCGGAGCGACTCCGCGCCGATGTAGGAGCGCGTGCGCCCGCCGCAGTGGACGACGATCGTCGTCTCGGGGTGCCTGACCAGCTCGCCGATGCGGAAGACCAGCTCGCCGCCCGGGACGCTCCAGGCCCCGGGGAGACAGCCACGCGCGTACTCCTCGGGTGTTCGGGCGTCCACGATGAGGAGGTCGTCACCGCGCGTGATCCGCTCGTGGAGCTCGTGGGGCGCGAGCTGCGGTGTCTTCCACTCGTGGAGCGCGCGCTCGCCGAAGACCTTGCTCGGCACGTTGATCCCCTGCACGAGCGGACGCCCGTCGGCGCGCCACACGGCGAGCCCGCCGGCGAGGATCTCCAGGTCGGTGTAGCCCATCTCGCCGAGCGTCGGGAGCGCCCGCTCGGCGAGACGCCCGTCCTCGTCGCAGAGGACGAGAGGCGTCGAGCGTGCGGGGACGAGCGCCGGCAGCCGGAACTCCAGGAGGCGGCGCGGGAGCGACGTGGCGCGGTAGATGTGGCCTCGCTCGTACGTCGCCTTCTCGCGCAGATCGAGAAGGGCGTGGGGCGCGTTCGACTGCATCCGGCGCACGAGCTCGTCGGCGACGATCATGCTGGACGCTCATCTTGCCTTCGCGGCCGAGGCCGCGCAAGCTGGAAACACGCGATGACCTTCCCCGACGCGCTGCGCGCGCTCAACCACCGCGACTTCCGCGTGTTCTGGGGCGGCCAGCTCGTCTCGCTGATCGGCACGTGGATGCAGTCCGTGGCCCAGTCCTGGCTCGTGCTCGAGCTGAGCGGCTCGCCGTTCAAGCTCGGACTGATCGGGACGTTCCAGTTCGCGCCTGTCTTGGTGTTCTCGGTGATCGGGGGCGCGATCGCCGACCGGCTGCCCAAGCGGCGATTGATCATTGTGACCCAGACGGCGCTCGGCCTGCAGGCGTTCGCGCTCGCGGCGCTCGTCTGGAGTGGGCACGTGCGCTACTGGCACGTCGGGCTCCTGGCGCTGCTCCTGGGTTGCGCCAACGTCGTCGACATGCCGACGCGCCAGTCGTTCGTGGCCGAGATGGTCGGCAGGCGAGACCTCGGCAACGCCGTCGCGCTCAACTCCGCGGCCTTCAACGGCGCGCGCATCGTCGGGCCCGCGGTCGCCGGGCTCCTGATCGCGCGCTTCGGCGTGGCGCCCGCGTTCTTGCTCAACGGCCTGTCGTTCCTGGTCGTGATCGCGGCGCTCCTCGTGGTCCGCGCCGAGGGCGCGCCGCGCCCACGTGGCGCGACGACGGTGGCCGCGGAGGCGCTGCAGGGCGTCGGGTACGCGCTCAAGACGCCCCGGATCGCGTTGATCTTGAGCCTCGTCCTGGTCGTGAGCCTCTGCGTCTTCAACTTCACCGTCTACGTGCCGCTCTTTGCGCGCGACGTGCTCCACCAGGGCGCGGCGGGATTCGGGCTCCTCATGGCGGCGCTCGGCGTCGGCGCGGTCGCCGGCGCCCTGGCGCTGGCGACGCTCGGCGGCCATGAGCCGGCCCTCTCGGCGATCTTCACGGCGGGGTTCTTCGCCAGCGCGGCGCTCGGCGCGCTGGCGGCGGTGTCCGACTTCCGCACCGCGGTGGTGGTGCTCTTTCAGGTCGGCTTCTTTTCGATCATCTTCATGGCGGGCTGCAACACGACGCTCCAGCTCGATACGCCCGACGAGCTGCGTGGGCGCGTGATGAGCCTCTACACGCTGGCGTTCGGCGGCGTCTTCCCGCTCGGCGCCTTCCTCGTCGGCGCGATCGCCGAGACGGCCGGCGTCCGCGCGGCGTGCCTCGCGGGCGGTGGCGCCGGCTTCGTGGGCGTGGCGGCGCTCCTCGTCTGGTGGCGACGCCGAGGGCGGTGAGGGCGCTCAGATCGTCCTCACTCGCGGACGATTCGGGCTCCCAGCCCCCGGAGGCGATCGTCGACGCGCTCGTAGCCACGGTCCACCTGTCGGACGTTGTGAATGACGGAGCGGCCCTGCGCGCAGAGCGCGGCGGCGATCAGGGCCATGCCGGCTCGGATGTCCGGAGACACGATGGTCGCGCCGTGGAGTCGGCTCGGGCCGATCACGACTGCCCGGTGTGGATCGCAGAGCACGATGCGGGCGCCCATGGCGATCAGGCTATCGACGAAGAACAGACGGCTCTCGAAGAGCTTCTCGTGAATGAGCACCGTCCCTTCCGACTGTGTCGCGAGCACGAGGGCCAGGGGGGTGAGATCGGCCGGGAACCCCGGCCAGGGCGCATCGTCGACCTTGGGGATCGCGCCCTCGATATCGGAGACGATGACGCGCTTCTGCGCCGCGGGCACGCGGAGCGTCGTGCCCTCGAGGAGAGTCTCCACCCCGAGTCGGGCGAACACGATCCGGATCATGCGCAGGTGATCGGGGACCACGTCCTGGAGACGGAGCTCGCCGCCCGTCATCGCCGCGACGGCGACGAGGGAGCCGATCTCGATGTGATCCGGCGCGACCCGGTGCCGGGCCGGCTGGAGCCGGGCCACGCCGTCGATGTCCAGGACGTTGCCCCCGATCCCGGCGATCCTCGCCCCCATCGCATTCAGCGCGTGGCACAACCCCTGGACGTGCGGCTCCGAGGCCGCGTTGAGGATTTGCGTGCGTCCCTCGGCCACCGCGGCGGCCATCACGGCGGTCTCGGTCGCCGTGACGCTGGCTTCGTCGAGGAACACCTCGGCGCCGCGGAAGCGCCCGTCGAGCTTGAGATGGTAATACGTGTCTTCGAGGGCGATGCGGGCGCCGAGCTGACGGAGCGCGAGGAGGTGGGTGTCGAGCCTCCGGCGGCCGATCTTGTCGCCTCCCGGCCGCGGCAGCACGGCCAGACCCGACCGCGCGAGGAGGGGCGCGGCGAGGAGGAACGAGCCGCGAATTTCCGAGGCCAGCGCGACGTCGGGACGCGAGTCGCGGAGCCTCGAGGCGTCGACCGCGACGGCGTGATCGCCGGCCCAGTCGATCTGGACCCCGAGCCCGCGGAGGAGCTCGATCAGCGTCTCGACGTCCCGGATTCGGGGAACGTTCTCGATCGTCACGCTCCCCGACCCGAGGAGCGAGGCCGCGAGGAGCGGCAGGGCCTCGTTCTTGTTGCCGCTCGGCGTCACCGTCCCGCCGACCGGGTGCCCCCCGTCGATCACGAAGCGATCGCCCGCGGCCGCCGCGCGTGCCATCGACCTAGACGTACGAGGGGCCGTCGATCACCGGATGCTTCCGGAGGAAGTCCTCGTCCACCTCGACGCCGAGGCCCGGTTTCTCGAGGGGACCGACGCAGCCGTTCGCGTCGAGCGTATAGGGCGTGCTCGTGAGCCGATCGCGGAACAGGTTCCCCGTCGACACGTCCGCTTCGAAGTAGCCCCCGTTGTCGATGGCGGCCAGGAAGTGGACCGACGCCGCCATGCTGAGACCGGTCATCGAGGTGTGGGGGTGGATCGGGAGCTTCCACGCGGAGGCCAGGGCGGCGATCCGAAGGGCCTCGGTGATGCCCCCGGTCTTCGCGAGGTCGGGCTGGAGGATCGTGATGGCGCGATCCTCGATGACGCGCGTGAACTCGAAACGCGTGTAGTGGTTCTCGCCCGCCGCGAGCGGTACCTTCGCGAACGTGACGGCGAGGGCGTAGCTCCGGTGGTCGTGGGCGGGGAACGGCTCCTCGAGCCAGCCGACGCCGTGCGCCTCGAGCCCGGGCATCGCGCGCCGCGCGTCGGCGACCGTGTAGCCCGTGTTGGCGTCGGTGAGGATCACGAGGCGGTCGCCGAACGCGCGCCGCACGGCGGCGACGCGCTCGAGGTCGCGCTCGGGCGTGTCGCCCACACGGAGCTTCAGCGCGCGGTAGCCCTGGGCGACCAGCGCGCGCGCCTCGTCCACGAGCTTCGCCGGCTCGGCGTAACCCAGCGACACACCGCCCGCGTACGCGGGGATCGGGCGTGCGGCGCCGCCGAGCAGACGATAGAGCGGCCAGCCCGCCGCCTTGGCGCGGATGTCCCAGAGCGCCATGTCGATGCCCGAGAGGGCGATCGACGCGCCGGCGCCCATGCCGTGGCTCGCGAGCTGGCGCGTGTAGACGCGCTGCCACACGCCGACCACGTCCGCCGCCTCCATGCCGAGGACGAGCTGGCGCAGGGTGGTGTTGATGAGGTGGGCGACCGCGCCGGGGGCGCGCCCGTGGTGGGCCTCGCCCCAGCCGACGAGGCCGTCGTCGGTCGTGACCTTGACGACGACGGCGTCACGCTTGACGGCGCGCCCGATGCCGAGCGTGACGCTCGCCTCGGGCGGCAGCGGAAAGGACGTCGGCGACGCGCGGAGCTCGACGATTTTCATCGCCGGCCTCAGCAGCTCTTCGCGGTCGGGTCGGCGCCCACCCGCACGACGAGCTTGCCGAAGTTCCTCCCGCGCAAGAGGCCGATGAACGCCTCCGGCGCGTTCTCGAGCCCGACGACGACGTCCTCGCGGTAGCGGACCCTGCCCTCGCGGAGCCACGGCACACAGTCGCGGTAGAAGTCGGCGAAGCGGTCCCCGTGATCGGAGACGATGAAGCCTCGGACGAGCGCCCGGTTGGCGAGGAGGGGGAAGAGGTTCGGCCCAGGCGGTAGCTCTGCGGCGTTGTACTGGGAGATCAGGCCACAGAGCGGGATGCGCGCGAACGGGTTCAGGAGCCGCAGGACCGCGGCGAGGACGTCGCCGCCGACGTTGTCGAAGTAGACGTCGATCCCCTTCGGGCACGCTTTCTGGAGCGCCGGCACGAGGGGTTCACTCCGGTGGTTCACGCAGGCATCGAATCCGAGCTCCTTGACGACGAACTCGCACTTCGCCTCCGAGCCCGCCACGCCGACCGCGCGGCACCCTCGGATCTTGGCGATCTGCCCCACCACGGAGCCGACGGCGCCGGCCGCAGCCGAGACGACGATCGTTTCGCCGGGCTTGGGCTGGCCGATGTCGAGGAGGCCGACGTAGGCCGTCATCCCGGGCATGCCGAGAACGCCGAGCGCGGTGGAGAGGGGCGCTGCCTTCGGATCGAGCTTCCGCACGCCGGCGCCCCGGGAGACCGCGTAGGCCTGCCAGCCGGTGGAGCCGACGACGAAGCTGCCCGTTGGGAACGCGGGATTGTTGGAGGCGACGACCTCGCTGACGGCGCCGCCGACCATGGGCTTGCCGAGCTCGGCGGGCTGGGCGTACGACTTCACGTCGTTCATCCGGCCGCGCATGTACGGGTCGAGTGAGAGGTAAATCGTCCGACACAGAAACTCGCCCTCCCCGGGGGAGGGCACAGGCGACTCGACGAGCTCGAAGTCGGAGAGCTTGGGCTCCCCCCTGGGGCGGCTCCGGAGCAGGACCGCACGGTTCAATAAGTTTTGCATGTGGCCGAGGGTACACTAGAGTAGAGGGAGATGGCGATGCGTAGCCTCGCCAGAGACCGGTGACGGAGTTCATTCCGGACACCCCGTCCGTCGCCCGCGCGTACTGTCCAGGCTGTGAACCCGACGCTGACCCAAGCCTGGAGGTCCTCGACGTGCGCTGGTGCGAGTCCCATGCACCTCCGCGCGACGGCGCTGACGACGAGGTGGTGACCGCGGCGGCCTATCTCTCCGGTAGCGCGGAGGCGGGCGGCGACGACAACCGGCGCTGGTGTGAGGTGCTTCACCGGCGCCGCCGCTAGTTTTACTCGGAGGGGGGCTTTGCCCCCCTTCCGAACCCTCCCCCCAGGATCGGTTGCGCCGGCGAAGCCGGCGCT
>Ga0209350_1000891_pt1 | contig 14325 bp, 15 predicted proteins | sample GraSoi013_2_20cm_2_FD_185822 | JGI IMG/M metagenome (GOLD analysis project Ga0209350, IMG submission 185822) | Grasslands soil microbial communities from the Angelo Coastal Reserve, California, USA - Sample 09_27_2013_2_20cm (SPAdes) (version 2) | ecosystem: Environmental > Terrestrial > Soil >...
CTCGCCAGTGCCGTCGCCGAGGGGATCGTGGCGTACCTGCTCGAATTCGAGCGCAAGGTCGCGGTCGTGGCGCCGGCGGGCGGCCGGTGACGCCGGTCGAGCTGTTCGGCGTCTCGTTTCAAAATCCCGTTCTCCTCGCCTCCGGCACCGCCGGCTTTGGCCGCGAGGTGTGCGGCGTCATCGACCTGGACGCCCTGGGCGGTATCGTGACCAAGGCCGTCACGCCGGACGCGAGGCGTGGCCATGCGGCGCCGCGCGTCGCCGAATTCGCGGGCGGCATGCTCAACGCCGTGGGCCTCGCCAATCCGGGTCTCGACGCGGTGCGCGCCCACGACCTTCCCTGGCTAGCGACGGCGCTGCGGCGCGCCCGCGTCCTGGTCAACGTCGCCGGCGCTACGCTCGACGACTACGCTCGCGTGATCGCGGGGCTCACCGACCTGCCCGTGGTGACCGCGTTCGAGATCAACGCATCCTGTCCCAACACCAGTGCCGGCGGGCTCGAGTTCGGCGCGACCGCCGACGGTCTACGCTCCCTGGTGCGGCGCTGCCGCGCGGTCGCGACCCGCCCGCTCGCGGTCAAGCTTTCCCCCGCGCTGCCGGACATCGCCGCCATGGCCGAAGTAGCGCGGGACGAGGGGGCGGACGCCGTGACGCTGGTGAACACCGTCCCGGGCTGGCGACGCGGCGCGTGCGCGAGAAGGTGGCGATCCCCGTGATCGGCGTCGGCGGGATCCGCACCGCAGGCGACGCGCGCGAGTATCTCGCGGCGGGCGCTTCGCTGGTCGCGATCGGCACGGCTGCCCTCGCCGATCCGCGCGTACCGGAGCGCATCGCCCGGGAGCTCGCGCGTGGCTGACCTGATCGTCGCCTTCGACCTGCCGGGCGGACGCGAGGCGCTGGCGCTCGCGGCTCGCCTCCCTGGGCTGCGTTGGGCCAAGATCGGCCCCGTCCTCTACACCAGGGAAGGGCCGGCGATCGTGCGTGAGTTCATCGCCCGTGGGGTGCGCGTATTTCTCGACCTCAAGTGGCACGACATTCCCAGCGTCGTCGCGGAGGCCGTGGCCGCGGCGGCCGAACAGGGAGTCGCCATGGCCACGGTGCACACGCTCGGCGGACCCGCGATGCTCGCCGCCGCCAGCGGTGCAGCGGGCAACGTCGCGCTCGTCGGCGTCACGATCCTCACCTCGCACGACACCGCGGAGGTGGAGCGCGTGCTCGGCCGCGGCGTCCCGGACCTGGGGTTCGAGGCGGAGCGCCTGGCGCGGCTCGCGGTAGAGGCACGGTTGCGTGGGGTGGTCGCCTCGGGTCGGGAGTTGGCACTGCTGCGAGCGGCCCTGGGCCCGGACCTCTGGATCGTGGTCCCGGGGATTCGGGGGCCGGGCGACTCGACCGCCGATCAGCGGCGCACCGTCACCCCGGCCGACGCGGTGCGCCTGGGCGCGACCCATCTCGTGGTGGGGAGGCACGTGACCGGGGCCGGGGACCCGAGCGGGGTGTACCAGCGGCTGGTGGAGAGCCTATGACCAGCCGGGTGTTGACGGTGCCCGTGATCGCGACGTGCAAGCGATTGTCGGGCAAAGCCCTAGGCTCGTGCTCCAGATTCCCGGGGCGGATCCGTCGCCGCCGCTCGAGCGCGCCCAGGCGGCCGAGCTCCTGCGCCGGCACCTGCAGCGAGTGGTGGAGCGGGCGGTCGCGGTCGGGGCGGTGCGAGAAGTGGAGCCGGGGCATGGCTACGCCGAGCTCGATCGGCGCTACGTGGTGGCGGGGACGAGCGACGAGCGGCGCGAGACGATTTTTCTCCGGTTTCGAAAGCCGGGGCTGGAGTGGCTGCTGACGGAGTTGCGGAGTGCGCCGTAATCGCGCCCCTTGCGCGAACTTACGACCCCGTCTATAGTTCGTGACTGAACTGGATTTTTTTTCTCCGGAGCGTGCCGCTTGAAGGTTCGGACCAGCGTCAAACCAATCTGCGAACACTGTAAGGTGATCAAGCGGCGGGGCGTGATCCGCGTGATCTGCAAGCGCAGTCCCAAACACAAGCAGCGGCAGGGGTAGCACATGGCACGCATTGCGGGCGTGGATCTGCCGCGCGACAAGAAAATCCAGTACGCTCTCCCGTACATCTACGGCATCGGCCCCAACAACGCGAAGAAGATCCTCGCGGAGACGGGGGTGAACGCGGACGCCCGGGTGCGCGATCTGCGGGACGCCGAGGTGGCGCGGTTGCGGCAGGTGATCGAGCGGGACTACAAGGTGGAAGGCGCGCTCCGCACCGAAGTCGCGATGAACATCAAGCGGCTGATGGACATCGGGACGTATCGCGGGTCGCGGCATCGCAAGAACTTGCCGGTGCGCGGCCAGCGCACGCACACCAACGCGCGCACCAAGAAGGGGCCGCGGCGCGCGATTGCGGGCAAGAAGAAGCCCCTCCTGAAAAAGTAAATGGCACAAGCCAAGGCGGCGGGCGCGAAGCGCGCCAAAAAGGTGGTCGAGGCCGAAGGCATCGCCCACATCACGGCGACGTTCAACAACACGCTCATCACGATCACCGACATGCAGGGGAACGCCCTCACCTGGGGATCCTCGGGCAAGGCCGGGTTCCAGGGCTCGAAAAAGTCGACCCCGTTTGCCGCCACCGTGGCGGCGGAGCAGGCGGCTCGCGAAGCGATGAACCTGGGCGTGCGGCGCGTGCACGTGCGCGTGCAAGGCCCCGGCTCGGGCCGCGAGTCCGCGATCCAGGCGCTCGCCACCGCGGGCCTCCAGATCCGCTCGATCCGCGATGTGACCCCGATTCCCCACAACGGGTGCCGCCCGCCCAAGAAACGGCGGGTCTGAGCCATGGCACGCTACACCGGCCCCGCCTGCAAGCTGTGCCGCCGCGAGGGCACCAAGCTGTTTCTCAAGGGCACGCGCTGCCTCACGGAAAAATGCGCGGTCGAGCGGCGGCCGTACGCGCCGGGCCAGCACGGCCAGTCGTCGGGACGGCGCCGCAAGGCGTCCGACTATCAGCGCCAGCTGCGCGAGAAGCAGAAGGTGAAGCGCATCTACGGGCTCTCGGAGCGCCAGTTCCGGAACATCTTCGACGCCGTGCTGAAGGAGCCGGGCGTGACCGGTGAGGCCCTGCTCGTCGCGCTCGAAAGCCGGCTCGACAATCTCGTGTACCGGATGGGCTTCGCCGTGTCCCGCCGGCAGGCGCGCCAGCTGGTGCGGCACCGCCACGTGCAGGTGAACACCCGCACGGTCGACATCCCTTCCTACCGGGTGCGCCCGGGGGACGAAGTGAAGCTCGCCGAGGCGAGCCGCGAGCTGGTGCAGGTCAAGCACGCGCTCGAGCAGTTCGGCCGGCAGCAGCCCGTGACCTGGATTCACGTCGATACCGACAAGGCGACCGGCAAGATGACCGAGCGGCCGACCCGCGACGCCATCCCGATCGCCGCGCAAGAACAGTTAATCGTCGAGCTCTATTCCAAGTGATGACGACTCTCGATGTGACCGGGTTGGTCCGTCCGCACCTGGTCGAGATGACCAAGCGGGAAGACAACCCCAACGCCGCCGAGTTCCGGCTCCAGCCGCTGGAGCGGGGCTACGGCTATACCCTCGGCAACTCGCTGCGCCGCATGCTGCTCTCGTCGTTGCGCGGCGCGGCCGTCTGGGCCTTCCGGCTCGACGGGGTGGTGCACGAGCACCAGACGATTCCCGGTGTGGTCGAGGATGTGCACCAGATCATCCAGCGGTTGAAGCAGCTCACCATCGTCCTCTCGCCGGACGTGGACGAAGCGGTGATGCACATCAAGCACGACAAAGCCGGCCCGGTCTACGCGCGGGATATCGAAGCGCACAGCGGGGTCACCATCGTCAATCCCGATCAGCTGCTGTTCACGGTCCAGGACGACCGCGACATCGGGGGTGAGCTGTACGTGAACAAGGGCAGGGGCTACGTCGAGGCGGAGCAGCACCCGGTCGACCGCACCATGCCCGTCGACGTCGTGCGCGTGGACTCGATCTACAATCCCGTGCGGCGCGCCAACTTCACGGTGGCGGAGACGCGCGTCGGGCAGCGCACCGATTACGACCGGCTCACGCTGACGGTCGAGACCAACGGCACCATCTCCCCCGAGGACGCCGTCGCGTACGCGGCCGCGCTCGCCCAGGAGCACTTCCGCTTCTTCGTCGACTTCGGCAAGGTGCCCATGGTGGCGGCCCAGCCGGCCGGGAACGGCGGCGCCGCTACCAGCCGGTTGCGCGAGGTGCTGGGGCGCTCGATCGACGACGTCGGGCTCTCCGTCCGCTCGGTCAATTCGCTCAAGAACTCCAACATCCGCACCCTGGCCGACCTGGTGCAGTACCGCGAAGAGGATCTGCTCAAGGTCAAGAACGTGGGCGAGAAGGCGCTGGGCGAGATCGCCGAGCTGCTGCGCCGCGAAGGCCTCAACTTCGGCATGAAGTTCGAGGAGGCCGCGGACGAGCTCAAGGTGGTGGATCCCGGCGTCGCGCCGCAGGCGCAGGCGACGGAGGGAGACCTGGAGTAATGCGGCACCGCGCCAAGGGCCGCCAGCTGTCGCGCACGGCGAGCCATAAGAAGGCGATGCTCGCGAACATGGCGACGAGCCTGTTCCGGCACGACAAGGTCGTGACCACCGAGGCCAAGGCGAAGGAGCTGCGTCCCTACGCCGAGCGGCTCATCACGCTGGCGCGGCGCGGCGATCTGCACGCCCGCCGCCTCGTGGAGCGGCGCCTCAAGGACCGCGAGGTGACGCACCGGCTCTTCAAGGATCTGGGTCCGCGCTTCGCGGCACGCCCGGGTGGCTACACGCGCATCATCAAGTTGGGCCATCGCGCGGGCGACGGCGCCGACGTGGCTCGGATCGAACTGCTGGGTGCGTGACGGAGCGGTGGGGGAACGGCGGGAGCGGCAAGGGGGACCTCGGTCCCCCTTTTCATTACGCCGCCTTGGTGACCCGGTTGGCCTTGAGGCACCGCGTGCAGACGCGCAGCCGCCGCGTGGTCCCGTTCACTACGGCCCGCACGCGCTGCAGGTTCGGATACCAGCGCCGGTTCGTCTTGTTGTTCGCGTGGCTGATGTTGTGCCCCGTGATGGGGCCCTTGCCACAAATCTCACAAACTCGAGCCATCGGAGCCGTCCGATCGCGAATGACCGTCCAGAAGCATAAGCCCGTCCTTAAGGGCGCGGCCGCCCGTAAGGGCGAGGCGAGCAAACCTAAGCCGGTGAGCACGGTGGGGCAACCCCGGCGCACCGCTGTGATCACCGGCATCACCGGACAGGACGGCTCCTACCTGGCGGAGCTGCTGCTCGCCAAAGGCTACGACGTCGTGGGCGTCGTGCGCCGCACGTCACACGACTCCTACGAGCGCATCGGGCACCTGCTGGACCGCGTCCACATCGTGCCCGCGGATCTCTTGGACCAGCATTCGCTCACGTCCGTGGTGCGCGACGCCCGCCCGGACGAGGTCTACAACCTGGCCGCTCAGAGCTTCGTCCCCACCTCTTGGACCCAGCCGGTCCTGACGGGCGAATTCACGGCACTCGGCGTCACGCGCCTGCTCGAGGCGGTCCATCTGGCGCATCCGACGGCGCGGTTTTACCAGGCCAGCTCGTCCGAGATGTTCGGCAAGGCGCAGGAGACCCCGCAGCGCGAGACGACGCCCTTCTACCCGCGCTCTCCCTACGGTGTGGCCAAGGTGTACGGGCACTGGATCACCGTCAACTACCGCGAGTCCTACGGCCTGTACGCCGTCAGCGGCATCCTCTTCAACCACGAGTCTCCCCGGCGCGGCCTCGAGTTCGTCACCCGCAAGGTGACGCATGGCGTGGCCCGCATCGTGAAAGGCAAGGCGCGGGAATTGCGTCTCGGCAATCTCGATGCGCGGCGGGACTGGGGGTTCGCGGGCGACTACGTGGACGCCATGTGGCGTATGCTGCAGCCTCCCCGACCGGGGGACTACGTGATCGGGACGGGCGAGATGCACTCGGTCCGGGAGTTGTGTGAGCTCGCCTTCTCGCACGTGGGCCTGGACTGGCAAAAATACGTCACCGTGGACCCCCGGTTCGTGCGGCCGGCGGAAGTGGACACCCTGCAGGCCGATCCGGGCAGGGCGCGGCGCGAGCTCGAGTGGGCGCCGCGCACGAGCTTCGCCGAGCTGGTGCGCATGATGGTGGACGCCGACTTGGAGCGAGTGTCGTGAAGGTGCTGGTGACCGGTGCCGACGGATTCGTCGGCCGTTGGCTGGTGCGGCGGCTGCTCGCCGACGGGCGCGAGGTATACGGGGCGGTGCGGCCGGGGCAGAGCCCGCCGGCGGTGGCTCCCGCGGCGGACCTGACGCCCGCTGAGCGCGACGCGGTGCGCTGGCTGCCGCTCGAGCTCACGGACGCCGAATCGGTGCGGCGGAGCGTCGGCCTCCCCTACGATGCCGTCGTGCACCTCGCCGCGATATCGTCGGGTGTGGATGCGACGCGCGACCCCGGCTTCGCCTGGACGGTGAACGCCGCCGGTACGGCGCGCGTCGTCCAGGTGCTCGCCGACGCGAAGCGCGTCGGGCGTGCGGATCCGGTGGTTCTCGTCGTCTCGACCGGAGAGGTGTACGGGGCCTGCGCCGACCAGCGGGCACGCCGCGAGACCGATCCGGTCGCCCCGACGTCGCCGTATGCGGCCAGCAAGGGCGGGGCGGAGCTGGCGGCGCTCGAAGCGTGGCGGCGCGCCGGGCTGCGCGTGGTGGTGGCACGGGCCTTCGCCCACACCGGACCGGGCCAGGATGCGCGCTTCGTCGTGCCCGCCTTCGCCGAGCGGCTGCGGTTCGCCAAACGGGTCGGCGCGCCCGTGGTCAAGGTCGGCAACCTCGAGCCGGTGCGGGAGTTCCTGCACGTGCGAGACGTCGTGGACGCCTACGTCCGGCTGCTCGTCCGCGGGCACGCCGGGGAGACGTACAACGTGGCGTCGGGAGAAGGGATCTCTCTGGAGCGGCTGTTCGACCGGCTCGCCGGACTGATCGGGGTGCACCCGCTCACGGAAGCGGACCCCGATCTGGTGCGCGGTGGGGACATTGTCCACCTGGTGGGGGACGCGACGAAGCTGCGGGCCGCGACGGGGTGGGCGCCGCGCTACTCGCTGGACGATACGCTGCGGGAGGTCGTCGATGCCCAAACGGACTGATCTCCGGCGGATCCTGCTGATCGGCTCCGGACCGATCGTGATCGGCCAGGGAGCCGAGTTCGACTATTCGGGGACGCAGGCGATAAAGGCCCTCAAGGAAGAGGGCTACGCGGTCGTGCTGGTGAATTCGAACCCCGCCACCATCATGACCGACCCCGAGCTGGCCGATCGGACGTACGTCGAGCCGGTCACGCCGGAGTGGGTGCGCAAGGTGATCGAGCGCGAGCGGCCCGACGCGCTGCTGCCCACCATGGGCGGGCAGACCGCGTTGAACGTGGCGATGGCCCTGGTACGCGACGGCACGCTGGAGCGATTCGGCGTCGAGCTGATCGGAGCGAACGCCCGCGCCATTCAGATGGCGGAAGACCGGGCGGAGTTCGCGGCGGCGATGCAGCGGATCGGCCTGGCCACCCCGGTGGGCAAGACGGTGAGCAGCCTGGCCGAAGCGGTGGACGAGGTGGCGGAGACGGGCTACCCCGCGATTCTGCGGCCGTCGTTTACCCTGGGCGGCACGGGCGGCGGCGTCGCGTATAATCGCGCCGAGTTCGAGGAGATGGTGGAGCGCGCGCTCGAGCTGTCGCCCGTGCACACCACCCTGATCGAGCGCAGCGTGCTCGGGTGGAAGGAATTCGAGCTCGAGGTCATGCGGGATCGTCGCGATAACGTCGTGATCGTGTGCTCCATCGAGAACATCGACCCGATGGGCGTGCACACCGGCGACTCGATCACCGTCGCCCCTGCGATGACGCTCACGGACCGGGAGTACCAGCGGATGCGCGACGCGGCGATCGCCATCATCCGCGAGATCGGCGTCGAGGCCGGCGGGTGCAACATCCAGTTCGCGGTGAACCCGGCGGACGGAGAAATGCTGGTGATCGAGATGAACCCGCGCGTCTCGCGGTCGTCGGCGTTGGCGTCGAAAGCCACGGGGTTCCCGATCGCCCGCATCGGCGCGAAGCTGGCCGTGGGATACACGCTCGACGAGCTGCCCAACGATATCACCCGGACCACGCCGGCGTCGTTCGAGCCGGTGCTCGACTACGTGGTGGTGAAGGTGCCGCGCTTCGCCTTCGAGAAGTTTCCCACCGCCGACTACCGCCTCACCACGCAAATGAAATCCGTGGGCGAGGCGATGGCGATCGGTCGCACCTTCAAGGAGGCGTTCCAGAAGGGCCTCCGGGCGCTCGAGGCCGGCCGATCGGGCTGGGAGGCGGGGCAGACCCTGGGGGACGATCGGCTCACGAGCGACAGCCCCGAGGACCTGCGCGTCGCGCTGCGCACGCCCACGCCGGAGCGCATCTTCCAGATCAAGCGCGCGCTCGTCGCCGGCGTGTCGGTCGACGACATCGCGGTCGCGTCGGGCATCGATCCCTGGTTCCTGTTTCAGCTGGTGGAGCTGCTGGCCGCAGAGCGTGAGTTCGTGGCGCTGCCTCAACCGGGCGCCGCCGACCTGCGACGCATGAAGCGCATGGGGTTTTCCGACCACCAGCTCGCCGCGCTCCGCGCCACCACTGAGCAGGCGATCCGCGAGGCCCGCTGGCGCTGGGGCGTGCACCCCGCGTACAAGACGGTCGACACCTGTGCCGGTGAGTTTCCCTCGCGCACGCCGTACCTCTACAGCTCGTACGACGACGAGAACGAGTCGGAGCCGCTAGGCGCGCAGGGGATCGTGATCCTGGGGAGCGGGCCCAACCGCATCGGGCAGGGAGTCGAGTTCGACTACTGCTGCGTCCGGGCCGGCCTGGCCTTTCGCGAGCTGGGCTTCAAGACCATCATGATCAACTCGAACCCGGAGACGGTGTCGACCGACTTCGACATCTCGGACAAGCTGTACTTCGAGCCGCTGACGCTCGAGGACGTGCTGGAGATCGTGCGCTGGGAGCGTCCCAAGGGCGTCGTCGTCCAGCTGGGCGGCCAGACGCCGCTGCGCCTCACCAAGCCGCTCGAAGCGGCCGGCGTTCCGATCCTCGGGACGCCGCCCGACTCCATCGACGTCGCGGAAGATCGCGAGCGGTTCGAGGCGCTCGCCCGGCGGCTCGGCGTCACCCAGCCCGCCAACGGCACCGCCCGCTCCGTGGACGACGCGGTGGCCGCGGCGCAGCGGATCGGCTACCCGGTGCTGGTGCGCCCGTCGTACGTGCTGGGCGGACGCGCCATGGAAATCGTGTACGACGAAGGCTCGCTGCGGGCCTATTTCGACAAGGCGGCGCGTGTGGCGCCGGAGCACCCGGTGCTCATCGATCGCTTCCTCGAGGACGCGTTCGAGGGGGACGTGGACGCGATCGCCGACGGCCGGCGCTGTGTGATCGGCGGCGTGATGCAGCACATCGAGGACGCCGGTGTGCATTCGGGGGACTCGGCGTGCGTGCTCCCGCCGTATCTCATCGGGGACCGCCAGGTGGAGGAGATGCGCCGCTACACCCAGGCCTTCGCCCAGGCGCTCGGCGTGGTGGGGCTCATCAACGTCCAGTATGCCATCAAGGACGGGGTGGTCTACGTGCTCGAGGTCAACCCGCGGGCCTCGCGCACCGTCCCCTTCGTGAGCAAAGCGACGGGAGTGTCGCTCGCCAAGCTCGCGGCCGCCGTCATGGTGGGGCACACCCTGGACGAACTGGGCGTTCCCGATGACCTTCCGCTCCCCGGGGTGGCGGTCAAGGAAGCCGTCTTCCCCTTCACGAAGCTCCCCGGGGTGGATACCATCCTGGGCCCGGAGATGCGCTCCACGGGGGAAGTGATGGGGCTGGCGGACAGCTTCGGGATGGCGTTCGCCAAGGCGCAGATCGCGGCCGACGGCAGCCTGCCGTCGGCGGGCGCGATCTTCGTGACCGTGAACGATTCGGACAAGCCCACGGTGTTGCCGATCGTGCGGCGGTTCCACGAGATGGGCTTCCGCATCGTGGCCACCGAGGGCACCGCGCGGTACCTGCGGGCCCGGGGGGTGCCGGCCGAGCGCGTGGCCAAAGTGCACGAGGGGCGGCCCAACGCGATCGACTTGATCGTGTCGGGCGAGGCGCACCTGCTGATCAATACGCCCCTCGGGAAGTTCACGCAGGCGGACGACTACGCGATCCGGCGCGCGGCGCTGATGCACCGCGTGCCGTATACGACGACGATGTCGGCGGCGAGTGCCGCCTGCGACGCGATCATCGCTCTGCGCAGCCGAACGGGCAGCGTGAGGAGTCTCCAAGAATGGCACGAAAGAACGACGGCCGAAAAGCAGCCGCTGGCGGGCGCAAAGGCGCAGGAGCCAAGCCCCCCGCCGGCCGTGCGGGCGTAGCCAAAGCGACGGCGAAGGGCGCCAAAGGCGGCAAGCCGGTCGCCGCGGCGGCGCCCGCGCCGGCCAAGGTCAAGTTCCGCGGCCGGGTGCTCGAGAACGAGCCCCTGGGGCGCTATACCACGTACCGGTTGGGCGGCCCGGCGCGCTACTTCGTCATGCCGGCGGACCCGGACGACGTCGCCAAGGCGCTCGACCTGGCGCAGGAGCGTGGGCTGCCGTGGCTCGCCCTGGGGCTGGGATCGAACGTGCTCGTCAAAGATGCCGGCTTCCCGGGCGTGGTGATTCGCATCGGGAAGGGGCTCGATCGCTTCGAGATGAAGGGGGCCACGGCGATCGTCGGTGCCGGCCTCGCCACGCCGCTGCTGGCGCGCCGCACGGCGGAGGCGGGATTCTCGGGCGTGGAGCGCTTCATCGGCATCCCGGGAACGGTGGGCGGTGGCGTGTACATGAACGCCGGCGCGCACGGAGCGGAGTTCGCCGAGGTGCTGACCGAGGCGACGGTCATGGACGCGAAGGGCAAGATCAAGCAGGTGCCGCGCAAGCAGATCTCGTTCAAATACCGCTCGTCCAACCTCGGGCCGGTGGTCGTGCTGGAGGCGAAGCTGGCGCTGATCGAGGAGCCACCGGCGAAGCTCAAGGACGTGCAGGCGCGCCTGTTCCGCTGGCGCAAGGCCGGGACGCCGTTCGACCAGCCGTGCTGCGGATCGGTGTTCAAGAACCCGGGGGGCGCCCGCACGGCGGGGATGCTCATCGATGAGGCCGGCCTGAAGGGCTTCACGCTCGGCGGCACCCAGGTCTCGCCCCTGCACGCGAACTACATCGTCAATACGGGCAACGCCACCGCCAGCGAGGTGCTCAAGGTCATCGAGCACGTGCGCAAGACCGTCGCCAAGAAAACCGGCGTCGAGCTCGAGCTCGAGGTGAAGGTGATCGGCTAGATGGCGGACTACTTCGTCCACGAATCGAGCTACGTCGACGCGGGCGCCCGGATCGGCAAGGATACCAAGATCTGGCATTTCTGCCACGTCATGCCCGGCGCCGTCATCGGTGAGCGTTGCAGCCTCGGGCAGAACGTCGTGGTGATGGCCGGCACGCGCATCGGGAACAACGTGAAGGTCCAGAACAACGTGTCGATCTACGAGGGCGTCACCCTCGAGGACGACGTGTTTTGCGGGCCGTCCTGCGTGTTCACGAACGTGATGAACCCCCGCAGCCACGTGCCCCGCAAGCACGAGTACCGCCCCACCCTCGTGAAGCGCGGCTCGTCCATCGGCGCCAACGCGACGATCGTGTGCGGCGTGACGCTCGGCGAGTACGCGTTCATCGGCGCGGGCGCCGTGGTGACCTCCGACGTTCCGGCGTACGCGCTCATGGTGGGCGTGCCCGCCCGCCGCGTCGGCTGGATGTGCCAGTGCGGCGAGCGTCTGTTCGTGACGTCGGGCCAGACGGCGTGCCCCGTGTGTGGCTCACGCTACCAGGAGACGAACGGCAACCTGCGGATGATCACCCAACCCAGCCGGGTGGGATAGCGTCGTGGCCCTCCGTGCGGACACCCACGTCGTGAACGTGCCGCTGCTCGATCTGGTGGCGCAGTACCGCGCGATCAAGGACGACGTCCTGCCCGCGATTCAGGCGGTGATCGAGTCCCAGCAATTCGTGATGGGCCCGAGCGTCCCGCGGCTCGAGACCGCCATCGCCGGGCTGGCCCACGCGACGCACGGCATCGCGTGCGCCAGCGGGACCGACGCGCTGCTCCTGCCCCTCAAGGCGCTCGACCTGAAACCCGGGGACGAGGTGATCACCACCCCGTTCACGTTCTTCGCCACCGCCGGCACCATCCACAACGCCGGTGGGACGCCCGTGTTCGTGGACATCGAGCCGGGGACGTTCAACATCGATCCCGCCGCCGTGGAGGCGGCGATCACGCCCCGGACCCGAGCCCTCATGCCGGTCCACTTGTATGGCCAGATGGCCGCCCTGGAACGGTTGCTGCCGCCGGCGGGGGCTCGAGGGGTCCGCGTCATCGAGGACGCCGCGCAGGCGATCGGGGCGCGGCGCCGCATCGAGGGACGCTGGCGCATGGCGGGCGAACTGGGCTGGGCGACGGGCTATTCCTTCTTCCCCAGTAAGAACCTGGGCGCTTGGGGCGACGGTGGCATGATGGTCACCTCCGACGACGCGCTGGCGGAGCGGTTGCGCAAGCTGCGGCTGCACGGCGGGGCCAAACAGTACCACCACGACGAGGTGGGCACCAACTCGCGGCTCGATGCGCTGCAGGCCGCCGTGCTGCTCGCCAAGCTGCCGCACCTCGCGTCCTGGTCGGCAAGGCGCCGCGACCACGCGGCGTACTACGACAAGGGCCTGAGCGACGTGGCGGGCGTGCAGGTTCCCGTCGTGGACCCGGCGAACGAGCACATCTATCATCAATACACGGTACGCGTCGAGCGCCGCGACGAGCTGCAGGCGCACCTCAAGGCCAAGGGCATCGGCAGCGCGATCTACTATCCGGTGCCGCTCCACCTCCAGAATTGCTTCGCGCATCTGGGCTACACAGCGGGCCGGCTGCCCCAGGCGGAGCGGGCCTGCGCGGAGGTGCTGTCGCTTCCGGTGTTCCCCGAGCTGACCCACCAGCAGCTGGATTACGTGATCGAGACGATTCGTGGATTCTACCGGTGAGCCGGCTCAAGCTCGGCGTGATCGGGGCCGGCGCGTGGGGGAGGAACCACGTGCGCACCGCCGCGAGCCTCGCCGACGGCGAGCTCGCCGCGGTGTGCGACACCGACGCCAAGCGGCGGGAGCAACTGTGCCGCCAATACCCGGGGCTGCACGTCACCGCCGACGCGGCCGATCTGATCGGCCGGGTCGAGGCCGTCGTCATCGCCGCGCCCGCGGCCACGCACGCGCGCTTCGCGCTGCAGTGTATCGAGGCGGGCAAGCCGTGCCTCGTGGAGAAGCCGTTCGCCTTGACCACCAGCGATGCGGAGGCGGTCGCGCGCGCGGCGGGCGAGCGCCGCGTTCCGGTCCTGGCCGGTCACCTGCTGCTGTTCCACCCGGCGGTGGAGCGGCTGCGCACCCTGGTGCAAGGAGGGGAGCTGGGTCGCCTCTACTACCTTTATGGTCTGCGCGTGAACCTGGGTCAGGTTCGCGCGGACGAGAACGCGCTGTGGAGCTTCGGTCCGCACGACGTATCCGTGGCACTGTACTTGCTTGGTGAGCCGCCGGTGCGCGTCGCGGCGCACGGCAAGAGCTATCTCCAACCCCGAGTGGAAGATGTAGTATTTCTCACCATGGAGTTCGCGACCGGCATCCTGGCGCACGTGCAGCTCTCCTGGCTGGACCCTCACAAGGAGCGGAAACTGACGGTCGTGGGGGCGAAGAAGATGGTGGTGTTCGACGACATGGAGGCGCGCGAGAAGCTCCGCATCTACGACAAAGGCGTCGAGCGTCCACCGGAGTACGGGTCGTACGGTGAGGCGCTGTCGATCCGGGAGGGCGACATCTTCATCCCCAAGATCCCCAACGTGGAGCCCCTGGCCGCGGAGCTGAGTCACTTCGTGCGCGTGGCGCGTGGAGCGGAGCCGCCGCGCGCCGGTGCCGACGACGGCGTGCGTGTCGTGCGCGTGCTGGAGGCGGCGTCCCGCTCGCTGGCCGCGAGCGGAGCCCCGGTGGACCTGTGACCGCGACCGCATCGTCCGCGGCCGACCTGCTGGTCGCCAAGACGCAGGACCGCACGGCGGTCATCGGGATCGTGGGGCTGGGATACGTGGGTCTGCCGCTCGCCATGGAGTTCGCGCGGGCCGGGTTCCGCGTGCTCGGGTTCGACGTGAGCCGGGGCGTGGTCGAGGGCCTGAACCAGGGGCGCTCGCACGTCCAGGACGTGGC
>Ga0209350_1000897_pt1 | contig 14254 bp, 16 predicted proteins | sample GraSoi013_2_20cm_2_FD_185822 | JGI IMG/M metagenome (GOLD analysis project Ga0209350, IMG submission 185822) | Grasslands soil microbial communities from the Angelo Coastal Reserve, California, USA - Sample 09_27_2013_2_20cm (SPAdes) (version 2) | ecosystem: Environmental > Terrestrial > Soil >...
GCGACATGGGTGTTCGATCCTGACGGCCACGATATTGAGGTCGTTCACAAAAGCTAACAGATTATTGAAACAACCCTGCCGTGGCTAACGACAGATTTCTATCTCTTACTGGCGCGGACTTGGACTTGTCTGGCATGCCTTCTCTGACGAAAAGCGTATAGATTCACGATAACCACGTCAACTAACACGAGTAGGAGACCTTCACTTCCAAGTGCACCGAGCGGTAGGGAAATTAAGCCTTGAAAATACAAGAGCCCTGCCCAACCCCAGTAAGCCACAAACAGTGTGAAAGCTAACACGATTGCACCAATTCGGTCCGGCTTACGCATGGACAATAGGAACAGGAGACTTCAAGACAAAAAGGATTGCTGGGGCCTAGTTGCCTAGGCACCGAACTTGCTCAACACTTTGTCGGCAAAGAGTCGTATTTGTGATAAGAGGTTTGTTGAAGACCAGAGTCCTCCCTTAGGTGTGAAGGTTAGCATGAATGCTCTGCAACGAGCTTTTCTCGGGTTCCGGTTAAAGCAAGACTCGCCTCCGATTCTAAGAATCGGGTGATCATTTGGAGCTTACTTACCCGAAACGGATTTGAGGAACTTCCTGCTTTCTTTCGAAGACCAAGTTTGCTGGAGGAAACTGGAGTAATTTTCATACGAACTCGCCGGATCAGCCGAGCGTTCGACGCTGGCCGGTTGCCGCGGCCGTCTCGATCGCCTCCAGCATGCGATGGCGCGTGACCGCGTCGTCGAACGTAGGGCACAAATGCGTTCCCTCTCGATAATCGCGGGCGAAAAGCGCGTACGCTTGGGCGACGTTGGTGGAAGGGCCTTGAGGCGGCGACCACCAATACTTCTCTGGCACGGGCAGCACCTCAAGCGAGGACTGCGCGCCCTTGCCGCCCCGTACGGTCATCTCGAAGATCTGGGCCTGGCCGCCAGCGGCAGTGAGCTGCAGATCGCCCTCGGTGCCGTTGACCTCCCAGAGCAAATTGGTGCCGCGGGAAACGCCGCCGCGATAGTGGATCGAGAACGCGGCCCCGCCCTCGAGCAGTCCGCTGACCAGCACCTGATCATCCGCGTTCATGGGCTTGCTTTCGCCCGTCCCCGCGATCGTGAAGGACTTTCGGCGCGTGGTCATGGTGGCCGAGAGCTCTCGGACCTCGCCGAGGCTATGACATAGAGCATCCGCCGCATGGCCGAGCGCGATCGAGAGCATCGTCGCGCCGTTCTTCTTGTCATTGACATAGGCGTTGAACGGCTCCACCGTCGGCCCCCAGCCCATTCCCGAACCGATCAACGAGGTGGAGAGCACTTCACCGACGAACCCTTGCTTGATCAGGTCACGTACGTAAGCCACCGACGGAGCAGAGCGGGCCTGCAGCCCCACCACGGCGAGGACTCCGTCTTTCTTCGCCAGCGCGGCCAAGGTCTCGGCTTCTTTCAAGCCGTTGCCGAGCGGCCATTCACAATAGACGGCCTTCCCCGCGTCAAGCGCTGCCGTCGCAAGCTCGAGGTGATACGGCACTTTCACGGTGATGACGACTACGTCCACGTCGGCCCTGTTCACGAGGTCTTGGTGATTGTCGAACGCGACAGGCACACCAAAGAGCTTGCTTGCGACGTCGGCAGATTCGCGTCGGCTGGTGGACAGCGCCGTGATCTCGAAGTCATCAGAGAGCGACCTCAAAGCAGGGATGTGCGCCTCGGCCGCCCATCCTCGATCCGGATTTGCCCCGATGATGCCGACACGAATCCTCTTGTATCCACTCTTGTTCATGGTGGTCATACCTCCTCCTTGTGAACTACCGAGCCTGAGAGCAGATTCCACGCCATCGCTAACGTTCTAGACCCGAGAGACTTGGCTCAATAGTTTGAGTACAATCTTTCTCTCTATAGTATTGCTCAGATGGCTGATGTCTGATTCCCAGTAGACAGACTCTGCCTCGTTCGATCTGATTTTCCCCCTCCAGTCCTTGATGTGGAGGTAATGTATTCTCTGCCTTTCTCCATTCGACGCTGTATAATATCGGACGCGAATCGGTGTGATCTTTTCGACTCTGATCCCTAGTTCCTCTCGCATCTCTCTCTTCAGAGCCCGGTTCAGCGATTCGCCCCGCTCCACGTGCCCTCCTGGGAGCAAAACTAGACCTGGGTCCGCGTCATCATCGGCTCGTCGCTTTTCGACAAGAACCGCACTGTCGCTTATCAGAACTCCACTTACACATTGAGCGACCGGTTTGCGCGGCGTGTGCGCTGAGACTCCACTCTTCATTTGACCTTTACCAGTTGCTCGTGACCTTGTCTGAGAAGAGCCGTATCTGGTCGAGCAGGTCTGTTATTGACCATAGTCCTCCTTTGGGAGTAAAGGTCAGCATGAATTCTCTGCAGCCAGCTTTCGCATACTGTTCGATCTGTTCGATGCAATCGTCGGCTGTTCCGTGAATGACGGTGTTGTAGGCGTCTGATTCTGGAATGTCTGCGGCGATTTTCCGGATTGTCTCTCTCTGTTCCTTCGGATATGGAATCTTCTCCCAGATACGACCCGGATGGTGTGCTGAAGGATCGATCTTCTTCAACGCCTCAGGTATCAGCGCGAGGAAGTATCTGGCGGGACCCAGAACGTTCCGGTCTGCTTCTGCACGATTCGTGGAGATGGAGGAGAGTGTGTAGTATGCTGGGCTGAACGAGTCCAGGTCACGTTTCGCTCGACGGGCCGACGCTCTGATGATGTCCAGATCCATCTTGTAGGTTGTAGTAGTGTGACAGTGTGGGACCCAGCCGTCCGCTGCTTCCCCCGCAAGCCTCAGCATCCTAGGTCCGAAAGCTGCCAGGTAGATTGGCGGGACTGGCTGTTTCTCTTGTCCTGCTTGGAGGTATGCGTTGTTCAGTGTGAAGAAGCGGCCTTTGACCCTCTGAGGCTTGTCTATGCTGGAGTTCCAGAGCTGCCTGATGATCTTCAGACCCTCCTCCAGTCTGCCGACACGATGTTCTGCGGAGATCCCGAAAGGGGTCTGGTTCATGGGATCGCCTGCCCCAAGTCCGAGGAAGAGACGTTCTGGAAACTGGTTGGAGAGCGTTGCGAGGGTCTGGGCTATGATGGCCGGGTGGCGTCGGACCAGGTCTGTCGCTGCGATTCCGACTCTGATCTTTCGGGTCCCGCTGGCTATAGCGGCGAGGGTTGTGAAGGGTTCGGGGGCGGCTGCGGCCTGGGTCCCGTAGAGCAGATGGTCATCTATTAGCACGGAGTCGAAGCCGTGTTTCTCACAGAACTGGGCACGATGGACGATATTCTGGAAGGGTTCGTTGGCTACTAGAAAGATTCGACAACCGAACTTGACTTGACTCTTCACAATTCAGCCGCTGAGGTCTCTGGCTTATAATTGGACTCTTGACCGGGCGGGTCCAAACTTGTCTCAATAGGCGGACCATGTTAAGGGCACGAAAGAGTTCGACAGAATCTACCGGAAACTAAAACCCGGTTCGCCTGAGAGGAGGATGGTCGATTCGGCGCTGGACGAGCTGAAACTGAACATGATGACCGGGGACAAGATTCAACGGCCGCAATGGCCGCCGTATTATGTTGGAAAATACGGTATCAGCAATCTCTGGAAGTTCAACATGTCGAAGGGCTGGCGACTCCTTCGAGCACAGACCGGGTCCGCATGACGGGTCTTTCAGCCTCAATGAGCTGGTGACTGTAGGGCCTGTTGTTCTTGGTCTGAAGAGATGGATGAGACTATCGCCCCACAATCTGCTCGACTCTTCACATTTCGGCCAGAAGGGGTCGATTCTCTAGTTCTGTGGGACAGAGACCACGATTCTCAGGGACGAAAATCAGACCCTAGACACGGCCCGTTTGTTGGACATGCGGTTAGACCTACGAAGGCTGTGTAGGGTCCGGAGAGTTTTGCCTGGGAAAGTGGATCATCTGTAAACCAGTTTGCAATCGCGACGGTCATGGACTGTCCAGCCGGAATCAGGCAGCTTGTAGACGGTGTACAGAAGTTGAACCCAGCTTCGCGAAGTATAAGCGAATCCACCCGGTCCATGACGATAGAACTGGAGCTCATTATTGACAATTGGACTGGGGTGTCCCCAGTATTTGCTAGGATTCCAACAAAAGCAACAGTCTCGCCTAGACTGTAATGAATCTTCGATGTGCAAATACTGAGACTTAGATTTCCGGAAACTGTAGGCGGTTTGATGCAGTTTGCTAATCCCGGAGAGTTCGCAGACGACTGTCCGGCTACCTGGGTAGTGAAGCTTGTCAGCCATACTCCAACCAATGCCAGGATCAGCAGCAATAATGATCGACGTACGGTGCTTGGCAAAACGTCTCGGTTTCCATCAACGTTTAGCCTTATCCCGACTATAAGCATGCCTGATATCCTATGCTAACTGGCGCACTCGCCTTCCGAAAAACGTTGAAGACTCTTGCGGGCGAACAGTCTAAGGTCTGAGTCGAGAGAAGACTAGAACTATTGAAAGCCCGATGGCCGTGTAGAACAGCATGTCGACACCGAGAGAAAGCCAGTCGATGTTGACCTGAACAATCTTACTCGTATCGCGGGCGCAGCCAGTCAACGGGCATACTATCAGGGGACAACTCTGAACACCAGTCCTCTCCAAGAGACAGGAAAGCCCTCGGAGCCATATGCGATGTAAAGATAACCGGCCGTCCAGGTAATCAAAACGGCGAGAACAGGGATGATTACCGAGAGCCAGAATCTGAAAGGGCTCCAGCTTAGCGGCTCCTTCACAGCCCAGGAGCGTTCTCCTGAGACTATTTGAACCAGGGTTTAGATCAGCCTGTTTTCAGGCGCTCTTCACTTTGGTCTTCATACCTCAGCCAGCACGGATCTACGCTCAGCATCTAGACTATCCTCGCGGCGCTCTCATCTTGCGGAAGATGGTTCTTCGCCGGGTCTTGTCCAGGGTGATGTCGAATTCGTCAAAGAAACCTTCTCGTCCAATGAGGTAGGGCGCGTTGCCGTTCGCGAAGCAGACTGGCAGGGTCAGTTCGAAGGCCAGATCTGGAACTAATGCGCTGACCTTGTGGATTCGACCTTCAAGAGTACATTCGGGTTTAGGAGAAATTCCCGTGAGGATTACTCTCTTGCCATTATTCCAGTCGAGGCCTACCCGTTCTGCTAATTGACGTGGGGCGAGTGAGATATCTGCACCGCTGTCAACAATGAAAGAATAGAGGTTGCTACTAGTCTTCTCGTTGAAGAGAAGATCTATGACTGGACGATAGACGGTTCCGGTTCGGGTCTTCTGCCTCATCCATTTCTTAGCGAAGCTCGACATATACGAGAAGAGTGGGCCTTTCGATCCTCGTTATTAGAACCATCCCGGGGTTTAGCTTGTCAAGTTTGGCATAGAGGCCTTTCATCGTAGTGCTAGCTGCGAGTATCTTCTTGTTCCTTATCGCAACATACTTTCCCCGGTATCTGCGCAGGATGAGAGTCTTTGCGGAGCTAAGCCATTCTCCGTCCCGTTGTCTCATGCGGGCTTCCCTCAACAGTTGGGGAGGCAACTTACCGCCTGGGTACCGACCATCCTTGGACAAAGCTGTACAACCATACAATGATCGATTCGACTATTTACGCAGTCTGCACCGCGGCCCGAATCTGACCTTGCGCTTCACGCTTCAGCCAGCACAGGTCTACGCTCAGCCATCTCAACAATAACCTTCTCCACTTTCATATGATGAATACGACGATGAACCGTCAAGAGCACGAGACATTCCCTGCAGACATGAGCAGCGTGGTGCTCAGCCTGCAACTCCACAATCTCATCCTCAGGCCTAATCTCAAACCTAAAATTACAAGTCACAGCCAAAACAGACCCAGCCCTTATCATAGCTACCTGAACTCGCCCTTAAGCGTTGACAATCTTGTTCGTATCTCCTATCGGGGCCTTCTCCTACGGGTTCTTCCATACGCCCAAAGTACTACCGATACGACAACGCCGAAGGACGAAACCCCTGTCGCGAGCGTACCGTATTGATTCGGCGTCAGAAACGTAAACGAAGCCAGCAGGATGATTGCAGTTACTCCAAATGATAGACAAATAACAAACACAAGATTCGTGCGCAAGATCCTTTTAGGAAAACATTGCAGTGAGATATCTCTTTGATTCCTACTCTGGCTACATTCGAGTCTCATGGACCGGCGCCCACGCGTCTTTCACCGCTCAAGTATTCGATATCAGCATCACCACCCCTGTCTCAACTTCTGGCATCTTCAGCATACCAGTAAGCGCAAACGCGACTAGCAATTCATGGTTCACAAACTACGACTGCGGCATAACCCCAGGCGGAAACATTCTCTGGGGAACAATCACGTACAGCATCACATACTGGTACTAAACTGCCAGCAGTTTCGTTCTCGTGTCTGACCAATAACCGAAAGGCAGCTCAACCCTAAAGATGTCGGGTCAGCGGAGCGACTGGCGCGAACGACTACACGCACACCCCCCACGAATGGAACAAGAACTAGCAATCAAACTCCAACAGGATGGAAAACATTCAAGAAATCCCGACGGGTTCTCGGGTAGAAGAATCAGTTTCGGTAGCGATCGAAGAAGTCACACCACGGGACTGGGCTAAGAACGTCTATCAACCCGACGTCGTCAACAACTCGGAGAAGTTATACAAGAAACTGGGATACACGATGTTGAATGGTATCAAGGAGGGAATGAGATACCTTGACTAGCAAGAAGATCTGGTTCATTACTGGAGCCAGCCGTGGGATGGGTGTCGATTTCGTCAAAGCCGCTGTGGCCGCCGGCCACGCGGTGGTGGGCACCGGTCGGGACCCCTACGCCGTGGCCAAGGCTGTGGGTGAGTGGGACAATTTGTTGGTCGTTAAGCTGGATGTCACTAGGCGCGCCGATGCCGAGGCCGCGGTGCGGGCGGCGGTCGACCGGTTCGGCCGCATCGACGTACTGGTCAACAACGCGGGTACCTTTGATGCGGGCTACTTCGAGGAGCTGACGCCGGAGCAGGTCGAGCGGCAGCTGGCGACGAGCCTCCTCGGCCCGATGAATGTCACCCGCGCCGTCCTGCCCATCATGCGCAAGCAGCGCTCGGGCCACATCATCTCGATCTCGTCGGGCGCGGGCCTCGTCGGCTTCGAGTTCTGTTCCGCCTATGCCGCGTCGAAGTTCGGTCTCGAGGGCTGGATGGAGTCGCTGCGGCCCGAGGTCGAGCCGTTCGGCATCCACACCACCATCGTCAACCCGGGGTTCTTCCGGACCAAGCTCCTCACGAAGGAGTCGATGACCTTTGCCGACCGGTCCATTGAGGACTACGCCGACCGCAGGGCGGTGCAGCTCAAGTGGTGGGAGGCGCAGAACGGGCAGCAGTCTGGCGATCCGGCCAAGCTCGCGCGAGCGCTCGTCAGGGTCGCTGGCGAACAGTCGCCGCCGCGCCGCTTCATCGCCGGCGCCGATGCCATCGCCCTCGCCGAGCAGAAGATCGCCGATCTCAAGGCGCAGATCGACGCCTACCAAGGGCTGTCCACGTCGCTTTCTCTCGACTAGCCCGCGCCCGCCGGAAGCCCCTGAACCCGAAGGGAAAGCTGGAGTTCACGGCTTTCCTAAAGGCAGGACAGTCCCGATCTGACCGAGGGTGAGATGGTCCAGCTAGGCGATTCAACGTGTCCCAACAAGCGCGGAGGCGGCTGGTTCGCAATCGCCAAGCATCACCCCATTGGAAAATTCAAGCGACACTTACGAATCAGAATCAACCGTCACGGCAGTTCTTCCCGCTCCACCGATCCGGTGACCTCAACCCACACAAGCAGGACAAACGACGAGAGATATGAAGAGAAAGATTAGCACCACGATTCCAAGCACAATCAAGCCCGCTATCTTCCTCAACACCTTCTTAGCAATCATCATTCTCGGAAGCTTCTCCCCATTAGTCCAATTCATCCAAGAAATACCGAGCAACAGTCCTCCCAAAATCGTAAGCAGTGTTGACCTGAAAGCTAGTGTGCCTGTGCATTTGAGCCCGCCGAGAGCGCTGCACCCGACGACGAAGAAGAAGATTCCAGCAAACAGAAACACCCAACCGGCTAGACTAGTCACTCCTCTCCAAGTGATGCCAGGCTCTGGCTCAATCGCGGCTGTGTCCTCTACACATTTTCCCGTGGAACCAAATGTCCCATAGTTTCCCGGCTCCAAAAGCGGCTCAGATCGTAAGCCATTGAAAATCATACTGTGACTGTACCCGCCGTGGGAGCTATTCTAACAGCGGGCTTGTGGTACTTAGGGCTGGCGTGCGAACTTCTCATCTTCGAGCTTTGGACGGTTTTCGTCTCATAGTATGCTTGAAGAGGCGGAGAGAAGGAAAGAGTGGAGCTGGTTCACCTTCCAGGTTTACCACAATGTTATCGAGGAACTTTGACTTTCTCGAGACTATTCGGACTGGAAACACCCGCTCTGGTTGTTTCATCACGGGGCACAGTTCGATTAATCGCACAGTTCTCTGGCACTATTCGTTCAAAATAAGCCCGGATCGGAAATCAGGGAAGGCGATTTTAGATCGCGGATCTTTCACGCTTACAAGCAGCCAAAATCGGGCTTTGGGATCAGGCATCCAAGTGAATTCTGCGCCCGAAACTCGAATCGTCCCATAGAAACGTTCCATCTGGCAGGACCCCTCCAGAAAAACAGTGGGGGGAGGTCACAAATTCCTCGCGACGCGTGACTGCTCTTTAGGAGATTATTCTGCCTAGGATTAACAAAAAAAATATTTCCAACGACACAGGACAAGGTAGTTGGTAGCTGCGAAGTTCTTAGGCTAGGCTTACGATGTTGAGTTCTGTGAGATCGGAGAGACTGTTCATCTTGACCGTGTTGTTGCTGATTGTGTAGAGTACGCTGCCGATATAGAGTGCGCGAGTGACGAAGAAGCTGCTGTTGTTCCAGTTTGGAAGCTGGCCTGTGGTGAGGTGTGTTATTCCGCCGCGGAAGACGATTCCGTCTTGAACGGTGACGTTGAACACGTAGGCTCCCTGCCAGACAGGAGGATTGTAAGACCATGGGGAGGTTGCACTCGGTTGTGCCTGCGCGATCTCGACAGGTATCACCAGCAGATTGAGAGACTTGTCGAACAGCACTGACCTGTGATCTGTCAAGGCTGGAGAGTCACTACCCCGATCTCCGACCAAATAGTCGCTCGTATCAATAGGATGACTCGGATCCGTGACATCGAAGAGGCTGAGCTTGAGACCCTGGAACAGTGCAGCGTTCTCCCAAGTAACGTTCTCTGAAGATTTTCCGAGACCAATCAAGTGGGTCTCATCGTAGGGCTGCAGATAGTCAGAAACTCCAGGGATGTTGAGCTGGCCCAGGACCTTGGGCTGGGTGGGGTCTTGCAGACCGATGACGAACAACGGGTCCATTCTCTGAAAAGTGACAAGGTAGGCCCTGTCCCCCATGAATCTGGCTGCGTAGAACGCTTCGCCGGGCGATAGTCCTTCGAGTCTCCCGATGATGTGGAGGCCGCTGTCCAAGACGTACAGGTTGGTTTTCTGCACGTAGGTAGACGATACACTTCCCGTCGAGGCTACTTGGTTGAAGCTGTAGCCGGTTGTGGCGATGCGGAAGTTGCCGTTGTACTCGTCCATGGAGAACTGGTTCAGAACATGGCCAGACACAGTACCCGTCGCTTGATAGCTGATGCTTCCACCATCAATACTGATGCGGTGCACAGCAGTCTGTTCGACCTGACTCCAGATCGGCTGAGTCAGATAGATCTGGTGAAGTGAGACGTAGATGTTACTGCTCGTCCCGATGAGAAAGATCTCAGCTGCCGGAGTAGGGTTGACTTGGGTCACGTTGATCCCTACAACCGTAGTGAAGCTGTGAGACACATCAGCGATATCGGAATGATAGACGCTTGCAACCCCCATCATCAACGCACGCCCGTCTACCACATTGACCGGAAGCACAATCGGACCCGTGCAGTAGACTGGTTGTGTTGCTACTAGGAAAGCGTAGTCTCCAATTAGCCGGGCCCCGGCCAGAGTTCCATTCACTACGAGAGTAGTTGTCAGCACTGGACTAGAATGGTTAGAAATGTCGAAGATCGATAGGGAAGTGGTCTGGGGATAGTTGAGGAATATTGGATAGACGGCTATGGAAGCTCCCATTCCAGATTGCACGGTACCAGTGAATGGTAGAGGATACTGCTGGTAGTGCTGGCTGACAACAACTAGCCTGTTGCCCTCGACAAAAATTCCCTGAAGAGAACCATTCACCGATACATGAGCCATCAATTTTGCATCGGTGACTGGGTAAGCGAGGACGATCGCGACAGTGTTATTCGTTACCGTGTAAATGTAGGTGCCGTCGTTCTTTACGGTGTCAAGTTCGTCAACCCCAGCCACTTGAGCGTTTGTCTCGGAGTGGCTGGGAGTTGCGCTTGTTGATATTGAAACCGTGGAAGTTCCACTTGTGGCAGTGGTGGTAACGCTGCCGGAAAAGCCGGCAATGTTGAGATCGTTCGTGTTCGTGTTCTGGATTACCGGCGCAGGAGTGGGATTGTAGAGGTTACGAACCTCAGTGCTGTTACAGCTCTTGGTGAAAATGAAGTTGTGCAACTCCTCATAAGATGTGAACGGGACCATAAGATGCTGGTCAGTAGCGTTGGGTGGGTGAGTGCGTAAGACCAGTATTCCGGGAAGCAGTATCAGCGCAAGTCCGGCGATGATTCCCAGTGTCAGCCCAAAGACAGTCCTAGTTTTGGAGCCAACCTTCACAGCCGTATCCTCCTTTTCTCCCAGTTCGTTGTGACTCGCATAACTTGGCGACGATTATGACCAGAACGTAGATTCTGATTCAGTCTCTGGTCTGCTCGCGGCTGCATGGACTATGATGTACGAGGCAGGGGACCTTAAGACCAGTGTTTAGAACAGGGTGTTCAGAGAACGGAACACTTCTGCAAACGAGTAAGCTTGTATTGATCCGACGCTATTCTTCTTCCAGGAGGCTGGCTCTTGACGGAAGACCGGGACAGGATCATAGAGTCTGAGCTGAAGGGACTCACCCTACGTGTCTACTGGCACCTTCTAAAGACGAAGAATGAAGCAATTGGAGTGAGGTCTGTTCAGCGTGCTCTAGGAATGAGCAGCCCCAGCGTTGCGCTCCATCATCTGGAAAAACTGCGTTCACTAGGGTTGGTGGAGAAGGATTCAACAGGTGAGTATCATCTCGCCGAACAAGTGGAGGTGGGTGTCTTGCAGAACTTTGTTGGGGTCTTAGGCTTCTTACTGCCCAGACACCTTTTCTTCTCCGCAATGTTCACGGTAATGCTCGTTCTCTACCCGATTCTCTACCCTCCCGATTTTTCAACTCATAATATCGTAGCGTTCATCTTCGGAGGATCCACTGTGGCGATATTCTGGTCTGAGACTTATCGAGCCTGGCGGCTGCGACCTTTGTGAAAAGTCCAAGGGGGTATTCTCTTCTAATGACCGCTTCGCCAGCTTGGTTCAACAGGAAGTTGAGAACTGAGACTGTAAGACCCCATAGACACGCTCACGTTCGATGACTGCGTAATTTAGGGGAGGGTTTCTTGATCCGAGCGTCCCGTTTGCGTTTATTCCGGGTCTCGTGGGGACGTTCACGTAGGTCTAGTAGCCACATCGCTTGTAGGCTTGTCAACAGTCTTGGCACACCGTCCCGGACCCGACTGGTTCGAAGATTGTCTCGCCACAATTCTGACAGACTAGCAATCTACCAACGAGCTGGAAATCGGATCGATATCTCACTTCGCGGTTCGTAGGCTCTTGGCAGATTCGGCAGAAGACCCTGCATTCGAGGCGCTGCATGGGGCATACTATGGCTTCGCTGTAGATGAATGGGAGAGTGGAACAAATTCCGATCGAAACTATTCGGAAGGGTATTACGGACGATTGGTATCGAATACTTTCTGTGTAGTTTGCTAGGCGGTTTTCGGCCTGATCTCTCGGAGATATGTCACGGGTCAGCAGTGCTACGTAGGATTCTATGCGTGAAGATGAGCCTCCCGAGGAGGAGTCTGAGGCTATGAAGAGTATTCGATCTTGGCGTCAGAAGATGGTAGAATCTATGGAGAGATTGCTGGAACAGGCGCGGAAGCTTGCAACGTCCCAGTATACTCGTAGTGCTGAGCGTTCGAAGTGGACTCGGCTGGCCGGTCAGCTGTTGTGCTACAAGGATCAGATATTGCGGGCTATGACTTGGGAGGCACTCGAACAGGACTTCCAGAGACTGGAGACGATTGTATGCAACGAGCGACAACGGCAACAGAGACCGACATGGCAACGTATTGAGCCAGCCCCGTTCGTCCCAGCCCTCGTGAAGAAGAGGAAAGACGACCAACAGATCGAGGAGGATTCGAGCGACACAATCCCTGAGATCATGAGAGAAGAAGTTGCTGTCGACAAGGCTTCAAGCGAAACAGCCCGTTGGCCCCGTGGATTCTAGAGAAGAACAAAGAAGATCAAGAGACAACAACTTCCAGCGATTCGGACACCGCTTCTGAGAATCGGGTGGCTGGATAGCACATGCGACCGATTTGCATCCTCCTTGCACTTGGGAAAGGGCCAGATAGCTGTGATCGATCATGAACTCTGAACGTCGCACTGAGGAATTGGAGCGAAGAATTGAGGCGATTGAGAGGCGTCTTCCGAGAAGAAACGATAGACTGCTTGCTCTTGAGAGATCAATTGACCGATTGAGGGAGCAGTTAGAAAAGCGCGGCCAGGAAATTCAGATCAGAAAGAAGAGAAAAGGGGTTTCTCTGAAAACCGATCGTAAGGTGCGCGTACACATCTGAACGTGAAAGATGAAACTGAGTGTTTTTGGGCTCCGAGGTGACTGTATCCGTTTCCGGCTGATTCGCTACTTTTTCTGCTTTACAGAGTCGTCTGGTTGGAGCCGTAGATTTCTCGTTGTAGGATGTCATAGGCGAGGGGTCCGTCTTTGTCGTCAACGACCATTATGATGTCACCATACCCTAGGAATGCGTCAAGGATGTTGACGCCGTTTCTGAACAGTAGTTCAGTGATGTAGGATGCTATTCCTGGGGTCATCTCGGCGCGAGGCGACAGGTTGAGGATCAGTTTGGACACGTTCGCCTGTGTCGCAGCTTCTCTAAGATGCTCCAGTTTCCCGCTGACGAGAGCGTAATCCTCCGCAGGCAGAATCAATTTGATCGAGTTTGAGAGGGGGAAGATGTGGGGGAACTCTGAGAGTTCGCTTGCGGCATTTGATAATTCCTTGACTATGGATGGGAACTGTGTCTTTGGCGCTCTTATCGTCACGTCTACTATTCTGCTTGAAAGGGAAATCCTTGCATCCTTGAGAACCTTCGACGGGTCGGGACTTTTGCTATCGGATAGGGTGTCCGAGAAGCGCTTGATGGCTACCACCAGAGTGTTGATGCTGGCCTCCTTCCCGCTCAGTTGTTGGACTTGGGGCTGGATGAATTCTGCGAGGGAGTGGAAGTTCATGAGTTTCATCTTCAGGCATTGGTAGACGGGGTAGTTTCTGGTCAGAATCTCGCGCACCGCTTCCGGGACGCTGACGCTGTTTCGGTGAACCGTCAAGACCTTCGCGTTACCTTCATGTAATATATCGAAGGTTCCGGAATAAAAGTCTTAAGTACAAGTAACGGATGTTACTATGCTGCAATAAAATGCAGTAGAAAAACAACAATGCAAACCAATATGAATTTCCCGACCTACGTATTCGCGACCGTCAATTCGGGCCGCGCTACGAAAGTGGTCGAGGAGCTAAAGCGAAACAGCCAGATTGACATCATCGCACCGGTAACAGGCCGTTGGGACCTAGTCCTGCGCCTGAAGCCAAACACTCCACACAACATCTACCAGACAATTAAAGAAATCCGCGAGATCAGCGACGTACGGACAACCGACACTCACACCGGCTTCGACGGTATGCAGCCGACCAAGAAGCTCGAGAGCCAGATGGCCCTCGGCGTTTCTGTATTGACCTGTGAGCACAACACTAGCGAGAGCGTCATAAAGCAGCTCAGCAACATTCCAGGCTTCATTGAAGCAACCACAGTACCCGGACAGTTCGACATCGTCGCACTCTGGCAAGCAAGAACCTCTGAAGACATCGTGAAGAATTCTGTTGAGAGAGTTACTAATCTCCCAGGTATCTTCAAGAGCGAGACACTTCTCGCTTATGCGCCGTTCTTCAAAGCGTAATCATCCAATATAGCTCCGTCG
>Ga0209350_1000902_pt1 | contig 14225 bp, 11 predicted proteins | sample GraSoi013_2_20cm_2_FD_185822 | JGI IMG/M metagenome (GOLD analysis project Ga0209350, IMG submission 185822) | Grasslands soil microbial communities from the Angelo Coastal Reserve, California, USA - Sample 09_27_2013_2_20cm (SPAdes) (version 2) | ecosystem: Environmental > Terrestrial > Soil >...
GAACCGGAAGAACCACGCCGCCCCGGCGGCGCCGAGCGCGACGCTCGCGCCGGCGAGCAGTAGCCCGAGGCGCCGCGCGCCGGCCGTCGCCTCCGTCACCGCCGCTCGTTGACCGGGGGTTGAGGCGGCGCCGCCGGCGTCGGGGCGCGCGACTCCCCGCCCCGACCCCGCTTGACCCGACGTTGACCCGTCCATGTTAGCGTCGTACCCGCATGGTGACCGTGTGTACCGTCCTGCCGCTCCCCGAGCGGCCCCGCCTCGACGCCGCCGCCGACGGCTGCTTCACGACGCTCCACGCCGCATCGCTGCGCGACGCGTTGCGTGCCGCCCGGCGGAAGCGGGTCGACGCGCTGGTCCTCTCGGTCCATGTGTGCCGGGGCGACGAGCTGCCGGCCGTCGCCCGGTTCGTGCGCGAGTTCCCGGCCATCCCGGCTGTGGCCCTCGTGTCGCGCCACGATCGCGATGCGTCCGAGACGCTGTTACGGCTGGGCGCCACGGGAATCCGCTCCGCCGTGGACTGCTCCGAGCCGGCGGGGTGGCGGCGCCTGCGCGATCTGGTGGGTCACCCGGCGTCGCCGGTGGCGACCCGCATCCTGGCCCGCGTCGTCCCGGCGCTGGTCGACGCGACCGGCGATGTGCGCGCGCTTTTCGAGGCGATCGCGCGGCTCGCGCCGGTACTCACCACGGTGCGCCGGCTGGCGCGTCATCTGCGCATCTGTCCGAGTACCCTGATGTCGCGCTTCTACCGGGAGAGCCTGCCCTCCCCGAAAACGTACCTGGCCGGGATGCGGCTCGTGCACGCGGCGTATCTGTTCGGCAATCCCGGGCTGTCGGTGAGCGATGTGGCGTACCGGCTCGATTACTCGTCGTCCCAGAGCCTGGGGCGTCACCTGAAGGCCATGCTCGGCGTCACCGCCGGCGAGTTCCGCCGCCGCTTTCCTTTCGAGGTAGCGCTCGAGCGTTACATCGACCTCCTGATCACCCCGTACCGGGACACCCTGCGCGCGTTCTGCCCACTCAACGCGGGCCTGTGGGACCAAGGACCGAACGTGACTCGCGTGTCCCGGGCGGGGTGATCAGTCCGCGGCGGCGCGCCTCACCGGGCGCTCCGGCGCCGCCGGCTCGCGGCTGAGCACCGAGAAGCGCGCGATGCTCGCGCGCAGCCGCTCGGCGAGCTGCGCCAGCTGCTGAGACGTCGCGGTCAGATCGCCCATCGACGTGATCTCGGCCTGCGTCGCGGCCGCCGCCCCGTCGGCGCTCTGCGACGACGCGCTCGAAATCGCCGCCACTTGCTGGAGCGACTGCGCGAGCTGCGCCAGCCGCTGCGCCTGGCTGCGCGACACCTCCGCCGTGGCGTTCACCAGATCGCCCACCAGCTCGATGCCCTGGTGCAGCTCCTGCAGCGCGCTGTCCGCCTCGGCGGCGACGGCTCCGATGTCGCGCACCTTCACCTCCCCCGACTGCATGGCCCGCGCGGCGGCGTCGATGCCGGCCTGCAGCTCGGACACGAGCTCGGCCACTTCCCGCGCCGACTTCCCCGCCTCGGCCGCCAGCGCCCGCACCTCGTCCGCCACGACGGCGAACCCTTCGCCGTGCTGCTCGGCCCGCGCCGCCTCGATGGCGGCGTTGAGGGCGAGCAGATGGGTCTGGCGCGCGATCCGCGCGATCGTCTGCGCGAACACGCCGATCCGCTCGGACATGCCGGACAGGCCGGCCACGGTCGAGGCCGTGGCGCGTACTTCCTCGCCCACCGTGCGCAGCGTTTGGCTGGCGCGCGCCACGCGCTCGCGGCCCCGCTCCGCCGCCGACACCAGACGCGCGGCATCCACCTGCATCAGCTCCGCCCGCACACGCAGTGCCTCCGCCTGGTCCGCCGCCTTGTCACTCTCGCCCCGCGCGTCCTCCGCCATGTCACGCTGCTTGCCCAGGTCCCCCGCGAGCCGTTGCGCCGTGTGCGTCACCGTCTCCGATGTCGCGTGCAGCTCTTCCGCCGAGGCCGCGAGCTGTTCGGCGAACGCCGCCACCTCATCCGCTTCCCGCTGCACCGTCGAGATCGTGCCCCCGATCTCCTCGATCATCTTGTTGAAGCTCTTCTCGAGGAACCCCAGCTCGTCCGACTCCTGCGCCGCGGCGCGCACCGCGAGGAAGCCGTGCTCGGCCTCTCCCATGACGCTGCGAGTGCGGCGGATGCGCTGGATCAACGTGGCCGGGATCTCCTTCAACGTCATCGCCACGACCACCAACGTGACGGTTTCGAGCACCGGTCCCGGGGCCAACGCGGCGTCGCCGCCGTACAGCGCGTGGTGCATCTGCACCGCGGCCAGGTACGCCAACGCGGCAGTGAGCACGAGGAAGTTCCCGACGGTGTGCCCCTGATCGAAGGCGTAGGGCAGCACGGAGATGAGGAAGGCGACCACGAAGCCCCCGTGGCCGAACCAGACGATCAACACGGCGACCAGAACGACGTCGAGCAGGGCAAGGGCGTAAATCAGCCACCAACGGTACCAGCCGCGCTCGTTGATCATCCCGAGCAGGGCATTGAGAATCAGACCGCCGCCCGCCACCAGAACCATCGTGCCGGGGCGCGTCCGGACCGCCACCGGCCAGAACGCCCACCCGATCAAGCCGAGGACGAGTCCCGTGCCCACGAGCCACCAGCGGCGACGCAGGCTGCGCGCGATGGTCTCGACATCCTTGAGCCGCTGCTCGAGACCGGTCGCGTCGTCTTTCCAGCCGCGAATCTTCGACGCCAGTGTCGGCCGGTCGGCCGCGCCCGCCTCGACGGTCACCAGAGCAGCTCCTCCTGTCGCAGGATCGCGCACCTCGATGAGCATCATACACGCCGCCCCGGCCCGCACAAGCCGCGGGGCCCCGTGTCTCGCGACGAGTCAGCGTGCGCCGTTATGAGCCAGGGGCGCCCGGGCGGAGCGCGATTCCAAGCTCACCGGCGCGGGGCCCGGCGGGGCATGAGTCATGCGCGACCTCGGGCCGAAACGACTGGTTCCACTTTGCCCTGGAGGCACGATGCGAAATCATCTGACCACATTCTGTGTGATCGCGACCACCCTCGCGCTAGGCGCGTGCACCGAGGGGGCCGGTTCTCGCGGCATCGCCCCGGTCAGCCTCGCGCTGTCGAGCGCGGTGAGCGCCGCGGCCCAGGCCGGCGGGTCCGAGACCTTCACCGACGGCACCAACACGCTCGTCATTTCGAGCGTCGAGGTCGTCCTGCGCAAGGTGGAGCTCAAGCGGGCCGACGCGGCGGAGCCAGCCGGTTGTGCCATGAGCACCTCCGGTATCACGGCCTCCGACGACGGAGCCTGCGACGACGACAACGGCCATGGCGATGAGCTACAGGCGGGGCCAGCCCTGGTGGATCTCCCGCTCGGCGGCATCGAGCGAACATTCACGGCGGACGTCCCCGCCGGAACCTTCGACGCGCTCGCGTTCCAGATTCACAAACCGAGCAGCGACGGTGATGCCGCGGACCAGGACTTCCTCAAGGCGCATCCCGATTTCGCCGGGATCAGCATTCGGGTGAAGGGCACGTTCAACGGCGCCGATTTCACCTACACGAGCGATCTCAGCGTCGGCGAGGAGTTGAGGTTCGATCCGCCGGTGGTAGTCACAGCCGGGACGCCGGCCTCGGTGACCATCAAGCTCGACCTGGACGGCTGGTTCCGGAGCGGCGGCACGCTGGTCGATCCGGCGACCGGGGCCAAGGGCGCCGAGAACGAGAACCTGGTGCGTGACAATATCATGCGGTCGTTCCACGCCTTCCAGGACAACGATGAGGACGGGATGGACGACGGGCACCAAGGCGAGGACGGCGGACACTGATCCGCTTGGCGCTCGATGTGGAGGCGGCGCGTGGCACGCGCCGCCTTCTTCTTTCTCGGTCTCCTACTTGATGAGGGCCGCGATCTCCGCCGCGGCGGCCGCCGCCCCGAGTCCGCGGTACAGCGCCACCGCCCGCTCACGGGCGGCGCGCGCTCCGGCGGCATCCCCGATCGTCTCGAGGGCGGCACCGAGATCGCGTTCGATCTCGGCCAGCGTGTGGGCGCTTCCCTGCCCCCTCGCGAGCTCGGCTGCCCGCCGCAGCCGTGCCGCCGCCCCCGAGCCGTCGCCCCGCGCCCGTGCCACGCCGGCCTCGAGCCGCCACACCTCCGCCAACCCGACCGGATGTTGCAGCCGCTCGTAGCTCGCCCCGGCCCGCGCCAGCTCGGCCGCGGCCAGCTCCAGGTCCCCCTGGACCAGGTGGAGGTCGGCACGTCCGGCGAGCGCGAGGGCCGAGAGGGCCTCGTTCCCCAGCTGCTCCGCCAGCCGCACCGCCTCCTCGGCCGCGGCGAGCGCGCCGCGGTAATCGCCCAGGGCACGGCGGCTGATGCCGATGTTGTGCTGTGTCTCGGCCATGCCGCGGGCCAGCCCCGCCTGCTGGTACGCGGCGAGGGCGAGCTGGTAGCTGGCGAGCGCCTCGCGCCACTCGCCGCGCAGATTCGCGATGATGCCAAGGTTATTGAAACATCGAGCCTGTGCCGCAGGGTCGTCCAATGTCCGCGCGAGATCGAGCGCCGCAGCGAAATGCGCTTCAGCAGCATCCACCTCCCCGCCCTGCAGCGCGATGGCGCCTTGATAGTTCCGCGCCCGCAGCTCGGCGTGACGTTCCCCCCGCCCGCGGGCAACGGCGAGGGCGGTTGCCGCCCAGCGGCCCGCCTCGCGATGGGCCCCCAGCCGCCCGTGTGCCTCGGCCGCGAGCAGGGCGAACGGCGTCCGGCTGGCGGTCACCTCGGGCGGGAGCCGCTCGAGCCGCTCCAACACCTCCCGGTGCCGCCCCTCCTCGGCCAGAGCCCGCAGTTCGGCGAGCAAGGCCACTTCGTCGGCAAGGGAGGTCAACACGACGCGTCCCTCATTCCCTACCAGGCGATGGCGTACTGAGAGAACCGCACGACGTCGGCGTCGAACTCCTCGAGCTCCACCGACTTCACGGCCGCCATTTTTGACCACAGCGAGTCGGGGGGCTCGCGGCGCCACAGGGACAGGAGCCCCTCGATCTCGGCGTCCCCTGAATCGACGCCGCCGTCGCCGTTGAAATCGGGGTCCGCGTAGTGGTACTCCACCTTCAGGCGCGCGGGATCGCTCGGATTGAACTGGAGGCCCGACGGCTGAAAATCGAACAAAAACCGCTTCGGATCGACGACCGTGACCGTGATCCGGATGGAATCCCCGGCCGCGAAGAGCGTGCTATCGGGTTTCCGATAGAGCCCGTCACTGGGTACCTCGAAACGGAGAAACTCCGACCCCGAGTCGGTCGGCGTGCTTCCCTGGTAGACCAGGCGCACGCGGCGGGCCTCGCCGACTTTCGCGTAGAACACGCCTTGGGCCGAGAGCAGCGGCTTGTAGGTGGAGTCCTGACGCACGAAGTTGAGCGTGGTGCGCGGCGCCGGGCTGCCGGGGCCACTCGAATTGCTGCACGCTCCCACCAGCGCCAGCATCACGAACGCGAAAAGCAGCCGTCGCATATGGATCCTTCCAGGCTCGAGGTAGGGCCCAACAGGGCAAGGGCCGGGCCCACCGTAAGTCACTCTTCCGTAATGGGATGCACGCCCGCCACCTGGCCCGCGTCGAGGCACGTGGCTCAATTCGGATCACCCTCCTCGTCAGCGGCCCCCTGCCCCTCCAGCAGTCGCTGCAGGCGCGAACGGGAGATGCCGAGCCGTCGCGCGGCTTCGGAGCGGTTGCCGCCGGCCGTGTCGAGCATGGCGCGGGCGGCGGCCCGTTGGATATCCGCGAGGGGTGCCGGGAAGGGCAGGGGCCCGGCCCCGGCAGGCGCGGACGGGCGGCGTGTGAGCTCGGCGACCGCAATGGTGCCGGGCGGCGAGAGCAGGACGGCACGCTCGATCGCGTTCCGCAGCTCCCGGATGTTGCCCGGCCAGGCGTGGGCGAGCAGGACGCGCCGCACCTCGGGTGTGAGCTTCGGCTGCGGCACCTTGTATTGCGCGCCGAATTTCCTCAGAAAGAACTCGGCGAGCTGGATCACGTCGTCACCGCGCTGCCGCAGCGGGGGCAGCTCGAGCGTGATGACGTTCAGCCGGTAGAACAGGTCCTCCCGGAAGCGGCTCGCCTGGACTGCGGCGGGAAGGTCGGTGTTGGTTGCCGCGACTATGCGCACGTCGACCGTGCGCGTGGCCGTGGCGCCCAGGCGCCGCACGCTCTTCTGGTCGAGGGCGCGCAGCAGCTTGCCCTGGAGCTCGGGCGCCAGGTGGTCGACCTCGTCGAGGAACATGGTTCCTCCCTGGGCGACCTCGAACAGACCGGGTTTGGCGGTCTTGGCGTCGGTGAACGCCCCGCGCTCGTGTCCGAACAGCTCGCTCTCGAGCAGCGCTGCGGGGAGCGCCGCGCAGTTGAGTTCGACGAACGGAGCGGCGGCACGCGGCCCGCCGTAGTGGAGCGCGCGCGCGAGCAGCTCCTTGCCGGTGCCGGTCTCACCCGTGATCAGGATCGTGGCGTCGCCGTGGGGCACGACGCGCGCCGCGCGTTCCAGCACCGCCTTGAGGGCCGGGCTCTCGCCCACGATGTCGCGGAAGGCATGCGCCTGTGCCTCGAGTTGGGCCAGCGCCGCGCGGCCCAGCGAGGCGCGGCGGCGTTGCACGGCCGCCGCGAGGGCGTCGCGCAGCCCGTCGCGGTCGTCGGGCAGCGCGAAATAGTCCGCCGCCCCCGCGGCCACGATGTGCGCCGCCAGACGGTGCGAAGCGGTGGAGCCAACGACGATGACCGGCACGTCCCTGGGCAGCGCCAGCTGGGGGAGCAGCGTCGCGACCTCGGGTTCGCGTCCGCCCGCCGCCACGAGTACCACGCCAGCGTGCGCGGGGGGAGGCGCGGGTTCGGCGGGGGCCCACGCCACGAGTGGCACGCCGAGCTCGCGGGCCAACGCGGCCCAGAAGTCGCTGAAGGAGTCACTCAACCGGACGACGAGCAGCGTCACGTCGCCGGGCGCGGTCATTGCAGACCCAGGTCCGTGGCGGTGACGAGGACTTCGACGCCATGCCCCGTCCGCTCCAGGGCCGCCCGGCCGCCTTCCTCCCGGTCCACGACGGCGAGGACGCCGAGGACGCGGCCCCCGGCCGCCTCGACGGCGCTGATCGCATCCGCCGCCGACTGGCCCGTGGTGATCACGTCCTCTACGACGACGACGGCGGATCCGGGCGTGAAGCACCCTTCGATGCGCTGTCCGGTCCCGTGCGTTTTCGGTTGCTTGCGCACGCTGAAGGCGTCGAGCTGTCGGCCTTGCGCGTGCGCCGCTGCGGCGATCGCGTAGGCCACGGGATCGGCGCCGAGCGTCAGACCGCCGACCAGGGCGGGGGCCCAGCCCCGGGCCGTGAGGCGCTCGAGCCCGAGGGCGCCGATGAGGGCGAGGCCTTCTCCCGACATGGTGGTGCGACGCGCATCGACGTAGACGCTGGAGCGACGTCCTGACGCGAGCGTGAAGTCACCGTGAACGACCGACCGCTCCCGCAGGAGATCTTGGAGGCGTCGTCGCAGGTCACGAGTTGGGGTCATAGAAGCCTATAGTAGTAGCAGTAGCTACTACTATTAACGGCGACGTCGGACCACACGCTTGAGCGCGTCGAGCAGGCCAACCTTGGGTCCCGATCCGGGCGAACCGGCCCCGACCCCGGCTGCCACCTCGTCGGCGAACGCCGCCACGGTGGGCTGCCGCCGGGCGGGATCGCGCTCCAGGCCGCGCATCACCGCGGCCTCGAGGGCCGGTGCGAACCGCAGCCCCGGCGCCGCCTGGTTCAACGGCCGCGGCGGCTGCGTCAACAGTTGCTGGAACAGCTCCCGCGGCGTACGGCCGGTGTGGGGGTGCTGGCCCGTGAGCAGCCAGTACGTGATCGTCGCCAGGCTGTAGATGTCGGCGCGCCCGTCCACCAGTTCCCCCGACAGCGCTTCCGGCGCGACGTACTTGAGCGTTCCGACGAAGAAGCCCGTGCGCGTGAGCCGCTCCTCCGGTGGCAACTCGGCGTCCCGGGCGATCCCGAAATCGAGCAGTTTCACGGTTTGTCGCGTGGCGTCGTAGACGATGTTCTCCGGCTTCAGGTCGCGATGGATGATCCCCGCCTGGTGTGCCGCCATGAGTGCCGCGGCCAGTTGCCGGACCACGCCGGCAACCAGGGAGGGAGCGAGCGGACCCGCGCGGTGTACGTACTCCGCCAGCGGCTTGCCATCGGCCCACTCGAGGGCGAGGTAGTACAGGCCGTCCGCTTCCCCGTAATCGTAGGTGCGGACCACGCCCGGGTGTTGCACCCGCGACCCGTAGCCCGCCTCTCGCAGGAAGCGCTTGACCACCGTGGGGTCGCTCGCGAGCCGCGACCGCAATACTTTGAACGCACAGGCACCGCGCTCGGGGTGCTCTGCGCGGTACACTTCGGCCGTGCCTCCCTCGCCGACGCGCTCGAGGAGGCGGTAGCCGGCGATGGTCCGACCGGCCAGGTTCTCGCTGGGCATGGGAACGCGCGAAACTAACGCCCGGATTTGAGGTTGAGCAAGTGAGACCAGCGGTGGTGGCATTCCTCCTGTGCGGCGCAGCGGGTTGCAGCTCCGCGCCGCGCTCGACGGCGGGCCCGCGCCCCGATCCCGGGGCGGTTGCCACGCTGTTCGACGCCGGCAGTGTGTACGGATCCATGGGACTCCTGGTCGGCGGTCCCTCGCTCCCGTTCGTCGCGACCCTGCGCTACTTCGCCGATGCCGTGCCGGACTCCACGCTGGCCATGTTCGCGCTGTCTCTCGCCAACCATGCGCTCACCTTCCAGCGCGACGGCGCTGGCTTCGCCGCCCAGTATCACGTGGAGGTGGCGTTCCGTGGCGACAGCGGCGCCACCCGACAGTTCGCCACCGACGAGACCGTGCGCGTGCGTACCCTGCAGGAGACGGTCCGCGCCGACGAGAGCGTGATTTACCAGCAGTTCATCGCCGTGCGTCCGGGGATCTACCACGTCGACGTCACGGTCCGCGATCGCAACGGACCGGCGGTGGCGCACGGCCAGCGCGCCGATACCGTGCCGCGGCTGGCGGGGCAGGGGATGAGCGAGCCGCTCGCCGTGTATCAGGGGCCCGGGCGGACCCGGCTCGCGGACATGCCCAAGTTCTTCCCGAACCCCCGCGCGGCGCTCTCCTACGGTGCCGATTCGCTTCGCTTCTACGTCGAGACGTACGGCCTGCCCCACGGGGCGCGCCTCGCCGCACGCGCCCTCGACCAGAGCGGGCACGAGGTGTGGCACGACACGGTGGCGTTGACCGGCACGGACGCCTTCGCCAGCGTGCTCGCGGTGCTGCGCCCGGGCGACGTGCCCGTCGGTCAGGGCCGGTTCGAGGTGAGCACGGTCGGCGCGGGTGCGACCACCGCCGGCGCGTCGCGCTCCACCCCGTTCCTCGTCAGCTTCTCGGACCAGTGGGCCATCACCAACTACGACCAGATGATCAGCCTGCTGCGCTACTTCGAGCGGCAGGACTGGGTGGACAAGCTGCGTCAGGCCGCCGCCGAGCAGCGGCCGGCGGTGTGGCGCGAGTTCTATACGGCGACCGACCCGGTCGGGGGCACGCCGGAGAACGAGGCCCTGGAGGCGTACTTCCGCCGGGTCCAATTCGCCAACCAGCGGTTCCGCGAATCGGGCGACGCCGGCTGGCTCACCGACCGTGGCGAGGTGTACGTCACGTTGGGTGAACCGGACGACGTGTTCGATTTCAGCACCGATGCCTCGCGCTCCGGCGTGCGTGGTATCCGCTGGACCTACAACTCGCTACGGCTGACGCTGTTTTTCCAGGATCAGAACGGCTTCGGCCGCTTCCGCCTGACTCCCCTGTCGCGGGCGGAATTCCAACGCGCCGCGGCGCAGGTGCGTCGCCACCAGTGACGCGGGCGGGGGTCCTCATCCGGGCCGGCGCCGCCGCGGCCCTGCTCTCGGTGCCCCTCGCCGCGGTTGCGCAGACCACTCCCGACCTCGCGTCGCAGCGCGCCGAGTCGCTGCGGCTGTCGGGCAGGCCGTGGCACGCGGCGGAGACGTTGCTCGCGGCCGCGGCGCGGGAGCCGCGCCTCAACGCCACGTTCATTGTGGAGGGAGCCAAGGCCGAGCTGCACGCCCGCCGCTACGACCGCGCGCGCAGCCTGCTCGGGCTGGCCACGGCGGCCAGCCGCTACGCCGCGGCGCGGGCACGTACCACGGGTGTGCGGGCGGCGTTGCTCGCCGTCCGCGAGGGACTGGCCTGGGAGGTGGTGGGGGAGCGCGATTCGGCGGCGGCCGCGTACGCCGCGGCGCGCGCGGGTGGCCTGTCGTCCATCGAGCCGTGGCTGCGGGTGCGTCAGGCGCGAGTCACGCGCGACACGGCGACGGCTTTCCGGCTGCTCGCGGACCTGCCGGCCCCCGTGGCGCGGGAGGCGGGCGGCGCGCGCGCCCAGGCCCTGCTCGCGGCGGGAGATTCGGCCGCCGCGCTCGAGGCCTTGGCGCAGGCCGGTCGCTCCCTGGATGTCGCGCGGTTGGCGCGAGCCCTGGGCGACTCGAGTCGCGCGCGCGACGCTCTGTACGCGCTGATGGCGCGGGCGCCCGAGTCGGACGACGCCGCGGCGGCGGTGGGCGTGGCGCTCGGCGGGCTGGCGCCACGCACCCCGCCCGAGTACGTCGCCATCGCGCGCGCGATGAAATCGCACGGCGGGGCCGCCGACGCCCGGCTCGAAGTCGAGCGCGCGCTGCGCCAAGGAGACTCGAGCGCCGCCACGCTGGTGCTCGCGGGCGAGCTGTTGGCGGGTGCGGGCCGGTACCGCGAGGCCGAACGGGCCTATCGCGCCGCCGCCCGCGACTCCGCGCTCGGTGCGCTCGCGATCTACCGTCGCGCTCGCATCCTCGCGCGGCTGGGGGACGCCGGGGCACCCCAGGCGCTGTCCGGGTTCGCGCAGTCGTTCCCCGCGGACACGGCGGCGCCGACCGCCCTTTACGTGCTGGGCGACATGCTGGCCGACCGGGGCGAATGGCCGGGGGCCGCGCGCTGGTTCGACGAGCTGATCGCGCGCTATCCCGCGGACCTGCGCGCCTCGCTGGCCCGGTTCCGCCTCGCGGCGCAGGCGGTGCGCGACGGCCTGCCCGACAGCGCCCGCGCGTTGTTCCGGGCCGAGGTCGCCGCCGGGGGCCCGCAGCGGATGAGCGCGCGCTTCTGGCTCGGCAAGCTCGCCCTGTCGTCGGGCGACACCGCGGAGGCGCGCGCATCCTGGCTCACGCTGGCCCGCGAGGATTCGATCGGCTATTACGGACTGCGCGCGCGGCGCGAGGTGAACCTGCCGCCGCTGCGGTTCGCGGCGGCGCCGGCGCCCGCCCCCTCCGCGACGATCGCCGCGGCACTGGGCCGTGTCGACACGCTGCTGCTCGCCGGCCTCGACACCGCGGCCCAGGCCGAGGTCCGGGCCATTCTCGGGCGGGCGCCGCAGCAGGACCTCGACGCACTGCTGGCGTGGAGTGACGGGCTCGCGCGCCGCGGGTTCGGGCCCGCCGCCGTGCGGCTCGGCTGGCAGGCCGCGCTCAAGGCTCCCAACGATCCGCGCGTGCTGCGCGCCATCTTCCCCTGGCCGAACCGCCGCGCCGTCGAGGGGGAGGCGGCGGAGTTCGCGGTCGACCCGTTGTTGCTGGTCGCCATCGTCCGCCAGGAGAGCGTGTTCGATGCCGAGGCCCTCTCGCCCGCCGGCGCCCGTGGCCTCGCGCAGCTGCTCCCCGGCACGGCGGCGCTCACGGCGCGCGGACTCGACGTGACGTTCTATCCGGAGTGGATCACCGTCCCGGACTTGAATCTCCACCTCGGCGCGGCGCACCTGCAGGAGCTGCTGGAGCGCTTCCCGGGTCGCGTCGAGGCGGCCGTGGCCGCGTACAACGCGGGCACCGCGCCGGTGACACGGTGGCTCGCGCGGCCCGGAGCGGACGACCCCGACCAGTTCACCGAGTCGATTCCGTATCAGGAGACGCGGGGCTACGTGCGCTCGGTGCTGCGCAACCGGGAGCTGTACCGCGCGCTGTACGTCGTCCCAACCAATTGACGATCAGAGACTTAGCGACAACGCCTCCGGGGCCGTCCGGCTTTCTTGACAACGTTTGCGTGACGCGTCATTTCATAGCGCGCCCGACATCGGTGCCGGGCCGGGTGCCACAGCGCCCCACGGGAAAGGATGACTCCGCAGGAGGCAGAACGAATGGCTAAGGGAAAGGTGAAGTGGTTCAATGACGCCAAGGGGTACGGCTTCATTGAACAGGAGGGCGGCGAGGACGTGTTCGTGCACTTCTCGGCCATCCAGATGGACGGCTTCAAGACGCTCGCTGAAGGGCAGGTAGTGGAGTTCGAGGTGCAGGCTGGCGACAAAGGGTTGCACGCCGCGAACGTGGTTCGCGTCTAGTCGGCCTCCGCGCCATTCGGTATCACCCCCGCCCGCGCGCTCGTCGGGCGGGGTTTTGTTTCTCCGGAGCTTCCCCGCCCGCGTTATTCTTCGCCCCATGCCGACGCTCTATCTGGTCGACGGGTACGCCCTCATCTACCGCGCCTTCTTCGCGATGATCGCGCGTCCCCTCACCACGCGCCGCGGCGAGAACACGTCCGCGGCGTGGGGGGTCACCAACTTCCTGCTGCGCCTGCTCGAGCGCCGCCGACCCGACTATCTCGCGTGGGTGCACGACGTCGGGGAGTCGTTCCGCCACCGGACCTACCCCGAGTACAAGGCCACCCGCGAGAAGCTCACCGCGGAGCTGCAGCAGGACTTCGACCGCTCGGTCGAGCGGATCGAGCAGATCCTCGATGCGTTCCGCGTGCGCGTGGTGGGGGTCGAGGGCTTCGAGGCGGACGACGTGATCGGCACGCTCGCGACCGCCGCGAGCGCGCGCGGTCTGCAGGCCGTGATCGTGTCCGGCGACAAGGACTTTTACCAGCTCATCGCGCCGGGCATCGCCCTCCTCAATCCCGGACGGGGCGGTCCGGCCGCCGTCGAGGAGCACTGGGTGGACCAGGCGAACGCCGGTGAGCGGCTGGGTGTCCCGCCCGAGCGCGTGGTCGACTACCTCGCGCTCGTGGGAGACACCTCGGATAACGTCCCGGGGGTGAAAGGCGTCGGCGACAAGACCGCCCTGGAGCTGCTCAAGACGTTCGGCGATCTCGACGCGATCCTCGCCGGCGCCGCGCGGATCTCCGGGAAACGGGCGCGCGAAGCGGTGCAGCAGCACGCGGAGCTCGCCCGCCTGTCGCGCGACCTGGTGACCATCCGTCGCGACGTCCCGCTGCCGCTCGATTTGGAGGCGTTGCGTGTCCGTCCGCCCGATGCCGCACGGCTGGCGGAGCTCTTCACGGAGCTCGAGTTCCGGTCCCTGATCCCGAAGCTGGAGGCGCTCCGGGAGGTCGTCGCGGGAGCGCCGGACACGTCCGCTCCGGCAGCCCCGCGGGCCCCTGCCGTCGCGGAAGTGTCCGGCGTTCCCGCGACCCTCACGGCGGCGCCCGCGGACCCCGTCATCGTGGACGATCCGGCGCTGCTGGCGGAGGTCGTGGCGGAATGCCGGCGGGCGCCGCGCGTCGCGCTCGATACGGAGACCACGTCGCTCGATCCGATGCGCGCCGATCTCGTGGGCATGTCGCTCGCGGCGGCGCCCGGGCGATCCTGGTACTTCCCGTTCGCGCATGTCGCCGCCGAGGGTGAGCTGGCCGGCGGAACGGCGCCGCGCAATCTGCCGTCGCTCGCGAGCGCGGAGCTCGCGCCGCTGCGCGAGCTGCTGGGCGATGCTCGCGTGCCCAAGGCGGGACACAACGTCAAGTACGACTGGCTGGTGCTGCGCCGCGCGGGCGTGGAGCTCGCGGGCGTCGCCTACGACTCGATGCTCGCGAGCTTCGTCCTCGACCCCGGGCGCCGCTCGCACGCGATCGACGAGCTGGCGCGCGAGCGCCTGTCGCTCGCCATGCGGACCTACGCGGAGCTCGTGGGGCGGGGCAAGGCCGAGCGGCCGTTCGCGGCGGTGCCGGTCGCCGACGCCGCCCGCTACTGCGCCGCCGACAGCGAGATGGTGTTGCGGCTGTTCGCCGCGTTCCAGCCGGAGCTCGAGGACCACCAGCTCGTCCGGTTGCTCGATTCGATCGAGCTGCCGCTCCTTCCCGTGCTGGTGGATATGGAGTGGCGCGGCGTGCGGATCGACGTCGGGCGGCTGGGCGAGATTTCCCGC
>Ga0209350_1000905_pt1 | contig 14150 bp, 9 predicted proteins | sample GraSoi013_2_20cm_2_FD_185822 | JGI IMG/M metagenome (GOLD analysis project Ga0209350, IMG submission 185822) | Grasslands soil microbial communities from the Angelo Coastal Reserve, California, USA - Sample 09_27_2013_2_20cm (SPAdes) (version 2) | ecosystem: Environmental > Terrestrial > Soil >...
CCTTCAAAATCGCTTGTTCCGCACCCGCCGGCATTGCCGGATGCTCGTAGTTTTCGTTCATCACCGTGACGTAATAGAACACGTCTTCCTGCTGCGTGACCATCCGACGCAGGCCGTCCTGCACGATCACGGCAAGCTCATACGCAAAGGTCGGATCATACGAAATGCAATTGGGAATGACCGAGGAGAGCACATGGCTGTGTCCGTCCTCGTGCTGCAACCCCTCGCCGTTCAGAGTCGTGCGGCCGGCCGTGGCACCGAGAAGAAACCCCCGCGCGCGCTGGTCCCCCGCCGCCCACGCAAGGTCCCCGATGCGCTGCATGCCGAACATCGAGTAGAAGATGTAGAACGGCACCATGACAAGATTCGAATGGCTGTATGAGGTCGCCGCCGCTATCCAGGACGAGAATGCGCCAGCCTCGTTGATGCCTTCTTCGAGAATCTGGCCCGCCTTGTCTTCGCGGTAGTACATCACCTGCTCGCGGTCGACCGGTTCGTACTTCTGTCCTTCCGAGGAATAGATCGCGAGCTGCCGGAACATGCCTTCCATGCCGAAAGTGCGCGCTTCGTCCGGAACGATCGGGACGATGTGCCTACCGATGTTCTTGTCGCGCACGAGCGCCGTCAGCATGCGCACGAACGCCATGGTGGTGGAGATCTCGCGGCCTTCCGACCCCTTCAACTGTTGATCGAACACCGAGAGAGCCGGCGCGGCGGGAACGCTGTCCGCCTTGCGGCGGCGCTGGGGCAGGTAGCCGCCGAGCGCCTTCCTGCGCGCCTGCAGATACACCATGATCGGATCATCGTCCTTGGGCTTGTAGAGCGGCAATTCCTCGAGCTTGTCGTCCGGGATCGGCACGTTGAAGCGGTCGCGCATCTCGCGGATGGTTGCGAGGTCCATCTTCTTCAGCTGGTGGGTCGGATTCTTTGCCTGGCCTTGCTTGCCCAGGCCGTAGCCCTTGATGGTCTTGGCCAAGATCACCGTAGGCTCGTCCCTGTGCTTCACTGCCGCCGCGTAGGCCGCATAGATCTTGTGAGGGTCGTGCCCGCCCCGGTTCAGGCGCCAGATGTCCTCGTCGGTCATGCGCGATACCATCTCGAGCAGTTTCGGGTCCTTGCCGAAGAAGTGCTTGCGAACGAAGGCGCCGTCGTTCGCCTTGTAGTTCTGATACTCGCCGTCGACCGTGTCCTCCATGACGCGAAGCAGTCGACCTTCGAGATCGCGCGCGAACAGAGGATCCCAATACGAGCCCCAAATGAGCTTGATGACATTCCAGCCCGCCCCGCGAAAATCGGCTTCGAGCTCCTGGATGATCTTGCCGTTGCCGCGCACCGGACCGTCGAGGCGCTGCAGGTTGCAGTTGACTATGAAAACCAGATTGTCGAGCCTCTCACGCGCCGCGAGGCCGATCGCGCCGAGCGATTCCGGTTCATCCATCTCGCCGTCGCCGCAGAACACCCACACCTTCCGGTTCTCCGTACCTGCGAGCCCGCGCGCCTGCAGATATTTCAGGAACCTCGCCATGTAGATACCCTGAATCGGCCCTAGCCCCATCGAAACGGTGGGAAACTGCCAGAAATCGGGCATGAGCCACGGGTGGGGATAGGAAGAGATGCCCTGGCCATCCACCTCGCGACGAAAATTCAGGAGCTGCGTTTCGGTGAGCCGACCCTCCAAGAATGCGCGCGCGTAGATGCCGGGCGACGAGTGTCCCTGGAAGTAGACGAGATCCCCCCCGTGCCCTTCGTGCGGCGCGTGCCAGAAGTGATTGAAACCGATGCCGAACAGCGTTCCGACCGAGGCGAAGCTCGCGATGTGACCGCCCAGTTCGTCGTCCGACTTGTTGGCTTTCGCCACCATCACCATCGCATTCCAGCGGCAGAACGAGCGAATGCGTTCCTCCAAGGCATGATCCCCGGGCGAGCGCTCCTCCATGTGCACCGGGATCGTGTTGAGGTAGGCCGTATTGAGCGAGAAGGGGATGTAGGCCCCCGAACGGCGTGCCTTGTCGACGAGCTTCTCCAGCAGATAGTGGGCGCGCTCAGGGCCCTCGCGTTCGAGAACGGCCTCGAGCGCATCGAGCCATTCCTGGGTTTCCAGGGCGTCGGGATCGCTGGCGGCGGGGAATTCAGGCAGCGCGGACATGACGTTTCCCTCTCTGCGCGAAGGTATGGTCGGGAGTGTGAGACTTGCGGACAGTCGCTTGCAGCTTACCCTGCCAGCCTACAGGATCAATTGCACCGCTATTATAAAAGAGCATTTCGCATTATACGAAAACACGCTTCGTGCAATCAAAGAGATCGCGCCAGCTGGCTCCAGCCCAAGCCGGGAAACTGCGGATGCTAGAATGCGCGCCTTCCGTGCTCGCCGCGCCGATTTTCGCCCGTGCAGACCCGCATCATTGACGGCAACGCCATTGCGCGGGAGTTGCGCGCCGAGCTGATTCGGCGTGTCGCCGCGCTTGCGGCGTTGGGAGTGCGCCCCGGTCTCGCGGTGGTGCAAGTCGGAAACCACCCGGCTTCGAGAATCTATGTGCGGAACAAGATGAAGGCCTGTGGCGAAGTGGGGCTCTATTCGGAGCACATCGAATTGCCGGCCGATGCGGATGAATCGACGCTCCTCGGGCGCATCCAGACCCTGAACAGCGACACTCGTATCCACGGCATCCTCGTACAGCTCCCGTTGCCTAGTGGACTTTCAGCGGCACGGGTGGTCGACGCCCTGGCCCCGGCGAAGGACGTAGACGGATTCCATCCCACCAATATGGGCCTGCTCGCAATCGGCAATCCTCGCTTCGTGCCCTGTACGCCCCTCGGAGTCATGAAGCTGATCGAGCACGAGGAAATCGGCGTGCAGGGCCGGCACGCCGTCGTGGTCGGCCGCAGCAACGTCGTCGGTAAACCGCTGGCACTGCTGCTCTTGCAAAAGGGCGCCACGGTCACCATTTGCAACTCCAGAACCCCCGATCTGAGAGCGATGACCGGGCAAGCGGACATTCTCGTGGTGGCGGCGGGCAGACCCAAGCTCGTCACAGCCGGCATGGTGAAGCCCGGGGCCGTCGTCATCGACGTCGGTATCACCCGGCTTGCGGACGGCAAACTCACCGGGGATGTGGATTTTCACAGCGTGCTCGGAACCGCCTCGTGCATCACGCCGGTGCCCGGCGGAGTGGGCCCCATGACGATCGCAATGTTGCTCGAGAACACAGTGATGTCCGCCGAGCGGGCTTCCGCCGGTGGCGGCAGTTCCTGAGACTGTGGCGCGAAATCCGTGGCCTCAACCGGAGAAAATTAGGAGTTATACCTGAAAAACATCGTCAATCCGCTGCTCGATTTCTCGGGCTTGCCCCGCTACAGATCGGTCCGGCCGGAGCACGTCGTCTCCGCGATCGATCAGTTGCTCGCCGAAAACCGCGCCCTGATTGCCCAGCTCACAGCGGAGGGCGCTGAAGCGTCTTGGAACGGGTTTGCCGAACCGCTGGAAGACGCCAATGAACGCCTATGGCGCGCCTGGGGCGTGGTCGCTCACCTGCACGCGGTGGACGACAGCGCCGCGATCCGCGATGCCTACAACGCCAATCTGCCGAAAATCACGCGGTACCGCACCGAGCTCGCGCAAAACCTTCAGCTCTATGAAAAGTTCAAGGCGTTGCGCGCCTTACCGGGATTTGAGGAGCTGTCTCAAGCTCAGCGCAAGATCGTCGAGAACGACTTGCGCGACTATCGTCTGGGAGGAGCCGAACTGGAGCCTCGGAACAAGCGGCGCTTTGGCGAAATCCAGGAAGAACTTGCTGCGCTCGAAACCAAGTTTTCCGAGAATCTGCTCGACGCAACCAATGCTTTCTCGGCGCTGATCACCGAGCGTGGAGAGCTGCTCGGCGTCCCCGACGATGTGCTCGAAGCCGCCAAACAGGCCGCGCGTCGGGGTGGCCAGGAGGGGTGGAAGTTCACCTTGCAAGCGCCGTCGTACGGACCTCTGATGCAATACGCCGAGAATCGCGGCCTGCGGGAAAATCTGTACCGCGCGCACGTCACACGGGCGAGCGAACTCGGAGATGCGGAACTCGACAACACCTCGATCATCGTTCGCGAGCTTCGCCTGCGACAAGAGAAGGCGCGACTGCTCGGTTATGAGAGTTTCGCGGAATTTTCGCTCGTCCCGAAAATGGCCGAGTCACCCGAGGCTGCCCTCGACTTCCTCAATGACCTCGCCTCGAGGGCGCTGCCTCACGCACGCAGGGATTACGCTGAGCTGGAGGAGTTCGCACGCACGGAGCTCGGAATCCAGGAGCTGCAGGCTTGGGATATCGCGTTTGCATCGGAAAAACTGCGCGCAAAACGCTACGCGTTTTCCGATCAAGAAGTGAAGCGATATTTCCCGGAACCGCAGGTCCTGGAAGGCATGTTCCGGCTTGTCGAAACCCTCTATGGCATTCGCATTTTCCCCGATATGGCCGAGACCTGGCATCCGGACGTGCGTTTTTTCCGGATCGCCGACTCGGACGAAAGCCTCATCGGTCAGTTTTATCTGGATCTGTACTCGCGTGAGACCAAGCGCGCCGGGGCGTGGATGGACGAGGTGATCACGCGGCAGCGGATCCCCGGCGGCTTCCGGACCCCGGTTGCCCATCTCATCTGCAATTTTCCAGCACCGGTCGGGACCAAGCCCGTGCTATTCACGCACGACGAAGTCATGACCTTGTTCCACGAATTCGGTCATGGCTTGCACCATCTGCTCTCGCGAGTCGACGATCTGGGCGTGTCCGGAATACGCGGTGTCGAGTGGGATGCCGTCGAGCTGCCTTCCCAGTTCATGGAGAACTTCTGCTGGGAATGGAGCGTTCTCGCCCGAATGACTGCTCATGTCGAAAGTCGAGAGGCTTTACCGCGCAGCTTGTTCGACAAGATGCTGGCAGCAAAGAATTTCCAAAGCGGCATGCAGACTGTGCGGCAGATCGAGTTCGCGCTGGTCGATATGCATTTACACCATGATTACGACCCAGCGGGAGCGAAGACGCCGCTGCAGCTGCTGCGCGAAATCAGGGCGAAAGTCGCCGTGGCGATCCCGCCGGAGTACAACCGCTTCCTCAACAACTTCTCGCATGTCTTTTCGGGAGCTTACGCAGCCGGGTACTACAGCTACAAGTGGGCCGAGGTGCTTTCGGCCGACGCATACAGCCTGTTCGAACAAAACGGCGTGCTTGACTCCCGCACTGGGACGCGATTCCGCGAGGAGATTCTCGCCGTCGGCGGCAGCCGACCTGCGCTCGAATCGTTCACGGCTTTTCGAGGCCGGGAGCCGAGAATCGATGCCCTGCTGCGTCACAATGGTATGATCGCGCCTTGAGGAGCTTTACCGCATGCGCATACTGCTCGTTGCTGCAGCGATCCTCTCGGCTCTCTGCGCCGACGCCTTCGGGCAGGCTTATCGCTGGGTCGATCAGGACGGTAGGGTCCACTACACGCAAACGCCCCCGCCACCGAACGCGAGAAACGTACAACGAAAGAGTTTTCGCGGTGGCGGAGCCGATGTCTCCAATCTGCCTTACGCGACCCAGGTAGCGGCGAAGAACTTTCCCGTAACTCTGTACACCCTCCCGAATTGCGGCTCCCCCTGCGACCAGGCTCGCGCATTGCTCGTCAAGCGCGCGGTACCCTTCACGGAAGCGAGCGTCGTCACTCAGAAGGACGCCGATGAGGTGAAGAGGCTGTCCGGCAAGAACGACCTGCCGTTGCTGGTCGTCGGCACGCAAGTGCAAACCGGATTTCATGAAGGCCTCCTCAACGGGCTGCTCGACTCGGCGGGCTATCCGTCTTCTGCGCCGCCCGCGCCGCTCGAAGCGCTGCGAAAGATGAATCCCGCGTCGTCGGCGCAGCCTCAGCAGGGCGCGAGCGCTGGTGCGCAGCCCGCGGGCGATGCCAGCGCCCGATAGATCGGGGGCGCAGGCTCTTCCCGGGCAGCGAGTCAAATTCGCTTAAATCGCGGCATCTGAGTCAGGAGGAAAGGAACCATGGCTTTCAACAAGTCGCTGCGTCAGATCGCCGGTTCGGTTGCGATGGCTTGCGTCGCGACCGGCGTGCTGGCGCAGACCGTCTACCCGACGAAACCGGTGAGGATCGTCGTTCCCTATTCCGCGGGTGGGCCGGCGGACATCTATGCGCGCTTTATCGGCGACCGTGTTCAGAAGACTCTTGGACAACCCTTTGTAATCGAGAACCGGCCTGGCGCCGGCGCGATCATAGGCACCGACGCGGTGGCGAAATCCGCCCCCGACGGATACACGCTCCTCATGATGTCGAACACACACACGGTAAACGAATCGCTGTTCACGAAGAAGCCCTACAGCCTGATGCGGGACCTTGCGCCGATCTCGCCGATCAACTATTCCGACCTCCTTCTCGTCGTTCACCCCTCGGTACCGGCGAACAACCTGAAGGAGCTCATCGCGCTCGCCAAATCGAGGCCGGGAGCTCTCAATTACGCGTCCTCCGGGCCGGGCACGCCCTATCACATGGCGGGCGAGCTGTTCAAGGCGATGGCCGGAATCGACGTGGTACACGTGCCGCATAAGGGAAGCGCCGAAGCGCGTACCAGCGTCCTCGCGGGCGACGTGCAGATGATGTTCGACGCGATTACGACCATGGCGTCGCTCGCGCAGTCGGGCAAGGTTCGCGCCATCGCCACCTCCGGAAAGATTCGCTCCTCCATCACGCCGGGCGTGCCGACTCTGGACGAAGCCGGCTTGCCGGGTTACGACGCGGTGATCTGGCTGGGGATGATGGCGCCAACTGCGACCCCGAAACCGATCGTCGACAGTCTGAATTCCGAGATCCAGAAAATCGCCAACTTGCCAGACGTGAAGGAAGCCTGGGCCAAGCAAGGCGCAGTCCCGATGCGCATGACGCCCACGGAGTTCGGGAAATTCTTGGAGCGGGACATCCAGAAGTGGGCGAAGGTCGTGAAATTCTCTGGAGCGAAGGTCGACTAGCGCACGCGTGCCAAAGTACGCAGTTGCCGAGGAACCCGGGAAACCCGTGGCCGAGCACTTCCGGCTCACCGTCAATGGTAACGAATCCGAGCTCGAGGCGAGTCCGGATACGCCGCTTCTCTACGCACTCCGCAACGACCTCGGGCTGAAAGGTACGCGCTTCGGCTGCGGCAACGGCCAGTGCGGCGCATGCTTCGTCCTGATCGACGGCCATCCGGCCCCCGCATGCGACACTCCTCTGTGGTCCGCCGCGGGCAAAATAATTACCACCGTTGAAGGCTTGAGCAAAGGCCGCGAGTTGCATCCTCTGCACAACGCCTTTCTCGCCGAGCAGGCTGCCCAGTGCGGCTATTGCACCAGCGGCATCCTGATCAGTGCCGTGGCGCTCCTGGCGAAAAACCTCAGACCGACGGAGCGCGAAGTTCGCGAGGCGCTCGACCGCAACTTGTGCCGCTGCGGATCGCATAACCGAATGGTGCGCGCAGTGCTGCGCGCGGCTCAGGAATAGCGCCTTGAACACCGTTGCCGAAACCCGACTCAAGCGGCCCGCAAGCCTCGAGAAAAACCCGAGACTTTCGCAGTGGCTGCATGTCCACCGCGACGGCACGGTTTCGATCTACAGCGGTAAAGTCGAAATCGGCCAGGGTATCCTGACTGCCCTTGCGCAGATCGCGGCGGAGGAGCTCGGAATTGCAGTCGAGCGCATCCGCATGGTCCCTGCCGATACTGCATTGAGCCCCGACGAGGGCGTCACTTCGGGCAGCCTCTCGATCCAGGATTCCGGTGTCGCACTACGCCGAGCCTGCGCGCAGGCCCGCACGTTGCTCCTCGAGCGCGCAACGGCGCGCCTCGGCGTGTCGGGTGGCGACTTGCGGGTGGAGGACGGTTCTGTTCAGGCTGCCGGCCGGAGCACGAGCTTCTGGGAATGCGCGGACGATGCATTGTTCGACCGCGACGTCGAAGAGACAGCGGCATTGAGATCGCCGCGCGATTACCGCGTGGTCGGCAAGCCGGCGCCGCGGCGTGACCTTCCAGACAAGATTGCCGGTCGCCCCCGTTTCATCCAGGACATGGCGTTGCCGGGGATGCTCTACGGCCGCGTAGTCCGTCCGCCGCACAATTTCGCGGGGCTCATCTCACTCGATGACAGCAAGGTCAAATCGATGCCGGGGCTCGCTGCGATCGTGCGCGACGGCGGCTTTGTCGGCGTCCTTGCCGAGCGCGAGGATGTGGCGATCTCGGCTCAGCGCGCCCTTCGGCTGGCAGCGTCCTGGCGAGAGGCCGACCCGCTGCCCCGGGACGTGCATACATGGCTCAAAGAGCACGCGGCCGAGCACCGCGTCATCAGCGAGAAGGAAAACGCCGACGCGAGATCCCGCGCAACGAGGGCGCTCGAAGCGTCCTATACGAAACCCTTCCTATCGCACGCCTCAATCGGTCCGTCCTGCGCTATCGCCCAGATCGATGACGGCAAACTCACGGTGTGGACCCACAGCCAGGGAATTTTCAATCTGCGCCGAGACCTTGCGCTGGGTCTGGGGATGCGCGAGGACGCGATCGTCGTGCGGCACGCCGAAGGCGCGGGTTGCTACGGTCACAACGGCGCCGACGACGCCGCGCTTGACGCGGCCCTGCTCGCGCGAGCGGCACGCGGTCGTCCGGTCCAGGTGCAGTGGATGCGAGACGACGAATTCGCGTGGGCTCCCTGCGGCCCGGCCATGGCCCTGAGCTTGCGTGCGGCACTCGACGCCCACGGCGGTATCGTCGATTGGGAGCACGAACTTTGGAGCAATGGTCACAGCAGCAGGCCCGGCCGAGCGGACGATCCGGCGCTCCTGGCAGCCTGGCACCTGGCGAGGCCGCATAAGCGGCCCTCGGCGATCAACATGCCGCTCCCCGCAGGCGCAGCGGACCGCAACGCAATTCCGATATACGATTTTCCGAGCCAGCGCGTGGTCAACCACTACGTACGCGAAATGCCGGTGCGGACCTCGGCGCTGCGTTCGCTGGGTGCGTACGCCAACGTGTTTGCGATCGAATCCTTCATGGACGAACTCGCTCAGACTGCAGGGATTGACCCGATTGCTTTCCGCCTGCGGCACCTTAAGGATCCGCGTGGTCGCGCCGTCATAGAAGCAGCTGCGCGGCGCGCCGAATGGGACCGCTGGAAACCCGCCGAAGGCCGCGGCCACGGTATCGGATTCGCGAGGTACAAGAACCTGGGCGCTTATTGCGCTGCAGTGGCCGAGGTAGAGGTCGGCCATGATGTGCGCGTCGAGCGGTTGATTCTCGCTGTCGACGTCGGGCTCGTGATCAACCCAGACGGCGTGATCAATCAGATCGAGGGTGGCGCAATTCAGTCGACCAGCTGGACGCTCAAGGAACAGGTGAAGCTAGGTGCACGTGGCATCGCGAGCCTCGGCTGGGAGGATTACCCCATCCTGAAATTCAGCGAGGCACCGGTCGTAGAAGTCGAGTTAATCGACCGACCCGAGCTGCCCGCCGTCGGCGCGGGCGAAGCCGCGCAAGGCCCAACGGCGGCGGCAATCGCCAATGCGGTGGCGCATGCGCTCGGTTTGCGCATGCGCGATCTCCCGCTGACACACGAGCGGATTGCCGCAGCGATAAGTCAGTCGACGTAGTCGTAAGCCGGCAAGGTAAGAAACTCGACATAGCGATCGTCAGTCGTGATGCGGTCGAAGAGCTTCGCGCCTTCCTCGTACTTGCCCGCATTCCATGCTTCGTCACCGAGGTAGGTCTTCACTTTAGGCAATTCTTCGGCGAGCAACCTTCCGAACAGCTCTCGGGTGACTTTGCGGCCGTCGTCCAGTTTCCCTTTGGACGAACGCATCCACTGCCAGATCTGGGAGCGCGAGATTTCTGCGGTGGCTGCATCCTCCATCAGATTGAATACGGGCACGCAACCGTTACCCGCAAGCCAAGCCCCCAAGTACTGGATACCGACTGAGATATTGTTACGCAGACCGGCTTCGGTGATCGGTCCTTCCGGCCGGAAGTCGAGCAGGTCCCTAGCGGCGACGATTACATCCGGCCGTTGCTTCTCGTACTGGTTGGGTTGGGGCATGTGCTCATCGAATACAGCTCTAGCGATCGGCACCAGCCCCGGATGTGCAACCCAAGTTCCATCGCAGCCATCGGTCACTTCACGCAGCTTGTCGGCGCGAACCTTCTCGAGCGCAGCTTCGTTGGCCGCGGGATCATTCTTGATCGGGATCTGCGCGGCCATTCCGCCCATCGCCGGGGCGCCGCGGCGATGGCACGTCTTCACGAGGAGCAGCGCGTAGGCCCGCATGAACGGCGCGGTCATCGTTACCTGCGCGCGGTCGGCGAGGCAAAACCCGCGGTTCGCGCGGAACTTCTTGATACAGGAAAAGATATAGTCCCATCGACCGATGTTGAGACCGGCGGAGTGCTCGCGCAACTCCCACAGGATCTCGTCCATTTCGAACGCGGCAACTACTGTCTCGATCAGCGCGGTGGCCTTGATCGATTCCTGCGGCACGCCTAATTCTCTCTGGGCGAGCTTGAAAATGTCGTTCCAAAGCCGGGCCTCGAGGTGCGACTCCATCTTCGGAAGGTAGAAATACGGCCCCGCGCCGCGTGAAAGCAGCTCTTTGGCGTTGTGAAAGAAATACAGCGCAAAGTCGAATAGGGCTCCCGAAACAGGTTTTCCGTCCACGAGGAGATGTTTTTCGTCCAGATGCCAGCCGCGCGGGCGCGGAATCAGAACTGCTACCCTGTTCTTCAAGCGGTACGACTTTCCCTCTTGTACGAAACTGATGCTCCCGCGCACGGCATCGTACAGGTTTGCCTGGCCTTCGATCATGTTGGCCCAGGTCGGGCAGTTGGCGTCCTCGAAGTCCGCCATGAAAGTGGAGGCACCCGAGTTGAGCGCGTTGATCACCATTTTGCGATCGGTCGGCCCCGTGATCTCGACGCGACGGTCCAGTAAGTCTTTCGGCTGCGGTGCGATCGTCCATTCCTTGGCGCGAAGCGGCGCGGTTTCCGGAATGAAATCGGGGAATTCGCCGGCGTCAAATTGCCCCTGGCGCGCCGCGCGCCGTGCGAGCAGGTCCTGGCGGCGCGATTCGAAGGCGCGATGCAGCTTGGCGACGAAGCTCAAGGCCGCTGGTGTCAGAACCCGTTCCGCCCCGGACAGGGCGGGCGCACGGATTTCAACCCCTGCCGGAAGAGTTGGCGTTAGAGAGTCAAGCGAAGATGCCACGTCGCCGTGTTCCCCAAAGTACTGCGCCGAACCATTCTAGCCTCATGATTCATGTCTTCAAAATGGCTCGCCGAACGGTATCTTCGGCTATTCCGCGTCGGTCAGCGTCCCATCTCCGATACCCAGCTCATCGATCTTGCGGGTGATCGTATTGCGACCGATGCCGAGCCGGCCCGCCGCCTCGATGCGTCGGCCGCCCGTATGCGCGAGGGCCTTCGCGATCAGCGTTTTTTCGAAGCTCTTCGAGAGTTCCTCCATGATGTTCGTTTCCCCGTTTACCAGTCTGCGATCCGCTTCGCGTGCGAGCGCCGCGAGCCACTCGCCCGGGGGCGTTGCGGCATCCTCGCGGAGATCGGGCGGAAAATCGCCGACTTCGATGATCTGCGTGGGTGACATCACGGTTAGCCAGTGGCACACATTTTCGAGCTGACGGACGTTTCCGGCGAGATTCTGGGCCGAGAGGCGGGCCATCGCCGAATCCGACAGGCGCTTGGGCTCCACGCCGAGCTCCCGAGCCGATTTTGCCAGGAAGTGTCGCGCAAGCAGCGGAATGTCTTCGCGGCGTTCGCGCAGCGAGGGAAGGCGTAGCCGGATTACGTTCAGCCGGTGATATAGATCCTCGCGGAACAGGCCTTCGCGAACCCGCGCTTCGAGGTCTTGATTCGTCGCTGCGATGACGCGGACACTCGCGCGAATCGGCTGATGGCCGCCAACGCGGTAGAAAGTTCCGTCAGACAATACGCGCAGCAAGCGTGTTTGCAGCTCGGCCGGCATGTCGCCGATCTCATCCAGGAACAAGGTGCCGCCTTCGGCCTGCTCGAAGCGACCCCGCCGCAAAGTCTGTGCTCCCGTGAAGGCACCGCGCTCGTGTCCGAACAGGTCCGATTCCAGAAGGTCCTTTGGCATTGCTGCAGTGTTTATTGCGATGAATGGCTTGTCTGCGCGCGGGCTGTGGCGATGCAACGCCCGCGCCACGAGTTCCTTCCCCGTTCCGGACTCGCCAGTGATCAGGACCGTGGCGCTCGATTGCGACAAGCGCCCGACTGCGCGGAATACCTCCTGCATCGACTGCGCCTGCCCGAGGATGTCCGGTGTCTCGGGCAACGACTCCGCGGCTTCGCCCTCCCGCGCGCTCTCGCCCAGTGCCCGGCGTATGAGCTCGACCGCCTGGTCAACATCGAAAGGCTTTGGCAGATATTCGAACGCGCCCCCCTGGAACGCGGCCACCGCCGACTCCAAATCGGAGTACGCCGTCATGACGATGACCGGAAGATTGGGGAAACGCTGCTTTAGGGTTTGCAGCAGCTCCAAGCCCGAGGTGCCGGGCATGCGGATATCCGAAACGAGCACCTGCGGAGCGCCGGCCGCCTCGAGCGCCTCCATCGCCTCAGTCGCCTGAGCAAAGGTTTTGAAGGGAATGCCTTCGCGTGCAAGGGCCTTCTCGAACACCCAACGGATGGAGCGGTCGTCATCGATGACCCAGACAGGTCTCATCATCGTCTTTCAGCGAAGCGGTAGCACGATGCGGAAGCTGGTTCTTCCTGGCTGACTGTCGCATTCCACCACCCCGTGGTGCTGCTGCACGAAAGTCTGCGCGAGCGTCAAGCCGAGCCCGGTTCCACCTTCACGGCCGGATACCAGCGGATAGAAAATCTGGTCGCGGATTTCCGCTGGAACGCCCGGCCCGTTGTCTACCACTTGCAATTCTAATGCCAGCCTGTGAAAGCGCCGGGCGAGCGTCACTTGGCGGGCAACTCGGGTGCGCAGGACGATTTCGCCCGGGTTTTGGAGCCCCGCCGCGGCACCGGCTCCCAGTATCGCCTGCGCGGCGTTCCGCGCGATGTTGAGCACAGCTTGGATGAGTTGCTCAGGATCCCCGCGAAACTCAGGTAGACCGACGTCGTAATCGCGTGTTACGCGTATGCCTTCGGGAAACTCCGCAAGGATGAGGCTGCGCACTCGTTCGCATACTTCATGGATGTTCATCGGCACCTGATTCGGAGGACGATGCGGTGTAAGAAGCCGGTCCATGAGGGCCTGCAGACGGTCGGCCTCCTTGATGATCACCCGGGTGTATTCGCGCAGGCTCGGCCGGTCGAGCTCGCGTTCGAGGAGTTGAGCAGACCCGCGCAAACCTCCCAGCGGATTCTTGATTTCGTGAGCCAGGTTGCGGATCAGCTCGCGATTTGCCCGGTGCTGCGTCATGCGCTGCTCTTCTCGTTCGATGCGTAGCCTCTGGTCTATCGGCCGCAGCTCGAGCAGCAGCGCGGCTTGCGGCAGCTCGACCGGCGTAGCAATGCAGTCAAGATGCAGGGGTTCCTGGCCCGTTGGAACGAGGATCAAGTCCTGATCAGCAAAGCCGCGCTCTTCGCGAATCGCTTGATGCAACAGGGCCGCTAGGGAACCCGACTCTGCAAAAAGTCCTGGAAAAGCTTGGTCGAGGACGCTCTTACGGCTAGCCGCGAACAAGGTTTCCGCCGCAGGGTTCAGGTACCTTACATGAAGGGCCCGATCCAAAAGGACTACGGCGGTGGCGAGCCAGTCCAAGCCCGGCGAGACTGCCGGACTCATGGGTGCGACCCGTTTCTGGGAACGGGGCGGCCATGGCGCCACGCGCGTGCGCCGTGCAGCGCCAAAAAAGCAGGAACCCCCCCGGGCCAGGTCACCCGATTCGCAAGAGCGGCGCGAGTCGCTCCTATTTGAGGCGTCCGAGCTCGCTGCGAAGCTGCTCGATGTTCTTTGTGTGCTGGCTGACCGCTTCCTGGTACGGCTTCAGTCGCTCGAGCACGCGAGCGTAGTTGCGCTCGTCGCCGTCGCGAGTTCCTTCCTGCTCGGTCAGCTTCTGCCGGGCATCGGCGAGTAGTTGCTGCTCGTTTTGAAGCTCTGACTCGAGAATCCTGCGGCGGTTCTCGTTG
>Ga0209350_1000911_pt1 | contig 14054 bp, 10 predicted proteins | sample GraSoi013_2_20cm_2_FD_185822 | JGI IMG/M metagenome (GOLD analysis project Ga0209350, IMG submission 185822) | Grasslands soil microbial communities from the Angelo Coastal Reserve, California, USA - Sample 09_27_2013_2_20cm (SPAdes) (version 2) | ecosystem: Environmental > Terrestrial > Soil >...
TTTAGAGTGAGTTGGCAATTTGTAGCAGCGCTACAAATTGCCAACTCATGATAGTACATGTAGTTTAGCGGCCAGCTACTGCGATTCTGTCAACTTGTGGGATGACTTCGGAGGCTAGCAAGTCGAATACATCTGGATCGGTCACGTTTTGCAGGCTGAAAATTCCCTGGTCGATACCGATAGATGCCTCGTCCGCGTAGAAATCGACCAGCGCTGCCGGTGTTGTCGATCCATCTCTACCATCGCGCGTCAGTTTTACTGAATTGAGCGTGGTCTTCTCTATCTGTTCGTAGGGACGACCCAGGGCTTCGCAGTGTTCGCGTAGAACATCCAGTTTATGCTGTAATGCTTCTTTGCCCAGGCGTGCGAAGAGGTTACAGGCATCGCCGTATTGGGCGACCAGTCGCAGGGTTTTGCGCTCACCACTCCCGCCAATCAGTATCGGAGGGTGCGGCCTCTGTACAGTTTGTGGCGAATTGAGCAGGCGAGCCAGGTGATAGTACTTGCCGTTATAGGGTTTTTCGTCACCAGACCACATTTGGTGGACTATTTGGAGCGTCTCCTCCAGTCGCTCGAAGCGTTCTGCCAATGGTGGGAAAGGGACGCCTAATCCCACGTGTTCAGCCTCGTTCCAGGCTGCTCCAATGCCAAGGTAGGCGCGTCCCCCTGAGAGGACATCCAGGGTTGTGACAGTCTTCACCAGGATACCTGGATAGCGATAGGTGACACCCGTCACCATAGTGCCAAGCTTGATACGGCTGGTTTTACCGGCGGCGAAGGCCAGGGCGCTCCATCCTTCAAGCATCTCGTTTTCTGCTGGACCGACGGAGCCTATCTGGAAGAAATGATCCATGACCCAAAAACTGTAGAGGCCAGCTTTGTCGGCGCGCTCCGCGATCTCGCCAAAGGTCCTACCGAGCTGGCTCTGCCCGTTGGGCCAGGTGAAATTAGGTACTTGCAATCCTAACCGCATATGTTAGCTCCCTTACTGATTGCTATATCGTTGAATATGTAGTAGCAACCTGGAACCGCAGCTGCTATCCAAACGATAGTTATTATACTAATGGAAAGTGCTTTGTATCAAGTGCAATGACACGCTGAAAAGTATGCTGGATACCTTCGTGTAAAGATCATGAGATACAACTTCGCTGGAAAGGCAAGGCGATAGATATGCCCGTACCCCATGTAACTCCAGCAACTCGTCAACCGCAGGAGTCTGAATCACTGTTTTCGGTGAAACGGCCCTGGTGGCGCTCGCTGGTGCTTATATTATTGCTGTTGCTCTCAGTAGCTCTCTATGTCATGCTGATCAATGTGGCCGCGCCAGAGAATACGCTTTTGTTCGCACCATTTTTGCAAACCTGGATGGTTTGCTTTGTACCGTATTTCGCGGCGTGCGCACTTGTCCTGGCAACGAAACCGGCGCCTGGCCGGTGGCGCTGGATAGAACTGGGTATTATATTCGTGGGCGCGCTGGTCTTTCGCGTCATGCTGCTGCCTTTGCCTCCAAATTTGTCACATGATTCCTGGCGTTACCTGTGGGATGCCAGGGTTACCTTGCGCGGATATAGTCCCTATGTCTACCTTCCCTGGGATAAGATCTTTCTCTCGCTGCGTGATTTCATTTATGAAAATAGCCGTTATCGCAATGTGCCAACACTTTATCCACCAGGAGCACAGGCTGTTTTCCTCTTGAGCTATCTGCTCGCACCCAGCAATTTGTTTTTTCTCAAAGGGATTTTCATCGTCTTCGATATGGTAACCTGTGGCGCGCTGGCATTGCTCTTGAGGCAAAAGAATAGTGATCCACGGCGTGCCATTATCTATGCCTGGTGTCCGCTGCCTATCGTGGAATTTGCGCTGCAAGGTCATGTTGATGTGATAACTATAACGTTCACCATACTTGCTGTATTGTGTGCGACAGCTACCTGGCGGGGTTCACGCGCCGTTACAGGCTTTTTGATAGGGATAGCGACACTGACGAAAATCTATCCCATTATCTTGCTGGTCGTCATCATGCGGCGGCGCGATTGGGCATTGTTGACCACCTGTTTCGCCACTATTCTTGTGGGCTATATTCCCTATTTGATACTGGGGCATGGGCAAGTTTTGGGCTATTTATCAGGATACGCGAGTGAACAGGGTGGAAATGCTGGTGTTGTGCAGTTGCTTACCTACTCGATCAGCCAGCATTTTCACTTTACTTTAGCCGAGACTATACTGCAGGAACACATTGTCGATGTGATCGTCATCTGCGGCACATCACTTGTCGTACTCGCGCTTCGTCTATGGAAGGTCAGTATGGAAGTAACGACCCTCCTGATGATTGGCGCTATCCTGGCGATCTCCTCACACGTTTTCCCCTGGTACGCCACAGCATTTTTCCCCTGGATAGCCATGCTAATAGGTCCGCTGTGGACACGCCGGCGTCTGAGTGGGAAGGGTTTGGCGATTCTGATGACCTGGTACTTTACCACAGCCACATTGTCCGGTTACTTTTTCTCAAATACGCGGGATTGGCATGTCTACTATGTATTTGTCTACGATGCAACGCTGTTGGGATTGGGTATAGCTCTCATTGTCGGTTTATGGGGTTGGGTAAAACACGTGCATAGAATGCCGGTAGAGGAGAAACTGGAGTGACTCAGCAATGCGTAGATGAAAAGACGCAAAGCTGACTTGAACTGTAACAAATAACCTCGTGCGTGATACTATTCTATATTGGGAAGCATGATCTGAAAAACGAAAGGGGAATGCCGTGTCTCAAAACGATATCAAACTCTACGGCACAAATTGGTGCAGTGACTGCAAACGCAGTAAAAAATTTTTAGGCGAGCAGCGTATCCACTACGATTATATCAACATCGAAGAAGATGCCAAGGGACAGGCCTATGTGCAGAAGGTGCAGAACGGGGGCCTCTCTATTCCAACCATAGTTTTCGGTGATGGCTCGATTTTAATTGAACCATCGAACGCGCAACTGGCGGCCAAACTGGGGCTGGAGACGAAGGCGAAATGCGAGTTCTATGACCTGATCGTCGTAGGCGGTGGTCCAACAGCGCTCACCACCGCCATTTATGCCGCTAGAGACGGTTTTGATGTGCTGGTGATCGAACGCAGCGGACTGGGCGGCCAGGCCGGTATTACCGAGTGCCTGGATAACTACCCGGGGTTTCCTGAAGGGGTGACCGGTGCCGAGTTCGCCAGTCGCATTATCGAGCAGGCAAAGCGTTTTGGAGTAGAACTGCTCTCGGCACAAAACGTTACGCGCGTTGGCAATGACGAGGAAGCGCATTTTGTCGCGACAGACTCAGGGCATATCTATCGCAGCAACGCGGTTTTGATTGCCACCGGTTCGACCTACAAACTGTTGGGGGTGCCGGGCGAAGAAGATTTTGTTGGCGCTGGCGTGCATTTTTGCGCTACCTGCGATGGGCCATTCTATAAAGGGCGCGAGGTGGCGGTGATCGGCGGCGGCAATAGTGCCGTAGAAGAGGCGGCCTTCCTGACGCGCTTCTCCCCCCGGGTGAAGATACTGGTACGCGGCTCCGAACTATCGGCCAGCAAAGTTGCCGCAGACAAAGCTAAGGACTCGCCCGCAATAGAGGTGAGTTACAATACCGAAGTGGCGGAGTTCAAAGGAAAAAACAACCGCCTGGAGACCGTGGTGGTCAAGAACAGAAAAACTGGTGAGACCGAAGAGATACAACCAGCGGGCGTCTTTGTCTTTGTTGGGCTCTCGCCCAATAGCGAACCTTTCAAAGATATCGTGAAAGTAGATGCGCAAGGCTTTATCATGACGGGTATTGACTTCCAGACGAGCACTGAAGGTATCTTCGCCGCGGGGGATGTACGCGCCGGCAGTACGAAACAGCTGGTAAGCGCCGCTGGCGAAGGTGCAGCGGCAGCTCTCGCTATTCGCGAGCACCTGCGCGGACACGATGCGCGTTCGATGGAGAATGCCCTGGTTGGAAGCACAGCGAAGGGGTAGGGCATCGTGCCGGTGCTGGACAGGTGTGAATTCAGGCGCGTCACGCTATCGCAAAAACTGGTCGGTTCGTATCCTCCTAAGAGGATATGAACCGACCAGTTTTCTGTTCCCTTATAGTATTACAATGGTAGCAGGAAGAGCGAGAACTCTGGCGTCCACAAGAAACTCTCCTACAGGCTGTAGCGGCGCCTCTTGCGGGTGCCAGGTGTAGCTACCTTATAGCAACTACAGCAATCCTTTGCTCTTCAAGAAATTGGTCGCTACTTGTGTTACACTCTGGCCACCGACGACCTCAGCCTGAAGCTGTTGGCTGACCTTCGTGGTCAGGTCCGGTGCCAGGGGATTCAGGGTAGTAGCAATGCCAGGAGCCTTTTTCAACGTGTCATCGCGCACGATAGGCGCCGGGTTATAGGCAGGGAAGGCATTCTTGTCGTCTTGCAGCAGGACAAAGTTGTCCTTGGCAATCAGGGCCGCCGTCGTATAACAGATGTTCAGATCTTGAGCACCTGACTGAACGGCCGGGAAGGTGAGTCCCTCTTCATTATAGGTGGTGACGCCTTTAAAAGTGATCCCATAGGATGTTTTTAGCACGTCGACACCGTATTGTTTCCCGTCTGGCGGCGTGGCGATAGACAACGATGACGCCTTCGGCTTGAGATCAGAGATCTTCATCGCCCCGAGACTGCTCGCCTTACTCTGTGAAGTGCAGACGCCATATGTGTCGTTGAGTGGAGCCGGATCGAGCCAGGTAATATGGTAGTTGGACTCGTAGCCCTGCTTCACCGTCTGGTAGTCCTGTTGGGAGTTACCGCTGGACTGTTTCCCCAGCTTTGCCAGGCCAGTCGCGGTGAATTCTGGATACAGGTCAATCTGTCCACTGGTGATAGCGGAAAACACAACGGCATTAGTGCCCAACTGGGATTTCTCGATTACGTTAAAGCCCGCTTTTCTCAACAGCAGCACATACATTTTAGTGAGTAACTGCGCCTCGGTATCAAGCTTCCCGCCTACTTTCAGTGTGATCGAGGAGTTGGAGGGTGTACCGCCGCTAGTGGTACCTGAACTGGAACTTCCGCCGCATGCCGCTAGCAAGAGCATTGCGATGATGCTAAGCAGTAGCAGGGGTTTAGCACGCTGTGAGCGTAAAAAGGGTGCCATGTCTTTCTCCTTTGGATATACATTCAAAATCTAAGGGAACAATGATAGGTTGACAATAAAAAACTTGTAAGTCGTGGTCGTCTCAGGTCAGGCTCCCTCGATTGATGACTTTACACGAAGGCCTGCAGGAGTTAGAGCATACTCTGTCCAGTTGAGACCGTATTCCACCAGAAGGGCGAGCAAGGCAACTGGAAGTGCGCCTGCCAGTAACTGGGTGGTATCAAACTCGCGCAACCCAAGATAGATGTATTCTCCGTACCCCCCAGCGCCGATAATGGCGGCAAGGGTAGCAGTAGCGATAATCTGTACTGCTGAGGTGCGTATACCTGCGGCGATAATGGGCAGAACCAGTGGAGTTTGTATGCGTGTGACTATTTGCAACGTAGTCATACCCATGCCCCGTGCCGCGTCGATGGTGGCCGGGTCAATACCGCGAATTCCTGTATAGGTATTGAGGAGGATGGGTGGAATACCCAGGATGGTAAGTGCCACTAACGCAGGTAAAAATCCGAAGCCAAGGATGGGATAGAAAGCAACGAGTACGGCCAGGATCGGGATAGCTCGCAGCAGGCCACTGAAGTTAATCGCTATGAATGAGGCCACCGGACTGCGGACAACCAGTACCCCCAGAGGAACGCTGATCACGATTGCGAGTACAATGGCAACAGCGCAGAGCTTGATGTAATCAACAGTATGCTGTAGATACCCGTTGGATGGGTCAGCGATGAATTGTAGTAGAGCGTTCACGATATGTAACCTCCCTTGCTCTCAGTTCAATGCTTACGCTACTGAAAGCGCGCTGCGCCCCCGATTGAGTCCAACCTGTAAAGCGAGTAAGAGCAGGTCGGCTACAATGGCGAGGAGGCTAATTAAGATTGCCCCCGCAATCACCTGGTCACTCTGGAGGTTGCTAATGCCCTGGAAGATCAATGTGCCAAGGCTATCAGTACCCGCCAGGCTGGCCAGCGAGGCGATGCCGATAGTGGTGACCATAGCGATACGTATGCCCGCTATAGTCACCGGAAGGGCCATTGGAAGCGTGACGCGCTGCAAGAGCTGGCGGCCGTTCATACCCATGGCCCTGCCTACTTCGATGAGCAGCGGGTCGATACCATTGATAGCGGCGGCTGTATTACGGATGAGAGCGATCTGTGCGTAGAGGATCAAAGGAATGATAATCGTTGCGATAGTCAAACCTGTAACAGGAACCAGGAAAGCTATCAGCGCCAGGGCCGGTATAGTATACATGACGCCGGCAATGCTGATAACCGGTGGATAAAGCCATTTATAGCGTGCTGCCAGTATTCCCAACGGTATAGCGATGAGAATGGAAATCAGCATGGCTATTCCCACAATTGTGAGATGTTGGATAAGTAGGTTGGGAATGCTGGTTGGATCTGATAGATCATAGTTGGCCGGGTTGAATAGGTAACTCATTCATCAACTCCATCACAATGCTACGAGAACGGAAGTTCAGACGATCTCTCTTGTGCTCTCCTTCTTGCTTGCCTCAATCGTTCAGGTTGATTGCTTATCTCCTGTATGTCACTCCATGATAGCATGGTAATACTACTACGTAAAGCAAAGAATGAGAAATCACGGCAGGCCCTTTTGAATGTTTGTTCATCAGCAGGGGCAATGAGAAGTGAGGTGTGGTGTGTGTCCCAAATACCGGCAAGCCTTGCGCTCTCAGCGCTCAGTTTTTATGCTCTCCAACGTCAATCTTCCTTAATTTGAGCTACTTCGTGGCCAACTCACCGTGGGTTTTTGACACTTCGCGATTGATGCTGGACAGGGTGACATAGCCAATGTGTTCTTGCGTCTCCTCGTCATAGACGTTGAGCGCGGTCACATTTTTCTCAATTAAGGTAAACATAGCCTGGAGCAGCGTTGCAGAGGATGAGCAGTCGGGAAGTACGCTGCCAGGAGCAGCGGCATTGCTGTCCAGCTCAGGCACCAATGCTGTTGAAACGGGGAGGTACTCTAGCTGGCGCAGGATGCTATCCGCTCCCACTAGCTTCCGTACGAAGTCGTTAGCTGGATTCGCGAGTAACTCGATCGGCGAGCCAAGCTGTATGAGTTTGCCCTCTGAGAGAACCGCGATCTGGTCGCCCAGTTTGAATGCCTCTTCGATGTCGTGCGAGACAAAAAGAATCGTTTTATGGACGTCTCGCTGTATGCGGAGCAGTTCGTCCTGCATACGTGCACGAGTAATAGCATCAAGGGCGCCGAATGGTTCGTCCATCAAGAGAATTGCGGGATCGGTCGCCAGAGCGCGTGCCAACCCTACACGCTGCTGTTGCCCACCAGAGAGCTGACGTGGGAAGCGCGAGCGATATTCGTCGGGCGGCAGACCAACCAGCTCTAAAAGCTCATCGACGCGCTCGGCGAGATGCTGCTTTGTCCAGCCGCCGGCAATTTCGGCGGTTACGCGTACGTTTTCAGCGATGTTCATGTGTGGAAAGAGACCGACTTGCTGAATGACGTAGCCGATGCGGCGGCGTAACAAAATAGGGTTTTCTTCGAGCACGTTTTTGCCGTCGATAAGGATTGCGCCGGAGGTCGGTTCGATCAAACGGTTGACCATGCGCAGCAAGGTCGTTTTGCCGGAACCCGAGGTTCCCACCAGCATACAGGTGGTACCTTCCTGTAGTTCAAATGTGACTGCGTCAACTGCAGGTTTGGCCGTTCCTTCGTATTGCTTGGTGATCTCTTCGAACGCGATCTTTGCCATGCGCTTTTTGGTCCTTCCAAATTGTTCCCTCATCCCCTCAAGCGAGGAAGAGGTTTTCTGTGGGCACCTCGTTCCCTGCATCCCACAGCCTTTTCTTCATTATATGAAACAATCCTTATAATTGCAAAGTACTCTATGGTCTACGATAAATCCCCCAAGGTCTACCAGGCTGCCGTTTATCTTTGTATACCATTGTGTCGTATTGCGTTTATTTGATTTGGAGAGCTACATGCAGCGTAAATTTCTGAACAGGCTTGGCGTAGCTGTTGTCGTCCTGGTTGTGGTTGGCGTCAGTTTCTTGAGTATCCGCTTAATTGCTCAAGCCAGGCAAGATCAACGTATCCCCATCGATGGACAGACCGTTCCACTTATCAAACATGCACAATTGCTCGGAGCCGCCAATGGTGACCAGCAATTGAACCTGTCGATCGGGCTACATCCCCGCAATCAGCAAGAATTGGAGAACTTGCTGCGCAACCTGTATGATCCTCGCTCCTTGATGTATCATCATTTTCTGACACCTCAGGAATTCGCCGATGAATTCGGCCCCACTCCAGAACAGCAGCAACGGGTCGCTGCCTATTTACGTCAGCAAGGGCTGACTGTGACCGGCATTGCACCAAATGGGCTATTGATCGATGCCAATGCCACTATTGCTCAGGCTGAGACAACCTTTCAAGTCACCATTAATAATTATCAACTGGGGTCGCACACCTTTTATGCCAACGCTGGTGCGCCGACTATTCCATCCTCGTTTTCATCGCTTATCGCCTCGATTGGGGGCCTTGACAACAGTGTGAAACTGCACCCGCTTTTGCATCGCCTGAATCCAGAGGGCGGAAAACCAGGCTTAGGTAAACGCTCGTCGCATGCTCAACCGAACGCTCAGTCCGGATTCAAGCCCGCCGACCTGGTGGCAGCCTATGACTCGGGTCCACTCCAGCAGGCAGGGGTTCTGGGCAATAACCAGACGGTGGCCGTATTTGAGCTGGATGGCTATCAGAGCAGTGATATAACTCAGTACTTGCAGACCTACAACCTCGGCAGCCCGAGTATCAGCAATGTGCTGGTGGATGGCTTTAATGGCTCCGCCGGGCAGGGAGCTATCGAGGTCGAACTGGATATCGAAGTTGTAGCGGCAATGGCACCCAAAGCAACTCAGATCGTTTACGAAGGGCCAAACACGACTCAGGGCGTGAACGACACCTACAACAAGATCGTCACAGACAATAAAGCGCAGGTTACCACCATCAGCTGGGGTGAATGTGAGACGGCTTCGGGCGCCGCGGAACTGCAAACGCTGGATACCATTTTTAAGCAAGGAGCCGCGCAGGGCATCGCCATGTTTGCCGCCTCTGGCGACTCTGGCGCCTATGACTGTAATGATACCAACCTGGCAGTCGATTCGCCAGCGGGTGATCCCTACATTACCGGCGTCGGCGGCACCAACCTCCAGGTCAATAATGGCGCCTATGGCAGTGAGTCCGTGTGGAGCAACCCCTCGGATACGCAGCGCAGCCCCCAGGGAGCTGGCGGCGGCGGCGGTCTCAGTAACACCTTCAAGGAACCCAGCTGGCAGACGGGTCCTGGAGTGCAGAATCAGTACAGCAATGGCAACCGCGAGGTACCGGATGTCTCGGCGGATGCCGACCCGGCCACTGGTTACTCGGTGTATTGTACCGTCTCTGCCGCCGGGTGTCCTTCGGCTGGCTGGATTGTCGTCGGAGGGACAAGTGCAGCTGCGCCCTTCTGGGCTGGCAGCACGGCAAGCATCAATGAGTACCTGCAAAAACAGGGCAAATCGCGTGTGGGTTTTGCCAATCCGGTGTTGTATAGCCTGGCAAGCGCGCAGCAACAGTTTTCCCCTTTCCATGATGTAAGCAGCGGCAATAACCTCTACTATCCTGCGACCGCAAATTATGACCTCGCCAGCGGTCTCGGGTCGCCCGACGTTTACAATATAGCGCGCGATATCGCCGGAGGGAGCGGGCCTACCCCATCCCCCACGGCCAGCCCGACGGGGACACCTGTGCCGACTCCCTCGCCAACGGCTACGCCTGTGGCGAGCCCAACCGCGACCAGCACGCCCGCACCGACTCCCACGGCCAATCCAATCCCGTGGCAGGAGACGTCCGGCAGTGGCTACGAAATCGTAAACACTACGAATCCCCATAGCGGGCAGTACAGCGCGGATCTCTGTGGCTATGGCAGCTGCGACGATAGTATCGCGCAAAACTTTACTGTGCCGGCCAATGCAAGCACTATCACAGTGAGTTACTGGTGGTATGGCTACACAACGCGCACATCGCATTTGTGTAGAGATGCCCTTACGGTAACGCTGCTGGATAGTAGTGGAAGAGCCATCGGGACATTGCAGCATTCCTGCAATACTAATGCCACGAACAGCTGGCAGCATGTGAGTTTCGACGTGACGAGCAAGCTGTCTAGCCATGCCCGGCAGACGGTGACACTGCTCTTTAATGGTAAGACGGCAAGCAGTTTTTTAGTTACCTCCGAATTCTTTGTGGACGATGTGGCTGTGAGTGGGTCGTAGAATAGTTAGGATGAAAAACAGGAAATGGAACAGGGAGCGTTGACCGCAGGCCAACGCTCCCTGTTCCATTTCCTGTTTTTCACATCTATTCTTGTGAAAAGAACACACTTTTCACCTCGGTGTAGAGCTGGACGGCGTGCATGCCCATCTCGCGACCGAAGCCGCTTTTCTTATAGCCTCCAAAGGGGGCTTCCGTATGCACGCTGTGATTAGAGTTGACGGAAAGCACACCCGCGCGTATACCCTTTGTGACGCGAATAGCCCGGCCAAAATCACGCGTCCACACTGATCCTGAAAGGCCATACGACACGTCATTGGCCTGCCGGATCGCTTCTTCCTCGCTTGCGAATGGGATAACGCAGACAACAGGGCCGAATATCTCTTCCTGTGCGATGCGCATCTTGTTATTCACATGCGTGAATATAGCTGGCTGGAGGAAATAGCCGTCGTTGTCGCCAGGGGTGCCCCCGGCGACCAGCTGCGCTCCCTCCTCCTGACCGAGCGTGACATAGTCAAGAGAGCGTTGACGCTGACCAGCCGAGATAAGGGGTCCGACTTCGGTCCGCTCGTCAAGCGGCTGATCTACCTGCAAAGCGGCCGTTCGCTTAACGAACCGTTCAACAAACTCTTCGTAGATCGGCCATTGTACGAGGAGCCGGGAGCGTGCGCAGCAGTCTTGCCCGCAATTGCCGAATACTGCGTATACCGAAGCGTCTATAAACTCAAAGCGAATACCCGGTGAGAGGGAGTAGTGCGTCTTTTCTTTCAGAGGAAAAGGCGTTTTTCCGCGGCAATACTCTTGCAGAGAGAGACCAATCATGATAGACTTGGAAAAACATTTAAGGCAGGTTTGCGCTGATGCAGAGAATCATCCGTGATGTCAATGGACAGGCACCTGATACAAAACATGTGACGAAGAGAGGCAACCTTGATGGAGCATAACCCTCAAGACCTTTCTCAGATGAACCCCGCTAGTTTATCGGCAACACCCCTGGCCATCCTGTCTTCAGACGGGTCCGATGAGCAGCGGAAGCTGGCTGAACAGGAACTCCAGCAGCTAGATCAGACCATCCGTTTGCAGGCGAATTTAATTGAGCTGGCTCATGACGCCATTATCGTGCGTAATCCGGCGAGTCGCATTGTTTCCTGGAACAAGGGATCAGAAACGCTCTATGGCTGGGCAGCTCACGAGATTCTTGGCCAGGTCACTCACACGCTGCTGGACACTCGTTTTCCCCAATCGCGTGAGGCTGTTGATAACGTCCTTGTGCACGAGGGGCACTGGGAAGGTGAACTCACCCATACTTGCCGTGATGGGAGACAGGTGATTGTGGAGAGTCGCCAGGTTCTTGTACGCGATGAGCAAGGGCGCCCCAAGGCCATTCTGGAGATTAACCGGGATATTACTGAACGCCGGCTCAGAGATGCTAAGGTGCAGGTCTTGAGTGAGACGACGCGGCAGATGGACGAATTTCTGGGGATTGCCAGCCATGAATTGAGAACGCCGCTCACAGCGATCAAAGGAAACCTTCAATTAGCGAAGCGGCAGCTCAATCGCATGCTTAAGCAGGATGAGATTACGAAGGAAGAGGTTGCAGGCACCATTACTACTATCCAGGGATTGCTTGATCGTGCAGAACGACAGGCCACGGTACAAAATCGGCTGGTCAACGATCTCATCGATATCTCGCGCATTCACGCGGGTCGCCTGGAGTTACAGGTTGAACCCTGTGATCTCACAGGAATTGTGCGTGAGGTCGTTGAAGACCAGCGTGATACCAGCCCCACCCGTACTATTCTCTTTGAAAGCCCAACGATGGAGTTGCCCGTGCAGGCAGATATAGACCGCGTGGGACAGGTGGTGAACAACTACCTTTCCAACGCGCTGAAATATTCGGAGGAGACTCATCCCGTAGAGGTTCACATTGAGCTAGAAGGATCGGTGGTGCGCGTTTCCGTCCGGGACGAGGGACCTGGTCTCCCTCCCGGAGAACAGGAGCGTATCTGGGATCGCTTCTATCGTGCGGAGGGGGTAGAGATGAAGAGTGGTTCAGGGGTGGGACTGGGGCTGGGATTGCATATTTGCCGTACCATCATCGAGCAGCATGGAGGACAGGTGGGGGTCGAAAGTAAGGAAGGCGTTGGCTCGACGTTCTGGTTTACGCTGCCGCTGGCGCAGCCGAGGGGCAGCTAAAGTCAGGCATTGACATAAGATACCCCAAAAAAAGGGCTTGACAGCGTTCAGGCTTTAGTGTATTCTTGGCACATTCTATTAAGGATATTAGTAACGCTCTGATCAGGACCAGTAGACGATGGCGTAGTCTGGCAGCGAACCGGGAGAGTGTAAGCCGGTAGACGGACACCGCGTCAAACCCACCTGTGAGCGTCAGTGGACAAGCTGACCGGAAAGCCTCACCGTTACCAGGAGGAGCGGTTATCATTCAAAAGATGGCCGCGTGAGTGGAATCGCGCTGTAAAGCATGATTCAAAAAAGGTGGCACCACGGGCAACGATCTCGTCCTTTGCGAAGGGCGAGTTTTTTTGTTGCTTGTTTTGGCTTGTAGCACCGATGGCATCTTGCTGCCGGCATTCTACAAGTATCTAGCTCCGTAGGAGGAGATATGGCTGATGAAGATAGGTATGTCGAAGATATCATCGACCAGGACGATAATTTTTCGCAATGGTATAACCAGGTAGTACGTAAGGCAGAATTGGCTGACTATGCTCCTGTGCGCGGCTGCATGATCATTCGGCCTTATGGCTACGCCATCTGGGAAAATATTCAGCAGCTCATGGATGCCCGCTTCAAGGAAACCGGAGTACTCAATGCCTACTTCCCTCTGCTCATTCCACGTAGTTTTATCGAGAAAGAAGCAGAGCATATCGAAGGATTCGCTCCAGAACTGGCCTGGGTGACCCGTGGAGGCAATGAGGAACTCGAAGAGCCACTTGCTATTCGCCCTTCCAGCGAGACTATTATTAGCCATAGCTTTGCCAGGTGGGTGAAGAGCTATCGTGACCTGCCAATCCTGTTAAACCAGTGGAATAATGTGATGCGCTGGGAGAAGCGTACGACCCTTTTCTTGCGTACGACCGAATTTCTATGGCAGGAGGGGCATACAGCGCACCGCACGATTGAAGAAGCCGAAGAACGTACGCTCATGATGCTCGAGGTGTACAAGGCATTTGCTGAGGAAGACGCGGCTATGCCGGTGATTATGGGGCGCAAGAGCGAGAATGAAAAGTTCGCGGGAGCGCTGCGCACGTACGCCATTGAGGCGCTGATGGGCGATGGTAAAGCTTTGCAAGCGGGCACGAGCCATAATCTTGGAACAAACTTTGCCAAAAGTTTTGATATACAATACCTGGATGCTGATGGGCAGCGTAAATACTGTGCTACAACGAGTTGGGGTGCGAGCACTCGTCTCGTTGGCGGCATCATCATGGTGCACGGGGATAACGCGGGATTAATACTGCCTCCGCGCCTTGCGCCTTACCCGGTAGTGATTGTGCCGATCTGGCGTAACGATACAGAAAAAGCGGCGGTGAGCGTACTGGTGGAACGCGTAGAAAAAATGCTGAAGGGCAAAGTGCGTGTCCAGATTGATTTGAGCGAA
>Ga0209350_1000914_pt1 | contig 14022 bp, 14 predicted proteins | sample GraSoi013_2_20cm_2_FD_185822 | JGI IMG/M metagenome (GOLD analysis project Ga0209350, IMG submission 185822) | Grasslands soil microbial communities from the Angelo Coastal Reserve, California, USA - Sample 09_27_2013_2_20cm (SPAdes) (version 2) | ecosystem: Environmental > Terrestrial > Soil >...
TCCGGCGACTCCCGTAGCTGGGCGGCCAGCTGCTCGTCGAACAGACCGCGGACCTTGTCGGTCGAAGCCTTGTCCTTGGGATCGTACATCCAGGTCAGGCTGAGCTCTGCCGCGACGAGGGCGCGGGAGCCAGCAACCTCTCGAGCGAGGCGCACCGCGGCGCGGTTGATCTCCCCCACGCGGTCCGCGAACCCGGTCGTCGCCAGCTTCTCCTTGCTCGCGTAGAAGGCGAGGGACTGCAAGACCTCGGCGCCGGCGTCGAGAAACTCCTGATGGAGCTCCTTCACCGCCGCGGGATGTTCGAGGACGACTTCCGGGGTGAAGGGGCCCGCCTGCACGTACCCGCGCTTCTCCAGCTCGAGGAGGTATCCTCCGTCGCCGAGCACGGTCCCTTCGTCGAGGCGCTCGAGGATCCCACGGTCCCGCGAGGCCCCCCGACGGGGCGAGGTCCGAGCCATCCCATGAGGAACGACGGCGCAGTTTAAAGTCTCGCGGATGTCGGGCCGTCGACGCCAACGCTAGATACCTCGCGAACGCTCCCGCAACGGTGGCCGAGGTCAGGGACGCCATAATCGTCGGAGGCGGCCACAACGGGCTGGTGGCCGCGGCCTATCTGGCGAAGGCCGGCCTCAAGGTGCTCGTCCTCGAACGTCGACGAATCGTCGGCGGCGCGTCCGTCACCGAAGAGGTCTTCCCCGGCGTCCGGTTCTCTCGACTCGCCTACTCCGCGGGACTCCTGCGGCCCGAGATCATCCGCGACCTCGATCTGGCGCGTTTCGGGTACGAGGTCCATCCGTTCGACCCGCAGTTCTTCCTCCCCTTCCCGAACGGGGATTCGATCCTCCTCTGGAACGACGCGGACCGCAACCATCGGGAGTTGGCGCGGTTCTCGAAGCACGACGCGGAGGCCTATCCGAAGTACGTGGCGTTCTGGACCGACGTCATGGAGCTCATCGAGGCGATGGTCCTCGAATCGCCGCCCGCGCTGTCCGACCTGATGGCCCTCTTCCGCGGGACCGAGGCCGAGGACCTAGCCCGACGCGTCCTGCTTTCAAGCGCGGCCGATCTGCTCGACGAATTCTTCGAGTCCGCGGAGGTGAAGGCGATGCTCGCGACCGCCACGACGATCGGGCTGCCGGCCGGTCCCCGGACGCCGGGCACAGCGCTCATGCTCGGCCACATGCTGCTTCACGAAATCAACGGCGTGAAGCAGACGTTTGGGTACGCCCGCGGGGGGATGGGCGGCATCTCGCAGGCCCTCGCGAAGGCAGCGTCTCACCGCGGAGCGACGATCCTCACGTCGGCGGAGGTCCGTCGCATCGTCACCCGGAATGGCCGGGCGGTCGGTGTGGAACTCGCCGACGGCCGGTCGATGGACGCCCGGAGGGTCCTCGCGAACGTGGACGTGAAGACCACCTTCGAACGCCTCGTCGATCCGGACAGTGTGGATCCGGACTTCCTCTCCCGCGTCCGTCGGATCAAGGCCACCGGCGTCGTCACGAAAGTGAACTGCGTCCTCTCGGAGCTCCCGGACTTCACATGCCGGCCGGGGAAGACGGTCCAGCCGCACCATCGCGGATACATCGACGTCTGTCCGTCCATCGACTACTTGGAGAAGGCGTGGGACGACGCGAAATGGGGAGAGCCGTCGCGGGAGCCGTTCCTGGACTGCGTCCTCCACTCCGTGACCGATCCAAGTTTGGCGCCTCCGGGCAAGACGACGCTGTCGGTGTACTCACAATACTCGCCGTACCGGTTGCGGACCGGGTCCTGGGACGATCGGAAGGAGGAGGTCGGCGACACGATCCTCGAGACCCTCGCCGCGTTCGCTCCGAATCTCCGACATGCGGTTGAGCGGCGAGAGGTTCTCTCTCCCCTCGACATGGAAAGGGAATGGGGTTTGCCCGGCGGATGCATCTATCAGATCGACATGACCCCGGACCAACTCTTCTCCCTCCGGCCGCTCCCCGGTTGGTCGTCGTATCGGACCCCGGTCTCCGGACTGTACCTCTGCGGGAGCAGCGCGCATCCCGGAGGGGGCGTCACCGGAGCCCCCGGTCGGAACGCGGCCATGGTGGTCCTCGAGGATTTCCGAACCGCCTCGGGCTAGAAGGTGACTCTTTTTCGCTTCGATCGTCCTATGGGCCGTGGAATGGAACAGGCCAAGCCGGTGCCGCAATCCCCGGTGAATGGAGAGGCCGACCTCCGCTGCGACGTGTGCGGAGCACCGGCTTTCGAAGTCCGATGCAAGATCATCTGCCGCCGATGCGGCTACACGCGGGACTGCTCCGACCCCTGAATTTCGACAGGTGACGAGACCTTCGGCAGATGACGTGATAATCAACGGCAAAAGCTTTAGTGCTCAGGGATTGTCCGCGCGAAAGACCGGTGAGGCGAATGGATTCCCAAATGCCGCAAACCGAGTTCGTCCGGAAGGCCCTTTTTGGCCGGACGGTGGAACCCGACGCGACGTACGCGGGGGATCTCCTGGCCCTCGAACGAATCTTGTCCACGCGCGCGGTCGGCATGGCGGAATCTATCGCGCTCTCCCATCTCGTGAGTCGCTATCCGAGGGAATCGGACGCGATTGCGAGGGAGCTCGGGACGCGACCGTTCATCCCGTTCGAGGATGCGCGGGTCGCGGCCTTGGTCGACGAACGCCTGCGGTTGGCGCTCGGCCGAGCCCGGCTGCCGCGTCTCCGATCGGACGACCCCCTCGATCTCCTGGGGCCGTAGTGGTCCTCCTGCGCGCGTCAGCTTCCGATTGTGAACTGGTCTTGATAGGAACCGCTGAACCTCGTCGACATGGAAAGGGTCATGTTCGTGAGGGTCACTCGACAGAACCCATACCCGTAGCCCGAGGTGTTGCCGCCCATCGCGGTCGCAAAGTACACTCGCTCGCTGTCCGTCGTCATGTGAACCCCGCTGAGGGACTGGCCCATCGTACCGCAGATCGTGAACACGGTGCCGGCGCCCTTGACGAACGGGCTGTTGGCGTCCACCACGCATTCCGGCCGGCCGACGCCCGCCTTGGCGCACGACAACTGCTTCGTCCGCTGGTAGTCGTGGTCATGCCCTTGGACCACCAAGTCGACCCGCTTCTGGGTCAGGAGGTCCAACAGCCCCTGGCCGATTTCGCACGTCATCACTCCAACGGAGATGCACACTTTGTGCATCGCGACGACGATCCACTTGATCCCCGCCCCCCTCGCCGAGTCGATGGCATGGACCAACCACCGTCGATGCGTCGTGTTTGAGCTGTACTCATACCAACCTCCGTAGGTGAAGCTCAGGGCAGGCGAGATCAGGATGAACCGAGCGATCGGGGAGCTCTTCGGATAGTCGAAGTAGTACTCCTTTCCGTACACGCCGACGCTGCCGGAGACACGATTCGGTTCGCACTTCACGAACTTGTCAATGAGAACGGGTCCGCTGCTCTCGTGATTCCCCGATAGGAGTTCGAAGGGAAACTGCGCGGGTTTCTTCAGACTCCAATTCACGAATCTGCACCAACTCGGTTCGCTTCCGGACTGGGCGCTGTAGCTGAGATCCCCCAGCGCGAGGAAGAAGCTCAGATTGGCCAAATCGGCCCGAAGCCGCGCCAGCGCGGTGGGGGCGTGCGAGCCATTGGCGCCGATGTCCCCACCATAGCCGAAGGTGAAGACCGGGTCCCCGAGGACCGACCACGGCGGGGCGGTTGGATCGGACGCGACCGGCCTCGGATCCGTCACGTTCATCATCGACGAGGCAAACACGAGCACAAGGCAAACGAAAGCAAGGACCCATAGTCCCGGGGAGCGATTCATTCCGACGCCTCGCTTCGACCGTCCCGTGCAGGCCCGCCGGCACATGAACGATGAGTTTCAACCCGATTCGTGGCGCACCACTTTGATTCGCCTAAATCGCACGATCCATCGCGACACCTCGCGGACTGATGGAGGGGAAAAATTCGAGCGAAAAAACCCCATCCATCGGGTGCACGAAAAGTCGTGGTGTCACATCAATATTATTAAGTACCACATTGACGAATGGACCGCGAGTGCGGCGGCTCGTCCTCGCGGAAAAGTTCAGCGCTGCCCGACGTTTGGCGCAAATCCTGTCGGAAGGGAAGACGGCGAGGGTCCGGGCAGACGGCATTACCTATTTCCAATTCTCAAGACAAGGGGACGAGTACACCCTTTTCCCGCTCCGCGGGCATGTCGTGGAGATTGACTATCCGGCGGACGTCCAGGATTGGAAATCGACCGACCTGGACTATCTGATCGACCTGGAACCGGTCCGACACGAATCGCCCCCGGCGTTGCACGACATGTTGAGGCTCCTTGCCGACGCGACGGACGAAGTAATCCTCGCGACGGACTATGATCGGGAAGGGGAACTCATCGGCGTGGAGGCGTTGGAGACCCTTCGGAGCCGGCGGACGGAGCTGCCCGCGAAGCGGGCACGATTCAGCGCGATGTCGCCATCCGAGGTTCGCCGATCATTCGAGAACCTCACCGAACCAGATTGGGCCCTCGCGGAGGCCGCCGCCGCGAGGCAGCGCATCGACCTCGCATGGGGCGCGGTCCTCACTCGATTCCTGACGGTCGAATGTGCCTCGGACCGCCAAGTCCTCTCCGCCGGTCGGGTGCAGACTCCCACGTTGCGGATCGTCGCGGACCGCGAGCGGGAGCGGGAGGATTTCGTGCCGCGCACCTTTTGGAACGTCGTCCTCAAATCCGGGTCTCCGGCCCTCGAGGCCACCGCGGTCGGCGGTCCTTTCTGGGATCGGGAAGGGGCCCAGGCCGTCGTGGCGCTCGCGGGACTGGGAGGCGAGTCGGCGACCGTCGCCCGCATCGAGTTGAGCCAACATCGGGAACCGCCTCCGGCGCCCTTCAACACGACCTCGCTACTCGCGAAGGCATCCCGGGAGGGAATCAGCGCGGCCCGTGCGATGGCCGCAGCCCAGGACCTCTACGTCCACGGGGAGATCAGCTACCCGCGGACGGACAACACGGTCTACCCTCCGTCCCTCCCGGTCCACGACCTCCTGCGGCGTCTACACGACTCCCCTTATGGTGCCTACGCCGACCGATTGCTGGCTCAGCCCACCCTCGAGGCGAGTCGCGGGCCCGTCCAGACGACGGACCATCCGCCGATCTATCCGACGGCCGCGCCTGCGAAACGGCGAGACAGCGTGCGTTCGCGGATGTATGACCTGATAGCCCGGCGATTCCTCGCGACCTTCTCGCCTCCGAGCGTGACCGCGGTCACGGACGTGCGGCTTGTCGTGGGCGACTCCGCGTTCGCGGCCACCGGACGAGCCCAGATCGATCCGGGATGGAGGGAAATCCTGCCGGAGCACGATCCTCTCAAAGCGCTTCCACCTCTGTCGGAGGGCGACGTCGTGCCCATCCAGGAGCTGCGCATCGTGGAAGAGCGGACCAAGCCGCCGCCCCTCCACTCGCAAGGCTCCCTCCTGCTCGCGATGCAACGGCTCGAACTCGGCACGAAGTCGACCCGGCACGAGATCCTCGACCTCCTGTTCCGTCGACAATTCGTGAGCGGCCGATCGATGCGGACGACCGCCGCAGGTCGGGCCCTCGTCGATGCCCTCGCGATCTATGGGCCGGACCTCGCGAGTTCGGAGATGACGCGTCATCTGGAGGACCGGATGACCGCGATCGCGGAGGGCCATGCGACCCTCGACGAAGTCGTGGGCGAATCGCGGCGCGCCCTCCATGGAGTCGTCGCGGAATTGCGGTCCCATCGGGAGTCCCTGAGCCGTTGGCTGAAGGACGCGACGTGGCTCGAGAAGGATTACGGACCGTGCGACGCCTGTGGCGAAGGCCGGATGACCCGGCGACGCGCGCGGAACGGCTGGGCCTTCCTGGGCTGTTCGAGGTATCCGGCCTGCAAGCATCGAATGCGCCTGAACGGACTCGGCCAACGCCTCCCGTGGGAGCTTCGAGAGGCCGAGACGATTCCGATCGCCATGCCAGCGACCGCGTAGCATTCCGGCGGATTCGAAGCCTTCATGTCGCCGAAGGCGCTCGCCGCGCCCGTCGGCGGAGGTTGGGGCATGGTCTTCGTCCGCGACGTGATGACACGGGACGTCATCGTCATCGATCCGGAGCGGACGGTCCTCGAAGCCGCGAAACGGATGGCGGCGAAGAAGATCGGCGGCTTGGTCGTGGTGAAGCACGGCCGGCCCGTCGGCTTGGTCACGGACCGCGACATTCTCTGGAAAGTCACGTCTACGGGGCTGAATCCGGGGAAGGTCCTCGTCCGAGAGATCATGACGTCGCCCGTCGCAACAGTCAGTCCCCTGACAACGCTGCGGGCCGCGGCCCGCGTCATGCTGGACAAGAAGACGCGTTGGCTCGTGGTCACGCGCCTCGACAAGGTGGAGGGGATCATCACGGCGAGCGATCTCACCCAGGGTTTTCTCGAGGCGTTCGCCCGCGCGACGAAGCGACGGGTCGCGCCGAAGTGAGACGGCTCACTTGGGCAGGAGCGCCAGGAAGAGGTACGTTCGAGCGATCCCGCCAATCAGGTTGGCGAGGACGAAGTGCCATCGACCGACGGCATGACCCTCCTCGTTCAGGAGGGAGTAGAAGTAATTCACCGCCGTGTCGCTCATGAACGGGATTGCGAGAAGCACCGTGAGACCGACCCATCCCGTCTTGCGGACGAACCACTCCATGGCGGCCAGCACCCGTGCCACGGCTGCGTGCCGCCCCATCCACCGCTCGATGACGGGATTTACCTTGTACCCCACGTAGAAGACCGCGATCGCCCCGACCGCCTTGCCAAGGCCGAGGACAACCGCCTTCACGGAGGTGTCGAGCTGCGGGTACGCCAGGAGCGCCACTTCGACGGGGACCGGAAGGATGACGGCCGCGGCAATCGAATAGAGGAACAGGCCAAGGAGGTATCCTACTACGCCGGGGGACTCCAACCCCAATTGGAACGCCGCGGGGCCCAAGACGATGGGAGACCCATCCTCCGAAGAGAAATGGAGGCAGACGTCCTAAAGGGTTCCTCGGGCATCCCGCGGGAAAGGCGGGAGGCGGAGCCCCTTCGCCTTCGCGCGATCGAGCAGTTCGCCCCAGATGGATTCGGAGAGGCGCTGCATTCGGGCCAAGGACATCGAGACGTAGCGGAGTCGACGGATCGCCGTCCCGAGGCGACCGTATCGGCGAAGCTCGATGAACGCCCGCCGACCCGTCTTCAAGACAAGCCCCTCCAGATCGAAGAGGCTTCCCATCGCGGCGCCGGAGAACCAGATGGCCATTTCCCTCGCTTCGTCCGTGTTCCTGGCCTCGATGGCGTTCCAGAGCTTCCCCAGATCTTCGAACGCCTTGAGGAAGTGGAGTTGAGCGGATTTCTGAAAGGCGCGAACATTCGGTCCCCGGGCTTCGTCTCGTAGCCGCCGGAGCAAACCGGATGGGTCGTAGATGGGACGCAGGGATCTCCAGCCCCCGAGGGCGTCGTTCAACCCGGGATACGCACCGCGGACCTCGTTCCGCGCCTCTTCGGGAGTCTCCTGGAGGAATGTGACGAGAATCCCGGAGTCCAATGTGTGGCGAATCCGAGGACGCTTCCGCCGGACGACGACGATCAAGTCGATGTCCGAATGTTGGCGGTCTTCGCCGCGAGCGACCGACCCATACACCCCAGCCGCGACGAGATTACGACCCTCTCGCTTCCGCAAGTCCTCGACAATGACTTTGACATGCGAAAGACGATTCGTCGTGACCATCGAGGGCAGGCACACCGTCGCGCCGCATGAAGCCTCCTTCCATGACGTCGCCTTTATCGGTTCCGACAGAATCCCGCCCGGCATGCGCCTGACAACGATCGCACTGGTCGTCTCGGATGCAAAGAAGGCCGCCAAATGGTACCAAGAGAAACTCGGGTTCGAGATCCGTGACCATCAGGGCCATTGGATCACGGTCGCCCCGAAGCGGGAAAACATGGCGTTCCATCTGTGCGAGGGGTTCTATCCGCTGGAGCCGGGGAACACCGGGATCTCCTTCACGACGACCGACGCGAAGAGGGAAGAAGCGGCCCTTCGGAAACTTGGCGTCGAGTTCACGACCCCGACGACGAAGGAGGATTGGGCGACCTACGCGATGTTCAAGGATCCGGACGGGAACGAGTTCTATCTGATTGAGGAGTGAAGCCCGTCGCACAGTTGATGCGGCCGGGAAGCATCATCGAATCGTGACGATGGAATCGCACGGTCCGCGGGCACCGCTGGAGCGCCGTCTTGCCGCCGCGCTCGGAATCGCCGCGACCGCCGCCCTGGTCGAGGTCGTTGGGAGCTGGTGGAGCGGCTCGCTGGCCCTCCTGAGCGACGCAGGCCACGTCGGCACGGACGCCGTCGCAGTTGGCTTGAGCCTGGCCGCGATCCGAATCGCAGTACGGCCCCATACCCCGAAGATGTCCTTCGGCTACCACCGGATCGAGGTCCTCGCGGCGTTCGTCAACGCGGTCCTGCTCGCGGCGATCGCCTCCTCTCTCCTGGTCGCGATTTACGGCCGGATCGGCCAGCCTCGGCCAGTCCAGGGGAGCACCATGTTCGCGGTGGGCCTCGCAGGCTTGGCCGCGAACCTCGCGATCGTGGCCCTGCTCGGTCCCTCGGCCCGGAGGAACATCAACATCCGCGGGGCCTTCCTCCATGCCTACGGCGACACCCTCGGATCCGTGGGCGTCGTGGTCGCGGCCGTCCTCATCGCCTGGACGGGGCTCGTCCTCCTCGACACGTTGATCGCCATCTTCATCGTCCTCCTGATCGGGGCGAGCACGGTTCGGCTCCTCCGGGATTCGGTCCGAATCATCCTGGAGGGCACCCCGGCGGGTTTGCAGCCCCAAGACGTTGCGCATGAGATTCGCTCGGTCCCGGGTGTCCGAGGGGTTCACGACCTCCACGTGTGGACCGTCACCTCCGGGCTCGTCGTGCTCACGGGACACCTGTCCGTCGAGGGCAGCGTCCGCGTCCAAGAGGCCGCGAAGATCGTCGACGCGGTCCACGCTCGATTGCGCGAACGGTTTGGCATCGGCCACGTAACCCTCCAGGTCGACAGCCTGGAAGACGAAATCATCGCGGCGGCCGAGGTCGCACGGGCGAATCCGCCCTAAGTCCCCGATTGTGCGCAAGAGAATCGTGGATGAAGCGGGCGGTCCTCGCCGCGAAGGCCACAATCGTGATCATCGGATTCAGGCCTGAGCAGTCGGCAGAAGGCTCCCGTCCCCGATCCAAAGGTGGCGCGCCTCCCGCTCCTGCGCGGTGAAGGATTCGTCGGCACCGTCCGCTCCATCGCCGTCTCGCGGGATGACCCGTCCGCGCTAGGGCCCTTCGCCCGCGACATGGAGCATGTTTTTATCCGCGGTGCGGCTTCGCGGCGCCGGGAGACGACCATGTCCGAATACGAAGCGCTCGCCAAGAACGTCATCCGCAGGACCTTACACATTCAGCCGAAGGAGAACGTGATCGTCGAGTGTTGGAACCATGGACTTCCGATCGCGACAGAGGTCGTCTATCAAGCGCGGGCCGCCGGCGCGCGACCGATGTTGCTGCTCGAGGACGAAGACACCTACTGGAGGTCCGTGAAGACCCTGCCGGAATCGAAGCTCGGACAGGTCGGGAGCCATGAATGGAAGGCGATCGCGGAGGCAGACGGCTATGTGTTCATCCCCGGTCCCGCGGACATCACGAAGATCCGGGAGGCCGGGAAGAAGTACAGCGCCGCGACGGCCTACAACGAGGAATGGTATCGCCGCGCGAAGCGGAACCGGCTCCGAGGTGCGAGGCTCGGCTTGGGATACGTGACGGAGCCCCGGGCGCGCTCCTATGGCTTCGACCTCCCGGCGTGGCGGGAGATGGTCCTCGCGGCAAGCTCCGTGGACGGCCAGCAGATCGTGCGAGCGGGCCGCAAGGTGACGAAGGCGCTGGCAAAGAAGGGCCACGTGGAGATTTCCCATCCGAATGGCACGCAGTTCTCGTGCGATCTCGTCGGCAACCCCGCCGGAATCGAGGACGGCATCATCACAAAGGAGGATCTCGATCAAGGGGAGAACATGGCGAACCTCCCCGCCGGGGAGGCGTTCGTCGTCCCGGACGTGAAATCCGGGGACGGCACCATTGTGTTCGACCAACCGATCGCATGGCTGGGCCGTTGGATCCGCGGCGTGCGGGTCGCCTTCGACGGCGGCCGCATGACGAAATTCTCGGCCTCCGAGAACGAGGACCTCATCCGCACGGAATGGGAGGAAGCGAAGGGCCCGAAGGATCTGCTCGGTTACCTGGATATCGGACTCAATCCGAACGCTCGCTCGGGGTTCCTCCAAGACGTGATCGTCGCCGGAAACGTGTACGTCGCGGTGGGGGCGAACGACGAGGTCCCGGGCGGCAAGAACAAGACGGACTTCTACCTCGGCGGTTCCCTCACGGGAGCGAACGTGACGATCGACGGACGAGAGGTCATCCGGAGTGGCAATCTGACGACGTAACCGCCCACGGAGAATTCCGCTTCGACGGTCGCCTTTCTCCCTTTCGATTCTGGCTGACGCAGCTTTATCTTTCGCCGACGTCGTCCAACGATCCACATGGTGCCCGAGGGCGGGGAACCGGGAATCGCGTATCTCGCGCTCGACTTGCGGGAGCACGACCGGGAGGTCCTCGAGTTTCTCTCTCAGGACCCTTCCTCCCAAGTCGCATTCCAAGGCCTCCGCCGACGACTCGGCATCCATCCAGAGCAACTGTCCCGGGCCCTCCATCGACTGGCCGAGGACAATCTCGTCGAGCACACCGAACTCGGCTATCGTGTGACCCCGAGGGCCATGGAGGTCCTGAGTCCAGGAGCCCTGCGGTCCGACGATCCCGGCGTCACCATCCTCCAAACGTACCTCCCCGCGAACCTTGACCTTCGGGCGCTCGTCCAGGCGCTCCGCGGAGCCTGGATTGGCCCGCTCCGATGGTACGGGCTGTCCGAGTTCGCGGATGGCATGCGGCTCGCATGGGCCTTGGAGGATGATTCGATTCGACTCGAGACATTCATCCGCCCTGGCCAGCTCGTGGTCACGGCCAAGGTAAGTTCCCCGGATCGGTTGGACGACGCGACACGTCTCGGACACCAGCTGTTCCAGCACATTGTTCGCGAAGTGTCCCGCGAGCCCTACTCTGCGATCAGCGGCTAGTCCTTTCAGTCGCACAGAAGCGCGGCCGCAAGTCAAGGGCGTCTAAATGCAAATCCTGGTTGAGAAGCATGCTGACGGAGAACGTCTAGGAAGTCGTCTAGTCCGTCTAGAACGACGGATAGCCTCATTTTTCCTTTGGATGTCTGGACGATGTACCACTCCCATAGGCCGCTAAAAGTCACCGATTCTACCTCGGACCACACTGCGAAGAAACCGTTCGACCAGGGACTTCGCTTGCGAATTCCGTCAGGACTCAACTCGAACTTGACGCCATAGACTTCGATGGCAAATATGGCCAGAGGGATCGACCATGCGAGAACAAAGACCAGCATCCAGACCGCGTCATCATTTGATTGTGGCCCCACTTGGAGTGTGATGAAGATTGTCATCCCAGCAAGAAAGGCGCCCATCATGACGGGGAACGCCTTGAGTACCCGGCCATACTCGAGCACAAGCACACCGGAGGCTTTGTCCACTTTCGCCCGATTCTTACGTGCGGAAAAGACAAGAACAATGAAGAAATAGATAAGGAACCCAGTCAGGACCGATCCGATGATTGATGGGAGAAGGTCCAACAAGCCGGTCCCTACCATCCGAAATGGATGGACGGAACAAAAACTCCACAGCTCATAGGCCGTTGCCGATGCGGCGTAGCCGTGGATGACATGATTCATGAAAATGGGATCAAAAGCCATGAAGTGGAACCCCATTTGCTCTCACGCCAAATCGAATCGGATGCGTTCTCCTTGACGAGTACGGCGTGTGACTGACCTACCGCGGTTCCAGTCAACTTACTCAACCCGCGACATAATCCCTTGAGGTTCGACATGACCACAACGGTCGGAATACGAAGCAAGGACGGCGTCGTCCTCGCGGCGGACAAACGCGCCTCGAAGGGGTTCTTCGTCGGATCCAAGGTGGTCCAGAAGATTTTCTCCCTCGACGGCGCGACCGCGGTGGCGATCGCCGGGGCAATGTCGGACGCGGAATACCTCGTGAACCTCGCGAAGGCCGAACGTCGGCTCCTCGCGTTGCGTCGCGGCTATCCGCTGTCCGTGAAAGAGAGCGCGAAGCTGATCTCGAACATCGTGTATTCGTCGATGAAGAGCTACAACCCGTTCTACGTGGAGCTCGTCGTCGCCGGGGTGGACCGCGAAGGCGCCCACGTGTACACGAGCGACATGAGCGGGGCGATCACGTCGGAGGACTTCATGTCCTCGGGCAGCGGTTCGCCAATCGCGTACGGGGTCCTCGAGCAGGGGTTCCGCAAGGAGTTCTCTCTTGACGAGGCGAGGAAGCTCGCGGAAGCCGCGGTGCGCGCTGCGATGGAACGAGATCCGGGCAGTGGGAACGGAGTCGACGTCCTGTCGATTCCGAACGGCCACGCTTTCCTGGGGGCGAACTGAGATGGCCTCGGGCGAAATGGGACGGATGCCGTTCTTCTACAACCAGGAAGGCCGGCTCGTCCAGGTCGACTACGCACTGCAGGCGGTCAGCCGCGGCTCGACGACGCTTGGGTTGAAGACGAAAGACTTCGCCCTCCTGTCGAGCCAGGTCAAGCCGACGCGGCCCCTGATGGAGCCCGCCGAGAAAGTGTTCGTCGTCGACGACCACATCGGCGCGACGGGCAGCGGGTACATCGGAGACGTGACGACGCTGCTCGACCAGGTCCGCGTCGCGGCCCAGCGACACCGGCTCGTGTACGACGAGCCGATCGACGTCGGGACGCTGTCCAGGAATCTGTCCGAATACCTGCACGAGTTCACCATGTACGCGGTGCGCCCGTTCGGGGCCTCGGTCCTCTTGGCAGGCGTGGACGACCTGGGGGTGCAACTCCTTCAGGTGGATCCGAGCGGGACCACGTTCAAGGGCTCCGCCTTCGCGATTGGGCAGTCCTCCGACGAAGCCCTCGAGACGATCGTCAAGGGCTATCGCCCCGATCTCTCGGTCGAAGCGGCCCTCGGCTTGGCCACCGAGGCCATCGAGGCCGTGAACGGCGGCAAGTCCGTCATCGAGCACGGGCTCGTCACGGCCGCAACGAAGCGGTTCGAGCACCAACAGCTCCCTAACGCGGTCGCGTGAAGCGACCGCTCTTCTCCTTTTCCTCCTCGGCTCTGAAACCGAGATTCGCGACGATGAGTTCATCCATCCTGGATGTGCCATACGAGTGCGCTTGAACAATCCTTTTTAGTGGCCCGGGGCCTACCAGCCTCGAACTCATGCGGATCGTGTCCCTCCTCCCGGCGGCCACGGAGATCTGCTTCAGCCTCGGCCTCGGTGAGGCTCTCGTCGGAGTCTCGCCAGAGTGCGACCATCCGGCCGACGCGAGATCGAAGCCGATCGTGAGTCGGTCCCTCCTCGAGTACGAGGGCAAGGCAAGCGGCGAGACGAGCCGGTTGGTCGGCGAGCGGCTCGCCTCCGGAGAAGGGCTCTACCAAGTGGATGCAGCGGCATTGCGGTCCGCCAATCCGGACCTCATCTTGACCCAGGGATTGTGCGACGTCTGCGCCCCGACCCTCGGCGACGTGGAGGAAGTCGCGCGCCGCCTGCCTCGATCGCCCGAAATCGTTTCGTTAGATCCGCACACGTTGGAGGACGTCCTCGGGGACATCGCGAACGTCGGCCGTGCTTGCGAGGTCGAAGGCCGCGCTCACGATGTCGTGGACGATCTCCGTGGTCGAATCGAGCGCATCGCCGAACGGGCCGCCGAGGCGGAGGCGCGGTCGACCACGCTGTGCCTCGAGTGGCTCGACCCTCTCTTCGTCGGGGGCCACTGGGTCCCCGAGATGATCGACCTCGCGGGAGGCGTCGACGCCCTCGGTCGACCCGGAGAGAAGT
>Ga0209350_1000928_pt1 | contig 13843 bp, 11 predicted proteins | sample GraSoi013_2_20cm_2_FD_185822 | JGI IMG/M metagenome (GOLD analysis project Ga0209350, IMG submission 185822) | Grasslands soil microbial communities from the Angelo Coastal Reserve, California, USA - Sample 09_27_2013_2_20cm (SPAdes) (version 2) | ecosystem: Environmental > Terrestrial > Soil >...
GGCACCCTGGTGGGTGCGTGTCACGACCGGCTGCCCGCCTACATCCGCTTGGTCACCGCCACCCGGGCGGCGGTGAAGCGCCAGTCCGAGCTGTGGGACGTCGACGCTCCAACAGCGACCGATCGACTGTACCGACTACTTTATGGAAGCCGGGCCGCGCTGGAGGAGGTCATGTTCGAGGGCGCCGTGCCGAACGCGGCGACAGGCTGGACTACTCTTGGTACCTGCTGCCGCTCGCAAGGCTCCTAAAAGGGTACAGCGGGTTCCTGAACCTCTTCGGCCGGGTAGGACCCATCCCCGAAGGGATGAGCGCGACGGTGGGGCTCCGCCTCCTGCGGTACAGGACGGCGCACGCGGCTATCAAGCGACGCGTGATCGAGGGGGCGGCGCTGTTCCAGGAGCGCTGGGGCTACGCCGCCCCCGAGTGGGAGCTGCTCAGGTTCGCAAGACGAGCCAAAGCCGAATTGCGCCCGCGGGGCCCGTGAGCGTTTGGGCGTGGCCCCCTACTCGGCCAGTACCTGGTGCACCGTCGCGATCGCGATCGAGCCCTCGCCCACGGCGGAAGCGACCCGCTTCGTGCTGCCGCTGCGGACATCCCCGACCGCGAGCACGCCGGGAATGCTGGTTTCGAGCAGGTAGGGCTGTCGGCGCAGGGGCCACTTGGCGGCGACCAGCTCATCCACGGTTAACGCGGCGCCCGTCTTGACGAACCCCTTCCCGTCCAGCGCCAGACACCCCGCCAGCCACGCCGTGCTCGGCTCGGCGCCCGTCATGGTGAACACGTGTCGAATGTTCTGCGTCTCAACGGGTCCACCCAGCCCCGTTCGCCAGGACACGCGCTCGAGATGCCCATTTCCCTCGAGGCCGACAATTTCGGTCCGGGTATGCTGCTCGATGCGGGGATGCGCGTCGATGCGACTGATCAAGTACCGGGACATGGTGCTCGAGAGGGCGTCCGACCGAATCAGCACGTGCACCCGTTTCGCGGTTTCCGCGAGGAACACGGCGGCCTGGCCGCCGGAGTTGGCGCCGCCGACGACGGCTACCTCCTCGTCGGCGCACATGCGCCGCTCCATCTGCGTCGCGGCGTAATACACACCCGCGTTTTCGAACCGGTGCAGGTTGTCCATCGCCAGCTTCCGATATTCGACACCGGTGGCGATGATGACGGCGCGTGCGAGCAGCGCGTCCCCGTCCCCGCCATCGAGCTGCACGTGGAACGGCTTGCGGTCGCAACCGAGTCGTATCGCGCGCTTCGCGATCAACACGCGGGCGCCGAATTTCTGCGCCTGATCGTAGGCGCGCGATGCCAGCTCCTGACCCGAGATGCCGAGCGGGAAGCCGAGGTAGTTCTCGATCCTGGAGCTGGTGCCGGCTTGCCCGCCCGGCGCGCTCGCTTCGATGATGACGGCGTTCAGTCCTTCCGACGCCGCGTACACTGCCGCCCCCAGGCCCGCTGGGCCGGCGCCGATAATCACGACGTCCCAGATTTGCGTGCGATCGAGGGTGGGGTTCAGCCCCAGGCAATCGGCGAGCTGCTGGATCGTCGGATTCTTGAGCACCGTCTTCCCGCGGCAGATCACCACCGGGACGTCGTCCGTCGTCAGGTTGAATCGGTCCAGCAGCTCCTGGCTCTCCGCATCGGTATCCAGGTCGCGCTGGGTGTAGGGATGTCCATTGCGGGTGAGGAACTCGCGGATGTGCAGCGTCCCCGAGCAATGCTCGGATCCCAGCACGACCACGTCACCGTAGCCGCGGTCGATCAATTGCAGGCGGCGCAAGATGAACGCGCGCAGAAATATGTCACTCAGCTCGGTATCGGTCTGAATCAGCTTGAGCAGCTCGTCGCGCTCGACTTCCATCACGTCACTGGGCACGGTGGCCGAAATCCGGCCGAGAAAGCGGCCGCCCGTCAGGATCGAGCGCTCGCCGGTGAACATGCCCGGCGTGAACCTCGGCATGGACGAGGTTGACGTCTGGAGCGGCGTGACGGCGTCGAGCTGCCCCGAGAGGACCACGAAGATCTTCGTCACCGGCTGGCCCGGCTCGCCGACGACCTCGCCTGGCGCAAGCCAGCGGCGATGTCCGTGAGGCTCGATGCGGGCGAGCTGTTCGGGCGTCAGCTCGGGAAACGCCTCGTTGGCCCGAGATTCGCTCGGGACCTCGGAAGCGGCGGGAACTGTCGTGGTGGCCATGGGATTCCTTGTCGTTTGAATGTAGCGCCCTTGTGAAGGGCCACCCGTTCTGCCCAACCTGGTAGACCGGGGTTTGCAGCCCCTCAGCCCGACGCTTGCCTTCGCGCGGCACCCTGGTTGGTGCTGGGGACGGCAGGAGCCTTCTTTCTGACGCGCAGCTCGTTTGGTAAGGCTCCAACTTCGTCGCGACCTGGGTGACGTTCAGGAACGCCTCGATTTCACTGAGCGCCTGCTCGCGCAGCAGCGTCAGTCGCTCGCGCCGCCTTCTTTCGGTATCCACACCCCCACTCCACCAGATCGCGCACCCGCCGATCGTCGTTGCTAACAGGCGGTTAGCGCCGTTCGATCGCTACACGGGGGGGGGTGGGGACCGAGTGTGGCGGCAACGCCACTTGGTACGCGATTGCGAGTCCAGCGCTCGGCGCCTAAGGTGTCCACTAGGATCTAAACACGGAGGACCCCATGCGCTTTGGTACCGTCTCCCTTGCCTTGCTTCTGGTGCCGTATCTCGCTGGCGCCCAGCAGCCCGGTCCCCAGGGCTACGTACCTCCCCACGGCTTCGTGCCGGATTCGGCCACGGCAGTCCGCATTGCCATCGCCGCGTGGATTCCGATCTACGGCGAGAACATGATCACGGCCGAGAAACCGTTTGCTGCGACGTTGCAGGACAGCGTGTGGACTGTCAGGGGGAGCTCTCCGAACTGCATCGTGTTCACCACTCCCCAACCGTCGCCGCCCAACCGCCTGGTAATTCTACGCCACAGCACCGGCGCGCTCGGGCCGTGCCCGGTAATCGTTCTTGACGGCGCCTCTTTCGACTTGGCCGCGCGCGACGGAGTGGCGGTTGCGAAGATCGCCCAGCGTGACGCACGCATCCTCTTCGTGACGCATGATATGTGAAGGGCACTGATCGTCGGGCGCTCAATGAGCTGCGCGTTGTCGGCCGAGGGCAGGTGATCGGGATCACGACGCGTTCGCCCTGTGGGTACTATCAAGCAGTGAGCGTGCCGCGTTCAATTCGTCCCTGCGAGTGTCGCAAACGGGACGGGCGTTGCTGCATTCTGGGCATGGTCGCGACAGGACTCCAACCTGTGACCTCTGGCATGTGAGAGTCGTAGTTCTCGTGATGCCAAGCAAAGTGGAGGCAAACCATGGCATACCAGGCCGAAATCAGTCGTAAGAACCCGGGTTGTTTCTTGTTTTTGGTGGACCAATCAGAGTCGATGGAAGACCCTTTTGGCGGGGGAGAGGCTGGCAGACAGAAGGCCGAGGAGCTCGCGACGATACTCAACAAGCTCATTCATAATCTGTGCATCCGTTGCTCCAAGTCGGACTCCATCTACGACTACTTTCACGTCGGTGTGCTGGGCTACAGCGAAGACAGCTGTAAACCAGCGCTCGGCGGTGAACTGAGCGGGCGCTCTTTGGTACCGATCAGTGAATTGGCCAATAAGCCGTTGCGCATCGAAGACAGGGTAAAGCAATCGGACGATGGCGCCGGCGGAGTGATGGACCAAACCGTGAAATTTCCAGTCTGGTTCGATCCATATTCGAAAGGCGGCACTCCGATGTGCGCCGCGCTCAAGGAGGCAACCCAGATTACCCAGACGTGGTGTCAGGAGCATCCGAACGGATTTCCGCCGATCGTCATTAACATCACCGACGGCGAGGCAACGGATGGAGATCTTGTTGCCGAGGCGCGTAAATTAGCGGCGGTCAGCGGCGAAGACGGTTCGGTGTTGCTCTTCAACATCCATCTTTCGTCGACGGCCGGACCATCGATCGAATTACCGGGCAACGGCAACAAACTGCCGGATCAACATGCCAAACAGCTCTTTGAAGCCTCATCGACGCTCACACCGTTCATGGTTGCACGCGCGACAGAGCTGGGTATGCCGGCCGAGGAAAACTCGCGAGGATTCATCTTTAACGCGCAACCGTTGCACGTAATCCATTTTCTCGATATCGGCACGCGACCGGCTAACGTGCATCTGCGTTGAGTACCACGGCAGTGGGCACCTCCTGCGGTGAAGCACGCCACGCGGCCGACGAGTGCGACATCAAGGTCTTCAGCTGCCCAAAGCTGGGCAACAGCCTTGAGGAGTACGAGGATGCCTGGGCGCATCGGCAAACTCGCACCCCAGTCGGCATCCGCGTGGCGGTGGCTGACGGCGCCACCGAAAGCAGCTTTGCCAAGTTATGGGCCGTGCTGTTGGCCGAGAGCTATGTGCGAAATGAGCTCGCCGGGGCAGAGTTTTTTGCGCGGTTGACGCCAGCGCGCCGCCTCTGGCGGCGACGATTAGCGGGCCGACCGCTCCCCTGGTTCGCTAGCGAAAAGGCCGAGCAGGGTGCCTTTGCGGCTTTTCTCGGTGTCGAGATTGACGTTCACAAGAACCGTTGGACGGCGCTGGCCGTTGGTGACTGTTGCCTTATGCATGTCGATGACGTCGGTAAACGGATGCGTGCGGTCGAAACGTTTCCCTTGCAGAGATCTTCGCAATTCACGATGAGCCCTTATCTGATCGGCTCCAGGTCGGACGGCGAATCTCTGAACGAACGGATACAAGTCAGCAAGGGCAGCCTCCGCGATGGAGACATGCTGCTGCTCGCCACGGATGCGATGGCCGCCTGGCTGCTTAAACGTCAGGAAGAGGGGCGACCATTATGGAAGTGGCTGTACCGGAAGCTCGGTACGCCTGAGAGCTTCGCCGCGATGGTCGCCTACGGCCGCAAAAATGGATTGCGCAACGACGACTTCACCCTGGTCCGTGTCATTCATCACGATGCACGGGTTGAAGCGAAGGAGAGTTAGCGATGCGTGCATGGCCAGACCTGACGGAGTACCATGAGGCGGTTCAGCACCCGCCAAAGGCTTTTGCCGACCCAGGATTAAAAGGGGTCACACTCGAGCTCGATCGGTTCGGCATGCCCAAGCCGGCCACCGGCGGCAACGCCGTCGTCTACAAGGCCAACGAACCGGGCGGGGTTTTGATATTCAAGAAGACCTGGGCAATTCGCTGTTTCCTGCGCCCGATCAGCGACCATGCCGAACGCTATGAGGCGATCTCCAAACATCTTCGCAAGGTGCGCCTGCCCTACGATGTCAATTTTCAGTTTCTCAAGCAGGGCATTCGCATTCGCTCCGACTGGTTCCCTATCGTCAAGATGCAATGGGCCAAGGGCGACCTTCTGCACAGTCACATTGAGAAGCATCTAGCCTATCCGGCCGCACTCGCGGTATTGCGGGCAAAATGGGCGATACTCGTTCGCCACCTCGAAGCCGCCAAGGTTGCACACGGCGATTTACAGCACGGTAATATCATGGTGCGCGGCGGATCGATCCAGTTGGTGGATTACGACGGCATGTGGGTGCCGGCGTTAAGCGGCCGCGACGCCACGGAAATCGGCCACCGTGCCTACCAACATCCCGAACGTAGCGGGCAAGACTACGGCCAAGAGATTGATCGTTTTTCAGCTCTCGTCATTTATCTATCGCTGGCGGCGCTGGAGAGGGATGCCACCCTGTGGGAACGTTTTCATACCGGCGACAATCTGATCTTCGTGCGCGAAGATTTCCTCCAGGTGGGTCGATCGGCGATTTGGCAGCAATTACGGCGTATCGGATCGCGGGAAATCGATCAACTCGCCGCTGCCCTGGCTGCCATGGTGCAGCAGCATCCGATGAAGGTCGGCAATCTCGATAGCGTTCTCAAAAATCCGGCGAGCTATCCGGCGAGCTCCAAAGTCCCTACCTCGATTCCGGCCTCGCCTCCGACCCAGCGAGTCGCTCCCAAGCCGGCGCGCGTGCCGACGCCGCCAGTGCCGAGCTGGATGAAAAAGGGCGGTTATCGTGATCATTCGGATGACTGAGGATCATCGGCGGTAATTGCATCAACCAGGACCGCCTTGCTGCGGCCGTGGCCAAGCGGTTCAATGGCACAGTTGCGGCACAGTCCGAGGGTTCACCAGCGGCCCCTGACCTTGTAGGTTCAAGCCCTGTATAGCCCGGCGCCGTAGCCAAGTGGTAAGGCAGAGGTCTGCAAAACCTCTATTCGTCGGTTCGATTCCGACCGGCGCCTCTTTGCACCGCAATGACTTGCGCGCTTCCGCCCCGATTGTCAGGCACAGAAACAGGCACATTCGCTCCGCGTGGGGCGGCCGCAATCGCGGAAGGGTTGCCGAACAGCGTACGGCCGCGGGCGACTGGGCGGTTGTAGGAGATCGTGATGTCAGTTGTGGCGACGCGTTGGGTGACTGTGCCGTGTTGGGAGCGCGGCACCTGCGCGACGAGTAGCAGGAACGATGAGAGAACGCGTATTGTTGTGGGAGACATACTCCTCCGGAGAATCTATGTCGCAGACGATTTTGGTCACGGGCGCCTCGTCCGGCATTGGTCAGGCGACAGCGCGGCTGCTCGCCGAGCGCGGATTTACCGTGTTCGGGACGGCCCGAAAACCTGAGGGCGCGAAGTCGCAGGGAATCACGATGGTGGCGCTCGACGTCCGCTCGGACGACTCGGTCCGTGCTTGTGTGCAACAGGTCGTGGGCAAGGCCGGGCGCCTGGACGTGCTCGTGAACAACGCGGGGTATTCCATCACCGGCGCCGCGGAGGAGACAAGTGTCGAGGAGGCCAAGGCGCAGCTCGAGACGAACTTCTTTGGCGTCGTGCGAATGGTGAATGCCGTGCTGCCCGCAATGCGCGCCGCCCGCGCCGGCAAGATCATCAACATCAGCTCGCTGGCCGGCAATACCGCGATTCCCTTTAGCGCCTTCTACTCGGCGAGCAAGTTCGCGGTCGAGGGCTATTCCGAAGCGCTGTGGCACGAGGTCCGACCGTTCGGCATCAGCGTGAGTCTAGTCGAGCCGGGCTTCGTCAATACACCGATCGGTGAGGCCTCGCCTGTCGCCGCGCGCACGCTCCCAGCATACGAGGCGCCGCGCAAGCGCATGCTGGCCGCGTTTGGCCGGTCCGTACATGCCGGCATTCCGCCGGAGCAGGTGGCGCGGCGCGTGCTCCAAATCATCGAGCAACCGACGCCGGGATTGCGCTACCGTGTGGGCGCTGAAGCGACGTGGTTGCCGCGGCTGCGGAATGTCGTCCCGTGGAAGGTGTACGCGGCGGGGGTGCGGAAGACCTTCGCTATCTAGCCTCAACGAGTTGCGGGCCCCCGCCCGGGATCGCAGGCACAGAAACAGGCACATACCTCGGACGTCATGACCAAGACGTGCTTTGTCGTAGGACCGATCGGCGACGAAGGAACCCCTACCCGTGAGCGGGCCGACGCGCTGCTGGAGTTCATTGTCAAACGCGTCCTTGAGGCGCCGCCGTTCGACATGGCCGTCCGCCGAGCTGACGAGATCCAGAAACCGGGCCTCATCACTCAGCAGGTGATCGAGCGGGTGGTCAACGCAGACCTCGTCGTCGCCGATCTGACGGACCACAACCCGAACGCCTTCTACGAGCTCGCCCTACGGCACGTAACGCGCAAACCGGTCGTGCACATGGTACTGCGCGGGCAAGAGATCCCGTTCGACATCGCGCACCAGCGAACGATCTACTACGACACGAACGACCTCGGCGCAGCCGAGCGAGCCAAGAAGGATCTGAAGGAGCACGCCGAGGCCGTGTTGAAGACCCCGGAAGCGGCGGACAACCCGATCTCGGCTGCTCTGCTCGTGCTCGACCTCGGGAAGAGCAGGAGCTCGACCGACCAGTCGCTCGCCCGAATCCTGAAGGAGGTCACGGAGCTCCGGGAGGACCTGCGCGTGGTACAACGCGCGGTAGCACCGGCGATCGATACGACCCGTAGCGGACCGACTCCTGGGAGTGGGCTACGCGCCGCGACACTCGGGCTGGATTCGGACACGATGAAGAAGTTCTATGAAGGCCTCGGTGCCAATCTGGGCCTCGGAGCCCTCGGAGCCCGTAACCTCAATGCAGAACTCCTGAAGGGAATCGGCTACGGCTTACTGAGTGCGAACCTCAAGAAGGCCGCAGGTGCGGCGGACGATCCGGGGCAGATCTGTGCGAACTGCGGGCAGCCCATCGCTGGTTTAGCGAGCCGGCGGTCCGCGGACGATGCGCCTATTCACTGGCAAGGTAAGTGCCCACCGCGACCCAATCCGCCGTCAACTGCCCCTAGTACCTAGCAAGACGCAGCGAGATAGGCGCCCTATCTCAGAAGGAGCTTAACGAGGATTCGGTCTACCAACGGTGGCGCGACCTTAGGATAGGGAAGACACGTGATGCACCACGGATGGTCCAAGGTGGCGGAAGGTCAGTGCATGAACACAACTCCCCGTTAGACTGGCTTGCCCCCATGACCGTACCTGGCTTCGTCCTCGACGCCGTGAAGTTCGTGCTCGGCGCGTTCGTCGGCGCCGCGATCACGAAGCGCGTCGAGGGGAAGGCCGACCTCGTCAGCTTCTGGGGGCACGCCTCCGCGTTCACGATCAGCAACCCCGGCCAGCCGCCCTTCGTGATCCACACCCACGACGTGGTCGTCCAGAACGTCGGCAAGAAGCCGGCGAACAACGTGCGGGTCTCTCACGCCGTCCTGCCCGACCAGTTCAACATCAACCCGAGCGTCCCCTACACGGTCGAGCAGCTCCCCGACGGCAAGAAGGACATAGTCATCCCGAAGCTGGTGCCCGGGCAGCAGATCGTCATCTCGTACCTCTACTATCCGCCGCTGACGTGGGCCGAGATCAACGCCGGTATCCGGAGCGACGAGGGATTCGCCAAGCCGGTGGAGATGCAACTCTCGCGGAAGGTACCTGCTTGGGTCACGGCTATCGGCACCGTGGGCTTCCTGATCGGCTGCCTAACCATGCTCTACCTCGTCTGGCGCGGGCTCAAGTACCTGGGTATGTAGTCTGCGTTTGCCGGGAAGCGCTGTAAACTTGTTATGTCTGCCCGCAGGCGCCAGATTCGGACCCGCGCGCCGGCGAGCGCAGAATCAGGCAGGAATGGACAGGAGGGGCGGGGGGGCCAAGCCGTTGATTTTGTTAGCCGATGGAATTAGATGGGAGAGGACGAGAAGCGGCGGTCTGAGCTGCAAAACCTCTATTCGTCGGTTCGATTCCGACCGGCGCCTCTTTGACCAGAAGGGCCGTTCGCGACTTCCTGACCGTTGCGCTTCTTCGAGAACAACGAGCGAGCAAACCCCTTCAGCTCGTACACCCAAGTGCGCGGCACCCTGTCCAGGCCTGCAACGTGGGGCTCCGCGGGCCCTGCTGCGCCCGACGGCGGCCGAGCGGGCCCTGCTAGGGGGAGGAGAACGTCGCGGTTCTTCCGTTAGTCACATAGCCACTCGCGTCGTAGTTCGCGAGGTAGCACCAGCCGAGCGTCGGCATCACGTAGCGCCACGTCGTCGCGACGGGTCGCATCGCCTTGAGATTGCCGATCCAATCGGACGGATAGAGCGGTAGGAGGAAGATCAGCGTGTCGGGCACGGCGGCGATGCCGACCGACTCCTGCGACCAGGACGTCACGAAGGTCGTACCCGTGTGTCCGTAGATCGTGACGGAGTCGGGCGTGTACCACATCATCCAGATCGTCGCGAGACTGGGCGCGATCGCCGACGCTTCGTGGACGATCGAGTCGATGGTCTCCGCGACGGTAAAGCTGTCGACGTGGTAGCTCGTGTCCTTGGGCTGGCACCCGAAGGCGACGGTCCACGGACCGTGCGCCTTCAGGTTCGTCACTGCCGAGAGCTGCATCGCGCTGTGCGCGCTGGACTGGCCGAGGGACGCGGTGACCGTCACCGTTCCCGTGTCCTCGCTCGCCGGCGCGATGAGCGTATCGTGGCGCACGGTCCAGCCCGGCGACGCGCGCAGGCTGATGGTCGCGTTGGAGATGGCAGTACCCGTGGAGTCGATGACGAGAGAGACGAGCTGGTCGCTGGGAATCACCTGCCCGGTGAATACCGTCCCGGCGTCCATCACCAGCAGGATGTGGTCGACGCCCGGCAGTCGCGGTCCGGATGATGTGCCGCCGCCACAGGCGGCGAGGAAAAACGGTCCGAGGGCGACCATGTGGCGCATACGTGCGTCTCCCGTCCGGGACGGTGAAGTCCATAATAACGCCACTTGGGCCGACGCGCGACGGACCTCAATTCGTCGACCCTATTCCGATCAGTCATCCGGCGTTTGACCACTCGCCTTCCGCGGCCGGGTGCCCAGGACGCTCGGCCCCAACGTGAGGCGCCCCTGCAAGGCGATTTGGAACGGCACGATGATCCCGCCGCCGGCGCTCGCGACCGAGCCGAACCGGCCGTTCACGGTGTAGCGGAACGCTCGGGTCGCCGCGTCGAAACCGCGCACGTACAGCAACACGGGGTCCGGCGTCGTGGCATACCCCCAGCCGAGGCGGTGCGCCGCGCCGTGCCACCATTCGTCCAGGCCGCCGAGCAGGTTGACCGTGAGGATCGAGACCGTCAGCGGGCGGTCATCGCCGAACCAGGCGGGATGCCAGTTGATCTGGAGATCGAGCGACGGCTGCCACGGGCCGGTGCAGGAGTTGCGCCCGGCCACCCGGCCCAGCTGGCGCTCGAGGCAGCTCCGCACCCCTGACGACGCGCTCGCGAGCAGGGCCCGCATGCCGCTCGCCACCGCCGTATCACTCGCCGTCACCGGATCGAACAGGAACGCGCGGTCGTTGCGCGCGCCGTCGCCGTTCACATCCGATCCGACGAGTGGCGTGAACGGCGTCCCCGAGAGGAGCCGTCCGATCACGCCGATCTCGAGCGCATCGCTCACTGGAAAGTTCAACGTCGTGAGCACGGCGTGGCGTCGCTCCAGGTCGCTCGTCGCCCATTCGGGCACGTTGGGATCGCCGGCGGTGGTGGGGGCCGCGAACCCCTGCGCCGCGGAGCAGCACGCGAACGACGACTGATCCATGGAGCGCGTGAGCGTGTACGACACCCGCACCGTTGCCCCCCGCTTCGTGCTGCCCGCGAGCGCGACGGTCAGCTGCTTGGTGTCGGATTCCAAGTCGGAGCGAATCAACATGACGCGCCCGAATTCGGGATGCGCGCGTGACGCCGTGAGGCTCACGGCTCCGGTGGACGGAACGATCGAGTCGGCGGGAACGTAGACGGGACGATCAGCTTCGTTCGAGAGCGTGAACCCCGGCGCCCCCACCAGGTTCAGGTCGCGGAATCCGTATTGGCTCTTGCCGCGGGCATAGCTTGCGTCCATCGTCAAAGAGAAGTCGCCCAGCCGACGCATCACGCCGAGCGACGCCCGCCAGGCGTGGGGCGCCGTAAACCGGGGATCGAACGTGGAAACGTCGGGCCGGGCGGCGGCGGGGGCACCATTCGTCGAGTCGGCGCAGTGCGCCGGGATGGCGGCCGGGCTCGCCTCGTAGGCCGCCCAGTCGGGCGTCGGGACGCCCGCACCCACGCACGCGAGCTGCGTCTCCGCAGTGATCGTTCCGGGCGCCTTGAGCGCCGTGCTGTAGAGGCCCTCGGGCGCGGGGCTGCGGAAGTCGCCGAGACCGCCGCGCACGTACGTCGTGTGCCGGGCCTCCCCCTCCCCGCTCCCCAATCCCCACGTGAAGCCGATGCGCGGCGAGAAGTGCCGCTCACCTGGCAGCCGATCGACCCGCACTCCGAACAGCGAGTCAACGGCCGGGTTCGCCGGGGGCGCGCCGTCGAATCCGGCGGTCTCGATCCGGACACCGTACATGACGTGGAGACCCGGAGCCGCGTGCCAGCTGTCGCCGGCGTACAGCGCGGCGTTCCAGGCCGTCCCGACCACGTCCTGGGGGGCGAGGGTACGGGTGAACGTGGATGGGCTGTCGGCGGCGAGCGCCGCGAGCGAGGGGAAGGTGAATGTGCCGAGCTGGTTCGGGATCTGGTCGTCGTGGCCCCGGATACGGCTCAGGTAGCTGCCGAGCTTGACGCGGTGCTTCGAGTCGCCCGACAGCCAGGAGAGCTCGTCGGTGAGCTCGATGGTCCGGTCGTCGGTGCTCTGCGGTGCGGTGCTGTTCCCGCCGAAGGTGAGGGTCGCTACGTCCTGCCCGCCGTCCCCCAGCGGAGACGCGACGTCGACCTTCGCCGTGGGCAGCCCGAGCAGCGGGCTCACGTCCTTGCGAAGGGCCGCCACGTATCCGCGGGCCTCGTTGACGAAGTTCCCGCCGAGGTACGACGTGAGCGACGCCATGACACCGCCGCTCCGCTCCGAGCGCCGGGCGCCGGTGGCGGGCAGGGCGAGGGTGCTCACGTGGGTTGGCTCCTGCGAGATCCAGTGCCCGTCGAGGCGCAGCGTGACGGTGTGCACGGGCGACAGCTGCCAGTCGAGGCGCAGCAGGCCGAGCGTATTGTAGCCGGCGCGGTCGTCGGAGCCGGGCAGCACGGCGGGCATGCCCGTGGCGCCGGCGAGAGCGCGGAAGCGTGACGCCGAATCGGGACTCACGCCCAGGCGATCGAGGGTCGCGGCGTCGGCGGTGGCGAGCGAGGGCAAGGCCTGCGTGCGCCACCGTCCCTGCAGGGCGACGAACACGAACAAGCGGTTGGGGACGATCGGCCCGCCCATGCCGCCGCCGACTTGGGTCTGTGACATACCCTGACCGAACGGCGTGGACGTGGCGTCGCCCCAGGCGATAGTGCGGTCTCGGAGGGTGGTCGTGAACGAGCCCTGCGGCGTGTTGGTGCCGCTGCGCGTGGTGGACGCGACCAGGCCGCCCGAGAACTGGCCGCGGGCCACGTCAAAACTGTTCGTGACCACTCGAACGGCGCGGACGGCGTCCTCGGGCACTTCTCCCGAGCCGAGCGACATACCGTCGAGCGTGACGTTGTTGGCGGTGGGCCGTTGGCCGGCGACGGAGAAGGCGGCGGAGCTGCTATCGCCGCCCGCGATCGCCAGCACGCCCGGGGCGAGTGTGGCGACGGTGCTCAGGTCCGACGCGTCGGTCGGGAGCCGCACGACTTCTTCCCCGCTCAAGCCCTGGCCGGTGGCGCCTCTCCCCACGCTGGCGGCGCGCCCGCTGCGTCGTGCGGTCACCGTGACGGCCTCGAGGGCGACGGCGGCGGCGCCCATCTGTACGTTCGCGACGATGCGATCCTCGTCTCCCTGGCGGGCGGCGCTTACGTGCGTAGGCGCCATCCCGATGTAGCGCACCACCAGCTCGTAGCGACCCCCGCCGTCCGGAAACAGCAGGGTGAAGCGCCCGCGTGCGTCGGTCGTGACCTGGCGCGACCCTCCCGTCTCGCGCGACGTCACTTCGACGACGGCGCCGGCGAGGGGCTGGCTGTCCGGCCCCGTCACCGTTCCGACGATGATGTCGGTCGTGGCGCCGACCTGGCCGGAGGCGGCGCGCGGCAGCGCGAGCGTGAGCAAGGCGAGCAGGGCCAGCGGGCCGAGGCGCGCGAGTCGCGGTGTCACACTATGGTCCCGCCGCCGCGCAGCTGATCGCAAAGCTTGCCTGGGTCGTCGCCCCGGCCGTAATGGTGACGACCTGGGGGTTGGGGCTCGCGAGGGTGCAGTTGCCGGGCACGCCAGAGAGCGTCAGCGTGCGGTCGCCGGCGGGGATCCCGGTTGCGGTGACGCTGCCGTTGGCGCCGATGGTGCCGGATTGTCCGGTGTCCAGAGTCAGCGTGTACCCGGCGGGCAAGTTCGACCCGGTCGTCGTCGTCGTAACGGTC
>Ga0209350_1000935_pt1 | contig 13760 bp, 10 predicted proteins | sample GraSoi013_2_20cm_2_FD_185822 | JGI IMG/M metagenome (GOLD analysis project Ga0209350, IMG submission 185822) | Grasslands soil microbial communities from the Angelo Coastal Reserve, California, USA - Sample 09_27_2013_2_20cm (SPAdes) (version 2) | ecosystem: Environmental > Terrestrial > Soil >...
GCTGCGCGAGCGCGGCGTCGTCGCCCGCGCCACGGGCCGTGACGCGCTCGCCGAGGAGATGCCGGAGGCGTACAAGGACGTGAAGGACGTGGTGGACGTGGTTCACCGCTTCGGCATCTCGTTGCGAGTGGCGCGACTCAGGCCGCTCGGGGTCATCAAGGGCTGAGTCGCGCATGGTAGACTAGGCCGATGTCCTGGCGATTCAAGAAGAAGCTCCAACGACTCCTCGCCGACGAGCAGGGCGCCGTGCGCAAGGACTGGGGTGGGAAGATCGCGGTCGCCCTCGTCTACCCGAACACCTACACCGTCGGGATGTCGAACCTCGGCTTCCAGACGATCTACCGCCATCTGAACGCGCTTCCCGACGTCGTGTGCGAGCGGCTCTTCCTCCCCGATCCCGAGGACATCGACGAGCTCGGACGGACAGGGAGCGTGCCGATCTCGCTCGAGTCGTTCCGGCCGCTCACCGACTTCCACATGGTGGGCTTTTCCGTCACCTACGAGGGCGACTACGTCAACACGCTGCGGCTCTTGACGCTCGCCGGCATCCCGCTCCGCGCCGACGACCGGCGCCCGCACGACCCGCTCGTTCTGATGGGCGGCGTGTGCGCCTTCTCCAATCCAGAGCCCATGGCACCATTCATGGACGCCATTGCCGTGGGTGAGGGCGAGGAGCTCGTGACCGAGCTGATCGCGGCCTACCGGACGGGCGCCGACGACCGCGAGCGGTTCCTCGACGCGCTCGCCGCGATCGAGGGCGTCTACGTCCCCTCGCGGTATGTCGTCGTCTACGCTCCCGACGGTGGAGTCGGCGAGGTTCGGCCGCTCGGCGCGGCGCCGGCGATCGTTACGAAGCGCCGCCTGCGCAACGTCAACGCGTTCGAGACCGTCGACGCCGTGAAGACCCCGAACGCCGAGTATGGACACATGGCGCTCCTGGAAGTCGGCAAAGGGTGCGGCCGCGGCTGCCGCTTCTGCCTGGAGGGCCAGGTGTACCGGCCGGTGCGGCACCGGAGCGTGGACGCCCTTCGCGAGACGGTGGCCCGCATCGCCGCGAGCGGCGAGAAGCGCGTGGGGCTCGTCGGCGCGTGCGTCTCGGACTACCCGTGGATCGGCGAGCTGCTGAAGGTCGTGGAGGACAACGGGCTCGAGCTCTCGATCTCGTCCATCCGGGCCGACAGCCTCACGGACGATCTCGTCGCCGCGCTCGCCCGCGGCGGCCATCGCACGCTGACCATCGCGCCGGAGGCGGGCACGGAGCGCCTCCGCCGGGCCATCCGCAAGGCGATCACCGACGAGCAGGTCCTGGCCGCGTGCGACCTCGTCCGCGCCCACGGGATCCCGAACCTCAAGACGTACTTCATGATCGGCCAGCCGACGGAAACGCTCGAAGACGTGGAGGCGATCCCGCGGCTCGCCGAGCGGATGCTCGAGCGCCTCCGCGTGCCGGATCCCCGGGCGCGTCCGTTCGGCCGCTTGACGCTTTCGATCTCGTCCTTTGTCCCGAAGCCGTGGACGCCCTTCCAGTGGGCGCCCTTCGACGGCGCCGCGTCGCTCCAGGCGAAGCTCGAGATCGTCAAGCACGGCGTGCGACGCTTCTCGAACGTGCGGGTGCTCCACGAGAACCCCCGCGAGGCGGCGCTCCAGGCGCTGCTCGCCCGCGGCGACCGGCGCGTCGCGGGGTTTCTCGAGCTCGCGGCGTCATTCGGCGGCGACTGGCGGCGCGCGCTTCGAGAGTGGGACGGCGACGCCGACGTGTGCACCTCGCGGGTCCGCTCGACGGACGAGCGTCTCCCGTGGGATCACTTCGACGTCGGTGTGAAGAAGGCGGGGCTGATTCGAGAATGGGAACGCGCGCAGGCCGAGGTCCCCGTCGCCGCGGGAGCGGCGTGATGCGCGTCGACGACACCTACGGTCGTCCCCTCAGGAACCTTCGCGTCTCGGTCACCGATCGGTGCAACCTGCGCTGCCAGTACTGCATGCCCGAGGAGGACTACGTCTGGCTCCCGCGCGAGGAGATCCTCCACTTCGAGGAGATCGGCGTGCTCGCCGACGTCTTCGTGGATCTCGGCGTGGACAAGATCCGTCTCACGGGGGGCGAGCCGCTGCTGCGGCGCGACCTGCCGCGCCTGATCCGCCTCCTCGCCGCCAAGGAGCGCCTGCGCGACCTCGCGATCACCACCAACGGCGTCCTCCTCGGCGAGCAGGCGCGCGGGCTCAAGGACGCGGGGCTCCACCGCGTGACGGTGAGCCTCGACACCCTCCGCCCGGCCCGGTTCGCCGCGCTGACGCGTCGCCAGACCCACGCCCAGGTGCTGGAGGGGATCGCGGCGGTGGCGCGCGCCGGCTTCACGGAGACGAAGCTCGACACGGTCGTGATCCGCGGGGTGAACGACGACGAGCTCGTGGACCTGATCGAGTTCGGCCGGCGCGTCGCTGCCGAGGTCCGCTTCATCGAGTACATGGATGTGGGGGGCGCGACGCGCTGGTCCATGGACCAGGTGGTGAGCCGCGACGAGATGCTCGCGATCCTCGAGGCGCGCTACGGCCGGATCGAGCCCGTCGCCGAGGAGACGACGGCCCCCGCCGATCGCTACCGGCTCCCCGACGCCACCGTCTTCGGCATCATCTCGTCCACCACCGCTCCGTTCTGCGCGGAGTGCGATCGGAGCCGGCTCACGGCGGACGGCGTGTGGTACCTCTGCCTCTACGCGCCCCGGGGGACCGATCTGCGGGGGCCGTTGCGCCGGGGCGCCGGTCGTGAGGAGCTCGCGGAGCTGATCAGGGGTCGCTGGCTGGAGCGCGCGGACCGGGGCGCGGAGGAACGCCTGGTGCTCCGCGAGCGCGCACCGCTCGTCCAGATCGCGCGGCTCAAGGAGGACCCGCACCTCGAGATGCACACCCGAGGCGGCTAGCAAGCGAGGAGGGGGCCGTGAGCTCGCCCGAACCCACGAAGGTCGACGTCCAGGAGCGTGGCGCCAACGCGCAGACCTCCGACCGGCGGCTCTACGTGCAGCTCCAGGCCTTCGGAGGCTGCCTCGACCCGAAGCCGCTCGTGCGCGCGCTCGAGTCGAGCCGGATCGAGGCCGCGCTCTATCAGGACGTCAACGATCCGCGCGGAATCGGCGTGCTGGCGATGAGCGAGAATCCGGCCTTCTTCGTGCAGAGCCTGTGCGAGTTGCTCAACGCCGACCCGTTTGCCGCGCTCACGCACAAGCCCGAGTTCACGATGCTCGGCCGGACGTACGCCTCCGGCTTCGAGACCGACCTGGAGGACTGGCTCCTCCGCCGCCCCCGACGCGCGGTCCTGAACCCGGAGTGGCCGTGGGGGATCTGGTATCCGCTGCGCCGCACGGGCGCGTTCGCGCGACTCAGCCCAAAGGAGCAGGGCGAGGTCATCCGCGAGCACAGCATCCTCGGCCGCGCCTACGGCGACGCCGACCTCGCCCACGACATCCGCCTCGCGTGCCACGGGCTCGACGTCCGCGACAACGACTTCGTCATCGGGCTCGTCGGCCGCGACCTCCACCCACTCTCGCACCTCGTCCAGGCCATGCGGAAGACGGTCCAGACCGCGCAGTACATCCAGACGCTGGGCCCGTTCTTCGTCGGCCACGCCCTTTGGCAGAGCCCGCGCGCGACGCCCGCCGCCCGCCCCCCGCGCTAGGGGGCGGCTCGATGCGCGGGCCCGCATCACGCGGGTGCAGGTGACGGCGCGCCATCGCCGGTGCCGGCCACGGCGGAGAGGTTCCGGAGCCGAACGCTGATGGCGCTGTCCCGCTATCAACGCTTCACGCGAGCCGAGTGGGCTCGCCTCCGCGCCGATACTCCGCTGACCTTGACCGAAGAGGACCTGATTCGCCTCCGCGGCCTCAACGACCGGGTGTCTCTCGGGGAGGTCGTCGAGATCTATCTACCACTCTCGCGGCTGCTCAACCTCCATATCGACGCGAGCCAGGCGCTGCACGGGGCGGCCGCCACCTTCCTGAACACGACGGTGGCCAAGGCGCCATTCATCATCGGCTTGGCCGGCAGCGTCGCGGTCGGGAAAAGCACGACGGCGCGCATCATGCGAGCCCTGCTGGCTCGCTGGCCCAATCACCCGAAGGTTGACTTGGTGGCGACCGACGGGTTTCTCCACCCCAGGCACGTTCTCGAGGCGCGCGGGATCATGAACCGCAAGGGCTTTCCCGAAAGCTACGATCTCCGGGCTCTGATCACGTTCCTTTCGGAGACCAAGTCCGGGCGTGCCGAGCTTGCCGTGCCCGTCTACTCCCATCTCACGTACGACATCGTGCCGGATGCCTTTCAGGTCATCGATCGGCCCAACGTGTTGGTCGTCGAAGGCCTGAACATTCTGCAAGCGGGAGACGGATCGGCTCGCCAGTCTGAGCACCTCTTCGCCTCGGACTTCTTCGATTTCACGATGTACGTCGATGCCGAAGTCGGCCACATCCGCCAGTGGTACATCGAGCGCTTCCTGGCGTTGCGGACGACGGCCTTTCGAGACCCGTCGTCGTACTTCCATCGCTATGCCGATCTCACCGACGCGGAGGCCCAGACGGTGGCCGCGCGAATCTGGCGAGAGACGAACGAGCCGAATCTTCGCGAGAACATCCTTCCCACGCGGGACCGGGCCCACCTCATTCTCGAGAAAGGGTCGGATCACTCGGTGCGGCAAGTCCAACTGCGGAAGCTCTAATGCTGAGCGTTCTCAGGATCGTCGCCGCCTTCTCCTTGGAAGGCCGTAGCCGGGTGCAACCCCCGAGACCGACATCAAACTCGCCCTACACCCACAGATAACTTGCTTGACGGGCCGTCCGCCCCTGGCGTATCTATCACCCTGATATGGGTGCATACAGCCTCTGCACCGTTATATGGGTGCAGAAGGTATGACACGCGCACGCGCCCCAATCGCGGTCCTTACGGCGGATGTTGTCGGTTCATCGCGCTACAGTTCGGCCGACCGCCGGAAACTCGACGCGGTCATTCGTAAAGCGTTCACCGAGGTTGAGCATCGATTTCCTGACGCCATCCACACCCGGCTGGCGTTTCGGATCACCGCCGGGGACGAGTTTCAGTGCGTCATATCGGATGCGCCACGGGCGCTGGACATCCTCACGTATCTCCGCGCCGTCGTGGCCGCCAGCGGCTTGAGGCCGACGGTGCGCCTGCGGGCATCCGTGGGGATCGGGGAGATCAGCACACCGAAGCGCCAGAATCCCTACGAGGAAGACGGCCCCGCATTCGTTCATGCGCGGAACGGACTCGAGGAAATCGCGAAGGCCCGTAGCCCGCTGCGGGCCACGAAACTCATTACGGCAGTCGCGGAAGTTGATACAGCGGCCGATGCTGTTCTCTGCCTGGCGGATTTCATCCAGCAATCGTGGACGGTCGCGCAATGGGAAGCCATTCGGTGGAGTCTGCTCGGACTGACTCGGGAGGCGATCGCTCGCAAGCTCAAAGTCGCTCATCAGAACGTGACGAAGCGCCTGCTTGCCGCTGGGTGGCCTCACTTCGAAGTGGCGGCGGCTTTCCTGCGCCGACTGATCGAACGCACCCCGAAAAGGGTGCAGAAGGCCTCTGCACCCCAATGAGGGTGTAACGATGCTCCTCTTCTTTCAGCTTTACCTGGCACATCTCGTCGCCGACTTCCTGCTGCAGCCCGACTGGGTCGCCCGGCGGAAGAGCGAAATTCGGCCCCTCGCCGGCCACGCTGCGATCCATCTCGTGTGCGCGGCCGCCGCCGTGAATCTCGGGCTCGACCGTCGCGTCGCCGGGGCGATCGTGAGCGTCGCCCTCATCCACACCCTGCTCGACTATGCGAAAGCCCGGCTCTCGGGTGACGGCTGGATCGCGTTCACGGCGGATCAGGCGGCGCACCTCCTGGTCGTCGCTCTGGCCTCGATCTGGCTCAACGGCTCGTGGTCGGGGATGATCGACGTCATCCGCTCCATCGTCACCAACCCGCTTGTCTATCTGTACGCCTGTGCGTATGTCGCCGTGGTGTTCGGAGGGGGGTACCTAGTCCAGAAGGTCACGCAATCCTTTCTCGCCACGATGCAGAGCAGCTTGGCTCAGTTGAAGCCTGGTCTCCCGAACGCTGGAAAATACATCGGATGGGTGGAGCGCATTCTGATTCTGACGTTCATCGTCGGCGGCTACGAGACTGCCGTGGGATTCCTGCTCGCGGCAAAGGCGCTCGTGCGATACCCCGAGATCAAGGAAGACACCGGGGGGCACTTCGCCGAATACTTCCTCGTAGGGACGTTGACGAGCGTCGGCCTCGCCCTCGTCGCCGGCATGGCGGTGAACAAGCTGAAAGATCTGCTGGGCTAAGGATGCGTCAGGCGTCCGCCTCAGCGGGCCGCAACGTCCTACCGCAGGCAGAACCGGCAGGTTCTTGGGCCGGTGCCCCCGGAGGTCGAGGGCGTCGGACGGCCAGCCGCGCCGCCCGAGCGTCTGGCGCTGGAAAACCCAGACGCGCGCCATTCGCCGCGCCGTGGACGAGGAGGACGAGAGGACGGTTGGGCGAGGGCGTTGTCAGGGGAGCGGCGCGGGGAGGTCTGACTTGCCCATCAGATAGAGATCGACCCCGCGCGCGGCGGAGCGGCCCTCGGCGACGGCCCAGACGATCAGCGACTGGCCGCGCTGCATGTCGCCGCAGGTGAAGACGCCGGGAACGCTCGTCATCCAGCGGTCGTCGCGCCAGACGTTGCCGCGCTCGGTGAGCGTCGTGCCGAGCTCGGCCAGCATCCCGGCCCGCTCGGGTCCGAGGAACCCCATCGCGAGGAGCACGAGGTCGCAGGCCAGCGTGAACTCGGTGCCGGGGATCGGTCTGAAGTCGACGCGGCCGCCCGCGCGGATCATCTCGACCTCGACGGCGTCGAGAGCCCGCACGTGTCCCCGCTCGTCTCCGAGGAAGCGCTGGGTGGAGACCGCGTAGACTCGCTCGCCGCCCTCCTCATGAGCGCCAGACACACGAAAGACGTTGGGCCACTGCGGCCACGGATTGTCGGGCGCCGCCGATCCGGCGGCCGCGGAAGCAGCTCGAACTGGTGAACCGAGAGCGCGCCCTGGCGGTGGACGGTGCCGAGGCAGTCGGCGCCGGTGTCGCCGCCGCCGATGATGACCACGCGCTGGCCCGTCGCCGTGATGAACTGATCGTCGGGAATCGCGTCGCCCTCGCACCGCCTGTTCTGGAGCGTCAGGTACTCCATCGCGAAGTGGATGCCCGCGAGCTCGCGCCCCGGCACGGCGAGGTCGCGCGGGTGGCACGCGCCGCCCGCGAGCACGAGCGCGTCGAAGTCGCGTCGAAGCTCGGCGACGGCCACGTTGACGCCGACGTGGGCGTTGGTGACGAACGCCACCCCCTCTTTCTCCATGAGCTGGAGGCGCCGGTCGAGGAAGCGCTTCTCCATCTTGAACTCGGGGATCCCGTAGCGCAGGAGCCCACCGATCCGGTCGCCACGCTCGAAGACGGTCACGGCGTGACCGGCCCGGTTACACTGCTGGGCGGCGGCGAGCCCCGCGGGCCCGGAGCCGACGACGGCCACCTTCTTGCCGGTGCGAAGGGCCGGCGGGCGCGGGGCGATCCAGCCCTCGTCGAAGGCCCGCTCGACGATCGAAAGCTCGATCGCCTTGATCGTGACCGGGTCGTCGTTGATCTCGAGCACGCACGAGCCCTCGCACGGCGCGGGGCACAGCCGGCCCGTCCACTCGGGGAAGTTGTTCGTCGCGTGCAGGCGGTCGATCGCCTCGCGCCAGTGGTCCTTGTACACGAGGTCGTTCCAGTCGGGGATGATGTTGCCGAGCGGACAACCCTGGTGGCAGAACGGGATGCCGCAGTCCATGCACCGTGCGGCCTGCTTCTTCAGCTCGTCCCGGGGGAACGGGAGGTAGACCTCCTTCCAGTCACGGACCCGCTCCTCGACCGGGCGCGCCGGCCACTTCTTGCGCTTGATCTCGAGGAAGCCGGTGGCCTTACCCACTCGTCGCCCCGACGAGCTCGCCGAACGTCGGCTCGCGCCCCTCGGCCCGCGCGCGCGCCTCCGCGAGGAGGATGCGCCGGTAGTCCTTCGGCATCACCTTGACGAACCTCGGCTGCACCCCGACCCAGCCGTCGAGGATGCGCGTGGCGTAGGTCGAGCCGGTGACGGCGATGTGACGCCGGATCAGGTCGCGCACCAGCTCGATGTCCTCGGCCCGGTCGAGCGGCTCGAGATCCACCATGCCGAGGTTCGCGCGACGCTTGAAGTGGCCGTCCACGTCGAGCACGTACGCGATGCCGCCCGACATGCCCGCGGCGAAGTTGCGGCCGGTGTGCCCGAGCACGACGACGCGCCCGCCCGTCATGTACTCGCAGCCGTGGTCGCCGATGCCCTCGACGACGGCGTGGACGCCGCTGTTCCTCACGCAGAACCGCTCGCCGGCGACGCCACGCACGTAGGCCTCGCCGCTGGTGGCGCCGTAGAGGGCGACGTTGCCGATGATGATGTTCTCCTCGGGCGCGAACGTGGAGCGGCGCGGCGGGAAGACGATCAGTTTGCCGCCCGACAGCCCCTTGCCCCAGTAGTCGTTGGCGTCACCCTCGAGGGTGAAGGTGATCCCCCGGGGCACGAAGGCGCCGAAGCTCTGGCCGGCGGAGCCCGTGAAGTGGATCCGGATTGTGTCCTCCGGCAGGCCCTCGCCGCCCCAGCGCTTGGTGATGTGATAGCCCAGCATCGTGCCCACCGCGCGGTGGACGTTGCGGATGGGCAGGGACAGCGCCACCGGCTTCTTGTGCTCGACCGCGTCCAGGCAGGCCGGAATGATCGTCGTGTGGTCCAGCGACTTCTCCAGGGCGTGATCCTGCGCCACCACGCAGTGCCGCGCCACCTCGGGCGGCATGTCCGGCTGGTAGAGGATCGTCGAGAGGTCCAGCCCCCGCGCCTTCCAGTGATCGAGGGCGGGCTTGAAGTCGAGCTTGTCCACCCGCCCGATCATCGCGGCCATGGTCCGAAAGCCGAGGCGCGCCATGTACTCCCGAACCTCCTGGGCCACGAAGCGAAAGAAGTTCACGACGTACTCGGGCTTGCCGCTGAAGCGCTTCCTGAGCTCGGGGTCCTGGGTGGCGACGCCCACGGGGCAGGTGTTGAGGTGGCAGACCCGCATCATGATGCAGCCCAGCACCACGAGCGGCGCCGTCGAGAAGCCGTACTCCTCGGCGCCGAGCAGCGCCGCGATCACGACGTCACGCCCGGTCTTGAGCTGACCGTCCACCTGGACGACGATCCGGTCGCGCAGCTTGTTCAGCACGAGCACCTGCTGGGTCTCGGCCAGGCCGAGCTCCCACGGGATGCCGCCGTGCTTGATCGACGTGAGCGGGGAGGCGCCCGTGCCGCCGTCGTGGCCCGAGATCAGCACGACGTCGGAGAAGGCCTTGGCGACGCCGGCCGCCACGGTGCCCACGCCGATCTCGGCCACGAGCTTCACGTGCACCCGCGCCTCGGGGTTGGCATTTTTCAGATCGTGGATGAGCTGCTTGATGTCCTCGATCGAGTAGATGTCGTGGTGCGGGGGCGGCGAGATCAGCTGCACGCCCGGCGTCGCGAAGCGGACCTTCGCGATCCACGGGTAGACCTTGGTGCCGGGGAGCTGGCCGCCCTCGCCGGGCTTGGCGCCCTGGGCCATCTTGATCTGCAGATCGGTCGCGTTGACGAGATACTCGCTCGTCACCCCGAAGCGCCCGGAGGCGACCTGCTTGACGGCGCTCCGGCGCCAATCCCCGTTGGGGTCTCGGCGGTACCGGCCCGGGTCCTCGCCGCCCTCACCGGTGTTGGACCGGCCGCCGATCCGGTTCATCGCGATCGCGAGCGTCTCGTGGGCCTCCTGGCTGATCGAGCCGTACGACATGGCGCCGGTGGCGAAGCGCTTGAGGATCGACTCGACGGGCTCGACCTCCTCGATCGGGATCGGGGTCGTGGTCTCCGCGAGCTCCATGAGCCCGCGCAGGGTCGCCAGCCGGCGGCCCTGGTCGTCGCAGAGCCGCGTGTACTCCTTGAAGAGTGGGTAGCTGCCCGAGCGGGTCGAGTGCTGGAGGCGCGCGATCATGTCGGGATTGACCATGTGGTGCTCGCCGTCGCGCCGCCACTGGTACTCGCCCCCCCAGTCGAGGTCGGCCGCGCCCACGGGCCGCTCGGGGAAGGCGCGCGCGTGCCGGCGCTGCGCCTCCTCCGCGATCAGGTCGATGCCGATGCCCGACACGCGAGACGCGGTCCCCGTGAAGTAACGGTCCACGAGGTCGCGGTTCAGGCCGACGGCCTCGAAGATCTGGGCGCCGCAGTAGCTCTGCAGCGTCGAGATCCCCATCTTCGCCATGACCTTCAGGATCCCCTTGTTGAGCGCCTTGATGTAATTCGTCACGGCCTTCCGGTGATCGATCCCGGTGAGGATCCCCTGGCGGATCATGTCGTCCAGGCTCTCGAAGGCCACCCACGGGTTCACGGCGCCCGCGCCATACCCGATGAGCAGGCACATGTGGTGGACCTCGCGCGCGTCGCCCGTCTCCACGACGAGCCCGCAGCGGGTCCGCTCGCCGCGCCGCACGAGGTGGTGGTGCACCGCGGCGGTGGCCAGGAGGCTCGGAATCGCGGCCCGCTCGCGGCTCTGTCCCCGATCGGACAAGATGATGACGTTGTCCCCGTCGGCGATCGCCCGGCTTGCTCGCTGCTGCAGGGCCTCAAGCGCCCGCTCGAGGCCGGCGGCGCTCTCGGCGACCGGCCAGAGCATCGGGAGCGTGACCGACTTGAAGCCACGCCCGGCGACGTGCGTGAGCTTGGCGAGCTCCGCGTTCGAGAGCACCGGGTCCGGCAGAACGATTTGCCGACAGGACGCGGGCTCCGGGCTGAGGAGGTTCAGCTCCGGCCCGACCGTCGACTCCATGGCGGTGACCAGCTCCTCCCGGATCTGGTCGAGCGGCGGGTTCGTCACCTGGGCGAAGAGCTGCTTGAAATAGTCGTAGAGCGGCCGGGGGCGGTCCGACAGGACCGCCAGCGCCGTGTCGGTCCCCATCGAGCCCACCGGCTCCTCGCCGTTCTTCGCCATCGGCAACAAGAGAATGCGGAGGTCCTCGTGCGTGTAGCCGAACGCGATCTGACGCTGGAGCACGGTGTCGTGGTCGGCCGCGGGAACCGGCTGGTCCGGCAGGTCCGCGAGGCTCACCGCGTGCTCGCGGAGCCAGTCGGCGTACGGGTGCTCGGCAGCGAGCTGCGCCTTGATCTCCTCGTCGTCGATGATCCGCCCCTTCCCTGTGTCCACGAGGAAGATGCGCCCGGGGTGCAGCCGCTCCTTCATGAGCACGTTCGAAGGCGGCACGTCGAGCACGCCGACCTCGGAGGCCATGATCACCATGTCGTCCTTGGTGACGTAGTACCGGGAAGGGCGCAGGCCGTTCCGGTCCAGCACGGCGCCGATCACGGTGCCGTCGGTGAAGGCGATCGACGCCGGCCCGTCCCACGGCTCCATCAGCGAGGCGTGGTACTCGTAGAACGCCCGCCGCTCGGGGCTCATCGACTCGTGGTTCTGCCACGGCTCCGGGATCATCATGAGGATCGCGTGTGGCAGCGACCGGCCGTTCATGACGAGGAACTCGAGCACGTTGTCGAACGTGGCCGAGTCCGACAGCCCCTCGCGCGTCACGGGCAGGACCTTCTTGAGGTCGTCGCCGAGGACCCCTGAGCGGCAGAGCGCTTCGCGGGCGCGCATCCAGTTGATGTTGCCGCGGAGCGTGTTGATCTCGCCATTGTGGGCGATGTAGCGGTACGGGTGGGCGAGCGGCCAGGACGGAAACGTGTTGGTGCTGAACCGCTGGTGCACGAGCGCCAGCGCGGACTCGACGTCGGGGTCGGCGAGGTCCGGATACATCGTCTCGATCTGGTCCGCGCTGAGCATCCCCTTGTAGATGAGCGTGTTCGAGCTCAGGCTCGGGATGTAGGCGAACGTGTTCTCCGGGATGTCGAGCGCCACCACGGCCTTCTCGAAGAGCTTGCGGATCACGTAGAGCTTGCGCTCGAAGGCGGCGTGGTCGCGGACCCCCGCGCCGCGACCGATGAACACCTGGGTGATGTGGGGCTTGACCGAGAGCGCCGTGGAGCCGAGCAGGTGGTCGTCCGTCGGGACGTCGCGCCACCCGCAGAGCCGCTGGCCCTCCTCCTCGACGATCGAGTGCAGGAGGGCGCGCACCTTGTCGCGCTGCTCGGGGTCGCGCGGGAGGAACATGAGGCCGCAGCCGTACGCCTTCGGTGGGGGCAGGGGGATCCCGAGGCGGTCACACTCCCGGCGGAGGAACTTGTCCGGCATCTGCAGCAGGATGCCCGCGCCGTCGCCCGTGTTTGGCTCGCAGCCGCACGCGCCCCGGTGGAGCAGGTTGATGAGGACCGCGAGCGCCTGGCGGACGATCGTGTGCGACTTCTTGCCCTTGATGTTGACGACGAAGCCGACACCGCAGGCGTCGTGCTCCTGGCGCGGGTCGTAGAGGCCCTGGGCGCGCGGCCCCGCCGGCCCGAGCGGGTGATTCGGCTGCTTCGTCATCCTGCACCCCCTTTTGTGAACAGTTGCACGATACTAACTGCGCCGGGACTATTAGTCATCCCCAAAAAGTCGGATGGCGGGTATGAGGAATTCTTATAGTATGATCGAGCCGTGCACGTCGAGACCCTCCGCCTCTATTGCGACGTGGCCCGGCTCCGCTCGTTCTCCCGAGGGGCCGAGCAGAACTTCGTCTCCCAATCGGCCGCGAGCCAGGGGGTGCAGCAGCTCGAGACCGAGCTCGGGGTGACCCTGATCGACCGCACCAAGCGCCCGTTCGTCGTCACGCCCGAGGGCGAGGCCTTCTACACGGCGTGCCGCGCCATCCTCGAGTCGTGGGAGAAGGCCAAGGCGGACGTGGCGATCGTCAAGGCGCGCGTCGATGGCACGGTGAGGGTCGCCGCGATCTACTCCGTCGGGCTCCACGACGTGAGCCGGCACATGCAGCGGTTCATGTCCCTCTACCCGGCGGCGCGGGTGCAGCTCGAGTGTCTGCACCCCCACAAGGTCGTCGAGGCGGTCCTCGAGGGCGAGGCGGACGTCGGGATCATGTCCTACCCGCCGACGAACCGCGCCCTCTCGACCGTCCCGCTGCGAGCCGAGCCGATGGCGTTCGTGTGTCACCCGAACCACCGGCTGGCGCGCCGCCGGCTCGTGCGGCCGACGGACCTCAACGGCGAGACGTTCGTCGCCTTCGACCCCGGGCTCACGATCCGCAAGGCGATCGACCGCGCGCTCCGCGCGCACAACGTCAAGGTGAACACGGTCATGGAGTTCGACAACATCGAGACGATCAAGCAGGCGATCACCATCGCGGCCGGGGTATCGATCCTGCCCCGTCATACCGTCCAGAAGGAAGCGGGGATCCGGACGCTGACCGTCGTCCCGCTGGCGATCGCCGATCTGGTGCGACCCGTGGGCATCATCCACCGGCGGCAGAAGCCCCTCACGCCCACGGTGAGCCGGTTCATCGAGCTCCTCCGGGAGGCGAACGAAGAGCCCGCCCGCGCGGGCTCCCGCGCTCTCGGGCGGGATTCTCTGCGCGAAGGGGAGTAGGATTGGGGCGAGACCGTTTCGGGACAAGGGGGTAGAGCCATGGGTGAGTTCGAAGACGAGTACTCCGCGGCGCTCGAAGGCGAAGTCCGCGAGACCAGGGGCGCGCTGCTGAACGACACGATCGCCGTGCTCGGGCC
>Ga0209350_1000937_pt1 | contig 13726 bp, 12 predicted proteins | sample GraSoi013_2_20cm_2_FD_185822 | JGI IMG/M metagenome (GOLD analysis project Ga0209350, IMG submission 185822) | Grasslands soil microbial communities from the Angelo Coastal Reserve, California, USA - Sample 09_27_2013_2_20cm (SPAdes) (version 2) | ecosystem: Environmental > Terrestrial > Soil >...
ATGCAGTGGCCCCGCGCGCGACTGATGGTGAGTGGAACCCCGTCGGACGTCGAGGTGCGCGTCGATCCGGACCAGCTGCGGCAGATCGTCTGGAATCTGTGCGACAACGCACTGAAGCACGCCGCGCAGGGCGACCTCGGACAGAGCATCGAGATACGCTATGGGCGCATGTCCCCGAGCACACGCCCGTTCCTGGAGGTCGCCGACCGCGGGCCGGGCGTGGCATCCGAGCACATGGAGCGCATTTTCGAGCCTTTTTACAGCGGCGGACGCGGCACGGGTCTCGGACTGTTCCTGGCCCGTGAGCTGGCCCAGGCGAACGGAGCGACGCTCCTCTATGAGCCGCGCGGGGGCGGCGGCAGCGTCTTCCGGCTGGTATTCGCCGACCCGCGCCGGTGGAAGAGCTGATGAACGAAGTGGCGCAGAGCCCTCGCGGTGCGGTCGGGCAGGCCGTTGTGCTCGTGGTGGATGACGAGCCCGATCTCCTCGAGCTCGTCGGGTTGACGTTGAGCCGCATGAGCCTGAAGACGCGCACCGCCTCCGACCTGCAGAGCGCGCGACGTCTGCTCAAGGCGGAGCGCTTCGACCTGTGTCTCACCGACATGCGCCTGCCGGACGGCGACGGACTCGACCTGGTCGCGTGGATCCAGGAAAACCGCGCCGACCTGCCGGTGGCGGTCATCACGGCGCACGGGAACGTCGAGTCCGCGGTGCGCGCGCTCAAGCTCGGTGCGTTCGATTTCGTGTCGAAGCCGCTGGACCTCGGCGTGCTGCGGAAGCTCGTGGGAAGCGCCATCAGGCTGCGCACCGCGCCGGATGAGAAGACAGCAGACTTTGCCCCGCGGCTGCTCGGCAGCTCCCCCACCATGGAGCAGCTGCGCGAGATGATCGTGCGCGTCGCGCGCAGCCAGGCTCCGGTGCACATCTGCGGCGAGTCGGGTACCGGCAAGGAGCTCGCCGCGCGCATGATCCACGAGAGCGGCGCACGCCGCGAAGGCCCCTTCGTTCCGGTGAACTGCGGCGCGATTCCCACCGAGCTCATGGAGAGCGAGCTCTTCGGTCACAAGCGCGGCAGCTTCACGGGCGCCGTGGCGGATAAGAAGGGACTCGTCCAGAGCGCCGAAGGCGGGACGCTGTTTCTCGATGAGGTGGCGGATCTGCCGCTGCACATGCAGGTGAAGCTGCTGCGCCTGGTGCAGGAGAAGACCGTGCGGCCCATCGGAGAGCCGCGCGAGGAGAGCGTCGACGTGCGCATCCTGTCCGCGACCCACAAGGATCTCGCCGATCTCGTGGCGCAGGGATTGTTCCGCGAAGACCTGTTCTACCGAATCAACGTGATCGAGCTTCGGGTGCCCGCGCTCCGCGAGCGCAGCGGCGACATTCCGGAAATCGCCGAAGCGATCCTCACCCGCCTGGCGCGCCGCACGAACGCAGCTCCGCTCGCGCTGTCTGCGGACGCGCTGCGGAGCCTTCAGACCTACGCCTTCCCCGGCAACGTGCGCGAGCTCGAGAACGTGCTGGAGCGGGCGCTCACTTTGAGCACCACCGGCACCATCACGCCGGAGCACATCCGCCTGCGCGCGGGTGCGCGTCCCGTCGCTGCGGAGCCGCCGGCCCACATCGGCCCCTCCGCTGCCGAGGGCGGGGCGGCACTCGGCACTCAGCTCGAGGGCATCGAGCGCGATGCCATCGTCAAGGCGCTGGAGAAGACCCGTTACAACAAGACGGCGGCGGCGAAGCTCCTGGGCATGAGCTTCCGTGCCCTGCGTTACCGCATCAAGAAGCTCGGGATCGAATAGGCCGCTCGGCTCGATGGAAGCACGGCTCAGGTGACGTTTTGGGTCACTTTCTGACGCAAGCTCCTGCAGGTGGCGTCAGTGTGCGACAGAAGTATGTTAAATATCGGCATCAGGATGGTGAGTACTTCTACTTTAACATCAAACACTTAAGTGTTCACTGAGCCCTTGGCACACCCCTTGCTTTGTTTCCCCCAGGCAGCGCCTGTTGCGCAGCTAGTTCTTGTACCTCAATCCTTTAGGAGTTTCTGCAATGAAGTCTGTGCAAAAGGGCTTTACCCTCATCGAATTGATGATCGTGGTTGCGATCATCGGCATTCTGGCGGCCATTGCCATCCCGGCGTACACGGACTACACGGTCCGCGCGAAAGTGACAGAAGGCCTGAACCTGGCTTCGTCGGCCAAGGCAACGGTATCGGAGGCCTTCCAGACGAACGGCATAGCGGGCGTCGGGGCTGCCGCGACTGCGTGGAATGGCACTCCCAGCGCGACCAAGTACGTGACTTCGGTGCTCATTACTACCACCACGGGCGCCATCACGGTTACGTATGCTCCCGCTACCGCTCAGATCGCTAACGCGACAATGATTCTTACGCCGTCGGTCGCTGGAGTTCAGCTGGCCACCGCTGCCGGTGGAAACATTGACTGGGCATGCGAGTCGACTACGTCGACGACCGCAGGGTCCTTTAAATTGCCGGTTACGGGTGGAGCGACGATCAACGCGCGCTACGTGCCGACGCAGTGCAAATAATGAACTGCTGAATTCGACTCGGAGTCTTTTGAGCCCCGGCCTAGCGCCGGGGCTTTCTTTTTTGGCCCCTGATCCAACTGTGACGCGCACCCCGCCCCCCAAGCGGCCTGCTGCCGCAGAATCGGCAAGGATTTGACAATTGCGCCCAGGCCTCCCTGGGGTAAACTGAATTGTTTCAGGCCGAGATCGATCACCCTAAGCCCATGAATGACAACGTATCTTTGGCGCTCGGCGGCGCTTCCCGTTCGGGGCTCGGCGGCCTGCCGCAGCGGCTGGTACAGGACGGCATGGTCGAGGAGGCGGCGATGCTGGAAGCCCTGGGCGCCGCCCGCGAGCGTAAAACGAGCGTCGTCACGCAGCTCGTGTCGAGCGGCGTCGCCAATGCCCGGGATATCGCGCTGGCCGCCTCCGACGAGTTCGGCGTACCCCTGTTCGACCTCGATGCGGTGAGCCTCGACCTCGATAGCGTACGGCTGGTGAGCGACAAGCTCCTCGCCAAGCACCGCGTCCTGCCAATCTTCCGCCGCGGCAAGCGGCTGTTTCTCGCGGTGGCGGACCCGACGAACCAGCACGCCATTGACGAGATCAAGTTCCAGACGAGTCTCGCCATTGAGGCCGTCATCGTCGAGGACGACAAGCTGCAGAAGGCGGTCGACCGGGCTATCGAGCAGGTCGACAGCCAGATGAGCGCGCTCACCGACGCGGGGGACGTCGATCTCGAGTCGCTCGAGGTCACCGGCGGCGAGGAGGAGCTCGACGACAAGGTCGGGCGCGACGACGTCGAAGACGCCCCGATCGTGCGCTTCGTCAACAAGGTCATGCTGGACGCGATCCGCCGCGGCGCATCGGACATTCACTTCGAGCCCTTCGAGAAGCTCTACCGCGTGCGCTTTCGCATGGACGGGGTGCTGAAGGAGATCGCCCAACCTCCGGTGGTCCTCGCCCCCAAGCTGTGCGCGCGCCTCAAGGTCATGTCGCGCCTCGACATCGCGGAGCGGCGTGTGCCCCAGGACGGGCGCATCAAGATGAAGCTCTCGAAGAATCGCGCCATCGACTTCCGCGTGAGCACCTGCCCGACGCTCTTCGGCGAGAAGATCGTGCTGCGTATTCTCGATCCCGCGCAGGCCCAGCTCGGCATCGAATCTCTCGGGTACGAGCCCTTCCAGAAGGAGCTCTACCTCAAGTACCTGGCGAAACCGCAGGGCATGATCCTCGTGACCGGGCCTACGGGCAGCGGCAAGACGGTGTCGCTCTACACCGGTCTCGCGATCCTCAACCGCGAGGACACGAATATCTCCACCGCCGAGGATCCCGCGGAAATCAACCTCCCCGGCGTCAACCAGGTCAACGTCAATCCCAAGGTGGGACTGACTTTCGCCGCGGCCATGCGCGCCTTCCTCCGCCAGGACCCGGACGTCATCATGGTGGGCGAGATCCGCGACCTCGAGACGGCCGAGATCGCCATCAAGGCGGCGCAGACCGGCCACCTGGTGCTGTCCACGCTGCACACGAACGATGCGCCGCAGACCCTCACCCGCATGGTCGACATGGGGGTCAAGCCCTACGCCATCGCCACCTCGGTGAGTCTCATCATTGCGCAGCGCCTGGCGCGGCGGCTGTGCAGTCACTGCAAGCAGCCGCTGGAGATCCCAAGGGAAGCCCTGCTCAAGGAGGGCTTCACCCAGGCCGATCTCGCCGCCGGAATGAAGATCTTCGCGCCCAAGGGATGTGCCAACTGCACCGACGGCTACAAGGGCCGGGTGGGCATTTATCAGGTGTTGCCGGTCACGGAGGCGATCGTGCGAATCATTCTCGCCTTGGGGAGCGCGCCGGAGATTGGCGCGCAGGCTGCCAAGGAAGGCGTGTGGGATCTGCGGCGCGCGGGTCTCGAGAAGGTGAAGAGCGGCATGACCAGTCTCGAGGAAGTCAACAGCGTCACGGTCGAGTGACGCAAGGACGGTAGTAACGCATGGCTCCGGCAGCGACTGCAACGGTCAGGTCGATCAAGCGCGACGTCCCCTTCACGTGGGAGGGCAAGGACAAGCGCGGCGCGCGCGTCAAGGGCAGGAGCCTGGCGCCCGACGAGCAGACGCTGCGCGCCGAGCTGCGCCGCCAGGGCGTGGCGCCGTCGCGAATCCGCAAGCAGCGCCAGGCCCGCACCGGCGGCAAGGTCAATGCCGGCGACATCGCGGTATTCAGCCGCCAGCTCGCCACCATGCTCGCCGCGGGCATCCCGCTCGTGCAGTCCTTCGAGATCGTCGGCAACGGGCATGAGAAGCCCGCCATGCAGAAGCTCATCCTCGACGTCAAGGCCGATGTCGAGGGCGGCACGTCGCTCCACGAAGCGCTCGGCAAGCATCCGCTCTACTTCGACGACCTGTACGTGAATCTCGTGGAAGCCGGCGAGCACGCCGGCGCCCTCGAATCGCTCCTGGACAAGGTGGCCACCTACAAGGAAAAGAGCGAGGCCCTGAAGAAGAAGGTGAAGAAGGCGCTGTTCTACCCGGCGGCGGTGCTGGCGGTCGCGGTCATCGTGACGGTGGTCCTGCTGTTGTTCGTGATTCCGCAGTTCGAGAGCCTGTACAAGGGATTCGGCGCCGACCTGCCCGCCTTCACGCAGGCGGTCATCAACCTCTCGAGGTTCGTGCAGCACGACGGCATCTACATCGCGATAGTACTTGGTCTGGCGGGATACGTTTTTTTCTATTTCAAGAAGCGCTCCAAGGCCATGCGGGAATTGCTCGATCGGCTGTCGCTCAAGATTCCGGTCATCGGGCCCATCCTCAACAAGGCCGCCATTGCCCGCTATGCGCGCACGCTCTCGACCATGTTCGCGGCGGGTGTCCCGCTGGTCGAGGCGCTCGACTCGGTGGCCGGCGCGACCGGCAACATCGTGTATGAGAACGCGGTGATCAAGATGCGCGACGAGGTCTCGACGGGGCAGCGCCTGCAGCGCGCGATGGAGAACACCGGCCTGTTCCCCAACATGGTGAATCAGATGATCGCCGTGGGTGAGGAATCCGGCTCGCTGGATGAGATGTCGAGCAAGGTGGCGAGCTTCTACGAGGCCGAGGTCGACAACGCGGTGGATGCGATGTCGAGCTTGCTCGAGCCGCTGATCATGGTGATCCTCGGCGTGCTTGTCGGAGGCCTCGTGATCGCGATGTACCTGCCGATCTTCAAGCTCGGATCGGTGGTCTGACGGGCAGCCGGCGCCGTTTAAGGGCGGAAAGCGCCGCGCACCGCGCGGCGTTTTCATTAGAAGCATCAGAAAGGGTTGACGCCACGATGACGGTCATCGAGCTGCTCGCCTCCTCGCCGGCCGTGTTCACGGGCACCTGCCTGGTGCTCGGGCTCGTGGTCGGCAGCTTCCTCAACGTCGTGATTTACCGCCTGCCCGTGATGCTCGAGCGCAGCTGGCGGGAGCAGTGCGCGCAATCTTACGGCGATGCGGCGGCCGCGACCGTGCCCGCGCTTGGCGCACCGCAGCGATTCAACCTCGTCGTGCCGCGCTCGGCCTGCCCGGCGTGCGGTGCGCCGATCGCGGCGCGGCACAACATCCCGCTCATCTCCTGGGTCTTGCTCCGCGGGCGCTGCGCGAGCTGCGGGGAGCCGATCAGCGTGCGCTACCCGCTGGTGGAGGCTCTGAGCGGTGCGCTGTGCGCCGCGGTAGCCTGGAAGTTCGGGTTCGGGTGGCAGGCGCTTGCGGCGCTCACGCTCACCTGGTTCCTGATCGCCCTCGCCTTCATCGACATCGACCACCAGCTCCTGCCCGACAGCCTCACACTGCCACTGCTGTGGCTCGGTCTGCTGTTGAGCCTCTGGGGAGGGCAGGCCGGCGTCTCGCCACCCCCGGTGGACGTGCGATCGAGCCTGATCGGTGCGATGGCGGGTTACGCGAGCCTGTGGAGCGTCTATCATCTGTTCCGCCTGCTCACCGGTAAGGAAGGCATGGGGTACGGTGACTTCAAGCTCTTCGCCGCGCTCGGCGCGTGGCTCGGCTGGCAGATGCTGTTGCCGATCATCCTGATGGCGGCCGCCGTGGGCAGTGTGGTCGGCATCGCGCTCATCGCTGTGCGCGGCCGCGAGCGCTCCACACCCATCGCTTTCGGGCCGTTCCTCGCCGCGGCCGGCTGGCTGATGCTGATGTTCGGTCAGCCGTTGCTCGCGGCCTACCTCGGCCTCTTTGCCGCACGCCCGTGAGCACACGCGCCTACCGCGTCGGGCTCACCGGCGGCATCGCCAGTGGCAAGTCCACGGCGGCGAAATTCTTCGGCGCTCTCGGGGTGCCGATCCTCGACAGCGACCAGATCGCACGGGATGTGGTTGAGCCGGGGCAACCTCCGCTCGGGCGGCTCGTCGAGCGCTTCGGACCCTCGATTCTCACTCCCGACGGACACCTCGATCGCCCGGCGCTGCGCGAGATCGTGTTCTCCGATCCCAGGGCGCGCGCCGATCTCGAGGCACTGACGCATCCGGCGATCGGGGCTGCGATGGAGGCGCGCTCGGCGGAGACGGGCGGGCCCTATCAGATCCTCGTCATCCCGCTGCTGGTCGAGAAGAACCTCTCCGCTCACGTGGATCGCGTGCTGGTGGTCGACTGCGAGGAGCAGCTGCAGCTGAAGCGGTTGCGGGCGCGTGAGGGCAGCACCCTCGAGCAGGCCCGGGCGATCCTCAACGCGCAAGTCTCGCGCGCCGCGCGGCTGAAGGCCGCCGACGACGTCATCCACAACGACACCGACATGAATGCGGTGCGCGAGCAGGTCGCGGCTCTGCACGCGCGCTATCTCGACCTCGCCCAGCAGGCGCGGCCCTGAGGCCGGAACTGTCGCCGCAACCGGACAGTGCGTTTACGGATCACGCACCGCTCAAGCAAAATACCTGCATGACGCAATTGGCAGCACCCGAGGCCGGAACCCCGCCGGCGCCTGCCCCGGCTGCAGAAATGCTGGTGTTCGAGCAGCCGCTCAACGAGCGGATGCGCACCTTCCTGCGCCTGGACTTCCTCTACAACCAGGCGCTCTATCACAACGAGATGGCGAGCGCCTGGGGAAGCCGTGCGGCGATGGCGAGCCTCATCGATATCCTCGCCGTCACCACGCGCGGCGACGTGCGCTCGGACGTGCTGAAGGAGCTCGAGGGACAGCTGGCGAGCCTCAGCGCCTTCAACTCCAGGCCCGGTGTGGACGCGCAGCGGCTGAAGAACCTGACGTCGAATCTGACACGGCTGCGCGGGGATCTCACGTCAGCCGGCTCGGCGTTCCTGCAGCCCCTGCGCAACTCGGAATTCCTGAGCGCCATCAAGCAACGTAGCGCCATCCCCGGAGGTACCTGCGAGTTCGATCTGCCGGATTATTACTACTGGCTCACGCAGCCGGACGAGGCGCGGATGCGCGCCTTCAGCCAGTGGCTGGGGCTCCTGCGTCCGATGTGCGACGCCATCGCAGAGCTCCTGTGGCTCACGCGTCAGAACGGCCGCAACCGCCAGGAGACCGCCAAGGGCGGTACTCTCAACATTACCTTCGACCGGGACAATCCACTGCAGCTGCTACGCATCTCGCTGCCGGCCTCCGCGGGGCTCTACCCGGAGATCAGCGGCAGTCATCACCGCTGCAACATCCGCTTCCTCACCTGGAATGGACTGACCGCGCGCCCGACCCAGGCCGAGACGGACGTGACCTTCACGCTCAGCTGCTGCGCCTGAGGGTCCAGGGCGGTGAGTCCGGTGCGCGTCAACTGCCCCACCTGCCAGCGTGAGCTCACCTGGGAGAGCGCCCCGTTTCGCCCGTTCTGCAGCGAGCGCTGCCGGCTGATCGACCTCGGCGCCTGGCTGACCGAGCAGCGCGCCATTCCCGGTGAGCCGGCGCCGGTCCAGGATAATCCCGTGCCCGCAGAGCCCGCGCTGAAGGATTCCCGTAGCACGTGAAATTCCGGCTGACAGCGTTCGCCCTGCACCTGTCGGGCAGCGCGTGCGCACTGACATTGATCATCGGGGGCATGTACCTCGGCTGGTACCGCTGGCCCGGCTGGTACCTTACCGAGGTGCTGCACGTGGTGGTGATCGTCGTCATGGTCGACCTGGCGCTCGGGCCAGCCCTCACCCTGGTCGTCGCAAACCCCGCCAAGTCGCGCCGGCAGCTCACGCTCGACATCGGCGCGATCGTGACCGTGCAGCTCGCGGCGCTCATCTACGGCGCGGTCACGCTGTGGGTCGGGCGGCCGCTCTACTATGCCTTTTCCGTGGATCGCCTCGAGATCGTGCAGGCCAACGACCTGGAGGCGGACGAGATCGCCCTCGGGCAGCGGCAGAATCCGACCCTGGCACCTCATGGGTACAGCCTGCCGCGCTGGATCTGGGCGCCGCTGCCGGAGAACCCCGAAGAGGCGGCAAAGATCGTCAAGTCCGCACCCTTCGGCGGCAAGGATGTGACGCAGATGCCGCGCTATTTCAAACCCTGGGACCAGGGACTCCCGAAGCTACGCGAGAAGCTGACCCGGGTGGATGACATCAAGGAGCTCTCGAGGAGCGAGGGGCAGGACCTTCGAGCGCAGATAGCACGGCAGGGTCTTGCCCCCGACGAGCGCAACGCCCTCCTCCTCTGGGGAGACATCCGGCGTGTGCTCGTTGTCTTCGACCCGGCGACGCTGCGTATCCGGGCGACGCTGAAGCCGCACGCACGCGAGCTCACCGGGCGGCCGCGCCCACGCCCCGGCAACTCCTGACAGCACGCCTGCCGCGGCCTAAAGGAAACATGAGCTTTCCGCCCCCACCCGCGGGACCCGGTGCGTGCTGGCGATCTTCAACCCGGACTCGCTGCGCCTCCGGGCATTGTTGCGCGCAGACTGGCGCTTCGGTCGGTAGACCCACATGCACGCGAATTTGCCATCCGGGTCACGTTCGCGTGCCTGGTTTTGCGCTATCTATCGTGGCCTGAGCCCGTTAAACCCCGCACCCGATGCTCGCCCCCGCCCTTACTATCCTTTTGTCGTCCTTCCTGTTGTTCCTGGTCCAGCCCATTCTGGCTAAGCAGATCCTGCCGTGGTTCGGCGGATCGGCGGGTGTTTGGACGGTATGTCTGGTGTTCTTCCAGCTGGTCCTCCTGCTCGGGTACATCTACGCGCATTGGCTGACGCGCAGCCGTGTGGGTTCGCGTCAATTTGCATTGCACATTGCGCTGCTACTCATCAGCTGCCTGACGCTGCCGATCATTCCGGGCTCATTCTGGAAGGACGCTCATGGTACCGAGCCGGCCTTGCAGGTTCTCGGGCTCTTGGGCGCGACCGTCGGCTTGCCGTACTTTCTGCTGACATCCACGGCACCACTGCTGCAGCGATGGTTGAGCGGCCTCGCCGCCAGTGCTAGCGAGGCGCGGTCCATTTATCGTTTATTCGCGCTCTCAAATTTAGGCTCGCTATTCGGCCTGCTGAGCTACCCGTTCGCCATCGAGCCGTTCGCGACTGTGCGCACACAGGCTTGGGTCTGGAGTTGCGCGTACGTACTGTTCGTAGCCTTCTCGATCAGCTATGCGTGGCGCAGGCGGCGGGTGCCTGAGCTCCGGCACATCGACGAGACAGGCGGGACACGCTCTGAGGAGGCGCCACCATCGCTCGGACGGTATGTATACTGGATCGGCTGCTCGGCCCTCGGTGCAACATTGCTGCTGGGAGGGACGAACCAGATTACACAAAACGTTGCCTCAATCCCGCTGCTCTGGATAGTTCCGTTGAGCATATATCTGTTTAGTTTCGTCATTTGCTTTGAGGGGCGTTCCGGGCGAGGTTGGTACGAACGCAGATTCTGGGTCACGCCGGCTATGTTGGCCACAGGCGCCATGGCGTGGGCTCTTTTTGCGGATCAGGGAAACCCGTCACTCTACGTCGCGCTACCGGTGTTCACTATCGGACTCCTCCTGGGGTGTGCCGTGTGTCACGGTGAACTCGCCCGCAGCAAACCGAGCGCGAATTATCTGACCCACTTCTACCTTAGCCTCGCCACCGGCGGCGCACTGGGCGGCATATTGGTCGGCCTCGTGGCGCCGCAAGTCTTCGACGGCTATTGGGAAATGCCGCTTGCCGTGCTGTGTCTGTCGGGATTGGGGCTCTGGTGCTGCAGCGAGGAACTTGGCCGCGGTCCCAGAACGTCCTGGGCAGCCAATCTCATTTTAGCGGTAGTTGCCGCAACGCTGATACTTCTGCTGCTTGGGGGACTGCCATCGGCTCTCGACAGCTACGCCTTGCCGTGGACGAAAATAGTACAGGGCAACGCACGCTGGGGTTGTGCAGCGCTGCTGCTCGTGTCGGCGCTGCTGCTGCAGCGATACCGTTTTTGGCGTGCCGTCGGCCTCACCGCGTTGCTCTGTTGCCTGAGCTTCGAATGGAGCTACTACCACAGTCTCGCTACCGGCACCGAATTCTCGGCTCGCAACTTCTACGGCACGCTACGCGTGACCGAGTCGCACCACGCCCAGCGCAGGATTCGGCAGCTCATTCACGGCGTCATCGTGCACGGTTCCCAAATCATGAATCCAGCGCAACGCGCGTTGCCGACGACCTACTACGGGGAATCGTCGGGGATCGGTCGCACGATCCTGTCCGAGCACCAAACCGTTGGCCCGCTGCGGATCGGTTCAATCGGCCTGGGTGCGGGCACGCTCGCAACCTACGGCAGGCCTGGTGACTTGTTTCGCGTGTATGAGCTAAATCCGGCGGTGCTGCACATCGCTGAAAGTCAATTCACATATCTCGGTGACAGCAAGGCGCGCGTCGAGTCGGTGCTCGGCGACGCACGACTGTCCTTGGAACACGAGATCGCACAGGATGCTTTCGACAGACCAGAGCAGCGCTTCGACGTCCTGTCATTAGACGCTTTTTCGGGGGACGCGATTCCCGTGCATCTGCTCACCTCGGAGGCATTTGTCACTTATACTCGCGTAACCAAGCCGGATGGAGTGATTGCTTTTCATCTCTCCAACCGGTATTTGGATCTCGCTCCGGTGGTTGAGCAGATCGCCCGGCATTCAGGTTTCCACGCTGTGCTCGTCGCCGACCGCCCCCGGGGGCAGGATGTGAGCGCTTCGGATTGGGTGCTGGTCACGCGCAATACCGCGTTTCTCCGCCAGCCTGAGATCGCCGCGCACAGCAGCCGAATCGTGCCCCGTTCCGGCCTACCGGTCTGGACCGACCAATTTACCAACCTCTTCCAGATCCTGAAGTAGCTGAGGTCTCCCAGCCCCACGCGGAGCGGCGACTGTCAAGGAAACTTGATCTTCCCGCCCCCGCCCCCAGGACCCGGGCCCACGGCGCCCCCGACCTCCGGCACCACGATGCGGGAGGCCGCCTCACGGCGCAGCTCGCGCGCCTCGTCGATCGCCTGCTCGAGCGCGTCCTTCACGCCGGCGGGAAATTTCTTCAGCGCCTCTTCCAGCGTCGCGGCCTCGATCTCGAACCCAAGCGGCAGCACGCCCGCGGGGGTGAGGAGTTGCGTCTGCCCCGAGAACAGCACATGCCGCGTGGGGTCCGGCGCGCCGTCGGCCGTCACCGGGGTCAGGCGGCGGATGCTCCCGGCGCGGCGGTCCGTGAACACGTCCTCCCGGTACAGAGCCTTGGAGTCGAGCTGAATTTCAGGGAGTTCGGTGGGTGCTGCCATGGGTTGCCGCCTGGAATGGGCTTTGAGCGCATTGTACACGGCGCATCAGTGGCCCCCGAGAGCGGGCCCCTACCGGGGCGGCGGTAAATCCCGCAACGCTTCGACGAACGGCCGGTCGGCTTCGAGCAGATCCTCACCGCCAAGACTCTCGGGCGCCACCCACTTGAGCGCTGGGGCCTCGAGCGCGCTCGGCGTGCCGCGGTATCGCTCGACGATCCAGAGCGACAGCTCGACGTCGCGATCGCCGTAGGAGTGCTCGAGGCGCATGAGGGGCCTCGCCGCGGTGACTTCGACCCCGAGCTCCTCACGCAGCTCGCGCGCAAGAGCCGCGAGCTCGTCCTCACCGTCGGCGACCTTGCCGCCCGGAAATTCCCAGCGCCCGGCCAGGTGCTTGCCCGGCGGTCGTTGCGCGATGAGCACGCGCCCGCTCTCATCGTAGAGCGCCGCCGCCACCACCAGGATCGTCGGGCCGCTCATCAGCTGCGCGGCGCGCGCATCCGTGCGCGCCTAGCCGAAGTTCGAGAGCTGGCCGTGACAGTGCTTGTACTTCTTGCCCGAGCCGCACGGGCACGGCTCGTTGCGTCCCACTTTCCGCTCGTTGCGCACGAAGGGCGTGGTATGTGGTGCGGCCGGGGGTAGCGGTAGTGGCGTGGGCGGCGCGCCGGGCCGCGGCTCCTTGCCCTCCTCGGGGCCGGCGAGAAGCGAGCCCGCCTCGGCGTGCTGGGCCTGGAGCGCGCGCATCAGGCGTTGCCGTCGCTCCTCCTCCTCGCGCTCGATCTCCTCCTGGGTGCGCACCTCGATCTTCGACATGAGCGAGGAGGTCTCGTACTTGATCCGGTCGAGCATGGCCGCGAACAGCTCGAACGCCTCGCGCTTGAACTCGAAGCGGTAGTCCTTCTGGGCGTAGCCGCGCAGGTGAATGCCCTGGCGCAGATAGTCCATGGCCCCGAGATGCTCGCGCCAGTGTTGATCCAGCATGCGCAGCATCACGTCCTTCTCGACGTGGCGCATGATCGCAGCTCCGGTGCGCGCGACCTTCGCGTCGTAGGCATCCGTCACCGCGCGCATCACGCGATCGCGCAGGATCTGCTCCTCGAGCTCCGGCTCGCTCGCGAGCCAGGCCTTCGGATCCACGCGCACGTTGAAGTCGCGCGCCACCGCATCGGCGAGCCCCTGAAGATCCCAGTCGGCCGGGGCCGCCTGCTTCGGCATGTGTTGATCGAGGAGCGTGCTCACCGAGTCATCCATCAGGCCGCGAATGGCGTCCGAGAGGTCCTCGGTGGCCATGATCTCCGTGCGCTGCGCGTATACGACCTTGCGCTGGTCGTTGGCGACGTCGTCGAAGAGCAGCAGGTTCTTGCGGATATCGAAGTTGTGTGCCTCGACCTTGCGCTGCGCCTTCTCGATCTGGCGGGTGAGCATGCCGCTCTCGATCACCTCGCCTTCCTTCATCCCCGCCATCTTCAGGAGGCGCTGGGTGCGCAGCGGATCCCCGAAGATACGCATCAGGTTGTCTTCCATCGACAGATAGAA
>Ga0209350_1000938_pt1 | contig 13714 bp, 13 predicted proteins | sample GraSoi013_2_20cm_2_FD_185822 | JGI IMG/M metagenome (GOLD analysis project Ga0209350, IMG submission 185822) | Grasslands soil microbial communities from the Angelo Coastal Reserve, California, USA - Sample 09_27_2013_2_20cm (SPAdes) (version 2) | ecosystem: Environmental > Terrestrial > Soil >...
AAAGTGGCGATCACTTTTACCTTATGACCGACGCGGTAGCAGCCTGGTTTTTTCGCGCCCACGAACGTAACGAGGCACCCTGGGAAGTCATTCGGGACTTGGACAACGAGCGTGACCATCCAGTTGTCGCCCAATCGGGAATGAAATCGTTCCGAGAATGGGTCGATACGGCCCGCACACAAGGCCTGATGCGCAATGATGATGTGACGATCTACAGAATTGAGATCGTTTAAGCATTATGGCCTGGCCCTCGCCAAATGATTACAACGAGCACATTCAGTCCCCGCGTAATGTCTTCGAGGACGCCGTTCTGCGCTCGTGCCTTCCCGAGTGCAACCAACTTGGCCTGCCTAAGCCGCGCAGTGGAGCATTCGCTGTTGCCTACAAACTGCAATCTCCATCAGGAAATTGGGCGGTCAAATGCTTTACCCGGCAACCGCCAGATGATTCGCAAGAGAGGTACGCCGCAATAGGAGCCTACCTGTCGCAACAGCGCTGCCCTTACATGATGGACTTCACCTATCTGCAGCGTGGAATTCGAATTCGGGGCGAGTGGTTTCCCGTAGTCAAAATGCAATGGGCAGAAGGTGATCCGTTGCATGTTTATGTTCAGAAGAGCTTGAGCAACTCGCGAGTTCTGACAAGCTTGGCTGTGCAGTGGGTGCAAATGATTCAGGCTCTTCAGCAGGCTCACATTGCGCATGGTGACTTACAGCATGGCAACATTTTGGTGGTGAACTCTGCCCTTAAACTTGTGGACTATGATGGCATGTTCGTTCCAACGCTGGCGGGAAAGCGTAGCGCCGAAGTTGGTCAGCCGAATTATCAACACCCCCAGCGGAGCGCTATCGACTTTGGACCGTACCTTGACAACTTCTCTAGCTGGGTGATTTATGTCTCGCTGGTAGCCTTGAGCGTTTATCCGAACTTGTGGCAGACATTCCGAGGAGGTGACGATTGCCTTCTTTTCCGACGGCGGGACTTTGAAGATCCCGACCACTCTGGACTCTTGAACTCACTGGAGCACTGCCACAACCCGCAGCTTCGCAGTCTCGTTGAGTTCTTCAAGGTCATCTTGTATTCCTCGCCGCGCGATGTGCCGAACTTTGAAAACGTGCCTCCAGTGGCAACTTCGGAGCCTTCCGGAGGACCACCGTCTTCCATTCCAAGTTGGCTCCAGGATCATGTTGCTTTCCAAACGCGACAACCAAGACCGCAACAACAAACAGCGCCTTCCAGCGATCCATCATGGGTGCTTGATTTCGTCACCCCTGCAACTGCTACACCCCAATTCGACACCGAAGTTTTATTGGCGAGAATACTTCTCTACACCTGCGTGTTTGGAGCTCTATCCGCGCTGTTCTTTGGTTGGACTGGCCTGGCCTTCATGCTTGCGTTTGGATTCGCGGGAACCGTGATTGCTTGCATTCGACAATATAGATCGGAGCCAGTAGTCCATTCGAGGGCCCAGTCAAATGAGGCTCTTCGTGAGGTCGAGCACGAACTAGAATCAGCACGCGGAGCAATCGAAGCGGCCGACGTTCAAAAGCGCCGAGTGCGCTCTGATGAGGCGGAGCAAGTCGCCAAGCTGACAAAGGAAATCCAGAACGTGCTGGCCGATGAAAAGAAGCATCGCGACTCCTCCGACCGGGCTTTGCGCCAAGCGACAGCGAGTGCATTACAACAAAAACAGCGGCTTGAACAACACGAAGCAAACGAACTCAAACACCTCCAGGGCACGCTCGGCGCAAGCGTGTCAAGTCTTGCTCAACAACTCAGTCAATTACAGCAGGCCGAAGGCGCCGAACGTATCACAACATTGAAAACGAAACAGGAGCAACACGTTCAAAATCGATTGCAATCACTTCTCCTTGCACCGGGGACAATCCCTGGCATTGGCGCGTACGTGATCAATAACCTCATAGCTTCTGGTATCCGAACGGCGGCAGACTGCATCAGGTTGACTTATTTTAAGGTACCCTCCGTTGGGCAACACCGCGCCAGCGCAATCTTGGCTTGGCGACAATCATTCGAAAACACCGCAAGGCGTACAATGCCCACTGTCTTGACTCAGACAGAAGATAACGCGATTACGGCCAAATACGCGGCATCGCGCACCCAGGTTCAATTCCAATTGTCGAACGCCCAAGTATCCCTCGCTACTCAGCAAGCTTCGATCCAACAAAGGTATGCCGCCGAACGGATTCCGTTTGATTCGCAGATCGCGATCGAGAAAGCCAAGAACAGTGCAGAGATGAAAGGGATTCAGGCCGATTCGAAGCGACGACAGGAAATTCTGCAAACTGCGATTCTCCGCGCTCATCAGAACGCCGCGCAGTCAATCGCTGAGATCGAGAAGCCGCTCGGAGCGCAGCGGAAGGCGATACAGGCGGTCCAGTGGCGCGTAGCCAAGGCGCGGCTCGACAATGGGAAATTCCACTCGATTACGTTTCCTCGCTACATGCGCCACGTGGCATTCGGACGTTGAGGAGGCTCAATGGGTTGGAGATTTCGTCGAACGCTCAGTATGGGCGGGTTCCGCGGGACCATCTCAAAGCAGGGGCTAGGGGGGAGCTGGGGACTTGGTGGCATTCTCCGTCTTGGCGTATCGCCTGACGGGCGGCGCTATATCTCAATCCGAATACCGGGAACAGGTATCTCGTGGGTGAAATACTATGGACGAGCAATCTCTTCTCACGTAGCCGCAAGTGGAGCGGCAACGCCAGCGCCTCCAGTCTCGTCGCCATCACAAACGGCGAGTCCCCAAAATCCGACTCAGCCAGCGCCCACGGGTCAACCTTGGTGGAAGCAGAAGGGGCCTTAGAATCCAAGCTCACTTGTGTACTCGCCGTGTACCTCACCTGGGCGAATCCGGTATTTTTGGAAACGTGCGCATGCTGCTCCACAAGATTTCCGTCGCTAGCGTCGCCATCAATTGGAAAGCGAGCAGGCAAAAGACTTTGAGCGCGTATGATGTAGAGAGAGGAGGGTTTTTATGGGCACGCCGGAGAGTATTGACTGGGATGCTTTGAATGAACCGCAAGAGATCGCGCATGACTTTGAAATCGATCTCCACATGCTCGTTACGGCGAACCACGAATTTACGATTGCGGCCATAAACCGCGAAGAAGATGAGGAGTTGTCAAAAATCGATGACGAATTCCACTTGGAAAGCCACGAAGTCATCTATTCAATAAAAGGCCAGTTGCAAAATACTTACGACGATTTCAGGAGGGCTGCGCGGCTGCTTGCGTTAGTTGGGCTGGTGACGCGGCTCCAGCATTGGATTTCAAGGTTCGCGCAACGGCGGAAACTTATAAGTATAAAGCAATCCAAATCCCGCGAACCAAGACTGGTGACTCAGCTTAACGCCCTCAATAAAGACTTGGGCAACGGACCTGTATCCGTGGATTTCTTTGAAAAAATAGTGACGCTGAGGGATTCCGTTATTCACGGTGACTCGCAAATGGAATGGGGAGGCCGACAGGTTGCCGAGGAATACAGGAGTGTGCAGGGTGCGGATTTGCCCGAAGAACAACTACAAGATGCAATTCAAAAAGCCATCGCGCAAGTGAAATACTATGACGAGAAGATACAGGCGCAAACTTCAGCGAAAACGTCAGCGCAGCACGGTTGAGTAGCTTACAACTCGGCCATCAACTCTCGATACGATTGCGATCCCGCGTATTGGCTGAATCCAGTTTCCACGATGACGCGGGCGTGAGCTTTCGCATCGCCAATCACACTTACGATCCAGCGTAGGTTACGGCTACCCTCGAAATACGCCCGGATGCAGCCGCGTATGTAGTTGTGCGTGGAGGCTTCAAGAGAGCGAACGTGCATGACTCACCTCGAATGAGCAGGGTAGCGCAAAAGGGAATTATGTCAAGCTACTCATTTACGGGAATAGATTTGTGGCGCTGTGCTTTCCACTGTACATTTCATCCAGTTCATATCGTGTCGCAATCCGCTTGCTCGCTCCGCTGCGAATATAAATTCCCTTATCTTTTACGGCGTAAGGCTTGTCCTTGCCTTCTGGAATCGTCACGACAATAATCGGTAGATTGCGAATCTGAACCTCATCAACGGAAACATCGAGCGGGGGATCGCAATAGCTCCGCAGAATTTGATTTATCGTATCCTTCGGCTTATCCAGTCGGCACCCAAAGATCGAGCAATCGTCCGCGACTCCGATAAAGATTCTTCCGCCTCTACGATTTGCAAAAGCGGTTGCGCCAACAGCAATCTGTTCTCGTTGCGGCGGAATCTCTCGCTTGAACTCTACGGCGTCCGATTCACCCATCTGAATCACTTGTTCTATGTCCTGTTCGGGAGCTTCGATTGTCACACCTTCTGTTACATATTGGCTTCCCGCCAGAAAACTCCTACGGTCAACAAGTTCTCCATCCTGACGGCACAAAAGCACAACGAGCAGATCACGAGGAAAGTCTCGAATTTCGGCAGACGCTTTGTGATCTGTGAAGTTTAAGTCCGCAGTGATGGAGATGCCGCCATGATACCGAACAAAAAGTTTTCCGATTAGGTCTTTTTCCGAGCTTCCGGCAAGGCACTCTATTTCAACTTGGATGCTGTTAGTGCCGATGCGGATTTCCTCGATCTTGCCTCTATAATCTGGAACGAGAGCGGCAAGAAAACCGCCGTACGAGCTATTGTCGCCAAGCCGGGTGCTGAAGAAACTCTCGATGGCCGCTCCACCTGACGGGAATACAGGTAAGTCAACACCATACAAGGCTTGTTGCGGTGACTCCCCTTTGAAGTCCTGATCGATGCTGAGGTTGTATTCGTAATATGGGAAAAAGAGCGGAAAGCGGTGCCAGCCGCTATCCCAAAAGTGATGCGGAGAGTTGGGATGTAAGGAAGCTTGTATTTCGATTTCTGGAGTACCGGGCAAGCACAAGTGGTCTCGCTCCACGACAGTTGAGAGAACTTCCTTGGCCTCATCAATGGAGATGGCACCTTCAACAAGCTTGAAATCTCCGTAATCCGCTTGCACGCCAATCGAGCGAACTTCGGCTTTGTGCAGAGGGAGCAGGAACGAGCAGACGTTGCGCCATTTCTTCTTGTCGTATCCTTTTCCGACAGCCGAGGCGAAAAGGACGTTGCCATACAGACCTGACCTCTTGTGCCACAAGCTGAACAATTCCTTGAGGACAAGCCTGGTGTTCTCGCGTTGGGCGTCAGAAATCGGTGACATTTGCGGACCTCGGATGTGACGTTGGCGGGAGACGCGGCACTTTCACAGCGATATTCTCGCTCATTGAGTTCATCCTACAGGATTCCCGATTTTGCACGACTCGTGAATCAATTTGGCAAAGAATCCCGTAACGTCGTCACTGAAGAAGTAGTTAAAAACGTGTGCCATCCCCACGTATTGCATCTGCTCATAGAAATATTCAGCCTTGAATCCAAAGGGTTCAACCGTGTGCTTAGTTATGCCGAATTGTCCGATTAAAGAAGGGGGGTTTACGATACCCGAAATTTTGATTTCGCAGATGCTCCACCGCCCGTATAAGTCATCCGCCCCATGTTTGAGGAGCACGACGTTGGCGCTTATGCCTTGTGATAGCCCGATCCAGCCTCCTCCGATTACTTCACCGTTCCGAACCTTCATTGGCGAGTCTGGCGGGCGGAAAAAACTGACCTGAATACTGTGACATTGAGGAATATGGTAGAAAATTATGCCCGCTTCTTCTCGCCTTGTAATTTGACCGTACTGAAATTCCTGATTGAATTGCTCAACAACCGGGTCCAATTGTGCGAGTAAGGCGGCACACGAGTAGCGATACAAGTCAAGTTGCGTCTCTCGTTTGTCCCGCTGTGCCAGCAATTCTAGCTCTTTCCTTTTCTCCTGTTCTTTACGGGCAACGGCAGCTTCCACCGCCGCAGTGATGGTTGGATTTTTGGTGGTGCCACTAACGACGCTCGGCTGACTTAGTACGTTCAATACTTCATCCCAATACGGTCGGTCGTCTGGCCTTTTGCTGACCATGCGAGACAAGAGTTGGGCGATGGACAATGGCACATCATTGCGGGAGGTACGAACATCAGGACACGGCTGGTAGAGGTGCGCTTTTTCCCAATCGAGAAAATCGGTTGGGTCCGCCACATGCGGCAACAATGGATTTTGTAGCGCCAAGATTTCATAGAACACCAAACCGACCGAATAAACGTCAATCTTGATTGTGTTTGCTTGATTCGCCCAACCTTCCGGGGCCATATACCAAATGTGCTGTCTACCCTTGAAGGTGTGCAGACGGGTGCTCTCATCTACGAACTTGGAAATACCGAAGTCCCCGATCTTGAGCTTACTGCCCTCGATTAAAACGTTGTCCGGCTTAATGTCGCGGTGGATCAGTTTCTCGTTTATTGCTTTGGCCCCTTGAGCAATGTCGATCATCATGTCGATGGCTCGTTCGAGCGGGATTTGGGTTCCCGCACGCAGCACATTCGCCAAGCTCCCACCGGAAACATATTCCATTACGACGTAAGGGCCGATCTGCGACGCGGTTCCATCATTTACGTGTAACATCTGCACAACATTAGGGTGCTTGATCCGTTGCGCCGTTCTTATTTCATTCAACAAAGCGATCTTGGACTCGGGAGAGGCAAGTGCCCCGAGCGGCAATAGTTTCACGGCAACAACTGTGCCCGAGGTCTCTCCCACAGCACGATACACTTCACCAAAGGCACCTTGGCCGAGGAAATCAGTGGTTTTGAATGTTTCGTTGTTCGGTCCAGAAAAAGTGGTGCCAAGAGCAACCGAGGGCATGTGGCAAGATTACCTCTTCAATCGAACAGGTGTGGACAAATCTTCTGGCAGCAGTGAACCAAGTATGGTCACGGTCGCGGTTGAATTGGGAAATTCATAACTCAAACGCGGAGCCTCTTCATGCTGACGCTGTTCGATGTGGGGATTTTCACGTGCCTCGCAAATCCCTACAGCGGCAGCCAGCGAGCCGCTGATAACCCACGCCATAGTCTTTTTTGTGTTCATGCCGCGACTCCAGACGTACGTTAAGAAGTGTAAGCGGATGTAGGGAGAAAGTAAAGCGAAACAGCCTGGCGGGCAAACCAGCAGCAGGTTTAATATAATTCTGAACGGCCCATGAAAATTCTTGTCACCCTCGGCGGCGAGTGTTTCGAGGCAGCGTACATCGACGTGGGGAACGCTGACGGGCGGGATGGTGTCCTGTACTACTTCAAATTGAAAGACCTTGTAAAAGATCGCGGCATGCGAAACGTCTCGATGTTCCGGTCTGGAACGGATAGAGTTTTCATCAAAGACTACGACGAACGGGTCGAGACAGTAAGATTGAACGTCCTCCGTCAAGCGTTCGACTCTGGCGTTTTCAGTTTTGAGACACCCATCGCCCCCGACCGATACCACGAACTGCGACTAAGGGCGTCTGATTTTCAGCCGCAAAAGCCAGCGGACGACCAAACAATCCGGCGTTTTCTCAAACTAGGCGGATACTGGCTTGGATTTAAGTATCCAGCTCTCGGGCTAAACTCCTACGTTGACTTTGAATGTGCTGAAGATTTTGATTACCTTGGAGGGTCCGTTCAAACATTTCATCGGAACTTGCAGCTTTTAAGCGAGCAGGGCTATTTCCGCGCATCAGGCGTTCCACTACCCGTTTCTCTGAAGGTCAGGCCAACCGCAAAGTTAATTGAAGAGATCGAATCGCCAGCTGGATTCAGGACAATTCATGCAAGAGGAGAAGCGAACTTGGCACAGAACATCCACATGCACGGCCCCAATGCCCGCGTCAATGTAAACAGTACCGACAACTCTATGAACATCGCTTCCGTATCGAATGAACAACTGTTTGCCCGCTTGCGCGAAACCGCCAGCACTATTGCCGACGAATCGCAACGGGCACAAATTATTGCCCGACTTGACGATCTGGAACATGCGAAAGAATCGGCGTCGCAGGTCCGCCGGTATGGGAGGACGTTCATTCATCTAAGCTAGTGCGCTTCTTCATTCGCATTTATCGTGTATTTTCAACAGGCTCCGCCCCACGAACTTGTTAGTTTGGGTTCGGAAAATCCCGTCAGATCAATGAATACAACCAAGATACATCCTGCCAAAGCGATTCAAAGCCGCATCCCTGACACCGGGGTCGCATGCTGCCGCTACGTGTAGACCACTTGATGCCACATCTACCTGAAAATCAAGCTGCGATTTCCAGGTGTCATATGGAGGCGGACCTAAAGCGAAGAATTTCCACCTCAGAGTTGCCCACAACTCGAACTCCAATTCTACGTCGAGGTCAGGGTCGTAGCCTGAGTTTTCACCGACTTTAACTTTCTTTGTTATCAGTCCAAGTTGAGCGAGGAGCATCGTTGCGCACATGTGAGCAATGAGGTCAGCGACCTGAAGTCCCATGACTTCTCGGGAATTCTGCTCAAAGTGCAAGTTGCAAGCAGCTTTACTGCTGGAAGACATTTGCGCCGCTCGCTGGTGAGCGTAGGGCAAAGTTTCGAAAATACCCTGGTCAAAAAAGACCTCCTGTATCGGAGTCTCGAAGTCATTCATGGACAGAATTTTTTCGAGGCCGAGCACAGCCTCGTGACCTAGCAATTGGCGCGGGCTGTCGGGCGCGACCACAAGTCCGATGCGACAGTGGCTGTTGATAACGGACTTCAGCATATCGCGTACCTTTGCCTGCACGGGATTCTTATCCATACGAGTGCCGCTCTTGAACTCGTGCATGCCAGGTATTAGCCCATTTTGCCGAAGCGCATCGCTGACGGGGAGATCGAGCGATTCTTTGGAATACGCAAAGGCACCTAGGGTAAAGCTCCCTCTTGGATGAATGCTTTCGTCAAAATAAAAAAAGCCCATAACACGGTCTCTTCAGAGCGCCGATGGAATACGCCACCGCACCGAATCGTGAAACATGCGGAGATTTTAACACGCGAACGTGGGTTGGGGCCGTGTACCTCCCTATGTACCTCGATCCCCCATATCTGCCCATTCTGGCGTTTTTGGCGTCCTTAAAAATCAGTAAGTTAAGTTACGCGCTATCAATGGGGCTTAGGCGTTCGAATCCAACCCATTTGCTGCTTGCTCTCAGATAGGTCACCCACCCGAGTGGGTTCTTTGCGGGTTGCCCGTAATCCGCCCGGAATGGGCCGGAAGCGACGTGGGACCAACTGCCTAGATCGGAACTTCAGGCCGCGCGATTCAGTGACCCCCTGCGGAGCGCCTCCCTGTCGAAACAGGAATTGGCACAGACTCTCTGTTCACCAACTCTCGCACCTCGGATAAGATCGGCAAGAGATATGCCGTATCGACCAACTCGCGAACAGCAGGCAATCCTTGCCCACCATGCGGACCGGCACGCGCGCGTGCTCGCTGGACCTGGCACGGGAAAGAGCGCAACGCTGGTAGCGCTTGTCGATCACCTGCTCGCCGGTAATCCCGCGCCGCGCGTAAAGCTACTGACGTTCACGCGCGCCGCAACGGCCGAACTGGCGAAGAAGGTATCCGACCATCCTGCAGCGGCAGCCGAGCGCCCTAGCACGATCCATTCGTTCTCAATATCTGTTCTACTTCGCAATCCAGGGACGGGTGATTTTCCTCAACCTTTGCGCATTGCGGACAAGTGGGAAGAACACCAAATTGTGCACCCCACGCTCGCTCATCGAATCAATGTTCGCATGGATCATCTCGACAACCTGATCCGTGAGATGGCATCGAATTGGGAATTCCTTGAACCACGCGAGCACCCACGTGTCGATCCCGCTGAGCGCGCGCGATTTGTGGGCGCCTGGAATGAGCACCGACAAATCTATGGCTACACACTTCTTGCCGAACTGCCGTTTGCTCTACGCCAGGCGCTCCGCGATCACCCTGACCTAGAAGGCGTCGAATATGACTTGCTAATTGTGGATGAATACCAAGACCTTAATGCGTGCGACCTAGATGTCTTGCACCTCATTGCCGACCGCGGATGCTCGATCATCGCAGCAGGTGATGACGACCAGTCGATATACTCGTTCCGCTATGCGGCGCCTGAAGGAATTCGTCGATTCCCTGACGACTATCCGGGCTGCACGCTTTATCCGCTGTCAGTCACGCAACGTTGCGGCCGACGTATCATTGAGTGGGCCACATATGTGATCGCGGGCGATCCCGATCGTCCGCATGGCCGCCCCGCGTTGGCGTGCGCCGAAGGATCGCCTGATGGCGAAGTTGCACTGCTCGCCTTCCCCGGCGATGTCACAGAAGCGCAGGGTATCGCCGCTTTAGTCCGGCAGTTGATCGCGCGCGATCACGTCTCTGCCGAAGAAATTCTGATCTTGCTGCGCGGCGACCACAACGGCACTTTTAGCGGGCCCATCAAACACGCCCTGGATGACTTGGGCATCGCCTATTCCGATCCTGACGCTGTTGAGCGAATGCTGGCCGAGCCCGACAACCGGCGCATGTTGGCCGCATTCCGGCTGCTTGTGCACGAACGAGATTCGCTGGCATGGGCGAGTCTGCTTTTGTTGACGCCCGGCATCGGGCAAGCCTTCTGCGACTACATCTACGAGCGAGCCCGCGTCACTCGCGTCCAGTTTGGCGAAGCACTGTTTGCGGCTCATGAAGCGAACTTTCCGGACGCACCTCGCTCCGCGAACAGAGCGCAAACCCTGATGCAGGTCGTGACTGCGTGGCTGATGGCACACCCGGCACCAGACGCGATGCCCAAGGAGGGATGGGGGCACTGGTTGGTCGAAACGGCTGGCGACGACGTTGTCCCCGAGCCGAGCGCTGCATGCACAGAGCTTTTGCACGCGCTCGATGGCTTGGTCGAAGAAGGCCAGGGACTCGACCGGTTCATGTCACAGATCACGCCACTTGGGAAAGACCGTGCACTCGCAGAGAGTCACGGCGTGCGCATAATGACTATGGTCGGCTCGAAGGGCCTCACGGTACGAGCGACAATCATCGCTGGCCTCGACGATGGGATCGTGCCCAGGCCTGACGCAGACTTGGGGGAAGAACGCCGATTGCTGTACGTCGCCATGACGCGCGCGAAAGAATTCCTCTTCGGCACCTGGGCCGGCCAACGGCGCGGACCGACTGCACGAGCCGGTCGGGCGCGCGTCCGCCTGCGTCGCCAGCATTGCCACTTCTTTGTCGGTGGCCCAGTGCAATCGCAAGATGGTGCGACTTATCTGCGCAACAGGTGATTGATCGCTTCTTTCGGCGCGGCAAAAGATTTGGTTTGGTGCGGTGACTGAGAGGGTTCGCCCGTATCAGGAGTGGCTCGGCGAATTCATATTTCCTGTGACGCGCCGGTTGTACGATTAGCGCTGTTAATCGGGACTTGAGCATCTAGAATCACCTACGAATCCAAGAAAATAGTGCAAGCGTAAGTCCCAGAGACGTCAACCCAGTCAGAATATCGGCAATGAGAATCCCTTTCGGCCTGCTGTAGCTTGGCTTGTAGTCCTTCAAACTGCGAAACAGTAAGAGACAAAGCGTGCTTGAACAGATTGATACCGCCAATGCTATCCAGTCATGTTTAAGGACGAACGAAATGCCGGACTGCGCAGCGCAAAACCCAAGAGCACCCCCAATCAGAATGAATCGCTCGCGTGCGAGAAAAATGGTCACGAGAGACAAGGCTAGAAACTTTAGACCGACTCGATGGTCATGCCCGACGCCGAATAGATTCACAAGACTAGCTATCGTGAAAAGAAGAAATGGCCACAGCAGAAAAAGGTCTCGATAGTAATTGAAATCGCGAGACGGTAGTTGAAATGCATCTCCGACGATGACTCGTTTCCAGTCAGGCACGCACAGAGAATACCACCCGGCTACTTTCCTGCAAGTTTCTGAGAGTCGCTTCAGTGGCGATCTCCGACTATTTGATATGGGGGTTCGCACCGCCGCCGATAGTTGTTGGGAATAGCCATTCTCGGCTGTGATTCGTTGAGGAGTCTGCCTCAGCCGCCCAACGCATTGGCGTTCATACACGTACGTTCAGGATCGTACCGGCAGTCCGCTGGCTACGGCGCCGGGTTGGCTGGGTTGCTCGGTGACTGCTCTGCCAGCAGCCCGTATTTCTTCAACGTCGTCGTTACTGGATTTTTGATCTTTGTTTTGATTTTCTTGCCGTCTTTTTCTACTTCTACTTCGTCCCCTTCTTTCTCCCGAGTACGCCAGCGCAGGCATTCGATTGCGTGCTCTTGCATTGGAGCCGGATAGGACGCGGCAAAGACCACGATGCCGACGACGAGCCATACCAACGGTACCCACCATGCTAGACTGTGAAACCGAAACAGTTTGTACCCAGCGTACGCAGCACCAAAGATACATGCCTCCGCCGCCATGACGACGAGGCCGAACTCGGCATGCATAAGGTCGAGTCGTTTTTGCTCCTCCAGAGTCAGGAAAACCGCGTCGTGGCGAAGGGTGTTGTAGGCAAGAATGCGGCGGTATTTTTCTACGCCCAGAGACCCGAACCAGCGAGTTGGACTAACCGACTCCGCTCCTTTTGTGCGCTCGGGCTTGCGCGCGCGCCACAGCCGGCGTTCGTCCCACACCCAGAACAGGTAGCACGCAAACAAATGATGAATTGGGATGATCGCGCTCCTGTGAGCCCGGTATATTCCAGCGCCGATCACGATGCATGCCAGGACGACGAGCTCCCACCCCAAGTCCCTTCTGAATTTCTCCGCGAGGTCAGACTCAACGAAATGGAAGATAAGAAGCGCCAAAAAACCTGCGTACGCGTAGTTCAGTAATCGAGAAAGTTCTCTTTCGACTAGTTCCAAATTCGTGCCCTTGGTTTCGTGAGCCATCGCTCTCTCCCTCGCAACCTAAAAAATACTGGCCCTGTGGGAAAGTCGGACGCGATTAGAGCGCCGCTATACAGTAAATGTCAATATCCTGCTTTGGAAAATGAGAACGACAAGCTTTTGTGTAAGGAGCTCAGGGTCTCGGCACTCTTGCCGAGCGTTTAGCGCTCCTTGCGGGTTTCCGAAATATCCCGTGTCACCGGAATGCCGAACAGATTCGCGTAGCACTGCACTACAGACGGATGTTCCTCAACTTCTGGATGGTCGGCTAGAACGAAGCCTACACGGAAGTTATCCCGACGCGGCGTCCTAGGAAGAAGCTACTTGGTGCGCAGTGGGGAAAAATCGGCGAATGAAATGGCAAGATCAAGCAGCGTGCTAGGTGCAAACCCGTGCTCGGCAGTGATTCGCAGTGCATGATCGACGATTACCCCTGCGGCGCGGTGGACGTTGGTTTCGTATTCAAACCACTCCCTGTTGCGCATCTCGGTACGGAGCCGCAGAAGGAGCAGGCCGCGAGTGAGAGAAGGATCATCGCGCAAGAGCTGGCAGACGAGAGCCAACGCGGTACGTCGGTGCGCATCTCTCAACCGATCGATTTCTTCCTGTACGCCCATCGGATTCTCATGTTCCGTACGGTTCTGCCTGAGCCTACGATCATTCCGTGTACCCGTCGTGTACCTCACTTCGGCGTTTTTGTGGTTTTTCTCCATTTTGTTGTTTCGTGGAATCAATAACTTACGTAGAATCAATCCCCCTGAGGGGTTCGACTCCCACCCCGGGCACCAGTGTGCTTTTTCGAATACAGAAACGCCAGAGAGATCCCCTGAGAAGAATGCTGAAGCTCACCTTCGCTCGCTCCCACAAAAAGGCTTTCGGCGTCAGCACC
>Ga0209350_1000939_pt1 | contig 13713 bp, 8 predicted proteins | sample GraSoi013_2_20cm_2_FD_185822 | JGI IMG/M metagenome (GOLD analysis project Ga0209350, IMG submission 185822) | Grasslands soil microbial communities from the Angelo Coastal Reserve, California, USA - Sample 09_27_2013_2_20cm (SPAdes) (version 2) | ecosystem: Environmental > Terrestrial > Soil >...
ACGATCGGGCTGTCGCTGCCCTTCCCGCTGTTCAACTGGAACGGCGGCGAGGTCGCGCAAGCGGCCGCGGCGCGCGACCGGGCGCGGGCTACTCTGGATCTGGTGCAGCGGGAGACGGGAGCGGAGCTGACCCGCGCGCGGCGCAGCCTCACCGTGGCGCTGGCGCGCGTCGAGCGCAGCCGCCGGCTGCTCGCGAGCGCCGACCGCGTCGCCGCCATGTCGCTGCAAGCATACGCCGAAGGCGCCATCCCGCTCGCGACGGTGCTCGAAGCGCAGCGCAACGGGCGCGAGGCACTGGGTCGCTACATCGACGACGTCGCCACCGCCGACAACGCCGCCGCAGCCCTGCGATTCGTCACCGCCGCTGGTGGCGAGTCATGAAGCGCGTCTCGCTGGTGCCGCTCGCGCTCGTGGCCTTGGGCCTTGCCTGCCGCGGCCGCGCCTCGGCCGACGAGTCTGACTCCGCGGCCGCCAGCGTTGCCGCGCAGACCGCCCCCGCGACGGCACAGCCGTTCGCGCGCGTCGTGCGGGCCATCGGCACGGTCACGCCGCGGCCGGGACACTTCGCCGAGCTCGCCCCACCCGGCCCGACGCGCGTCGCCCGCATTTTCGTCGCCGCCGACCAGCGGGTCAGCGAGGGCGATTCGCTCGTCGAGTTCGAGCGTGCGCCCTTCGACGCCGCCGCCCAGAGCGCCGGCACGGCGCTCGAGGCCGCACAGCGCAGCTATGCTCGCGCCGTGCGACTCGTGCAGGCGGGGATCCTGCCGCAAAAGGATGCGGACCAGGCGGCCGCCGAGCTGGGGCAGGCGCAAGTGGCCGCGGTCACCGCGCGCCGCAACCAACAGCTCGCCACGCTGCGCGCCCCGCTGGCTGGGGTGGTCACCCGCATGACCGCCGTGCTCGGCGCCTCCGTCGACGCCAGCCAGCCGCTCGTCCAGATCGCGGATCCCGCGGCGCTCGACATCGTCTGCAACGTGTCGCCCGCCGAGGCTGCCCGGCTTCAAGCGGGAGACTCGGTGGCGCTGAGCACCGGCGAAACAGCGCCTGGCGACCCGCTCACATCGGGTGTCGTGACCGGTGTCGCCGCGGTAGTCGATTCGGTCTCGCGCGCCGTCGCGGTCCGCATCCACGTGCGGCGTCCCGGGCGGGCCCTGCGGATCGGTGAATCGGTGTTCGCGCGGATTGTCACGGCGATCGCACCTCGCGCCGTCACGATCCCCGTCGCTGCGCTCGTGCCCGCGCCTGACGGGGAGGGGTTTCAGGTGTTCGTCGTCGATTCGGGATCCGTGGCCCACGTCCGGTCCGTCACGGTCGGCGGACGCAGCGAATCCACGGTCGAGATCCTGTCGGGGCTCCAGGCGGGCGAGATCGTCGTGACGAGCGGGGCGTACGGCGTCGCCGACGGCGCGCGCATCGTGCGGAGTCCGGCCCCGGCCCCCCGTCCGACCCGATGACGCTGTTCGACGTCCTCAGTCGCCAGCGGCGCCTCGTGTACCTGGTGGTGACGCTCCTGGGCGTTGCGGGCCTGTGGGCCGCGTCGATCCTCCCCTCGGCCATTTACCCCGAGCTCAACTTTTCCCGCGTCACGATCGTCGCGACCGGCACGTCGCTCGGGGCGCGGCAGCAGCTCTTCAGTGTCACCCGGCCCATCGAAGAAGCGACCAGCATCGTCCCAGGCGTCGCCCGCGTCAGGTCCCGGTCCATCCGGGGCGGCACCGAGATCAGCGTGGACTTCGCGCCCGCGACCGAGATGGTCAACGCCCTGCAGGAAGTGCGGGCGCGCGTCGACCAGATCGTGCCCGACCTCCCCGCCGGCGTGAACATCCAGGTCGAGCGAATGACGCCCTCGCTCTTCCCGATTCTGTCCTACAACGTGCAGGGCGGCGATCCGGCGACCTTGTACGACATCGCGCGCTATCAGATCAAGCCGATGCTGTCGCGCGTGCCGGGCGTCGGGCGGGTGGACGTGCTCGGGAGCGACGTCCGGGAGATCGAGGTCGTGGCCGATCCGGTGCGCCTGGCGCAGCAGCGGATGACGTTCGACGAGCTCGCGGCGGCGATCCGCGACGCGACGAGCGTGGCCGCCGTGGGGCGTGTCCCAGGCAATTACAAGCAGTATCTCGTCGTCACCGCCACCGAGGCGCATGCGGCCGACGACATCGCCGGCATCGTCGTCGGGCACGGGCTGCGCGTGCGGGATCTCGCGACCGTGACGCCCGGCACCGAAGACCGCGTGAGCATCATCGCGGGTGACGGGGAGCCCGTGGCGGAAATCAACATCACCCGCCAGGTGGGCGGCAACACGCTCGCGATCGCCGACAGCGTCGCCGGCGTGGTCCACGGGCTGGCGGGCGCGCTGCCCCCCGGGGTCCGGCTCAAGCCCGTGTACGACCAGGCGTCCCTCGTACGCGACGCCGTCAAGGCGGTGCGTGACGCGATGCTGATCGGCGCCGCGCTCGCCATCGTCTTGCTGCTCCTGTTCCTGCGCCGCGGACGGATCACCGCGGTGAGCGCGTCGTCCATCCCGCTCACTCTCGTCATTACGATCTTTGTGATGTCGCTCCTGGGGCAGACGTTCAACCTGATGACCCTGGGCGCGATGGCGATCGCCATCGGGCTCGTGATCGACGACGCCGTGGTGATCACCGAGAACATCGTCCGTCACCTCGACCTGAAGGCCGACCGGACCGCGGCCATCCGCGAGGCGGTCCAGGAGCTGCTCTGGCCGGTGACGACCTCGACGCTCACCACCGTCGTTGTCTTTTTGCCGCTGGGCTTACTCCAGGGCGTCGTCGGTCAGTTCTTTCACGCGCTTTCGATCACGCTCACGATCGCCGTGCTGGTGTCGCTCGTCCTGGCGTGCTCCATCATCCCACTATTGAGCGAGCGGTACCTCACGGCGCGCGACGCGGAGCACGCGGCGCCCGTGCCCGGCGCCGCGCCGACCGCGCTGGAGCGTCTGGGCCGCGCGATCGACGACCTCGCGGGGCGCTACAGCCGCGCGCTCGGAGCGGTGCTCGATCATCCGCGCCGCATGGTCGGCGTCGCCCTGGCGCTCGCTGCCGCGGGGTACGGCACCTACCGCCTCGCCGAGAGCGGATTTCTTCCGGAAATGGATGAAGGCGCCTTCGTGCTCGACTACTGGGCGCCCGGGGGCACGGCTCTCGCGGAAACCGATCGCCAGCTCCGCGTGATCGATGGTATCCTGGCGCGCATCCCGGAGGTGGACGGGACCAGCCGGCGGACCGGCGCCGAGCTCGGCCTGTTCGCGACGCTGCAGAATCGCGGGGATTATGCGGTCCGGCTCAAGCCGGAGAGTCGCCGCCACCGGTCGAGTTTCGAGGTCATCGACGAGGTGCGGCAGCGGACCAGCGCCGCGCTGCCCCGGATGCGCGTCGAGTTCGTGCAGATCCTGTCGGACGTCGTGAACGACCTCGCCGGCAGCGCGCGTCCAGTCGAGATCAAGCTCTTCGGCCCGGACCTCGCCGCCCTCGAGGCCTATGGGACCCGGCTCGACTCCGCGCTGGCGAACATCGCGGGCCTCGAAGATCTGTTCAGCGGCGTAAGCGAGCCGACCGCCGAGATGGCGATGAGCATCGATGCCGCGGAGGCGAACAAGGTCGGGCTGACGCCCGCGGGCGTGAGCCACGCGCTGAGCGGCGCTCTGCTGGGCGTCGACGCGGGCCAGATTTACCTGGATGACCGCAGCGTCGGGGTCCGCGTCCGCGCCCCCGATTCGGTGCGCTTCGACCCGCTGCGGCTGGGGGCGATCACCGTCCTCTCGCCCGACGGTCGCGCGCCCGTCCCCGTCGCGTCGGTCGCGCGCTTCACGCCGCTGGACACCCGCGCCGAGCTGCTGCGGGAGAACCAGCAGCAGATGATCCTGATGACCGCCGATCTCGGCGAGCGTGGGCTCGGGAGCGTCATGAAAGACGTGAAGGCCGTGCTGGCGAAGAACCCGCCGCCGCCCGGCATCCGGCTGGAGCTGGGTGGCCAGTATGCGAGCCAGCAGACGGCGTTCCGGGCCCTGTTGCTGGTGCTCGGCCTCGCGGCGGCGAGCGTGGTCGGCGTCATGCTGGTGCAGTTCGAGTCGTTCGTCGAACCCCTGGTGGTGCTGCTCGCGGCGCCGCTGTCGTTCGTCGGCGCGATGACGCTGCTCCTCGTCACCGGCACCCCGCTCAACGTCTCCTCGTTCATGGGCCTCATCCTGCTCGTCGGGCTGATCGTCAAGAACGGCATCATCCTGCTCGATTTCACGCGGCTGCGGATGCGCGAGGAGGGCGTCTCGCTCGAGGTGGCGATCCGGGAGGCGGGGCGGGTCCGGCTCCGCCCCATCCTGATGACGACGCTCTGCACCCTGTTCGGCCTGCTGCCCCTGGCGCTCGGGATCGGGGCGGGGAGCGAGATGCAGCGGCCGCTCGCCCTCGCCGTGATCGGTGGGTTGGCGCTCTCGACGCCCATCACTCTGTTCGCCGTGCCGACCCTGCTCGTCGCCGTGCGTGGTAGGAGCTTCACCCTCCCGCGGCCAGCGGGAAGCTGATCGAGACGCGCGTACCGGTCGCCGGCTGCGATGCGACGTCGATGCGCGCGCCGTGCACGGACGCGATCCATTGCGCGATGGCGAGCCCCAGGCCGGCGCCTCCCCCGGCGACGTCCTGGCGTACCTGGTCGCCCCGGTAGAACCGCTCGAAGACGTGGGGGAGGTGCTCGGGCGGTATGCCGATGCCGCTGTCGCTGACGACCACCGCGGCCCGGCCGTTCTGGGCCGACACGTCCAGCCGCACCCGGCCCCCCGCGGGGGTGAACTTGAGGGCGTTGTCGAGCACGATCAGGAGCAGCCGCCGCACGAGCGCGGGGTCCCCGAGGATCTTCGCCTCCTCGAAGCTGCCGACTTCCACGAACACGCGCCGCTGCTCCGCGTAGGCCCGTGTCGCATCGACCGCTCCGGCGACCGCGTCGTCCAGGTACAGCGTCTCGCGTACCACCGGCCATTCGCCGGCGTCGGCCCGCGCGAGAGTGAGCAGGCCCCCCGCGATCTCCCCCAGGCGCGCGGCCTCGCGCTCGATCGCCTGAAGCGTCGCCGCGTCGCGCGCGGGCTCGCGCTCCTGACTCCCTGCTACCTCCGCTCGCGTGCGCAGCAGCGTGATCGGAGTCCGCAGCTCATGGGCCGCGTCGGCCATGAAACGGCGCATCTGCTCCATCGAGCGCTCGACCGGCGCCGCGGACTTGCGCACCAGGATGGAGCCGCCCCCCGCGACAAGGACCAGCGCCGCCAGCGCCGCGGCGGCGAACGCCTCGATCAGAGACGTGTACTCGTCTTCGAGCTCCAGCCGGTCCGCCACCACGCCGGCCACATACGACGTGCCGGTGGTCCCCGTGAAGCGCTCCGCGTACACGCGCAGCTCGCGGCCGTCCGGTGCGTCGAGATTCCGGTAGGGTTGCTTGTCCCGCGCCGCCTGGCGGATCGCCTCCCGGATCCAGTCGGGCAAGACGGCGGGCTTGATCGGATGGAAGTCATCATCGAGCAGGTAGAGCGAGCGGTCGGGAATGTGGAGCTCGTCCACGGCGTCGACCACGGCGCCGTGGGCCGCCGCTCGCTCGGTCTCGCGAATGCGTGCCGCCTGCTCGAGCGCGGCCGCGGCGGCGCGCAGCGAGACGTCCAGGTGTCGGGCCATCTGGCGCCGGACCGTGAGAAACAGCCCCACGCCCAGTACCAAGAGCACGAGTCCCAACACGCCGGCGTACCAGGCCGTGAGCTGGAGCCGAAGCCGCGCGAGCTGCTCCATCAGCGCGCGCTCACGACCCGAAGCGGTAGCCGGCGCCGCGCAGCGTCGTGATCAGCTTGGGCTCGAACCCGTCGTCGATCTTGCGCCGCAGGCGGCGGACGAGCACCTCGAGGACGTTGGTGAAGGGGTCGTGGTTATCGTCCCACACGTGCGCCGTGATCGTGGCGCGATCGAGCACCTGTCCCGCGTGGGTGACGAACAGCTCCAGCAGCGCGAACTCCTTGGCAGAGAGTGTCATCGGGCGGCCGCCCCGACGTACCTGGCGGGCTGCGATGTCGACCTCCAAATCCGCGACGCGGTGCACCGCCGGCGTGAGCGCGGGCCGGCGGCGTGCCAGGGCCTTGACGCGAGCCACGAGCTCCCGAAAGGCGAAGGGCTTCGTGAGGTAATCGTCCGCCCCGACTTCGAGACCGCGCACCCGGTCGTCCACGGCATCGAGCGCCGTCAGCATCAGCACCGGCGTCGTCACGCCCTGGCGGCGCAGGTCGCCGCACAGCGCGAACCCGGTGCCGTCGGGAAGACGGACGTCGAGAATGATCACGTCGAAGCTCGTGAGGACCGCCTGCTCCCGACCCGCCGCGAACGTGGCGGCGACGGTCGGGTCGATGCGCTGCGTGCGCAGCCCGTCGCGCAGCAGCGCGGCGAGCTCGGGATCGTCCTCGACTATCAAGACGCGCACGGGAATAAGGATTGCGACTGCCGACCGGCTCGCGCCAGAGGGATCAGGGTTGAGCGCGTGGCTCCCCTGTGAACCGGCTCAGCGCGGCCGCTCCGGGACGTAGATAATCCCCGCCATCCCGAACCCCTCGTGTGGGGTGCACACGTAGACGTACTTCCCCGGTGGGAATCGGCCGTCGATCACGATGTCGTACGTCTGCCCGAGCGAGACGAGCATCGGCCCGACGCGCAGCTCGCCCAGATCGGCAGCCGTCGGGATGCTGCGGAACTCCACATTGTGAGGCATCCCGCCTGCTTGGACGAACCGGACCGTGTCTCCCGGCTGGGCACTCACCCGAGCCGGCTCGAATGCAATGCCGTACGGCACCCGCTCCATCATCCGCACGACGATCACGCGCGGGGGCGCGGAGAGCGCCGGGGTTGCCGGGGGCACCGACTGCGCGCCCCCCGGCGAGCCGAGGCAACCGATGAGCAGCGCGACGAGTGGCGAGCGTGCCATGTGTGAATAGCCGGGCTAGCGCGACGCCATCACCGGCTCGATCTGGAGCGTCCCACCGGCGTCCAAGTCGGCGAACCGCCCATCGACAACGGCCTCGTACCCTTTGAGGCATCCCTCAGTCACCAGGCCCGAGAGCCGCATCCTGCCCGTCTTCCAGTTGACGGTGCCGTACAGCTCGGCGACGAGCGAGCTCCCGCCCGGACCCGCAGCGGGGACCCTCCAGCGCGTCTTGACCTGCCAGATCGGGTTGGCGGTCTCCATCAAGCTGCCGAGGGGCTCGAGCGTGACGACCAAGGCGCCGTTCATGGACCCGCTCACCTGGCCGGACCAGAGATTGCTGTTGTGGTCGGCCTGGCTGACGCCCTCGAACTGCCCGACGAAGGCGAGGGTGACAGCGTTCGCACCGGCAGCACAGGCTGACCGGTGCGTGGTCCGTTGGGGAGCCGCGTACGACGTCACGAGCAGGGCGGCGAGCGCGCCGACGGCGGCGGGAATGCGAGCGATGGCAGCCATGGAAGCCTCCTCCAGTGTTGGTCGTGCGCCCAAGGATAGCGGAAGCGGGTCAGGTGGGCGTCACAAACCCGTCAGAGGAGGATTGGCGGGTCACCGCACGGGTCTCTGCGGGCCGCACCACCACACCACCGGGTCGAGCCTCACGTCGATCGTTCGCACATCGGGCCTGCTCGGCACGGTGGGGCCGAGACGAGCGCGTGTATGCCGCCATTGCGAACTCGGGATACAGCTTTCCGTCGAAGCGCACGTCTGGGCCCGCGCTTCTACGCTCTCGAGCAGTTACTCGATGCCGATTTTCCTCATGAGCGCGCTAAAGCGCGGATCTGGGCGGAGGGGGTCGAAGCAGGGTGCCGGCGTAACCATCACGAGCCATTCGGCGCGCTCCTCGTAGGCCGCCTGCAACCAGCGCAGCGCTTGGTCGGTGTGCCCTAGCCCCAGGTGGACAAGTGCGATGGCGAAGGCCGTGTTGCCGGGCGGGCGGCGCTCAAGCGCCGTGAGGATGTGTTGCGCCTCGGCGCGCTCGCCGGCGCGCCCCGCTATGTAGCCTAAGATCCCCGCGAAGTTCGGCGCGTCGCCAGCCAGAGCCGCCATCTTGCGAGCCTCCGCCAGCGCCTCGGCGTAGCTCTCGTTCCCAGCGAGCGGTAGGGCGAGGAGCATGTGCCCGTGGGCGAGGCTAGGCTCGAGGTCGAGCGACTTCTGCATCACAGCGATCGCTTCATCGTATCGTCGGGCGACATACAGGGCCCAGGCGCGCGCCGTGGCGACCTCCGGATTCAGGGGATCGAGCTCATGGGCGCGCCGGGCCTCGGCGAGCGCTTCGGCTAATCGTCCGTGCGCCACCAGGCAGTTCGCGTAGAAATAGTGTGCATTGGCAAGGCTGGGATTCAACTCAATAGCCCGCCGAAATTCGCGCTCCGCAGCCGACGCGTCCCATTCGTAGACGCACAACTGATCGCCCATCGACGCGTGAGCGTCGGCGAGCGTGGGATCGAGCGCGAGCGCCTTGAGGGCCGCGGCTCTCGCTTTCGGCATGCCTTCGCGGGGGCGAAGATACGTAGATGCCGTAAGTCTCTGATACGCGTCGGCGATGCCGGCGTACGCGAGCGCATAGTTCGAATCGTGCGCCAGCGCCTGTTGGAAGTAGGCCAGCGCCTGCTGGACGGGGCCGAAGCCGGCCTTGTCGTAGAAGTAGCGTCCCTTGAGATACAGGTCGTACGCCTCCACGTCGTGGGTGGGGCGGCGCAAGAGCGTCAAGCTGTCCTCGCTCACCAGGTGCATCTGTAGGGCCTTCATGATCGCGTGGGAGATCCCGTCCTCCACGGCGAAGACGTCCCCCATCTCACGGTCGTAGGTTTCCGACCAGAGGTTGTATCCGTTCCGGGCGTCGGTCAGCTGCGCCGTCACGCGCAGTCGGTTGGCGGCCCGGCGCACGCTCCCGCCGAGCACGGTCGCCACCTGCAACGCCTGACCGATCTGCCGCACGTCCTCGTTCTTCCCCTTGAATGCGAACGACGACGGCCGGGCCACGACCTTGAGCTGGGGCAGCTTCGAGAGCGCGTTGATGAGCTCTTCGCTGATGCCGTCGCTCAGATATTCCTCCTGTGGGGCGCCACTCACATTCACGAACGGCAGCACTGCAATCGATTGGCCGGGAGGGCCCGCCAAGGCCGGTGTGCCGTGCGGCCGGGACAGTACGAAGAGGCCGGCCGCCGCTACAACCAGAGTCGCGGCGAGCCCAGCCCCGGCTGCGAGGCGGGACGTTCGGCGGCCCGTATCGCGCGCGCGCTGCGCCGGAGCTTCGAGCGCCTCCCCGAACTGCGCCGCCGTGGCAAACCGGTCCGTTGGTGCCTTCGCCAAAGCTTTCGTGATCGCCGCATCCATGGTCGGCGGGATTGTGTCTCTCAGCCGCCGCACCGATGGCACGGGATCCGTGAACCGCTTCGCGATCACCACCTGCGCGGTGGGACCCGTGTACGGCGGCTCTCCCACGAGCATCTCGTACAGCACGCACGCGAGACTGTACACGTCGCTCCGCCCGTCGATCGGCACAGCCCCGCTCGCTTGCTCGGGGCTCATGTACGCCGGCGTCCCGACCGGAATTCCCGTCTCCGTCAGCTTGTTGCCGGCCGCTTGCGTAATCGCCCGCGCGATCCCGAAGTCCGCCACCACCGCCTCGCCCCCCGACAGCAGGATATTCTCCGGCTTGATGTCCCGGTGCACCACGTCGTGGCTGTGGGCGTAGCTCAGCGCGCTCGCGACCTCGCGGGTGATCCGCAGGGCCTCCTCGACCGGCAGTTGTCCCTCCCGCTCGAGGCGGTCCCGCAGCGATTCCCCTTCGATGTAGGGCATCACATAGAAGAGGAACCCGCCCGCCTGACCCGAGTCGTGCAGCGGCAGGATGTGCGGGTGGGTGAGCCGGGCTGCGACTTCGATCTCCCGGAGGAAGCGCTCAGGACCGAGCGCGGCGGCGACCTCGGGGCGCAGGACCTTGATGGCGACGAGGCGGCCGTGCTTGAGATCGCGCGCCAGGTACACCGTGGCCATCCCGCCCCGCCCCAACTCGCGCTCGAGGGCGTAGCGCTCGGCGAGGGCTGCGCGGAGCGACTCAAGCTCGCTGGTCACCGTCGCGGCTCCGCGCTCAACCGCTGGAGGGCGGCCTGGGCCTCCCGCACATAGGGCTGAAGTTCCTCATCGGCCGACCGCCACGCGTCCGCGACGTAGGCATACTCGCGAGCCGCCTCGGCGCGCTGGCCGACGCGTTCCGCGATACGGGCGCGCTCGAGCCGCCAGAGACCCTCCGCTGACGAAAAGTAGAGCTGCTCCGGAAACGGACGGTCTATCGCGGCTGTGGCGTCATTCAGCCTTCCGACGGCGAGAAGCAAGTGAACGGTCGTCAGGCGATCGAGGACACAAAACGACCAGGAGCAGACACTGTCGGGCAGGACTAAGAATCCGCGCAGCGCCTCGGCGGTGTCTCCCCGTGCCAAGGCCAGATACGCGTGTGCTGACGCGGCGCCGTAGCGGGCGTGCCGCTCGATTGCGAGCGTGCTCTTCGAATCGTGGACGATTTGATCCATTCGCCGCTGCATGGACCGCAAGGACATCGTGTCACGCTGAGCACCCCACCAGCCGGCCGCGACGTACACCTCTGCGTAAGAGACCCAATCGAGAGGACGGGAGCGCGCCCTCAAGAGGCGGCTAAAAAGCGCACCAGTGCCGTCCGCCGAGGCACCGAATAGCGGAAGAGCAAGGGCCCAGACAAGCGGTCCGCCGACAGCTTGGGCCTCACGCTGATGCCCACGCTGACCGAGCGCGAGCGCCAAGAAAAATTGCTTCGTCGTGGAGTCCTCCCACGCACTATTGCTAGCCGGAGGGCGAGCGGCGAACGCCCGTGCCAATTGAACCTCAGTCTCCGCGGAATCGCGCCATGCTATCAGAACGTGGAGGGCGGCGAAGAGTTCGGCTGGCGAGGCTGCGGCCAACCACTGCTCGCGCTGTTCTCGGGACACGTCAGACGCGAGCAACCTGTAGCTGAGCTCGACGCCGCTCGCCCATGGGTCGCGATGCCCGCGGACGAGAGCGGCAGCGTGCCCCAGATAGGCCCTGAGGTATCGCCGCGCCTCGGCGGGCCCCCCCTGCCACAGTGCAAGCTCTGCCGTGTGGAAGTACCCGGGCATGAACGAGGAGTCGAGGGCGATCGCCCGGCCAAACGCCTCCAGCGCATGCTCCGTGATATTGCGACCGCCCACCGGCCAGTGTACACGCGCTTCGCCGAGCTCGTACCAAACCTCGGGGTCGTCAGGATACAGCCGTGCTGCTCCTTCCAGCGTCGTGAAGAGACGGGTACGATGCTCCCACCAGACGGGCTCCGGCGGATCCTGGTACAGGGCTTCGAACAGCGACTCAGACGCGACCAACAGGCTTTCCCGGGGCGGCAATCCGTGGTTCAACCTGCCGGCCCGCAGCAGGTACACGCGGGCCAGCGAGTCACCGGAGAGCGTGCTCCACTCAGTGACTTGTCCGAGTCGCCTCCAGCCGAGGCAGAAGGAGCTGTCCAGCTCGACGGACCGTTCGTAGAAGGCTATGGCAGAGTCGGTCTGCCCCTGCCGATAGAACCGCTCTCCCTCCAGGAAGGCTTTGAGCGCCCGGAGCGAGCTCGAGCCGAGCGCCGCTCGGCGTACCGCGGTAACGGGGCGGGTACGAGCCAGCTCATTCAAGAGACGCACCGCGACCGAATCGACGAGCGCATCCATCCGCAGCGCCGAGCCTCGCAGCTCGGTCTCTCCCACGGGCTTCCGCGCCTCGGCGTCGTACAACGTCGCCGTCAGCTGCACCGAGTCGGCCCCGCTGCCGACGAGGGCTCCGAACACCGCCAGCCGGGCTCCGGTGCGCCGCGCGACCTCGGTCGCGGACGCGGCATCCGAAGGTCCGCTCCAGCGGCGAAGCACGATCGAAGGAGGCACCGTCCGCAAGGCACCCGCGCCGTCGAGTTGACGGGAGAGGAGATCCACCATCCCCTCCCGCCAGAGGTCGAGCTTCGGGTCGAGCACCGCGAACGGCGCAACGGCGATGAGGTTCGCGTCCAGCGCCGGACCCGCTCCCGCACGCCACTGCAGCAGCGTCACCACCAACGCCGCGGTGGCGGTCGTGATGGCGCCAGCCAGGAGGATCCGGCGACGCGAGAACCAGGGCCGAACCGACGGAGCGGCTGACGCCGTCAGCGCATCGGCGAACTGCGCTGCGCTAACGAACCGGTCCGCCGGCGCCTTCGCGAGCGCCTGGGAAACGGCGGCATCGATGGCCGGCGGGATCGTCTCCCGCAGCCGCCGCACCGACGGCACCGGATCGGTGAACCGCTTGGCGATCACCACCTGCGCACTCGGCCCGGTGTAGGGCGGCTCGCCCACGAGCATCTCGTACAGCACGCACGCGAGACTGTACACGTCGCTCCGCCCATCGAGCGGCCCGCCCCCGCTCGCCTGCTCGGGACTCATGTACGCCGGCGTCCCCACGCGGATGCCCGTCTCCGTGAGCCTGGTCCCGGCCGCCTGCGTGATCGCGCGTGCGATCCCGAAGTCCGCCACCACCGCCTCGCCCCCCGACAGCAGGATGTTCTCCGGCTTGATGTCGCGGTGCACCACGTCGTGGCTGTGGGCATAGCTCAGCGCGCTCGCCACCTCGCGGGTGATCCGGAGCGCCTCCTCTAGCGGCAGTTGTCCCTCCCGCTCGAGCCGATCCCGCAGCGATTCCCCCTCGATGTAGGGCATCACGTAGTAGAGGAACCCGGCCGCCTGCCCCGAGTCGTGCAGCGCCAGGATGTGAGGATGCGTGAGCCGAGCAGCAACCTCGATCTCCCGCAGGAAGCGCTCGGGGCCGAGCGCTGCGGCGATCTCGGGGCGGAGGACCTTGATGGCGACGGGGCGGCCGTGCCGGAGATCGCGCGCGAGGTACACGGTGGCCATCCCGCCGCGTCCCAGCTCACGCTCGACGGCGTAGCGGTCGGCCAGGGCTGCGCGGAGGCGATCAAACGGCGGAGCGGTCACACGAGACCGACGCGCTTGAGCAGCGTTCCGAACCGCGGATCGTCACGCAGCTGCTCGAACATCAACTCGACTTTCAGGAACACGGCGTACCCCGTGCGCTCGTCGCACGCTTTCGCGAGCTCCTCGAACGCACGATCGCGGTCGCCGAGCGCCCCGTAGGTCGCGGCCAGGTAGTACCGGGGCACGTACTGCCGCGTCGCCCGCTCATCCAGCTCGGCGAGCACCTCACGCGCCGCGTCGGCGGCGCCGGCCCGCGCTTCGACCCACGCTGTGACCACCAGCGGCCGCACATTGTCCGGCGTCCCCGCCCGCGCCGCGCGGCACACCGCCCGCGCCTCGGCGAACTGCCCCAGCAGCCCGAGCATGCGCGCCAATTCGAATTGCGCCGGAACGAAGTCGGGATCCATTTCCAGCGTCCGCCGCAGTTGGGCGACGGCTTCTTCGAGACGCCCGGCGAACCCGTACGCTCGCCCGAGATTGGTCGGCACGTTGGGGGACAGAGGATCGAGCGCGAGCGTCCGCTGCATTTCGGCGATGCTCTCCTCCGCCCGGCCCATCGCCATCAGATACAGGGCGCACCAGTGGTGGCCCACGGCCAGATTCGACTGCAGCGCGATCGCCTGCTGGAACTCCCGCTCAGCGGCCCCCCAGTCCCATTCATAGAACAGGCTCACCCAGCCGAGCGCCGCGTGCG
>Ga0209350_1000940_pt1 | contig 13679 bp, 9 predicted proteins | sample GraSoi013_2_20cm_2_FD_185822 | JGI IMG/M metagenome (GOLD analysis project Ga0209350, IMG submission 185822) | Grasslands soil microbial communities from the Angelo Coastal Reserve, California, USA - Sample 09_27_2013_2_20cm (SPAdes) (version 2) | ecosystem: Environmental > Terrestrial > Soil >...
CACGGTCCGCGTCCCGTCCACGTACACGTCCGGGTTGGAACTGCCAGTCACACTGTCCTTGCCGCGCAGCTCCAGGTTGGGACAGCGGCTGTACTGCGACCAACTCGAGATGTGCAGCTGTGGCATCGCTTTCTTGACGGCGTCGAGGACGGTGCGGCCGGGGTCGGCCGACAGTGCGTCGCCGGTGATGATCACGCTGCCCGCCGTGGTGGGCGACAGCGGCCTCCCGCCGGGCTCGGTTGTGCGGTCAAACGGACGTGACGTGGTGCAGCTGAGGATGAGGATCGAGATGGCGAACGGCGGCAGGACGGAGCGGTTACGCTGCACGCCTCAGTCCACGATGGCATCCGGCATGACGTACTTCAGCGGGTCCACCGGTTTGTGGTTCACCCACACCTCGTAGTGCAAGTGCGGCCCGGTCGAGAGTCCCGTCGAGCCGACATAGGCAATCTTCTCCCCGCGCTTCACGCGCTGGCCACGCGCCGCGATAATCCTCGAGCAATGCGCGAAACGCGTCACCAACCCGAAGCCGTGGTCCAGCGTGATCATGTTGCCGTACCCCTCTTCCCACTTGACGTCCGTCACGATGCCTGCGGCGGGCGCGTCGATTTCGGCGCCCATGGGCGCCGAGACGTCGATCCCCTCGTGCGGCCGCGCCAGATGGAGAATCGGATGCACCCGCTCCCGCATGAACGCGCTCGTGAGCCAGCCCTTGGTCGGCATGATCGACGGCGTGGCCGCGAGACGGTCACGCTGGTGCGACAGCGAATCGAACGCCGCATTGAGCGAGCGCACGAGAATGTTGGCGCGCCGCCCCAGCGCGTCGACGTCGAGCCGCGCCGCGAGCGCCTCCCGGCCCTCGGGACCGAGCGCCTTGAGACTGTCACCCTCCGACCACGTGCCCGCGGGACCGCCAATCCCCCCCTGCTGCACGGTCGTGTCGGTGGGCGTGAGCCCGGCGAGCAGCCGCAGCTCCTGTTCGCGCTCGCTGAAGCGGTGCAGCGTGTCGTGCAGCACCGCCATCCGCTCGCGCATCTGCTGGATCTCGTTCGCCAGGACGCGGTTTTCGTTTTCGAGCGCGCGGCTGCGCGTGATGTTCACGCCACGCGAGATGGCGGCGACGCCCAGCACCAGGAACGTCAGCGCCAGCACGCTGCCGACGCCCAGCAGGGTTTTCAGGAAGGTCTGAGACACCTCGACGGCGCGGGACAAGCCCGAGCCGTGAGGCACCACCATGACGGTCCAGCGTCGCTCCGCCTTCTTCCGCATCAGCCTTTCGGACCTCACATCGACACGTATGGCCGGCGCGCGCGCGCCGGTCCTACTGCTACCGACCGAAGGGAGAATCCGGACAGGGCGTGGGCCCGGTCGCCCGTGGGAGTCCTAACCTACGCCTCGCCGTCCGGGTCGTCAACGGTCGTCAACATGGCCCCGACGTGAGCTATATCACACTTCCCCAGGGCCTTACGCCTGAGCTGCGCGGGGCTTGGGGAACAGGATGGGCGGCTTGAGGATGTGCCGCCCCGTGAGGTCCAGGGTGCCCAGCTCCGGCAGCCGGATGCTCGCGAGGCGCTCCGACGGGGAGGGGCCGAGTGTGCCCCAGATGTTCTGCGAGGTCGCAGGCAGGAACGGCTGGGCCAGCACCGCGAGCCGGCCCACCGTACGCGCCAGGTTGGCGAGCACGGAGTCGAGCTCCGCGGCCCGCTCCGGCTGCTTGGCGAGCTTGTACGGCGCGGTCTCTTCCACGTAGCGGTTGGCCGCGCCGGCGAGGGCGACGAGCTGGGCAGCGCCTTCCTGCACGCGGTTCGCGTCCATGGCGCTCGCGTACGTCGCGAGCGCGCCGCGCGCGGCGCGCTCGAGCGGCGTGTCGTAGTTGCAGGGGTCGCGCGGCACCACGGCTCCGCGGTAGTTCGCGATCATCGTGAGCGAGCGCGACACGAGGTTGCCGATGGTGTCGGCGAGCTCGGACGTGTACCGGGCGTCGAATCGCTCCCAGGTGAAGTCGCCGTCGTTCTCGAAGCCGACTTCGCGCAGCAGGAAGTAGCGCAGCGCGTCGGCTCCGTGATAGTCGATCGCCTCGCTCAGGCTGACCGCCGCGCCGGCGGTCTTGCTCATCTTGGCGCCCGACCACTGCACGTACCCGTGCGCCCACACCGCGCGCGGCGGCGGCAGCTCGGCCGCCAGCAGCATCGCGGGCCAGATCACGCAGTGGAAGCGGGTGATGCCCTTGCCGATCACGTGGAGATCGGCGGGCCAGAGACGCTCGAATCCCGGGTCGGGGAATCCCGTGGCCGAGAGATAGTTGATCAGGGCGTCGAACCACACGTACACGGTCTGCTGCGGGTCGCCGGGGAAGGGGATGCCCCAGGGCTGGCGCTGCCGTGAGATCGAGATGTCCTGCAACCCGGCCTCGAGTAGCCGCACCACCTCGTTGCGACGGATCTCGGGCTCGACCGAGAAGGCGCCCGACCGGATGCGCTCGAGCACCGCGTCGCGGTACGCGCTCAGGCGAAAGAAGTGATTGCGCTCCCGCGTGGGGATCAGCTCGAGCGTGGGGTGCTCCACGCAGTGCCCGTCCACGATCTGCGCCCCGGTCTTGAACTCCTCGCACCCGGTGCAGTAGAGCCCTTCGTACTCGGCTTCGAACAGATCCTGGGGACGGCGCTGCCGGATGCGCTCCAGCAGGGCGGTGACCGCGCGGGCGTGCCGCGGCTCCGTGGTGCGAATCCAGTCGTCGTGGCTGCAGCCGAGGCGGCGCCAGTACGCGGCGAACGTGTCGGCCATGCGATCGACCCATGCCTGCGGCGTCACGCCCGAGCGGGCGGCGGCCTGGATCACGGACTGACTGTGCTCGTCCATGCCCATGAGGAAGTGGACGTCGTCGCCCCGCAACCGGTGGTAGCGGGCGATGCAGTCCGCCCCGACCTTCTCGAGCGCGTGCCCCAGATGCGGCTCGCCGTTCGAATAGTCGATGGCCGTCGTGAGGTAGAACTTAGGCAACGGGGGGCTCCAGGCGTGCCATTTCCGCCGTGAGCTTCTCGAGCGCCACCACGCGGGTGTCGCCCCCTCCTTCTACGCGGACCGTCACGGTCTCACGGAAGATGTCCACGGCGAGCACGCGCTCGGCGCCGGCGGCGGTCCGCAGGATCCGGCCCTCCTTGGGGAAGCGCTTGCGGGTCTGCACGTAGAAGTCGTGTTCGTAGCGCAGACAACACAGCAGGCGCCCGCAGCCGCCCGAGATCTGCGACGGGTTGAGCGAGAGGTGCTGATCCTTGGCGAGCGACAGGCTCACGGGGCGCAGCTCCGGCAGCCAGCTCGAGCAGCAGTACTGCCGGCCGCAGCGGCCCACGCCGTCGAGCCGTTTCGCTTCGTCGCGCGCGCCGATCTGGCGCAGCTCGATACGGGTGTGAAACTGGCTCGCCAGGTCGCGCACCAGCGCGCGGAAGTCCACCCGCTGCTCGGCCGTGAAATAGACCGTGAGCTTCTTCTTGTCCCACTGCCACTCGGCATCGGAGACCTTCATGGGCAGGCTGTGCTGGTGCACGCGGTCCATCACCTTGCGGCGCACCTGCTCCTCATCGAGGTGCAAGCGCTCGGCCAGGGTGGTGTCGTCCGGTGAAGCCCGGCGCAGGATGCGGCGCGCGACCCCCGGGACCTCATCTCCGTGGACCCCGGGCTCGCGCCCGGGGTCAGTCTCACCCCCAGGGTTAGTTACTGACCCCGGACGCAAGTCCGGGGTGGGAGGAGGACCGGGGGCGGCGGCCAGGCTGCAACCGTTACACGCCGAGCCGCACTTCTTGGCCGCCACGGGCCCGAGCGCCGACACCCGGCCGAGGTCCTCCCCGCGCTCGACCTCCACGATCACGGCCTCGTGCAGGGCGAGCGGCTCGGAGGACGGCCAGGTGAAATATTCTTTGCGGTTCCCTTTGAACCGGACTTCGACGACATCGATCAACGGATCAACTCACTTCTCGCTCAGCGCACCCATCGAAAGGTACTTCTCTTCCCGCCGTTTGAGGAGCTTGTCGATCTTGATCTTGCGGAGCTGACGCACGTGGCGTTGCAGCGTCTCGCCCAGCGCCTCCGCCGCCGCTTCGGGATCGGCGTGGGCGCCGCCCGGGGGCTCGGGGATGATCTCGTCGATCACGCCGAGCTCCCGCAGGTCCTCGGCGGTGATCTTGAGCGCCTCGGCGGCGCGCTCGCGCTGGGTCGCGTCCTTCCACAGGATGGCGGCGCAGCCTTCGGGGGAGATCACGGAGTACACCGAGTTCTCGAGCATCAGCACGCGGTCCGCCAGACCCACGGCGAGGGCTCCGCCGGAGCCGCCTTCGCCGATCACCGCGGTGAGGATCGGGGTTCGCAGCGTGGCCATCTCGACCAGATTGCGCGCGATCGCCTCGGCCTGGCCGCGCTCCTCGGCGCCGAGCCCGGGGTAGGCGCCCGGCGTGTCGACCAGCGTGATCACGGGGGCGCGGAACTGCTCCGCGAGGTGCATGAGGCGCAGCGCCTTGCGGTAGCCCTCCGGATGGGCCATCCCGAAATTGCGCCGCAGGTTCTCCTTGGTGTCGCGCCCCTTCTGGTGGCCGATCACCATGACACTCACGCCGTCCAGCCGCGCCCACCCGGCCACCATCGCCGGGTCGTCGCGGAACAGTCGGTCGCCGTGCAGCTCCACGAAGTCGGTGAATACGGTGCTGAGATAGTCGAGCGTGTAGGGCCGCTTCGGGTGGCGCGCCACCTGCACGCGCTGCATCGGCGTCAGGTTCTTGTAGATCTCGGCCCGCAGTTCGGAGAGCTTTTTCTCGAGCGGGGCGAGCTCTTTCGAGACGTCCACGGCGGTCTCGCCGGCCACGCGCTTCATCTCCTCGATCTGGCGCTCCAGCTCGAGCAGCGGCCGCTCGAAGTCCAGGGTGTGCGTCGCCATCACGTCGTCCGCACGAGATGAACGTGGTCTGGGCCAAGCAAACCCCGCAGCGCGGCCAGAAGGTCGTCGTTCACCTCGACTCGCAGTGACCGACTGCGCAGCCGGGTGGCACTGACCCCGGGCGCAAGCCCGGGGTGATCCCCATGTCCGTTGTGATCTCCCTCCTCCCATTCGACCAGCACCGGCGCGGGTCCCGGATGGGCGGCGCACAGCGCCGCCACCGCGCGGCCGGCCCCGGGCGGAGGCGGCGCGTGGGGCGACCAGCGCAGCGCCACGGCGATCGCGCCCGCCGTCTTCAGCTCGTCGAGCGGCTGCGCCGCCTCCACGATGAACGGCGCCTGCTCTTCGTCGCGGTCGCGCCCGCTGTAGCCGCCCGACAAGAGCAGCACCCCGTCCGGACGGATCACCTCGTTCAACTTGGCCCACGCCTCCGGGAAGACCAGCGCCTCCGCCGTGCCGTGAAAGTCCTCGAGCGTGAGCCGCGCGTACTCGGCGCCCGATTTCTTGGAGATCTGTCGCTTCACCACCGTCACCACCGCCGCGATCCGGATTTTCTGCTCGCTCCACTGGCCCAGGGTGGCGGTGGTGCGCGTCCCGAAAAGCTCCACCTCGGCACGGTACCGGTCCAGGGGATGCCCGGAAATGAAGAATCCGAGCACGGCTTTCTCGCGGGACAGCCGGTCGTGCTCGGTCCACGGCTCGATGTCCGGGATGCGGGATGCGGGATGCGGGATACGCGTGCCCTCGCCGAAGAGACCGACCTGGCCGGCATCGCGCTCTGCTTGCCGCGCCTGAGCCTCCGCAAACGTCGCGTCCAGCGCGGCCACCAGCTGGGCGCGATGCCCCCCGCCTCCGAGCGAGTCGCACGCGCCCGCGTCGACCAGCGCCTCGATCACGCGCTTGTTGCAGAGCCGCAGGTCGATGCGCTCGCACAGCTCCACCAGCGAGCGGTAGGGCCCGTCCGCCTGTCGGCCCGTGAGGATGGACTCGATCGCCCCCTCACCCACGTTCTTGATCGCGCCCAGGCCGAAGCGGATGCGCTGGTCACCCACCACCGTGAACTTGAAGCCCGACTCGTTCACGTCGGGGGGGAGGACGAGGAGACCCAGCTCGCGCGCCTCGTTGATGTAACGCACCACGTTGTCGGTATTGCCGATCTCCGACGACAGCAGCGCGGCCATGAACTCCGCGGGGTAGTGCGCCTTGAGCCACGCCGTCTGGTAGGAGAGCACGGAGTACGCGACCGCGTGCGACTTGTTGAACCCGTAGCGGCCGAAGGTCTCGATCTGCGCGGCGATGTCCTCGATCGTCCGCCGGTCGTGTCCCAGGGGGGGCGCCACCGCGCGCTGCACGAAGCGGCCGAGCTCGTGCTGGATCAGCTCTTTGTCTTTCTTGCCCACCGCCTTGCGCAGCACGTCGGCTTCGGCGAGCGAGAAGCCCGCGAGCACGTTCGCGATGCGCATCACCTGCTCCTGGTAGGTGATGACCCCGTACGTGGGCTTGAGGATCTCCTCCAGGGCGGGGTGGGGGTAGCGGACCGGCTCGCGGCCCAGCTTGCGGTTGATGAAGACGAGATGCATTCCGGTGTCGAGCGGTCCGGGGCGGAGCAGCGCGTTGGTCGCGACCAGGTCGTCGAACCGGTCGCATTTCATGTTGCGCAGACAGTCGGTGGCGAGCGGCGACTCGAACTGGAAAACGCCGGCGGTCCGCCCCGAGCCCAGCAGCCGGTAGACCTCGGGATCGGCGAGGTCGAGCGCGTTCATGTCGAGGGTCGTGCCGTGCCGCGCCGCCACCATCCCCACCGCGTCGTGGATCACGGTCAACGTGCGCAGCCCGAGCACGTCGATCTTGAGCATCCCCACCTTCTCGAGCGCCACCATATCGTACTGCGTGATGATGGCGTCCGGCTCCTGCGGAGCGAGACAGACGGGGACGTAATCGGTGAGGGGACCGGGAGCGATCACCACGCCCGCGGCGTGCACCGATGCGTGGCGTGCCAGGCCCTCGATCCGCGTCCCCAGCTCGAGGATCTTGCGCACGCGCTCGTCCTGGCGCACGAGCTGCTTCAGCTCCGGGGATCGCTCCGGGGCATCCGCCAGCGTGGTGGTCACGCCCGGGCCGGCGGGAATGAGCTTGGTGAAGCGATCCACCTCTCCCGGCTCCACGCGCAGCGTGCGCGCCACGTCGCGGAAGGCGGCGCGCGCCTTGAGCGTCCCGAAGGTGATGATCTGGCCGACCGAGTCCCGGCCGTACCGCTCGCGGACGTACTGGATCACCTCGCCCCGTCGCTCGAAACAGAAGTCGAGGTCGATGTCCGGCATGGACACGCGCTCGGGGTTCAGGAACCGCTCGAACAGCAGATCGAACTTGAGGGGGTCGATGTCGGTGATGCCCAGGGCGTACGCCACCAGCGACCCCGCTGCCGAGCCGCGCCCCGGCCCTACGGGGATGGCGCGGTCCTTCGCGGCTTTCACGATGTCGTAGACGATCAGGAAGTAGCCCGCGTACCCGGTGTGCGAGATGACGCCCAGCTCGTAGTCGAGCCGCTCCGCGACGGGGCCGGGGAGCGGATCGCCGTAGCGGGCCAGGGCGCCGGCGCGCGCCAGGTGGACCAGCAGGTCATTGTCGGAGGCGAATTCCGCCGGGCGCGGGTACTGGGGCAGGAAGTAGCGCTTCTCGAAGTCGAACTCGCACAGCTGCGCGATGCGTGCGGTTTCGGCGATCACGTCGGGGCGCTCCGGGAAGAGCGCGGCCATCTCCGCCTCGGACTTGACGTAGCTCTCCTGGCCGAAGAAACGAAACCGGTTAGGATCGTCCAGATCTTTGCCCGTGCCGATCGCGAGCAGCACGTCGTGCGCCTCCGCGTCTTCCTTCTTCAGGTAGTGTGCGTCGTTCGTGGCAACGACGGGGAGACCCAGCTCGGCGGCCAGCTGGAACATGCCGGCGGTGACGGTGCGCTCGTCGGCGAGTCCGTGGTTCTGCACCTCCAGCCAGAAACCATCCGGGCCGAACAGGCGCGCGAAGTACTGGGCGCTCGCTTTGGCCGTTTCGTAGTTGCCCTGCCGCAGGTACAGGGCGATCTCGCCCGAAAGACACGCGGCCAACCCGATCAGGCCCTCGCGGTACTGCTCCAGCACCTCGCGATCGATCCGGGGCCGGCGGTAATAGCCCTCGAGGAAGGCGATGGACGAGAGCTTGACCAGGTGACGGTACCCGGTGCGATTCTTCGCGAGCAACACGAGATGGGAGTAAGCCGCCGGCGCGTCGGGCGCCCGCTCGCGCTTGTGCCGGCTCCCGAACGCGAGGTAGGCCTCGAACCCGAGAATCGGCCGCAGCGTGCGCGCCCGGGCCTCGGAGTGGAACTGCCACGCCCCGTGCAGGTTGCCGTGATCGGTGATGGCGAGGGAGTCCATGCCCAGCGCGTGGACCCGGTCGAGCAGCTCCGGAATCCGGTTGGCGCCGTCGAGGAGGGAGTACTCGCTGTGTGTGTGGAGGTGGACGAACGCCATACGGCTAGCAGAAGATATCGGCGCTCGCGCGCATTGTCAAAACCGCGCCGCGCTGGATATTTTCGCCCGATGCGAGGGCTGGCGAGCCTGTTTGCACTGGGCCTGATGATGGCCCTTTTTCATCGGGTGACCGCGGGCGCCCAGCTCGAGGCGCGGGCCACGCTCGCGCTCGGCTTCCTGCTGCTCGCCGCGTTCGTCGGCGGCGACCTCGCGCGTCGCGCGCGGCTGCCCCGCATCACCGGGTACCTGCTGGTCGGGTTCGTGGCGGGCCCGTGGCTGGGACTGGTGCGGCGCGACGAGGTGGATGCGTTGCGCTTCATCGGCGACGTGGCACTCGCCGTGATCGCCCTCGCCGCCGGCGCGGAGCTGGCGCTGCCGTCGTTGCGCCCCCAGCTCGTCGCGTTGGCACGGCTCGTGGGCGGGGCCATCGCGTTTCCGCTCCTCATCGTCGCGACCGTGTTCTTGTCGGTGAGCCCGTGGTTCCCCCTCACCGCGCACCAGTCACCCGGCGACGCCGTGGCGGTGGCGCTGGCGCTCGGCGCCTTGTCGGCCGTGTCGTCCCCGGAGCTGACGATGGGCATGCTGAGCGAGCTCGGCGCCCGCGGTCCGTTCGCTCGCACGCTCCTGGCCGTCACGGTATTCAAGGACGTCGTCGCGGCGATCGTGTTCGCCCTGCTGCTCGCCGCGGGCAAGGCGGTCGCCAGCCCCGGCTCGCTGCACGCGACGGCGGCCGCCCACGCCCTGCTGGGGCTCGCGATCTCCCTTGCCGTCGGCGCGCTGCTCGGCTACGGCGTGAGTCGCTACCTCGGGCTGGTGCATCGTCACACCGCGCTGTTCCTCGTCGCCGTCGCCCTGGTCGCGGCCGAGGTCGCCCGGCTCGTGCAGCTCGAGACCATCATCGTGGCGCTGGCTGCCGGGGTTTATCTCGCCAGTGTCGCGCCCGCCCAAGGGGAGCGGGTCCGTCACGAGCTGAAACGCGGCTGGCCTCCCGTCTACATCTTATTGTTCGTCCTGGCAGGCGCAGGCTTGCGGCTGAGCGCATGGGCCGAGCTGTGGCCGTGGGTGCTGCTGCTGGTGGGGCTGCGCGCCGTGAGCTTGCGATACGGCTTGCTCTGGGCGGGACGCCACCCGAGCGTGACTCCCGCGTTGGCGCGCGAGGGTTGGCTCGGCCTGGTGCCGCAGGCAGGGAGCGCGCTCGGGCTGGCGCAAGTGGCCCGGCGTGCGTTCCCCGAGTGGGGGGTCTCGCTCGAGACCTTCGTCGTAGCGATGATTGGGGTACACGAGGTGGTGGGGCCGATCTGCTTCCGCCGGGCGCTCGGGCGCGCCGGAGAAATCACGGAGGACATCGCTGATGCCGAGGGGTCTCCTGGCGGGGCTGTCGTCGCTCTTCGCGGCCGCCTGTAGCTCGAGCAGCATGCAGCCCAAGCTCGCACCGTGCACGGGGGCGAGCGCAGGGCAGGTCAGTCTCGCGGTCGCGGGATATACGGCGATCGACCCCACGCAGACGGCGGGGTGCGCGGTGTTCGGTCCGAACGCCTCCGCGTCGCCTGTTCAGTATCTGCTGGTGCCGCAGGCGGCCGGCGGCGTGCCGGACGACTCGTCGGCCTTCTTGTTGGGCGGTGCCGTCGTGCCGGCGGCCGTCGCGCGATTCGCAACCATCGCCGGGCGTACGGACGCGGTCCCGCCCCAGCAGCAGTTCGACCTGACCCTGCGGCGCGCGGAGCGCGACCTGGCGGGCCGCGTGGGCGGGCTCAACCGGCCGCAAGCGGCGGCACCGCTCTTCCGAGCGCCGCCACAGGTCGGCGACAGGCGGGTGTTCAAGGTGTGCGGCAATTCCGACTGTACCACCCACCCGACGGTCGTCGCCTTCGCGCGCAATGTGGGAACGCACATCGCCGTGTTCCAGGACAGCGCGGACGAGGCGAACGGGCGTACGCTCTCGAGCTTCGACTTCGATACCCTGCGTGCGCTGTTCGACACGCTGCTGTACGCAGCCGACACGTCTGCGTTCGGACGCGAATCGGACATCGACAACAACAGCGTCGTCATCGTGCTCATGACCGGCAAGGTGAACTCCCTGGTGCCGAGTCCCTGTACGCAAGGCTATATCGGCGGGTATTTCTACGGCGGTGACCTGCTCACGGGATTCACCGGTGGCAACGCCAGCGAGGTGTTCTATTCGATCGTCCCCGATCCTGTGGGAACGTTGAGCTGCGTCCACTCCGCGGCCGGCGTGAAGCACAACGTGCCGTCGACATTCATCCACGAATTCCAGCACATGATCAGCTTCAACCAGCACGTGCTGCTGCGGGGCAACCGCAGCGGCGAGGACCTCTGGTTGAATGAAGGACTGTCCCACTACGCCGAGGAGCTGGGGGCGCGTCTGTTTCTGCCCGGAGACAGCACGAGCTTCTGCTATTTCATTTTCGGCGACCTGTACAACTCCGTCCAGTACCTCGCGGCTCCCCAGAGCCACTTCCTGGTGGATACGGTCGGGGTCGGGGGACTCGCGAACCGTGGCGCCTACTGGCTGTTCGTGCGTTTTGTGGTTGACCAGTTCTCGAGCGATACATCGCGTTCGGCGAACAACGTCGTCACGCGCGCGCTCGACCGTACGAACTCCGTCGGCACGGCGAACGTGACCAACGTGACGGGGACGCCGTTCGCGACGCTCCTCGAGCGGTGGGCGCTCGCGAATTACGTGTCGGACGTGCCGGCGTTCACGGCCCCGCCCGAGCTGCAGTACCGGCGGACTATCAGACGATCCACAACTCGTGCCTCCCACGGGTCGCGCAGCCTCCGCCTCCATTCCCGAGCGCGTACCCCTTGTTCCCCGCCTCGGGCGACGGCAGCGCCATCACGCTGAGCGGGACGCTGCACAGCGGGTCGGGCAGCTATTACATCGCCCAGCAGGCGGCCGGCGCCGTTGGCTTCACGCTGCTGTTCTCGAACAACACGGGATACGCGTTGCGGGCATCGCTGGCGCCGCGTCTAAACGTGCTGCGTCTCCAGTAATGCAACGGCGTCAAGCGGAGACGTCACGCGGAGGCGTCGGTTCTGCGCGACGTTTCTGCGTGACGGTTTTGCTCGACGTCTTCCTGGTGTCGTCGCTCTCCGCCCAAACCGGCAGCGTGCTAGCGGTCGTTCCCGGCTCCGCCCGCGCGGCGGGCATGGGTGGCGCCGGCGCGGCCATCGTCGGTGATGCGGGAGCGGTGTTCACGAACCCCGCGGGGCTCGCGACCGTGCACCGCCTGGCGCTGGAGGCCTCGTACGAGTCCTATCCCTCGGGCGCCACGCTCTCTACCGGGGCACTGGCGCTGCGCGCGGGCCGCTTCACGTGGGGCGCGGGCGCGGCGGCGCTGGGGCAGAGCTACACCTCGGCGGACCTGCTGGGCGTGTCGTCGCTCGTGTTCCGCACCGGACTCGCGGCGATCGGCACCTCGGTCAAGTACGTACGCGAGACCGTGGCCGGCGCCCGGGCCGACGCCTGGGCGGGCGACATCGGCCTCGCGATCGCCGTCTTCGACCTGATGGCGCTGGGCGCGAGCGTGCAGAATATCGGCGGCGACCTGGGCGGCGGGTCGCACCTGCCGCGGCGCACGGGGGCCGGCTTCACCATGAACTACGTGGATCCGCAGGGGAGCTACCGCCTGCTCACGACGGTCGAAGGTCAGTGGCCGTCGCGGGCGACCGGCGGCGGCAGTCCCTTTCTCGTCCTCGGCGTCGAAGGCGGCGTGGTGCGGCCCGGGCTCGGGCTGCTGGCGCGGGTGGGGTACGTGGGTCACTCGGTGGCGACGAGGGCGGCGCCGTTCACGTGGGGAGGGAGCCTGGAGCTCGGTCGGCTGCACCTCGACTACGCCTACCGGGCGGACGACACGCTTGGCGCGCGTCAGCGGATGGGGCTGCGATGGACGCCGTGATCGAGCGCCGCGGCGGCCCGCCCAACTGGGGCCGCGTGGCGCGGCGACTGCTGGCGTGGGTGGGAATCGGCGTCCCCACCGTGCTGGTGCTGGCGTTCGCCACCAGCGCCGACGCGCGCTACGTCGCGCGCGCCGGCGTGGAGGAGGCGCGCATCCTGCTGAAGCGCCACTCGATCGCGAAGCTGGCGGCGGATCCCCGGACGGCTCCGGCGCTCCGCCAGCGGTTGGCGCTCGTGCTCGCCGCCCGCGCCTTCGCGGGTGACTCGCTCGGGTTAGTGGTGGGGGAGACCTTCACGAGCTACGTGGACGTGGGTCGGGACACCCTGCTGCTGGTGCTCTCGGCCGCGCGCCGCGACCGCTTGCGCGCGTACACGTGGCAGTACCCGATCGTGGGGACGGTGCCGTACAAGGGGTTTTTCGACTTCGCGCAGGCCCGCGCCGCCGCCGCGGATCTGGGGCGGGAGGGATACGACACGTACCTCCGTCCCGCGGGGGCGTTTTCGACGCTCGGGTACTTCGCCGACCCGCTGCTCTCGACGGTGATGGAGCGCGACACGATGGAGCTGGTCGCCACCGTCATTCACGAGCTGGCCCACAACACCCTCTACCTGAAGAGCCAGACGCCGTTCAACGAGAGCTTCGCGAGCTTCGTGGGGTACCGTGGAGCGGAGGCGTTCTTCCGCTCGCGTCACGACTCGACCGACGCGAGGCGCGCCGTGGCGCGGTGGCGCGACGAGCGGACGCTCGACGTGCTGTATGCCGAGCTGGCCCGGCGCCTCGACTCGGCCTACGCGGCCGGTCCGGTCGGCGCGGCGCTCGAGCGCGCGCGCGCGACGGTGTTCGGCTGGGCGCGGGCCCAGCTCACGGGGCCCGTGGGGCAGTCGCTCGAGACGTACGACTGGCGCTGGTTCGCCAGGGCGGCCTTGAACAACGCGGTCGTGATCGCGCAGCGCCTGTACCGGATGAACCTGAACCTGTTCGAAGACATCTACATCCACGCGAACGCGAACCTGCGGGAGACGATCCGGGCGATTCAGGTGCGCGTGTTCACGCAGCCGGGGCAGGATCCGTATCAGGCGCTGTATTCGAGGGCGGGGCTGGCGGCGGACTGAAAAAATGCAGTGCGGATTGCGGAGTGGGGAGTGCGGAATGACAGTGCCCGGGTCGATCAGCCGTACCGGTCTCCGAGGCTAGTTCGTCAATTCCGCACTCCGCATTCCGCACTCCGCACTCAATTCCCCCGCAGCCTCTCCGCCTCCGCGACTCTCTGGAGCGCGATCGCATACGCCGCCGTCCGGAACGTCACGCCCTTCTGCTTCGCCAGGT